>Ga0209069_10000320_pt1 | contig 21131 bp, 21 predicted proteins | sample Str013_2_FD_187202 | JGI IMG/M metagenome (GOLD analysis project Ga0209069, IMG submission 187202) | Freshwater sediment microbial communities in response to fracking from Pennsylvania, USA - Straight Creek_MetaG_SC_2013 (SPAdes) (version 2) | ecosystem: Environmental > Aquatic > Freshwater >...
CGCCAACAGCGTGTCCCAGGTCACCTTGGTCTGGGCGGCCGGGCCAGGCGGGCTCGGCATCCGGAAACTCGCCACCGAGGCGGCCAGGAACAGAAGCGCGCATATCCCGTAATCGAAAGTGGCGCCGAACACGTAGAGGATCCCGCCGAGGGAGGGGCCGATCAAGACCGAGAGTTGCCGGGCCGAGACATGGGCCGCGATGGCGCGGTTCAGGATCGCCCGCGGCGCCATCACGGGGACCAGCGCCTGCATGACCGGCTGCTCGAAAACCCGCGCGCTCGCGTTCACCAGCAGCAGCACGTAGATCGCCGGGATGCTCGGATGTGGAAATGCGGCGACCACCACCAGCCCGGCCGAGGAGCAGAACGCGACCGCATAGCAGCAGCGCAAGACCAGGCGCCGGTTGTAGCGATCAGCCACCTGTCCGGCTGCCAGCATCAGCAGGAGCGGCGGCAGAACCTGGACGAGGCCGATCATGCCGAGCTGCAGTGCGCTGTCGGTGAGCTCGTAGACATGCCAGCCCACCACCACCGCCAGCATCTGCACCGCGGTGGTGGAGGCCACCCGCGTGATGAACAAGAGCCGAAAGGGGCGGACGCGAAACAGCGGCGTCGACGGATCGATGGGCATGGTCACATCGACCGGTACGTCGATGGTCGGCGGTTCGTCGACCGCCGGAGGCTGGACTTGGGCGATATCCGCCATCGCTTCACGCGCCCTGCACGATCGGAATGTGCAATCGCTGCATTCTGGCTCTTTCCAATTTTTTGGATCGCGGCGGATCGGCGGGCTTAAGTCATGCGAATGTTAATTGACGGCCGGCTCCGGCGCCAGCAATCCCTCATCACAAATGGTCCATATCGTTGACAAATCCGCCCAATATGCCAAAGCCTGACGCATACCAGCCGGTCCCATTCGGAAAGGCAGCGACATTGACGAACGACGACATCTCGACTCCGCAGTCTCCGCCGGCGGCCGAACCCGGCCTCGGCCATAACAACCCGTTTGCAGACGTGGTTTGGGAGCGCAAAACCAAGCACCGGACATTCGTGCGCGCGCTCGAGGGCACCTACGGCAACCTGGTGCATGAATTATACAGCCAGCCGCGCGTCTACCGCACCAAGGACCTCAAATGGAAGGGCGGGCCGGGCAGCTACGGCAAGAAGATCATCAACCCGCAGTCCGTCAAGGTCGCCCAGTCGATCGAGACCCACATGGAGGTCTATGCGCCGGGCGGCAACAACAGCAAGCACGGCCATATGAACAGCGCGGTGTTCTTCGTCCTCAAGGGCAAGGGCCACGATGTGCACGACGGCCGGCGCTACGATTGGGAGGCGGGCGACGCGATGATCGTCGAGAACGCCTGCGTGCATCAGCATTTCAGCGACGAGGCCGACGATGAATGCATTTTGCTGGTGATGAAGGCCAAGCCCCTGTTCCTGTTCATGCACATGCTGTTCCAGAAGGTCGCGGAGTTCCCCACCAAGAATCCGACCCCGAAGCAACTCACCTACGTGCCACCGGGGGATTTATAGGGCGCCGCAAGCCAAGCGGTCTCGCCGAAATAGTTGAGTGTCATCGCCGGGCTCGTCCCGGCGATCTCCGCAAGGGAGGCACCGAGCAATCCTCGTCGAGATGGCCGAAACGAGTCCGGCCATGACAATTCGAACAGCCAGCCTAAAATGATCTACTCGTTAGCCGCCGCCGTCCTTGGCGCTTTCGGTCTCGTTCGCCAGCCTGGTCTTTTGCTGGCCGTCGGGGTCGAAATTTTCCGGCGCGAGCCAGCGCTCGAACACCAGCTTCCGGGACGGCCATTCGGTGTCCAGCATCGCGTACCAGGCGGTGTCGCGATTGCGGCCCTTGATGATCATGTGCTGCCGGAACAGGCCTTCGAAATTGAAACCGAAGCGCACGGCCGCGCGGCGCGAGGCGGCGTTAAGAGCGTTACATTTCCATTCGTAGCGTCGGTAGCCCAGGGTCTCGAACACGTAGCGCGCGAGCAGATATTGCGCTTCGGTCGCAAGCGGCGTGCGCTGCAGCGCCGGGCTCAACAGGATATTGCCGACCTCGATGACCCGCATCTGCGGCCGGACCTCCATCAGGGTGATGATGCCGCAGGCTTGGCCGGCCTTGTCGATGACCACGTAGGAGAACGGATCCGTGATCCCGGCGCGCGCCTCGAGCCAGAGCCCGAATGCCGCGGCGTCGGCGAACGGTCCATAAGCCATGTAGGTCCAGATTTGATCGTGGCCCGCGACTGCCGCCCACAAATCGGCGCGGTGCCGCGACGGATCGAGCTTCTCGACCCGGCCGAAACGGCCTTCGAGCACGACCGCCTTCGGCGTCTCGACGGAGGTCGCATCCACCAGGGCGCCGACCGGCTGCTCGGTCGCAGGATCGAGCAAGACTCTTGATGTCATATCGCCGTCCGCTGCTTGTCCCAACCGTCAATGCTCAGTGGTGATGGCCGTGCTCGTGATCATGGTCGTGGCCGTGATCGTGTTCGTGATCCGCTTGCGCCGCCTCCGCATATCCCTGCATGAGGGCCTCGATGACTTTGCGCAGCGGGTCCTGGTCGAGCGCCAGGTGGCCGGCGAGCAGGCCCGCGAGCCGCGCGAAAACGAGCGGTTGGCTGGCGAGGCGCAGGTAATGCTTGTCCGCACCGGCCTCTTCGCCGTCGCGCACGCAACGGCTGAGCGCGTCGGAGAAGAGCTTGTCCATATAGGTGATAGGGTCGTCGGGCGCTTTCGTATCGGCGTTGGCATGACCCGGCGGCTCCAGGAGCGCGCGGGCATGCGCGAGAAACTGCGAATACAGGAACCCCTCCAATTCCCCCGCGTCTTCGTCGTCGCCGCACATGTCTGACCGTCCTTCCGGAAATCTGCTGCCGCCATACCTCTGCGTCGTCCCGGCCGGAGAGCCGGGACCCATACTCCGCAGCCGATCGAGAGGGCACGGGGTATAGGTCCCTGCGTTCGCAGGGACGACCCAGCGGGGTCGGTTCAATAACCCTCGGCGTTCTCCAGCTGCTCGAACCAATCGAATCCCATCGGCTTGATGATCCGGCTGTTGATCACGATGAAACGCGCTTCCTTGTCCGGATCGGCGTTGAAGTGCTTATGGCCGCAATAGGGTGGGATGTAGACGAAATCGCCTTGCTCCCAGTCATAGCGCTTGGGCTGCGTCTCCCATTCGAATTCCATCGTGTCGTGAACGTCGAACCGCACGTCCCAATGCAGGTCGTAGCCCTTGCCCTCGACCACGTAGATGACCTCCTCGGTGAGGTGGCGATGCTTGCCGGAGGCTTTGCCGGGCGGCAGGAACTGCATGTAGATGTCGAGGCAGCACTCCTTGGTATCCATCTTGTCGTTGATGATGTGCTTGATGAGCCCGTCGGGCGAGCGCTCAAACGGCATCTGGTGCGCCTTCACCAGATTGAGGCGCCCGTCATAGTCCTTGCGGAATTGCTCGGAGGCTTTCAGGGCCTCGGCGTAGAAATCCACATATTCAGTGCTGGCGTGGGCGCGCTCGCGCTCGCGGGGATCGATGATACCGCTCATGAGCTCTCCGTAAGGTTATTCGGCGGCTTCGCTGCGCACCGTCTTTGATGGCGAAGATTTGGGCGGCAAATCCGCGGCTTCGGTCCGATAGGCCTCGTCCATCCGCGGCGCCATGCCGTGCTTGGCCAAGGCCTGCGCAAACATGTCCCGGATCTGCGGGCTCTCGTCGGCGTAGTCGATCTGGTCGCCGCCGGCGCGCTGGCTGATCCATGCGGTCGGCACCCCTTGCGAATTGCGGATGAGGGCGACCTCGTGCTTGAAGGCGAGATAGCGCGCCGGCGTCGGCCCGGTATTGAAATGCTGATGGAACCATTTGTTGGGCGGCACGATCAGGCTGCCGACCTGCCAGTCGTAGCGCATGGGCTCTTCGCCCTCCCGCCACATCAGCGAATAGCCCTCGCCGCTGAGAATGATCACATGAGCGCTCGGCCCATGGGCATGGGCCTTCTTGTAGGTGCCGACCGGAAACTGGGAGATGTGGCTCGACATTGAGCCCTTGGCCATGTTGAAGCGGATGTGGCCGCCGCCGGCGCCGCGTTCCTTGGCGCTGATGAGCGGCAGATTGACCGCGTCGGCGACGAAATTCGTCACCAGCAGGAAACCCTTCTGCTCCGCCTTGGCGTTGAAATAGTCGGCCTCGCCGGCGAAGCGGTCGGGGAAATCGGCCGGCATGTTGAAGACGAAATTGACGTCGTCGTACATGTTGATGACAGCGGGCGAATTGGTCACCGCCACGTAGCGGACGCTCTCCTGGCCGGAGCCGTTGAAATGCTGGTGCCAGGCATTGAGCGGGATCGCGAAAATGGCGCCGGCCTTCCATTCGAAGGTGATGCGCTTGCCGGCGTCGTTCCAGACGCTGGTCGAGCCGCGGCCGTCGAGGATGAGGATCATCTCCTCATAGAGCTGGCGCTGGGGGGCGAGCTTGCCGCCCGCGGGGATCTCGCAGACATAGCAGTCGTTGGAGAAGCGCGAGGCGTCGTGGTTGATGTAGACGCCGCTGCCGCCGCGGCGCGGCCAGGGCTTGAGCTCGACCGTGCGCAAGTTGGCCACGTATTGGGCGCTGATGATGTCGAGGCCTTCGCTCCGCACCCAGCGCACATAGGGCGTCTCCTTCTCGGTCGCGAATTTTTTCGCGAGTTCGTCGGACACGGTCGGGCTACTGGCCATTCCTGAGCTCCTCTCGGCCGTCGGCGGCCGGTTCTTGGCACCTTCGCGGCAGAAGTTTCGCTATCATACAGCAGATCGCGCGCCCAAATTCAAACGTGACCGAGCACAGGGCAGGGGAGCCGCAGCGCCACGGCTCACGGCCTGGCGGGATAATCGTCGCAGGAGCGCGCACCCGCACCGAACGTCTCCAGGCATTCCTCGCGCGTGACCGCGCCGCGACCGATGATCCTGGCCTTGAGGTAGTCGGCGATGACCTCGACTTCGCGTCTCTGCAAGGTGCTGCTGGGCGGAAACGTGGGCGTGTGGTCGCCGAGCTCGGATTCCGTCATGCCGTAGCAGCGCTTGTCGGTGTAGGCGAGCTCGTCGAAATGGGGCATCGCGGTACCCGGGATGCCGCACAGGATCACCGTGATGAGCGCGTCGCGGTCCAATTGGCTCTTGCGCAGGTTCGCGGCCCGCCCGGGAGATTGCGGATGCCCGGATCCGTCGCCCGGCCAGCCGTGACAGAACGCGCATTCGGCCTTGTCGAGGAACAGCCGGCGCCCGTAGGCGAAGTCGTCATCCGCCGCCGCGGGCGTGACCCATAGGCTGGCGAAGAGCATGAGCAGCAGGCCATCGGCACGAGCCATCACTCGCCTGCGATCTTTCTGGCCGCCTGCACGATATCGTCCGCGGTCGCGTAAATCTCCTCGACGGTGCGCGAGGCTTGCCGGCCCGATTTCGGCGTGACCGGCATGTGAAGCTTGGCCGCGTCGGCGATGAACTCCTGGTCCTTCACGGTTTCGTCGAAGGCCGCGCGGAGCACCTCGATGCGCTCGGCCGGCACCGTCGATGAAGCCATGAACGGCCGGCCCACCTGGCCCGGCGCGGTCAACAATCGGATGATGTCCGCCTCGCGAGCGCTCGGCGCGATATCGACCGCATAGGGGACATGGGGCGGCAAATCCGGCGGCTCGAGCGGAGCCGATCGCAAGATGGGATTGATCTTGGCGCCTTCGACCCACTCCTGCGGGATGCTGCTCCAGGCGCCGCAATCGCCGTCGAGCTCGCCGCGCTCGACCGCGAGCCGTTCTTCGGCGCTGCCCGGATAGCCGGCAACTTGCTGCACCGGAACCTTGAAAATCTCCTTGAGGATTTTCTGATTGATGTCGCTGGAACTACCCATTCCGGTCAGACCCATATGAACGGTGCCGTGCCGCTGCAGCTGCGCCAAAGTCTTGATGCCCAAGGCGTGCCACGTGTAGCAGATCGTGAGGTCCTGGCTGATGCTGCCGATCCAGCTGAACTTGCGGAAGTCCACCTTGATCTTCTCCGGCATCATCCGGGAATCGCCGATCTGGCCGAAATTGAAGGTGGCGATGACGGTGCCGTCCCGCGGCGCCATGGTGTCGAGATAGAGCACAGACTTGAGGCTGGCCGCCCCCGGCATGTTCTGCACGATGACATCGGGATTGCCCGCGATATGGCGCCCCAAATGGCGGGCGAGCAGGCGGGCATTGAGATCGAATCCGCCGCCCGGCGTGAAGCCGGCCACGATCGTCAGGGTCTTGCCCTTGTAGAAGTCCTGCGCGGCCGCCGGAGCCACGGTCGCGACGGCGGCGACCGCGAGAGCCAGCGCCGGAGCGGCGACCGCGAGAGCGGCAACCGCGAGAGCGGCGGCACGACCAGTCGTCATGAATACCTCACCATCGCGGCATCGAAGGGCTGAGCGGCTTGTCGATGGCACCTCGCCGAAACGGCAAATCTACCAACAAAGCCATGGCCATGGTAAGGCAGGCTCGGTCGGTGGAACGGCAAGTCCGCTTGCATGGCGCGCGCGATTACCTGCAAGGTGTTTTGGGGCGGCACCCAAACAGGCCCCTTGTGGCCTCACGGCTTTGTGATTAATTAGCCACATCGACGTTTCGGCCGAACGACTTGGCCATGCCTGGGAAAACTGCCCTGCGCTTGACTGACGAGATTCTCCCTAAACTTCGACCAACCGGCGGCGTCCCGGCCAGGGGCGCTACCAGATACTCGTCAATCGAGAGGACAAGGCATGAGCACCGGAACTGTTAAATGGTTCAATTCACAAAAGGGTTTTGGCTTCATCCAGCCGGATGACGGCGGCAAGGATGTGTTCGTCCACATCAGCGCGGTCGAGCGTGCCGGGATGTCGAACCTGAACGAAGGCCAAAAGCTGTCGTACGAGCTCACCGAGGATAAGCGGTCCGGCAAGACGTCCGCCGACCAGCTGCGCGCCGTTTGATGCGCGCTTCGAAACGGGCTTTCGGCGCTTAAGATTTCAGGCGCCAGAGTTGAAAGCCCGTTTCGTCGATTGCTTTCTCGATCGCGGCACGGGAAAAACTGTGCGGCGGAGCCTTGTCGTCGCGGATCACGCCGGTGGCGTGCCAGGGGCCGTGTTTCCGCGGCAACTTGCTGCCGGCGGGATCGCCGGCGAAGGCCTGCAATCCGCTGCTGGCCTCCGACTTGAATATGAATATCCGCAACTCGTTCTCCTTCGGCAACGCCTCGCGCCGGCGTGACCGCGGGTTCGATCAGCGCTTGCGAAATTGCTGACGTACGGGGGGACGCCGGCCGACGCCCGCGCGCTCGTCCTTGTGCCGGAAGATGAGCCGGCCCTTGTCGAGATCATAGGGCGACATCTCGACCGTGACGCGATCGCCGGCCAGCGTCTTGATGCGGTTCTTCTTCATCTTGCCGGCCGTATAGGCGACGATGACGTGTCCGGTATCGAGTTGGATGCGGTAACGCGCATCCGGCAGGATTTCGGTGACCAGGCCTTCGAATTCGATGAGCTCTTCCTTCGACATCGATTGATCTCCTCTTGCTCAGCGTTGCGTGCGCCGGCCATCGTCGCGGCGCGCCTTCGCGGCTCGATTGAGAAATACCACGCCCGTGAGGTCATCGGGATGCCGTTCTGGCTGCGGATGCCGATCCGCCTGCGGATGTCGATCCGCCTGGGGCTGCCGTTCCGGTCGCCGCTGCTGCGAATGCTGCGGTCTTTGGGAAGGGCCGTGCCCGCGGCCTCGATTGGGCTGCGAGCGGTTGCGCGCTCCCTCGGCTTGCGCATGGATCGGCCGCGGCGAACCCGTCCGTTGATCGGTCGCCGGGATCGCCGTGCGAATGAGCTTTTCGATGTCGCGCAGGAACGCCGTCTCATCCGAGTCGCAAAGCGAGATTGCCACGCCGGTGGCGCCGGCGCGCGCGGTGCGGCCGATCCGGTGCACGTAAGTCTCGGCCACGTTCGGCAGATCATAGTTGACCACGTGGCTGATGCCATCGACATCGATGCCGCGTGCCGCGATATCGGTCGCCACCAGCGTGCGCACGTCGCCCTTGCGAAAGGCGGCGAGCACCCGTTCCCGCTGGCCTTGGCTCTTGTTGCCGTGGATCGCTTCGGCGGTGATGCCGGCCTTGGCCAGGCTGCGTACCACCCGGTCGGCGCCATGCTTGGTGCGGGTGAAGACCAGGGCGCGGTCGATCGTCTCGGCCTTCAGCACATCCGCCAGGATGGTCGGCTTGGCGGCGCGATCGACGTGAATGATGCGCTGCTCGACCAGCTCGACCGTCGAGGCCGGCGGGGTCACCGCCACCTTGACCGGATCGCGCAGCATCTGCTGGGCGAGCTGGGCGATCTCTTGCGGCATGGTGGCGGAGAAGAACAGGGTCTGCCGCTCGGTCGGGAGCTTCGCCACGATGGTGCGGATGTCATGGATGAAGCCCATGTCGAGCATCCGGTCGGCTTCATCGAGCACCAGAACTTCGACCTGGTTGAGCCGCAGCGCATTGGTCCGGACCAGATCGAGGAGGCGCCCGGGGGTCGCGACCAGGAGGTCGACGCCGTTCATCAGGGCGCGGACCTGGCGGCCCATGGGCACGCCGCCGATGGCGAGCGTGGCATTGAGCTTGAGATGGCGGCCATAGGCATTGAAGCTGTCGAGGATTTGGCCGGACAATTCGCGGGTCGGGCTCAGCACCAGCGCGCGGCAGGTCTTGCGGTCCGGCCGCTTCGGATTGGTGAAGAAGTGATGCAGGATCGGGAGCGCGAATGCCGCCGTCTTGCCGGTTCCGGTTTGCGCGATCCCGATCACGTCGCGGCGCGACATGGCGATCGAGATGGTCTGTACCTGGATGGGGGTGGGGGTAACGTATTTCTCTTCGGCGAGCGCACGTGTGATGGGTTCGGCCAGGCCGAAGTCATGAAAAGAAGACAATGGTTATTCTTTCTGTGGTGCGAGACGGGCCGACTCGTTTGGGTCGGCGATCCCGTGTCGCAGGGTGGTGGTAGACACCCCGCGTGATCAGGGCTGTCAGTTTTGGGAAATTAAAGGGCGAGCCAGAAGCCGTTTGACGGGAATCCGTACACGCGGCTCACCAGGACCTAAAGCGGTCGCAGCCCTCATATAGGGAATTCTTGTGTTGGTTGCAAGGCGTTCCTGGTTAAGATCGGTTTACCTTTGGGGCATTTCGACGATCGGGGCATAACGTCCGGGCCCGATGGACATCCTTTGGGGGATATTGATATGTGGTGCCGCGGACGCTTCAGGGGAGCTCGGCGCGGTGGAGTTCGACAATTCCTTTGAAGTGCCGTTGCGCCCGGCGCAGGCTTGGCCGCTCTTGATGGACATCCGGCGGATTGCCCCCTGCATGCCGGGCGCCGAAGTCACGGATGTGGTCGACGACACCACCTATAAGGGTCGCATTGCGGTGCGGCTCGGCCCGGTCGCGCTGGCGTTTGCGGGCGTGATCAAGTTCGAGGAGCTCGATGGCGTCAACTACACGGCGCGGGTGAAGGCTCAGGGCGCGGACGCCAAAGGCCGGGGCGCCGCCAATGCCACCGCATCGTTTCGCCTCGAGCCGGCGGGGAGCGGCTCGAAGGTGCTGGTCCACACCGATCTCGCGCTCTCCGGCGCGGTGGCCCAATACGGGCGCGGCGTCGGCATCATTCAGGCGACCGCCGCCCAGATCATGACCCAGTTCGCCGCCAATCTGAAAGCGCAGATTCGGGATGGAAATCCGGCGGCCCCGCCGGCGCAAGGTCCGGGTACGCAATCCTCAACGCCGTCATTGCAGCCGCCGGCGGCCGGCCGGCCGATTTGGGGTTTTTCGCTGATTGCCAAGGTGATCTGGAACGCTGTCGTGCGGCTATTCACCGGTCGGTAGGGTGGGCTGAGCTCTTAAGGGCGTGTACGCCCGTCTTCGCGGGCTATGCGAAGCCCACGCGCCAAACCAGCAACAATTCGCAGCGACGGGTGGGCAACGGCGAAGAGGCCGTTGCCCACTCTGCAGGGTCTATTCAAAGCCGCTTACGCCGGCTGCTTGACCTTGGACTTGAGGTAGTTCTTCACCAGCTCGGCGGTGAGCACCACCTTGGGATCGTATTCCGGCGCGTCCTCGAGCTGCTCGAGATCGTTGAGGCCGGAATTCTTGTAGATGCGGTTGATGCAGGAGATCAGCCGCGCCGGGCGCGCCGGGTCGGCGTTGAAGTGCTGGTGAATGGTGCAGGGCGGCACATAGATCACGTCGCCCGCTTCCCATTCGTAACGCTTGATCTTCGCCTGCGGCTGCCATTTGTAGGTGTCGGTGATCTCGACATCGCAATCCTGGTGCAGGTCGTAGCCACGGCCTTCGACCACGTAGAGGCACTCCTCCGCCAGATGCCGATGCTTGCCCGACCGGCTCCCAGGCGGGATGACCTGCATATAGGCGTCGACCGTTTCCATGCGCGTGTTCATCTGGGCGTTGAGCAGATGCTTCAACAATCCCTGCTGCGACATTTCCCACGGCATTTCATCGTTGTGCACGATCTTCTTGCGCTTGGCGTTGCGCGCCGGCGATTCCGTCGCCTCGTTCAGCAGGCTCTGGTAGAGCTTGCCGTTCTGCGAGCCGACCAACCACGTCTTTGATTCATCCCAAGCCATGTTAAACCTCTAATTCTTTTCGATGTGGAGCCCGCTTCAAGCGTCGAGCTTCTCGTCTTCCGGATGATTGTAGCCCTCATCCTCCTGCCGCGGCACGAAGTTGCCTTGCGTGGCCGTAGGCGTGCTGGGCCGCTTCTGCACCGTGTGCTGGAACAGCATGTTCATGAACAGATACATCGGCTTGGTCTTGATCACCAAGGCGCGCGCGGGCTCTTTCGGGCTGGCATTGAAGTGCTGGTGCACACAATTGTTATGCACGATCGCGACGTCGCCGGCCTTCCAATCGTAGCGGACGCCGTCGTGAATCTCGTAACCCGATCCGTCCAGAATGTAGAAGGCCGCCTCGTTGACATGGCCGTGCTTCTGGGTGGTGCCGCCCGGCGCATATTCCTCGAGATGGATGTGGAGCGTCTGGGTGCGACCGTCCTCCGGCTCCACGTAATGGCGGCTGAAATGCTGGGGGCCGCCGTCGAGCTTGAGCTCCTTGCCCTTGATGACCCGCGGCATTGCCCGCAGCCGGCCGAGCTCGTCCTTGAGGCTGTACTTGCCCGAAAGCTCGCGCACGAAAATTCGATCCTTGTCCGGATCGTGCTGTCGTTCACCCATGTTGTTCTCCTTTGCGATCCCGCGTCACGAGCGCCTGGCTGAGGATCGGGTCGCTACGAGACTTAACCCATTTGCCGCGTTCCGCCAAAGTCGGCATGGGAATAAAGTCATCGCGCGAGCGGCGATGTCACGTCGACGAGCGCCGAGCGTATTTCTCAGCCGTAGCCAGGCGTTGCGGGCTTGCGTTGCAAGGATGATGAAGCAACGGGAGTAACGTTCGGTTGACCTTAACCGCCGCCGGGCGCCCAAGCCGCCGGGGTCACGGCTCCGTCGCATCGATGAGGACGAAGGCGATGCGGCAAGGCTTCGTGCCGCGATTGACCCAGGCATGGTTGGTGCCCTGCTGGACCAGGACATCGCCGGCCTTGAGGTGGATTTCGGAATCGTCGAGCAGCATGTCGATCTCGCCTTCCATCACGATGGCATAGTCGACCGTGCGGGTGCGGTGCATGAGGGGATGCCGGGGCGGCAGGCCGCGTTTGGGCGAGTGCGGGGCGAGCTCGCTGTGCATCTGGTTGGGATCGAGCTTTTCGATCTCGGACGTGATCGGCGGAAATTCGACGATCCGGAAGATGCTGCCGCCTGCGGGCGGTGCGATGCCGATGTTCACCGCCGCGCGGTCGGCCGTGCCCGATATCGCGGCCGGCGACTGATCGGTCATCCACAGCATCCGCGACACGGAGCCCCGGTTCGGACGCACCATCTTGTGCGGATTGTCGCCGTCGAACAGCACCACCGCCTTGCCGTGGTCGTCGACCATCGTGACGACGCGCCGAATGTTCTCGCTGAGTGGCATGGTATGCTCTACCGGCAGCCCAGCAGCTTGCTGGATTTGTTGACGAGTACGAAGGAACCGAGCTCCTCGGCGGCGGCTTTCGCAAAGCTCGCATCGATCAGCCGCTCGCGCGGCGCGGTCTTGTCGATGATGGCTTCCTGCTTGAAGAAGGTTTGCACGCCGTCCACGCTGTCCAGGTCGAACTCGCCGTTGGGGCTGCGCGCCTGCCAGTCCATCTTGTCGAGCAGATCGCGATCGGCCACGATCTTGCTCTTCACCATGATGTCGACCACCTCGGTGCGATTGGGCCCGTGGTGATAGGCTTGACAATAGTCGCGGCCGGCATGGGCGAGTGCTACGAACAGCCGCTTCGCCGCGTCGGGCGACTGCTTGATCCATTCGGTATTGGCGATATAGGCGACATTGGTGAGCGGCAGCCGCTTGATGTAGCCCGCTTCCGGATCGATCCAGGGCACGGCGATCTTTTGCTCGATCGCGATATCGCTGAAGGGCGCCACCTCGAGCGCCGCGTCGAGCGCTCCGTTGGCGAGCGCTGCGCCCATTTGGGTGAAGGCCAGGTATTTGAGGTCGATGTCCTTGATGCGCAGGCCCGCGGAGGCCAGCACCATGCCGATCTCGTAGACCGAGGTCGAGCCGGGCGAGCTGATTCCGACCTTGCGGCCCTTGAGGTCGGCGACCGTCTTGATTTTGTCCTTCAATTCGGGTCGCAGGATGATCTGGTGGTAAAGCGGCGTCGAGCCGCTCTCCAGCGCCATGACGATGGGCAGGCCTTCAGCCACGCCGTTGAAATAGCCGGCATTGATCCCGCCTTGCCCGACCTGGACCTGGTTGGTGGCGACGAACGCCACCGCCTTGCTGAGCGAATCGATCCGCTCGATTTTGACGTCGAGCCCGGCATCGCGGAAATAGCCCTTCTCGGCGGCAATGAACGTCGAACCCGAAGGCACGCTCGGCACCAGCGCGATGGTGAGCGGGATGCGCTGCTGCCCGACCACCGGCGCGAACATGAGGCCGATGCACACGAAGGCGAGAGCAGGCCAGATGGGACGCACGCTTTTCTCCGGTCGGAGGCTGCCGGCTGCACCCCGCGGTGCGGCACGATGGGGACCATAGAACATTTTATGAGAAAAAGACCGAGCGGCCTAAAGCCGCGCCCGCTCGACCTCATCCTTGAGGTGGCCCCAGATGCCGTACACGATCTTGCCGTAGCGCGGGTCGTTGCGCAGCTCCAGCACGTTGCGCGGCCGCTCCAGCGCGACGTCGATGACGGTCTTGGCGCGGCCCGGGCTCGCGGTCATGACCATGATCTTGTCCGCCAAGGTCACCGCCTCGTCGACGCTGTGGGTGATGAACACCACGGTCTTCTTGTCGACCTCCCAGATGCGCAGCAGCTCCTGTTGCAGGATGGTGCGGTTCTGCTCGTCCAGCGCCGAGAACGGCTCGTCCATCAGCAGGACTTCAGGGTCGTTGGCGAAGGCGCGGGCGATCGATACGCGCTGGCGCATGCCGCCGGAGAGCTGATGGGGGTAGTGATCCGCAAAGCGGGTGAGGCCGGTGCGATCGAGATAGCGCCCGACCGCCTCCGTGATCTCCTGTTTCGGCGCCTTGCGCATCTTCAGGCCGTAGGCGGCGTTCTCCCGCACGGTCATCCATGGAAAGATCGAGTCGCCCTGGAACACCATGGAATATTTCGGCCGGCCCGGCGCCGGATCGCTGATCTCCACCTCGCCGCTGGTCACCTGGTCGAGCCCGCCCAGGATGCGCAACAGCGTGGTCTTGCCGCAGCCAGACGGCCCCACGATCGCGAAGAAGGTGCCTTCCTCGATGTCGATCGACACATCGTCGATCGCGACCAGCGAGCGGAACCGCTTGACCAGGTGCTTGATCCGGATCTTCACGCGACGCTGCGACCCTCCGGCCGGATCGAGCGCGGTCGTCATGCGTCGGCTTTCCATCGGATCACCCAACGCTCGATCTCGTTCAAGAGCAGGCTGATCGCAAAACCGATCAACGCGATCACGAACAATCCGACATACATCTTGGTGACCGCGAAGGTCTCCCATGCGCTCCAGATCATGTAGCCGATGCCGCTTTTCGCCCCGACCATCTCGGCGATCGCAATCAGGATCAAGGCGAGCCCGGCGCCGAGCTTCACACCGGTCATGATAAACGGCAGCGCGCCCGGCAGCGCGATGGTGCGGAACGTATCCCAGGGCGACGCCTTGAAGCTCTTGCCGACGTCGAGATAGATCTGGTTGATCTGTAGCACGCCGGCGGTCGCGTTGATCGCCATCGGATAGAACACGCCGATCGCCACCATCACCACCTTCGACATTTCGTCGAGCCCGAAGATCAGCAGAATGAGCGGCAGCAGCGAGCTTTTCGGGATCGGATAGGTGGCCACGATGAGCGGATCGACCAGCGCCCGGATCGGCCGCCAAATCCCCATGGCGATACCGATCACGATCGCCGGCACGCCGCCGAGCAGAAAGCCCAGCACGATCCGCTGCAGGCTGATCAGCACGTTCTCGGTCAACTCGCCGGATCGCGCCATCTCGATGAGCTTGCCGATGATCGCGCTCGGCGCCGGGAAAAACCGCACATCGATCAGCCCGGTCTGCGCGGCGAGCTCCCAGGCCAGCAACAGGCCGAGCGGGGAGGCGATGCTGAGAATCCGGTCGCGCCGCCTGGCGGCGAGCCGCGCCCGCTCGCCGATGTCGACAGTCCGGGCCGCCGGCTTTGCGCGGTCGACCAGATCGGAAGCGCTCAAGGTCCTCTCCCTGCGGCAACGAGGCCCTTATAGAGGGCGCAAAATGAGCGCACCAGATCGATCGCCGCCCTGCCGCGGAAAGAAGATGCGGTGTTTCGCCTCGCCGACAGCGCGTCGTGAGGCGCCGCTCAGCTCAGCGGCGCCATGGTGCGCGGATCGATCTCGCGGGCATGCATGGCCATCGCGATGAGGGCCGAGCCGCCGAACACCATGTTGATGCCGACCAGGACCCCGATGGCCCAGGCCGCGGTGCCGGGCAACCCCGCGAGAATGATGCCGGCTACGATCAGGTCGACGAGACCGCTCGCCAGCATAAAGCCCCACCGCCCCGACAGCTCGCGTTTGTGCTCGAGCGCGAACATGATCGAGGCGACGCCCTCGATCGCGAAGAACACGATGAGGACCAGAGTGAGCGACAGAACTCCGCTCAGTGGCCAGGCCAGCAGCACGATGCCGGCGGCAATTCCCAGCGCCGCCGAGAGCAGCGCCCACCAGAAGCCCGGCGCCTGGCGCATCCAGAAGGTCGTGATCAGGCCGACGACGCCGCTGATGAGAAAGAGCCAGCCGAACAGGATCTCGACCGCCAGCGTGGCGATCGGCGGTAGCACGATCGCGAGCAGGCCGAGCGCGACGAGGACCAGGCCCTCGACCAGAAAAAGCACCCAATGCTCGCGCAGCGACGTCGCCACCGCGCGTTGGATCTTCTCGATTTCGGGTTGGTTCATCGTCATGGCAGGCCTCCCCAGGATCGCCGCGCAATTGACATGAAATTTCGATGGCCAGATATCGATGATCGCCGCCGCGAACTCTATCGGCGTAACGAAACGCGCACAATGGAGCCGCGGTTCCGCCTGCGACACCGGAGTGTGCCCACATATCTTGCCGCCGCCGGCAAAGTCGCGCTCATGTTGGGTGGGTACCGCTTTACTCCCCGCGGGGAGAGGGAGTGAGAGACCGTGCATCCCTGACGAGGATTTAGCGTATCGCTCAGGAGGCTTGTTGGCGTCCCGTCGGCGGATTTGCACCCACGTCTTCGCCTTCGCCGCCGGCATCCGCCTCGATCGAAGCCGCATCCGCCAGCGCATGCCCGATCATCACCAGCAGCGGCCCGGTTGGCGCCGCTTGCTGCAGCCGGTCGGCGATATCGCCGATCGTCCCAGCGATGACCTCCTGCTCCGGCCGCGTCGCCGAGGCGACCGCGATGGTCGGCGTGTCGGAGGCGAGGCCGTGCGCGATCGCGGTGTCGGCGAGCTCGCGGATGGTCTTGCTCGGCATATAGACGATCGTGGTCGCGGTCGGATCGGCGAGGCTGTGCCAGTCGATGTCGGCCGGCAAATGGCCATCGGCCGCGTGGCCGGTGACGTATTGCACGCGGCGCGAAACCTTCCGGTGCGTCAGCGAAATGCCGAGACGGCTGGCGGCGCCCTGGGCGGCGCTTATGCCCGGCACGACCTCGACCGCAATGCCGGCGGCGCGGCAGGCGTCGATCTCCTCGCTGGCGCGGCCGAAGATCATCGGGTCGCCGCCCTTGAGCCGCACCACGCGCTTGCCGGATCTGGCGAGCGAGATCATCAGCGCATTGATCTCTTCTTGCTTGCAGGAGGGGCCATAGCCGGTCTTGCCGACCAGCATCTTCTTGGCCTCGCGGCGGGCGAAATCGAGGACGCCGGGCGCAACCAGATCGTCGATCAGGATCACGTCGGCGGATTGCAGCGCACGCACCGCGCGCAGCGTCAGCAGCTCGGGATCGCCGGGGCCGGCGCCGACCAGGGTCACCGAGCCGTGCTCGGCCGCGGCGCTGCCTTCGCGCGTGATCGCCATATAGGCGTCGAAGTCGACGGCCGCCGGCTCATGATCCGGGTGGGTCACCGCCTGCGCGGTGAACACCTGCCAGAACCGGCGCCGCGCCGGAAACGACAGGCCCGACGATTGCACGGCCCGGCGCCAGCGCCGCGCCGCGTCGGCCCAGCGGGCGAAGCCGAGCGGGATCAGGGCCTCGAGCTTGGCGCGGATCGCCTGCGCAAAAACCGGAGCCGCCCCATCGGTCGAGATGCCGATGACCAGCGGCGAGCGGTTGACGATCGAGCCGAAAGAAAAATCGCAGAACGCCGGCTTGTCGACCACGTTGACCGGGACGCCCGCGGCGCGCGCGGCTGCGGCGAAGGCGCCCGCCTCTCCGTCATCTGCGAAGGCCCCGACCGCCATCGCGGCGCCGGCGAGGTCGCCGGCCTGCCAGGCCCGCTCATGGATGACGATCGCGTTAACCGCGTTGTCTGATTGATCGGAACGGGGTTGCTCGGTTGCGACCGCGCGCAGCTCCTCGGAGGCGTCCGCGGCGAACACCTCGACCTTGGCGCCGGCGGCTGCCAGCAGCTCCGCCTTCCAGGCCGCGGCCGGGCCGCCGCCCGCGATCACGGCGCGCTTGCCGGCAAGGCCGTAGAAAACCGGCAGCCGCGCCAACGGCTCCATGCGCGGCGTTCGGGTCTCAGACGGGATGCGCGATGCGCTCATCGACGATGATCCTTTTCAGCTCCGGCAGGCACGAACCGCAATTCGTGCCGGCGCGTAGCGTCCGGCCGATATCCCCGACACTGGTCGCGCCGCCGCTATTGACGGCCTTGCGCACGGCATCGAGCCCAACTTGGAAGCAGGCGCAAACGACCGGCTCCGTCTCCCTTATATAATAGTCACTGCTTTGCGTTTTCGGTATCCGTCGGCCGCGGTCTTCCGCGGCGGCGGCCGCCGCCGCCAAGCCGGCCAGGTCCCATTGCGGTGCGACTTCTGCGGCCGGCGCGACGCAGAGGCAACCGTCGAGATGGCCGTCCAGGACGGCAGCCACCCGGTAGGTGGTGCCGTCGAGCTGCTCGGCCAGCTGCGCATCCGGTCCGAGCCAGCGGTAGGCGAAATCGTGCCAAAACAGGGGGCCTCGGCTGGTCGCCAGCCGATATTCCATCCCTTCGGCGACCGCGACCTTGGCCCACCAGGTGCCGGCCGGCATCGCCAAAGCGTTGCGCGTGCGGGTGAAGCCGCGCAGGGCGAAATCGACCGGCGCGACGGTCACCGGCGTGGCCTTGGCCTCGGGCTGGCCCGAATAGGGGTCGGTCCGCGGCGAAACCAGGTCGCCGACGCGGGCGCAGGACGCCGTCTCGTCGCTCCAGTGGATCGGTACGAACAGCGAGCCCGGCCGCTGATTGTCGGTGACCATAACCTTGAGGATGCAGGCGCCGTGCTCGGTCGAGACCTTCGCAAAGCCGCCGTCCGCGAGGCCCATTCCGCCGGCATCCTGTGGATGAACCTCCACGAAGGGCTCCGCCAGATGGGCCGCCAGGCGCGGGCTCTGGCCCGAACGCGTCATGGTGTGCCACTGGTCGCGAATGCGTCCGGTATTGAGCCGGAACGGGAATGCGGCGGATGTCGATTCTTGCAACGCAGGCGGTTCGGGGGGCACGAACCGGGCCTTGCGGTCGGGCGTGAAAAAACCACCCGCGGCGAAGAAACGTTTTTCGCTCGGCGGCGCGGCTGGCTGTTGGCTCGCCGGCATCGGCCACTGCACCGGCTCGAGCACGTTGTAGTCATGGTCCGAAATGGCCGCGAGACCGCCGATATCGAAATCGCGCGTGCCGTCGTTCTCGAAGCCGGACAGCGCCGCATGCTCGCGGAACACATCGGCCTCCGAGCGGAAGGAAAAGGCGTCCGCGAAGCCCAGGCGCTGCGCCACCGCCGACACGATCCACCAGTCCGGCTTGGCTTCGCCCGGCGGCGGCAGGAAGGCGCGCTGGCGCGAGATGCAGCGCTCCGAATTGGTGACCGTTCCGCCCTTTTCGCCCCAGGCGGCGGCGGGCAACAGCACATGCGCTCCGGCATTCACCGTATCGTTGGACAGCACGTTCTCGGAGACGACGAAGAGCTCGAGCTTCCCGAGCGCCGCCCGCATGGCGCCCGCGCGCGGCAGCGACACCGCCGGGTTGGTCGCCATGATCCAAACCGCCTTGATCTCGCCGCGCTCGATCGCCTCGAACATCTGTACCGCTTTGCGGCCTTCGCGCGTCGCCATGCGGGGCGCGTCCCAGAAGCGGCGCACCCGGTCGATCTCCTGCGGGGCGAAGCCCATATGGGCTGCGAGCTGATTGGCGAGCCCGCCCACCTCGCGGCCCCCCATTGCATTGGGCTGCCCGGTGAGCGAGAACGGCCCCATGCCGGGCCGCCCGATCCGTCCGGTGGCGAGGTGACAATTGATGATGGCGTTGACCTTGTCGGTGCCTTGCGCCGACTGATTGACGCCCTGCGAGAACCCGGTGACGGTGCGCGCACTGGCGTAGAACAGATTGAAGAAGTGGGCGATGTCGGCTTCCGCCACGCCGCACGCCCGGGCGGTCGCGCCGGCATCGGGCGCGATCTCGCGCGCTCGCGCCAAAGTCTCGGTAAAGCCGGTGGTGTGCGCCTCGACGTAAGCGGCGTCGAGCGCGCCGCTCTCGGCCAGATGGACCAGCAGCCCGCAGAACAGCACCGTGTCGGTACCGGGTGCGATGGGGAGAAACAGATCGGCCTCTTGCGCCGTCACGGTCCGGCGCGGATCGATGACCACGATGCGGGCGCCGCGTTGCGTCTTGTTGCGCATGATGCGCTGGAACAGGACCGGATGGCACCAGGCGGCGTTGGAGCCGACCAGCACGATCAGGTCGGCGAGATCGAGATCCGCGTAGCTGCCCGGCACGGTGTCGGCCCCGAAGGCGCGGCGCTGGCCGGCGACCGTCGACGCCATGCACAGCCTCGAATTGGTGTCCACGTTGGCCGAGCCGATGAAGCCTTTCATCAGCTTGTTGGCCACGTAATAGTCTTCGGTCAAAAGTTGGCCGGACAGATAGAAGGCGACCGCGTCGGGCCCATCGCGTTCGATGATCGCCCGAAATCCGTCGGCGACCCGGTCGAGCGCTTGCGTCCAGCTGGAACGTGCCAGCGCACCGTCGCTCTGGCGCAGCATGGGGTGGAGCAGGCGACCCTCGAGGCCGACCGTCTCGCCCAGCGCCGAACCCTTCGAGCACAGCCGTCCGAGATTCGCCGGATGGGCGGGATCGCCGGCAATCGCGACGCCGCCGCGTCCGTCCGGTTGCGCCAGCACGCCGCAGCCGACCCCGCAATACGGGCAGGCGGTGCGCAGGGTGGGGGCGAGCTGTGTCAGGGCGTTCATGCTTGGCCTGCAGGCCGCGCGAAATGCACGCGCATCTCAATACACATCCTGCTGGTAGCGCCCGCTTTTCTTGAGATCGGCCACGAACGTGATGGCTTCGTTGGTCGAGCGCACCCCGAATGCCGCGGTGATCTCGATCAGCGCCGCCTCCACGTCCTTGGCCATGCGCTTGGCGTCGCCGCAGACATAGACGTGCGCGCCTTCGGCGAGCCACGCCCAGAGATCGCGGCCAACGTCGCGCATGCGATCCTGGACATAGACTTTCTCGGCGGCATCGCGCGACCAGGCGAGCGTAAGGCGGGTGAGCACGTGCGCCGCCTTCATTTTGGCAAGCTCGTTCTCGTAGAAGAAATCGCAGCCGCTGTGCTGATGCCCGAAGAACAGCCAATTGCGCCCGGGCGCCTTGGTGGCCATGCGCTCGTGCAGGAAGGCACGGAAGGGCGCGATCCCGGTGCCGGGACCGATCATGATGACCGGCACGGACGGATCGGCCGGCAGCCCGAAGTGCTGTGCGCGCTGCACATAGGCCCGCACCTTGGCGCCGGGCGCGATGCGATCGGCGAAAAATGTCGAGGCGACCCCGAGCCGCGTCCGCTTGCCGACCGGATAGCGGACCGCATCGACGGTGAGCGCGAGCCGATCGGGATCGACCTTCGGCGAAGAGGCGATCGAGTAGAGCCGCGGCTGCAACGGATCGAGCGCCTCGATGAAGGCCTCGGGATCGGGACGGGTGCCGCGGAATTTCTCGATTGCGGCCAGCACGTCGAGCGTGTCGGCATCGCCGTCGGGGTTTTCCCCGCTCGAAAGCGCCTTGGCGGCCTGCCGCCGCGTTCCGCCGGTGATGTAGGAATAAAGCTGGAACAGCATATCGGGCGCCGCCCCGAGCGAAACGCCGTCGATGAGAACTTCGCGCAGCGTGCGGCCGCCGATCGGAAAATCCGCCGGTGCGCTGAGCGCCGCAATCACCGCATCGGCGAGGCCGGGATCGTTGGCCGGATATATGCCGAAGGAATCGCCCACCACATAGTCGATGCCGGAACCTTTGAGGTCGAACTCGACGTGCCAGGTTTCTTTTGCCGATCCGGGCTTGTTGAGAAGCGTGCGGGACAGAAAGGTGGCG
>Ga0209069_10000323_pt1 | contig 20987 bp, 21 predicted proteins | sample Str013_2_FD_187202 | JGI IMG/M metagenome (GOLD analysis project Ga0209069, IMG submission 187202) | Freshwater sediment microbial communities in response to fracking from Pennsylvania, USA - Straight Creek_MetaG_SC_2013 (SPAdes) (version 2) | ecosystem: Environmental > Aquatic > Freshwater >...
CTTTTATTGTTAATTAATATTTTAAGCTGAATTCTACGCGGCGGTTTTTTGCCCGGCCGGCAGCGGTCTTATTGTCTGCACGCGGATTGTCTTGTCCGTGCCCGCTTGCAGTCAGCCTCGATTCATCGATGCCCTTGCTTACCAGGTATTTTTTTACGGCGTCTGAACGGTTCTGACTCAGCAAAAGATTTTTATCTGCCTTGCCGGTATTGTCGGTAAAGCCATCAATATCCAGTTTATAATCTTTGTTTTCGATCAGTGTTTTTGTAACAAATGCCAGTGCTTTGTTTGATTTGGCCAGCAATGTATACTTACCGGTGTTAAAGAAAATATTTTTGGCGGCAAGATCCATGTTTTTCAGCAGGTCGGCCCTTATGGCGGGACAACCAGCATTGGCAGCATCACCCGGCAAATCGGGGCATTTGTCTTCTTCATCGTTTACGCCGTCTTTGTCGCGGTCGGGCACGGGGCAACCCTGGTAGCGGGCAACACCGGCAATATCGGGGCATTTGTCTTCTTCGTCGTTGATGCCGTCTTTATCGCGGTCGGGTATAGGACATCCCTGGTACCGGGCAAAACCAGCCACTGTAGGGCATTTATCATCTTTGTCTGCAATGCCGTCATTGTCAGTATCGGGGCAGCCATTGAACTTGGCAAGCCCGGCCACATCGGGGCAGGCATCCAGGCTGTCAATCACACCATCCCCATCCCTGTCTTTGGGCACTTCAACAACAATCGCCGGCGGCGGTGGTGGTGGCAATACCTTGGGTTCTTTTTTATTGGCAATGTTTCCGGCTACACCAATGCTGTAGTAAAGGTGGTTGGAAGTATTCTCAGTAATGCCAAAACGGTGCTGTGCATTGATAAACAGAAATGCCTCGTCATAAAAATTAACCTGCAGCCCAACACCTAACGGCACAATGGCGCCATAGTATCCCTTGTATTTGGAAGCACCCAGCCCTGCGGAAAGATAGGGCGTAAACCAATACTTATCTGTTAACATTTTTGCATTTACCATTACATCGCCTTCCAGCAATAAATTGTCATTGCCAAAAGGAGACTTACCACTGATGGGATAATCCAGGAAAGAGCCTGCAAGGCCCACGGAAAGATCTAGGTGTTTGCTGATGCCGTCGAGATAGTTTATGGCAAGACCAGGCGACATATTTTTGAACTGGCCGATTTGCTTGTCGCGGATGGCGCGGTTTAATCCAAATGTTTTTATATAGCCACCGCCATTGAAATCATCGAAAATGAAATTGACACCCAGTGCAGGGCGTTTGATATAATCATTGTCTTGCGCAAAGCTTACGCTGAGAAAGCCTTGTATCAACAGGATGAACAAAAGCAGTTTCTTCATAACAAGATAGTTTTAGTAATGAGGACAAAAATAAAGGGTAGGTTTGAAAACGTGAAATATTTATTAACGACCGTTCATGTATCCGTTTCGTTGATTTTCAAGCTCCAAAAAGCCAGCACCGCCCTTGTTCGCCACTGCCGTGTTAATGCTCCGGAACAGCACTTTTAGGCACTACTTCCACCTTTACACGGGTTAGTCCGCGGCCTACATAGCCCAGTTTTGAAGCCGCCATTCTTGAAAGATCCACCACCCGTTTGTTTTTGTGGTGCAGCCTGTCTGTAACCCGTACAACCACAGATTTCTTGTTGCGGAGGTTGGTAACTTTTACCCAGGTACCCAAGGGAAGCGAATTGTGGGCACAGGTCATTTTGTTCTTGTCGTAAGGTTCGCCGCTGGAAGTGGGCCTGCCCTGGAATTTATTGGAATAGAAGCTGGCGGTACCATATTGTACGGCCGGTTGTTTGTGGCTCACCACATTGCCTTTTGGCCGCTCCTGGGCTGTGGCGGGCAGTAAGAAAATCAGTAAAAAAAAGGTAAGCAGGCAAGCATCATTTTTCATTAATTCACAGGTTTATTGGCGAAATACCGTTCACACAGCATCCTGTCTTCATTGTAAATATCCTCGAAAAATTTCACTTTTCCATTAATAGCTGCGCAGCCAAAATAACGGATGTAAACAGGCAGCCGGGTGCGTACCGGTATTACATGTTTTTCTTTGCGTGTGAGCCATGCTTTTAAGGTATCCGATTTAAACGTGTTTGCGTTTACAGCGGCGTTCAGGCTGTCGTTGCTGATGATAAAATGCGCCAGTTTGTTCCATTGCTGTACGCGTACACAACCGTGGCTCAGTGCCCTGAAACTGCGTTCAAAATAATAACGCTGGTTGGTATCGTGCATGTACACACTGTATTTGTTGCTGAAATTGAATTTAAGGATGCCCAGGGCATTGTCGTCTCCGCTGCCCTGTACCACTTTATAGGGAATGCCCTTGGTATACCTGGCCCATTTTACAGAGGAGGTGTACACTTCATCGCCTTTATCATTGATGAGGCTGTAGCCTTTTTTCCTGAGGTAATTGGTATCTTTTTTAAGACCGGGCAATACTTCTTTTGCAATGATGCTCTCGGGTATGGTCCATTGCGGGTAAGTAACCATATCGGTAATTTTACTGGTTAGCAGCGGGGTGCGGGTAAGCGGTTTGCCCACCACCACTTTTGATTCCAGCGCCAGGGTATCATCGTTCCACAACTGCATGTAAAAGCCAGCCAGGTTTACCCAAATATACTGGTGCGGCAATGTGTCTGCCATCAGTTTATAACGGTCAAGGTTAACTGCAATGCGTTTGAATTGTTGCCAGCCGGATACGTTCAAACTGCCAGCGGTCTTTTCGCCAATTTTGCCGGTAACGGGTATGTTGTGCTGTTTCTGGTATTTGCGGATATTATCCCGCAATGTGGAAGAATCGCCCGCTGCCGTCACAAAACCAAGTTCGGCCAGCCGTTCTTCTACCTGCTGCATCAGGCGGGCCGAGTCTTTATTGGGGTAATAGACGTAGGTGATTTTTTTCAAGTCGGCGGAATCTAAAAATGCCGGAATGGCCGCTTTTAAATCCGTATAGCCTTTTAGCTTGGGTTCCAGCTGTTCCAGCGAACCGCGGATGTTTTTTTGGGCCAGCGCCTGCCGGAAATTTTGTATAAAAAAAGTATCGGTTACCATTGAGTCTACACGCAGGGAAATGCTGTCTCTCTGCATACGGCCCAGTTTCAAATCCCTGGCCATGCTAAAATAGGCATCTGTCATCAGCACATCGGCCCGGGCCCACAGCGCAGCATTTTTTTTGTGCAGCGAATCGGACGCCATTCCGTTGCGGATATTGGTGAGTGAAGACATATAGTAATCGGCCGGAAACAGGCCATAGTAGCGGGATGCAGCAATAAATGCATACAAGGAATCTGCCAATGGGTTCCATTTTTCATCACTGCTCCAAATGGGTTGGTAACTGCCCGATGTATAAATTGTATCCAATATACCATCCTGTCTTAAATCAACAGAGTCGTTCAGTTTTCCCTTGTTTTCAACCACATACTTAATCGTGGTTTGCAACAACTCTTTTACCTTTTCATCAATCTTTTCGGGGATTTTGACAACAACTACTTCGGGTGGCGGTTTTTGTTCTGTATTATTGCAGCCGGCTATAAAGCACACAGTAAGAAAAAGCCAAAATGCCTTTTTTGGTTGATGAAAAAGGCGGCCAGGGGGTTTATTGTTCATATTAATATGTAAAAAGATATAGTAATTTCGAAAAAACCAAATTTTATCAATGAATTTACCCAAACACGTGCATTTTTTTCTGACTGTCTGCCTGATTTCTGTTGCAACGGTTGATTTTGCGCAAGTTGTCACCCCTCCACTGAGTAAATACGGTATTCCTGTCATCAAAGATGTTGCCATGTATGATGCCACGGTAAAAGCAGACAGCAACAAACAGATGGTGGAATTGAAAAGTCTGATCCCCGGCCTTGTATACGACCTGAAATATGCCGGCGATAAAAACTTTATGCGCAGGAATATGTACCCGGCAAAAACAAACTACACGTTCTTGCGCCTGCCAGCTGCAAAAGCACTGGCTCAGGTACAAAAAGAATTGAATGAAAAAGGCATGGGGCTGAAAATATTTGACGCTTACCGCCCCTACTCTGTCACCGAAAAATTCTGGGAAATGGTGCTGAACGAAAAATATGTGGCTGATCCTAAAAAAGGGAGTGGCCATAACCGCGGCATTGCGGTAGACCTGACGGTTATTTACACCCACAATGGTAAAGATTTACAGATGCCAACGGGTTTTGACAATTTCAGCGATACAGCCCACCACAATTTTATGAACATTCCATTTGATGCATTGCAAAACCGCAAAATGCTAAAAGACATCATGGAGAAATATGGCTTTAAAATGTTTGATACCGAATGGTGGCATTACTCCTGGCCCGATGAGAAAAATTATTTTGAAGCAATGGATGTTCCTTTTTCGGATCTCAGGAACCTGGATAAGAAAAAATAATGCAGATGAATTGTATTTGAAGAAGATGCCACTATAGAAGGAATGATGAAAAATGGGAAGAGCAATACTTTTATTTTGCAATTGAAAATTGTGTGCTGAAAAAAATCAGTCAGCATTGGCTTCCCTGATCATTTAAACTTCTCCGTTTTTTCTGCTCCGGTAATATCTCCACTGCTTCTGATTTGTATTTGTGCGCTGCAAATCCATTCGTTGCAGCTTTTTGTACAGAGGTATTCATTGATGCTGTTGATAACCTGCATCACTTCCTCATATTTTCCTTCAACTACGGTTGCAAAGGGCCCCACTTGATGTTTGATACCCGATTGCCGGATAATGGCAATGGCTTCATCTACCCATTCGTAGGGATGCCGGTCCTGAACTACGGGAATAACCTGTATGGATGCGTTTATTGTATACTGGTGCATAAAAGGCTAGATTTTCACGATGTCAATCACGGCATCGGTATTGATGGGGCCGTACACATGCGGAAATGTATCTGCCGTAGAAGGAGACCACTCATAGATAAAACGGCTGCTGAGTTTGTCTGTATCAATGGCCAGTTTTACCAGGTTTGTTTTACTGATGAAATAGCGTTCCAGCACGCCCGCCACCTGGGCATCGTCTGCAGAACAATGGATAAACCCTTCCGCCTGCAATGACGGCGAAGTATAAGCGCCTTTTTCTTTGGCTGCTTCCCATTCTGCAGCAGTGGTAACATGATAGATTACTGGCATCGTATAAAATTAAAGGATTCTCCTGATATGGTGTTCCAGCAGCAGCAGGTCTGCCAGTACCATGGCGGTAACGGCTTCCAGCACTACCGGTACACGCAATGCAATACAAAGATCGTGGCGGCCCTTTACAGAAAATGGCTCCACTTCATTGGTTTCCCAGTTGAGTGTAATTTGTTCTTTGGGTGTGGAAGAAGTGGGTTTCACCGCAATCCGGAACACCAGTTCATTGCCATTGGTAATACCGCCCACAACGCCACCGGCATGGTTGGTTTTGGTTTTACCAGCTTTGTCTTCTATCACATCATTGTGATCTACGCCATACATTCTGGCGGCAGCAAAACCGGTTCCAAATTCAATACCGCGTATAGCAGGTATCGCAAATACAGCGTGGCTGATAACAGATTCTACCGAATCAAAAAAAGGTTCGCCCAAACCAACAGGCAGGCCATTGGTTCTGCACTCTACAATACCGCCAATAGAATCTTTATGATCGATGGCTTTTTGCAAACCTTTTTCAAGATCAGTTTCGCCGCCTATTTCAAGAATGGTTGCTGTAACTTTTATTCCTGTATCGTTTGCAGCCATCCCGGGGCTGAGGTCAACCTGCGCCAATAATTTCTTCGCAATTACGCCAGCCGCTACCAGGCAAACGGTCAGCCGGCCGCTGAAATGACCACCACCACGAAAATCTTCAAACCCGCCAAATTTTGCATGTGCTACAAAATCCGCATGACCGGGACGTGGCACGGCACGCTGCTTTTCGTAATCGCCACTGCGGGTGTTTTTGTTTTCAAACAGAATTGTAATGGGCGCACCCGTGGTTTTGCCATTGAAGACTCCGCTTTTAAAAATCGGCAAATCATCTTCTTTACGTGGCGTGGTGCCTTTTTGTGTGCCGCCTTTTCTTCTTTCTATGTCTTCCAGGAAATCTTCCACAGACAAAGACAAGCCTGCCGGACAACCATCAATGTTAATGCCCGCGGATTCTCCGTGCGATTCGCCAAATATAGATACCCGGAATATTCTGCCAAATGAATTCATAATCAGTTTCCGCAAACGCGGTATTGCTTATTTTGTTTGTAATATAAAGATCGCCGACATGGGTTTCTTTGTTTCCGGATGAACCGGTTCCTTTATTGCCAGCAAATGGTATTTTGCAGCAAACAACTGTATCCAATCTTCTAAAGTACGAAAGTACCATTGATATGGCTGTTCGAAATTTCTTTTCATGCCGTTCCAACTGCCTTCTTTCCATCCGCTGGTATAGTGGCCGGCTGCAGCAACCGTTAAGGGATGCAGCGTTTGAATCAACAAATAACCATTCTTTACAAGATAACCGGGTATTGCATCAATCAGCGCGGCTGTCTCCTCTTTATCTATCAATGCAAAATTGATAACCGCTGCTTCAAATGATTCTTGCTGCAATTTTTTTCCTTCCGAAAGCTCCCTGTAAGTAACTCTTTCATAAAAAGGACCGTCCTTTTCAATGGCATTTTCAATCAGCGCAGCAATGGCATCCACTCCAAATGATTGTTTGCCTGCTTTGCGCAATGTTCTCGTCAGCCAGCCTTCGCCGCAGCCAATATCAAGTATCCGGTTACTGTCAACACTGCAAACCGCATCCACCATGGCCTGGTTGGTGACCAGCGTGCGGCTCTCCAGTTCTGCATTGTCAATCGTTGCAATCCAGTTTGAAGCATTTGCGTTCCATGATTCCAGTATTTGTTCTGCTACAGACATTTTTTATTTTGAGACCGGCGCTGGTATTGCTATTAAACTTTTGTTGCGTCGCACACTTTAGCCGTTAAAATTCTATTGAACACTTTTGCCGTACAATTATCCAGCGATATATTGTACCGGTGGCATATAATCTCCAAATCATATGGATCTTCAATTTAGAACTTCAACCGCTGCACCCAATTGTTTCAAATGCTCATAAAAATCGGGGTAAGATTTGTCGATAGCTTCTGCATCTTCAATCACTACTTCCTTGCTGGCTTTTAACCCGGCCACCGCACAGGCCATGGCAATCCGGTGATCGTGCCGCGAATGCACTTTTGCTCCTTTAATACCGGTGCCGCCTTTTACCAGCATCAGGTCATCCTGCAGGGTTATTTCAATTCCCATCTTGCCAAATTCATCTTGTAACGTTAATGCACGGTTGCTTTCTTTATGGGTAAGCCGGCCGGCACCTTCAATAGATGTGGTGCCCGCGCAACAGGCCGCCAGTGCCACCAGTGGCGGAAACAAATCGGGACAATCCGTTGCGTTGAAATGAAATGCTTTCAGGGGCATGGGCCTCAATTCAATCTGCGATGGCTCAATAGAAATACCGGCGCCACAATCCATCAGTGCCTGCAGTACCGCTTTGTCTGCCTGCGTAGAATAAACATCCAGGCCTTTTACAATTATATTTCCCGCAATGGCACCTGCCACTAACAGGAATGCTCCGCCGCTCCAATCGCCTTCCACGCTGTATTCGTGGGTGCCGGGTGCTGAGGCGTGTGGTACACTGTTAAAATAAAATGATTCATAATTTCTGTTCTCCGGTACTTTCATACCAAACTGCTTCATTACGTTCAGCGTAAGATCAATATAAGGACGGCTTTTTAAATTGGTAACGGTTATGGATACATCTTTTGCACCTGAAGCGGCGTAAGCCATTAACAAACCAGTCAGAAACTGCGAGCTGAGCGATCCGTCAATCGTAATATCTTTGGGGGCAACAGGGCCTGTAATTACAAGTGGCAGTTTCCCCTTGTTGCTCTGCACACTGATGCCCAGTTGTGGCAATACTTCATCAAAAAAATCCATGGGGCGGGTGGCCAGGCTACCACTACCGGTAATGGTTACCTGCTTTTTACTCAAGCCAACCAGTGGTGTAAACATGCGGATGCTTAACCCGCTTTCGCCACAATTAATTTCTCCTGAAACCGGATTGACCCCATTGCTATTAATTATTAATTCTTCATTGCTAACTGATAATTCAGCGCCCAGCCGCTGTACAATGTCCATAGCTGCCTTATCATCGTTTGAATGACCCGGGTTTTTAATAACACTTTTCCCTTTGGCCACCAGTGCCGCCGCACAGGCCCTTTGCATCGAACTTTTGGAAGCCGGCGCCTGAATGGTTCCCGATAATTGTGAAGGTTGTATTGTTACAATCATACCCCTAACCCCAAAAGGGGAATTAAAGTTGGTTAATCAATATTTCTAATTCTTTCAAAGGAATGCTTTTTACAACGCCCTTTCCTATTTTATCCAGCAGCACATAATTCATGGCTGTATTTATTTTCTTCTTGTCTTTCTGCAAAATGTCAAATGCTTTTGCCTTGTCAAATTCCGTGTAAATAGGTAATCCATATTTACTGATGAGTTTTACAACCCTTTCTGTTTGTTTAAACCCGCTTAATTTTTCCGACAAATGGCAGGCATAGGTCATACCAATAGCAACAGCCTGGCCATGAGAAAATGCATACATGTTTTCAATGGCATGACCGAGGGTGTGGCCAAAATTGAGCAGTTTCCGGTCGCCGCTTTCAAACTCATCTTTCTGTACCACTTTGGTTTTCAAAATGGCATTGCGCTGTACCAGCTGGCACAAGACAACCTTTTTATTTTGAAAATTCTTCAGCGTGTTTGCTTCCAGGTGCTGAAACATGGCTGCATCTTTAATACAGGCATGTTTGATGATTTCCGCAAAACCATTTTCCCATTCAGCCTGCGGCAATGAGTTTACAAAAACCATATCATGCAGTATAAAAGAGGGCTGGCGGATAATGCCCACCATGTTTTTATAGAGGCCAACATCAATACCGTTCTTACCGCCAATACTGGCATCCACCATCGACAATATAGTGGTGGGTATAAACCCAAAACGGATGCCGCGCATGTATACCGATGCCGTATAACCGGTAATATCCGTTATTACACCACCGCCCACACCTACCAGGGTTGATTTGCGATCGGCCCCCATCTCAATCAGCTGTACAATCAGGTGGTCTACAGTTGCCTGTGTCTTGTATTGTTCACCGGCTTTTAAAACAATGGTCTTCCAGTTTTTAAAACGTTTGGTATGTGCATTAAAAACATTCTCGTCCGTAACAATGATTGTTGATTTTTGATCAACAATCTCTTTGAGATGACTGATGCCATTGGCCAGGTAATAATCTACGGAAGTACTGGAAAATTTGTATGATTTTTTTTTCAAGTGCAACAATATTAGAGATATTCTACTAACAATCGCTTGTCCCATCGGGGCATTGGGTGGGTAGAAAATTCAAAGAATTTTGAATTACGTTCCGGAGGAACGCTGTTAAAATTATATTTATCTTCTACGCCCCAAATGTTCCTACCGAACATATACCCTATGAATTCATTATCTTATTCTGGTGATTGATGCTTTCCATGTGTACGGCATCCAGGTATTTGGTAATAAAATCTTTACCAAGGCCCAGTTTTTCGCCACGGTTGAAGGCCCTTTCCAGAATTTCATTCCAGCGGTTGGTTTGCAAAATGGTAATGTTGTTGTCTTTTTTGTATTTGCCAATCTGGTCGGCAATCTTCATGCGTTGGCCCAGAATCTGCATCATTTCATCATCCAGGTGGTTGATTTGCTGGCGCAGTTTTTCCAGTGCGGCGTGGTAGGCTTCGGAGTTTACATCTTCTTTTCTCCAAACAATCGCATCCAGCATTTCGGCCAGTTGCTCGGGCGTTATCTGCTGTTTGGCATCGCTCCAGGCATTATCGGGATCAATATGGCTTTCAATCATTAAACCATCAAAGTCGAGGTCAATGGCTTCCTGCGCCACTTCCTGCAAAATATCGCGGCGCCCGCAGATATGGGAAGGGTCATTGATGATCATCATGTGCGGGTTGCGGCGTTTCATTTCAATGGCCAGGTGCCACATCGGTGCGTTGCGGAATTCTGTATTGCCGTAAGAAGAAAAACCGCGGTGTATCAAACCAATTTGTTTTACGCCGGCTCTTGCCACGCGTTCCACTGCACCCGTCCACAATTCAAGATCAGGATTGATGGGGTTTTTAATCAGCACCGGTATGTCTACGCCTCTCAGCGCATCGGCAACTTCCTGTACGCTGAACGGGTTTACGGTAGTGCGTGCGCCAATCCACAAAACGTCTACATCAAACGTCAGTGCATCTTCTACCTGTTTGCCGGTAGCCACTTCAACGGTTGTTGGCAACCCGGTCAGTTTTTTGGCCTGCTGCAGCCAGGGCAAACCCTTGGCCCCGATGCCTTCAAACAAACCCGGTTTTGTACGCGGTTTCCAGATACCTGCACGCAGCATATCTACTTTACCGGTTTTAGCCAAACGCTGTGCGGTTGCTATTAACTGTTCTTCGGTCTCAGCACTGCAGGGACCGGAAATGATCAATGGACGCTTGTTCCATTTCTCCTGTACGAGTTCTTTCATTGTGTTTGCTATTGCTTGTTGCATTGATAAAGATTGTAAAGTTAAGCCCAATCTCCCAAACAGGAATAACCGGGTGTTTTAATTGTTTACTAATTATGGTACCAGCAATCGTAATTCTATTTGGCATTCTTGCGTCGCACTCTTGTGCTGGAAATCGTTATTCATCATCTTCAACTAATCAATACATTTCCACATTTATCATATTTTCACATTTGTCACTTAATTATTCTCCTTATTTTATTCGCATCCTCTATCAGCTGTAATAAATACCCGTAATTCTCTTTTTCCAGGCAGGCTTTAAATTTTCTCAGCTGAGAAATATGTTCATTCAAAACATCCAGCACGTTCTCGCGGTTCTGCATAAAAATGGGCACCCACATGGCCGGATTGCTTTTTGCCAAACGCACCGTACTTTCAAAACCACCACCCGCCAGTTCAAAAATGGCATCTTCTTCCTTTTCCTTTTCCAGCACGGTATTGGCCAGCGCAAAAGAAGTAATGTGCGAAATATGGCTGACATAAGCCGCATGCATATCGTGGCTTACCGCATCCATGTATACCAGGTGCATGCCAATTTGCTTGTACATTTCTTCCACTGCAGCTACGGCATCGGGAGCGCTTTTTTCTTTTTCGCAGATAACACAGGTGCGGCCAACAAAAGCATTTTTCACTGCCGCTTCCGGCCCGCTGTATTCTGTACCCCACATCGGGTGTGTTGCCACAAAACGCCTGCGCATCGGATGTTCGGCCATGGCTGCACACAGGGCATTTTTGGTTGAGCCTGCATCCACTACAATCTGCCTGTCGGTTACCAAATCCATAATGCGTTGCATCACCGGCAGGGTTACATCAACTGGTATAGAAACATATATCAAATCGCTTTTTAAAACGGCTTCTTCCAGCGGTAACGCTTCATCAATTAATCCAAGGTCCAACGCTTTTTTGAGACTTTCTGCACTGCGACCTACGCCCACTACATTTTTTACAAGTCCTTTTTCTTTTAAAGCCAGGCCCAGCGAACCGCCAATTAAGCCAACACCTATTATGGTAACTGAGTCAAACATGGGTTTTTATTTTTTTTGCACAGCGCTGGCAGAGAAAAGGAGAATGCACTCCATTTTTATGCAACTTCATGCTGTTTTTTTCTTTTAAGTAATAAAAAGTTAATTGCTTTGATTGATTGCTGCAATCTATCATCATATCCCTCTTTTTCTCTGCTAGCGCTGTGCTACAACATTTTTTACGCTTAATATCGCCGCATCAATATTCTCTTCTTTGCAACACAAACTCACTCTCACATAATTATTTCCTTCTTCGCCAAATATGCCGCCGGGTGTAATAAACACATTGGCATTGTACAGCACTTCATCGCTCAGCGCATAGCCATCTTTATAACCCGCCGGAATTTTGGCCCATACAAACATGCCCACCTGGTCTTTGGAAAATGCGCATTGCAGCAATTCAAGCAATGCAAAAACTTTTTCCCTTCTTTGTTTGTATATTTTATTGATCGAATCGTACCAGTCTTTGCCCAGGCCCAGCGCCTTTGCCGCCGCCAGTTGCACCGGCAAAAACATACCACTGTCCATATTGCTTTTAAACCTCAGCACTTCATCTATTCTTTCTTTTGCGGCGCAAAGCATGCCAATGCGCCAGCCCGCCATGTTCTGCGATTTGCTGAGCGAATTCAGTTCTATCACGCCATCTTTTGCCCCTTCAATGCTTAGCAAACTCATCGGGTTGTCATTCAGAATAAAACTATAGGGATTATCGTGTACAATTAAAATATTTTTACTGCGGGCCCACTGAACCAATTTTGCAAAAAATGCAGCTGATGGCAATTGCCCGGTGGGCATATGCGGGTAATTGACAAACATCATTTTTACTTTGCTGAGATCCGTTTTATCCAGCGCATCAAAATTGGGTTGCCAGTCATTGGCTGCCGTTAAATGATAGGCTCTAATGGTGCCGCCCGCCAATTTTACCGCGCTGCTGTAAGTAGGATAGCCGGGGTTGGGTATCAACACCTCATCTCCTTCATTCAAATACGTCATGCAAATATGCATAATGCCTTCCTTGCTCCCTATGAGTGGCAATATTTCTGTATCGGGGTTCAAATCAACTTTATACCATGTCTTGTACCAGTTGCTGATGGCAGTCCGCAATACCGGCGAACCTTTGTAAGACTGGTAAGCATGCGTATTGGGTTTGGCACTTTCCTCCTGCAATACTTTAATAACATCCGGGTGCGGTGGTAAATCGGGGCTGCCAATGCCAAGGCTGATGATATTTTTACCTTGTTTGTTCAGCTCATCTATCTCACGCAGTTTCTGCGAGAAATAATATTCGCCAATACCTTCCAAACGTTTTGATGTTGTGATCATTTAGTATTCAGTATTTAGATTTTTGTACTCAGAAGCAATGCAAAAAATGATTGGTTTATGCCTGACGGGGCTTTGCATTTCCACATTCATCACATTTTCACATTCCCTATTACTAATTAATTACTTTATGCAAACTATCTTTATTACAGGCTTCTTCATTTTCACATTCATCACATTCCCTGGGTATATCCACTCAGCAATCACACCGTCTTTCCTTTCTTGTACACACCATACACTTTTACTTCTTCCGTCAACGGTTTAATGGCGTTCAACACTTTATTAAACTGATCCATGCTGTCAAATTCCATATCTGCATGAAAACTATAACGCCAGTCGCTGCCCGGTATCGGAAAGCTCTGCAGCTTGCTCAGGTTAATACCGCCTTCTGCAATCTGCGTCAGCACTTTTGCAAGGCTGCCGCGTGAGTGATCGGTATGAAAATTTACGGAAGCTTTATTCGGCGCTTCCTGTACCACCAGCTTGTCTTCACGCTGCAATATTAAAAAGCGGGTGTAATTGTTTTTCATGGTATGTATATTGGGCGCAATCATGTGCAGGTTGAACAATTCTGCCGCCAGTTTGCTGGCGATTGCGGCCACATGCTTGCTGCGGTGCTGGTGCACGTGTTTTGCACTCAGTGCCGTATCTTCTGTTTCAATCAGCTTCCAGTTGTATTTATCCAAAAAGCCAAAACATTGCTGAATGGCCATGGGGTGCGAATGCACTTCGCGGATGTCTTCCAGTTTTACACCGGGGTTCACCATCAGGTTCTGCCTTATCTGCAGGTAAATCTCACCGGCAATTTTGAGGTTGCTTTTCTTCAGCAGGTTGTAATTGGGAAGGATGCTGCCTGCTATGGAATTCTCGATGGCCATGACACCTCCATCGCTTTCTTTTTTATTGCCGGCAATTTTTACCACATCGCGGAAAGTAGCACAGGGTATAACCGTTACCTCTTTGCCAAAAAACTGCTGCGCCGCCACCTGGTGAAAGCTGCCTTCGTATCCCTGTATTGAAACTTTTGTTGCCATAAATAAAATAATAAGATTCCGCTTCGCCCCGCCCGTAAAGTGACATTGAAATCCTTTTTAAGGGCTTGGGTGGATAATAAAAAGTCCCCCGATTATCGGGGGACTCTTTTATGTTGTTTTACAATTTTAAGTTTAAGTGTATCAACAAAAGCTTCCCCGCTTCTCACTAAAATAGAAGTAAAAATAGAAGCTAAAATAGGTGTTGTTGATTGCCATTGCGAATCAAAAATAGGAACTAATTGTACAGCACCAAAATAAACTTTGTATAAATTTTGCTGAAATTCTTGTCCATCAAGCAAAAGCTAACGTTTGTTAACCCAGCCGGTTGCTGATGGCTTCATCAATTTTCTTAAAGAGGTGAAAGGGTTTGTACACCCGCCAGTTATCTATTTCCATCAATTCCAGGTAACGGTTAAGTTTTGCTTTTTTAAAATCGTGCTGTGTTTGTTCGGGCATATTTACTATTACTACCCACCCGTTTTCATCGGTTACTTCTTCAAACCATTCTTCGTAATAATCTTTGGTATCGCTGTGAAAGTTGAGTACGTTTTCTGCGATGAGTACAAATTTGGTAATGCCCTGCTGAAAGAAAACATCGGTTACTTCGCGTTTTATTTCCATAATATCATTTTCAATTGCATCATTCCATTCGCCAATCAGCTCCATTACCATGTAATGCTCTTCATAATCGGCCATGATTACTTTCATATACAGGGTCCTGGATCCAAAATCGTCCCACTGCGGATGGATATAGTAGTTGTAGACTGTTTGCGAGAATTCAAACTCAGAATAAACGCGGCCATAAAATGGGGAGCGTTCGTCTTCCTCGCTGATGTAGATATGGCGCCAGTTGTAAAATGGTTCGATGTCCTGCATAAAATCCCCGTCATTGTTTTTTAAATCAATTGCGCTTGCCGTGCATGCACAAAAAAAAGGCTGTAGCAATTTACAGCCTTCCCAATGCCTTGTCCAAATATTTTTTACGGAAAAAAGGTTAAAAGAAAAAGCTGCAGGGCAAAAGGCGTAAAACGTTGTATCATTGTTGACTATCTTTTGTTTTTGCCTGCTGCTTACTTTGCCGCTTCCACTGCTTTTTTTACGCTGCCGTATTTCAGCAAAAGGTTTTTTGCCTTGTCATAATCGGTCAGCCTTAAAATATCCATTACCATTTTGGTACCCCGGTCTATTAGTTTGTCGTTGCTCAGTTTCATGTTCACCATCTTATTATCTTCTACCCTTCCTATCTGAATCATAACAGCGGTAGAAATCATATTCAGCACCAGTTTTTGTGCGGTACCACTTTTCATACGGGTACTGCCGGTTACAAATTCGGGCCCCACTACCACTTCAACAGGATATTCTGCAGCATCGCCCAGGGGGCTGCCGGGGTTGCAGGTGATGCAGCCGGTAACAATTCCGCGCTGACGGCTTTCCTGCAACGCCGCAATTACATAGGGCGTGGTGCCGCTGGCTGCAATGCCAATCACCACATCTTTATCGCTAATCATGTGCTCTTCCAAATCAATCCATCCTTGGGTAGTACTGTCTTCTGCATTTTCTACCGGCCTTTGTATGGCTTCTTCTCCGCCGGCTATAATGCCTATCACCAATCCGTAAGGCATACCATAGGTGGGAGGAATTTCGCTGGCATCCAAAATACCCAGGCGGCCGCTGGTACCGGCTCCAATATAAAACAAACGGCCTCCTTCCAGCATCTTGTTGCCAATAACAGTGGCCAGTTTTTCTATTTGCGGAATGGCTTTTTCCACCGCAAACGGAACCGTCTTATCTTCTTCATTGATGTTTTGCAATATTTCCTTTACGCTCATCTTGTCCAGATTGCGGTACTTGCCGGGCTGCTCTGTAAACTTTTCGAAAGACATATTCAAGTGTTATCTGTGGTATTCAATCAAACCTTCCATTGGGTTTTTCAGTATTTTACCCAGTTCAAATTCATAGCTGCTGCACAATTCCTTTATTACATCTTTAAATCCAAACCCAACACTGCCTACAAAATGAATGGGGTATTTCCAGCTTTCTGTGAATTTACAAAGATGGGTAAAGAAAAAATCATTTAGTCCGTCTTCAATGATGTTCTCAATCATATAATGCCCGCGGTTTTCTGACAGGAACAAACAAAAACCTGCCAGGTAGCGGTTGGCCAGCGGTTTTTTATAAGTATTCTCCAGTATCTCTGCTGCATTGGTATGGTATTTCTCATCAAACTTGTAACGCAGGTCTTCATCAAATGTGCCATACAAATAATACTGCACCACTTTGCGGCCCAGGTAAGCGCCACTGCCTTCATCGCCCAGAATATAACCGATACCAGGGCTGTTTTTTACCACTTTTTTGCCATTGAAGAAACAGGAATTGCTGCCCGTGCCCAGTATACAGGCAATGCCCTTTGTATCGCCGCAGGCAGCCTTTGAAATGCCTGTCAGATCATGCTCTACCTTCACTTTCGCCGCCTTAAATATTTTGCTGATGGCACCCTTCATCATTTTGGCATTGCGGGGGTCCAGGCAACCTGTGCCATAAAAATAAATATCAGTAATGGCAGCGTCTTTTATTTTGGGCAGTAGCTCAGTACGGATAACCGCCTGTACCTGTTCGCTGTTTAAAAAATAAGGGCTCATGCCCTGCGTAAACACGATCTTCTTCCGGCCGTTGTTTAGTAAACACCATTCGCACTTGGTTGACCCGCTGTCTGCTATTAAGATTGCCATATGATTGTTTAGTAAGAACGAAGTTAATATTCCCTGTCTATATACCATAAAAGAGTTGATGCTTCTTAGAAGCCGCTTTGAGCCACGGCAACACGCCGGGCAAAGGGATTATTTGCTTTCTCCGCGCCGCTCTGTATATTTCGTGCCGCTGTGGTTCCACCCGTATTCCCGTACAACAAATAATCATGTGGCGCTCTGCCTATTTCAGCTAAATTTGCAGCCTTGAACGGATTCTGCTATGACAACTAAAAAGAAATTGAATACCTGGTTACCGCTCTTATTTGCAATTGTGATGATTGCGGGTATGTCTGTAGGTTATACCCTGCGGGAAAATACAGCAAGGGGCGGCGGCCTGTTTAAAAAACAAAAAAGCACGGCCCTGCAACAGGTGCTTGACCTGATACAACTTAAGTATGTTGACGCCGTTGCCCCCGATACACTCACCGATGATGCCATCCAGCAGGTACTCAATAAACTCGACCCCCACTCCATTTATATACCCGCAGTAAACCTGGGCGAAGTAAATGAAGATCTGCAGGGCAATTTCCAGGGCATTGGCGTGGAGTTTAATATTTTCAGCGATACCGTTAACATTATTACGGTGATGGAAAACGGCCCCAGCGATAAAGCAGGCCTGCATACCGGCGATAAAATTCTAAAAGTGGGCGATAGCCTGGTCGCCGGCAATGGCATCAGCACCGCCCGCATCAAAAAATTATTGCGCGGCCCCGGCGCCAGCACCGTGGTATTAACCATTTTGCGCAACAATGCTACAATGCCCATTGCACTTCAAAGAGGCATGATACCAATCGTATCGGTGGATGCAGCTTATATGATGAACAAGCAGGATGGCTATATCCATATTAATAAGTTTTCTGAGACAACCTACCGGGAATTTATGAAGTCGCTGGAAAAACTACAGGGCCAGGGCATGAAAAAACTAATGCTGGATCTGCGTGACAACGGTGGTGGCATTCTGCAGGAAGCCATTGAAATGGCCGATGAATTTTTGGATGGCACCAAACTGATTGTATATACCCAGGGCAATAACAACCCCAAACAGGAATACCGCTGCAAACGTGATGGTCTTTTTGAAAAAGGAAAATTGGTGGTACTGGTAAACGAAGGCACGGCTTCTGCCAGCGAAGTGCTGGTGGGTGCATTGCAGGACTGGGACCGTGCAGAAATTATTGGCAGAAGAACCTATGGCAAGGGGCTGGTACAGGAACAATATGATTTGGTAGATGGTTCCGCGCTGCGGCTTACCGTTGCCCGGTACTATACACCCTCGGGCCGAAGCATACAAAAGCCATACAACAAAGGAGAGGATGCGTACGCCAGTGATATCAGCAACCGCTACCACAATGGCGAAATGACCAATGCCGACAGCAACCATGTGCAGCAGCGGGGAAAAGCATTTAAAACCAAATCGGGCCGGGATGTATACAGCAGCGGCGGCATTATGCCCGATATATTTGTATCTGTTGATACCTCGGTGATTTCAAGAAATTTTGCCCGCTTGTATACCAACAATACGCTCAGCAATTTTGCTTACCACTACTTTATGGAGCACCAGGCAGAACTGAAAGCAATTCCTTCGGCCACCGATCTTTTCAATCAATACAAAACCTCCGACCCGCTCTGGCACCAGTTTTCGGCGTTTGCAGAAAAAGACAGTGTCAATATCGGTGCATTTACACCCAGGGACCGGGAATTTGCCCAGCAAAGGCTGCTATCACTCATCGCCCGCCAGCAATGGAAAAACAATGGGTTTTATGAAGTATTAAATGCCAATGATTTGACCGTTAAGAAAGCAGCAGAAGAACTACAGAAATAATGGGTTGAATTGAGAGGGCTATTAAAATGTATAGGATATTAGATACCGCTTTCAACTTGAAAGATTCAAGCGCACCTATCCTATTCCCGTTTTCTATTATTGCCAGCAGAAACAGCGGGTACCTCCCCCCAAAAAAAATCATTTAATCCCCCCAAATCATGTCAAAAAAAAAGCACCCATAAAGAGTGCTGAGAAGATGGATAAGGTGGGAAATATTTATATGGAGTTATTGATTGAAAACTGCATTGCTGCCATTGCCTTTGTCAAGCAATTCTTTCTTTTCTATCCGGTAAGAACCTATCAGGCCCAAACCACCGCCTATACCAATGAAGGCGAACCATAAAGCCGGATTTTCATCATCGTGAAGCATGTACTGTGTAATAAAATAGGCCAGCATCAAACCAATACCCGAACCAATCATCAATAAACCCCATTTCAGATTTTTGTAAGGCGCCGGTCTGTTGGCAAACTCTTTTGGGTTCAGGCCTTTTTCTATCATAGCCAGGTTCTCTTTTGTTTTCATATAAATGATTCCAAATATCATAGCAAAAAAGCCAAGTGGAACCAGAATAGGGATTAACATTTCTCCGCCGTGCATAATTGTAAATTTTTATTTTTTTCTAATGTTGTTTGTGCTTGTTCTTTCTAAGACTACCGGTCGTTCGCCCAGGTTACAGTCTTTCAGAATTTTTATGAAAGGGTTTTAAAAGCCGTCTTGTTTTGCTTTTTAAAAACCTGCTCAAAGAACTTACAACAACTATGACTACCGCTTTTACCGGCAGGTTACAGTTCACCGGCAAAAAACCGGGCTTTGCGCCGGCTAAGGGTTGTTTCAGGCTGTTTACTATTGACTCCGGCTCCAAAACAAGCTTACTTCGCTGTATCAATTAACCGCTACCTCCTGAATCCGCAGACATATAATATAGTATTCCTGCCCTTTTCAACCAAACTGTAACCTTTTCCTGTCACCAATAGTCATATAACCAGCACAATGCAAACCGGGCCAAACGATAAAGAAATCATCAGCGCTGTTTTACAGGGCGATAAACAGGCATACGCCGAACTGGTGAAACGTTACCAGAACTTTGTTTTTACCATCTGCCTGCGCTATACCAGCATCCGTGAAGACGCTGAAGAAATTGCCCAGGACATTTTTGTAAAAGCTTACCGCTGCCTCTCAGATTTCAGGGGCGATTCAAAATTCAGCACCTGGCTGTATACCATTGTAAACACCAGCTGCATTACTTTTTTAAGGAAGAAACGCCTGCAAACGCATTCGCTGGATGATGAAAAAGTTTTTGCCGTAGCAGACAATATTGATGGCGGTATGCGGGCCAACCAGGTAGAACAGAAATCAAGAATTGCCATGGTAAACCAAGCCATACAATTGTTAAGCACCGATGACGCAAAAATTATTACGCTGTTTTACAAAGGAGAACAAAGCCTGGATGAGATTGGTAAAATCATGGGTATGGAACCCAATACCATTAAAGTAAAACTGCACCGTGCCAGAACCCGGCTGAAAGAAAAAATGGAAACCCATTTTGCACAAGAGGTAAGAGACCTTGTATAATGAGTATGTGATGAAATGTACAAATGTAATAAATGTGACGACTGTGCTTATGAAGAGAGAAGATTATGGTCCGGGCAGTGAAGCTTTAGGCATCCTCCTTGCGGCGACCCGAAAGCTTTCGGGATACAAGAAATCTTTATTGAGCTTTTGTTTTTATGCAAAACCGTCGCCATTTTAATAACAGTTCTTTTAACAAGAATAGAATTAATTTTAATAAACTAAAAAATTCCCCTTCAGGGGATAAAGGGGTATGAGTACAGAAATAAACATGGAAGATCGTTTGTGGGACTATATAGATGGTTCCGTTAACACAACAGAAAAAACTTTTGTGGAAAATTTGATTGCCACCCAGGAAGCCTGGCGCAATAAATACCATGAACTACTGGATGTGCACCAACTGATGCATACTTCCCTTGAGCTGGATGAACCCTCCATGCGTTTTTCGCAAAACGTAATGGAAGCAATTACCAAATCACAAATTACGCCCGCCACAAAAACATACATCAATAAAAAAATCATCTACGGCATTGGCATCTTTTTCATTGTCATGATAGCTGGTATGCTGATTTATGGATTGGGGCAAATCAACTGGGCAGATACCGGCAGTTCGGGCAGCCTGCTTTCCAAATACGATAACAAACTCGACTTCAGTAAATTCTTCAACAATACCTACAGCAGCATTTATATGATGGTAAACGTGGTGATGGGCCTGATGCTGCTGGATATGTGGCTGGGCAAAAAAAGAAAAGAACGCGGACTGGGAGGAATTTAAATGATTGCCTGAAATTATTATACTTCACAATTACAAAAAACTTTCAAGGCCAAAGGCAGCAAAGATTTGCCATC
>Ga0209069_10000324_pt1 | contig 20983 bp, 18 predicted proteins | sample Str013_2_FD_187202 | JGI IMG/M metagenome (GOLD analysis project Ga0209069, IMG submission 187202) | Freshwater sediment microbial communities in response to fracking from Pennsylvania, USA - Straight Creek_MetaG_SC_2013 (SPAdes) (version 2) | ecosystem: Environmental > Aquatic > Freshwater >...
ACCCTAAGCGCACCCCGCGCTCGAGCGTGACCCGCGGGTGCAGCACGCTGTCGGCGCCGATCTCGACACCCGCGCCGAGTACGCACCCGGCGCCGATCTGCACGCGCTCGCCGATGCGGCAGGCGGGGCCGATCACGGTCTGGGCGTCGACGCTGGCGCTGTCGGCGACCTGCGCTGAAGGATCGACCATGGCGCGCTCGTGGATGCCGGCGTGCACCGCGGCTGCGGGGTGCAGCAGCGCCGCGATGCGCGCGTAGGTGGCATAGGGATTGGCAGCGATCAGCGCCGCGCACGGACACTGCCCGGCGCTCGCCGCATCGAGCACCACGGCGCCGGCGCGCGTCGCGCCCAGCTGGCGCCGGTACTGCGGGTTGGCCAGGAAACTCAAGGCGTCCGGGCCGGCGAGCGCCAGCGTCGCCACACGCTGCACCCGCACGCCGGGGTCGCCTTTAAGCTCGCAGCCGAAGCGCACCGCCAGCTCAGCCACTGCAATGCTCATGGGGCCATGCTCACCTGAGCCGCCACACCCTGCGCCGCAGCCTGGGTAGTCCAGGCGTTACTTGCTAACGGGCGCTGCCGGCTTCGGCGTGGCGGCCGGGGCCGGGGCCGCACCCGGCGACGAGGCGGCGCGCGCCTGCAGCGAAGCCTGCACCGCCGCGGTGATATCCAGCGCCGGGCTGGTGTAGATCACACCATCGGCCAGCACCAGATCATATTTCTGTGACAGCGCAAAGCTCTGTACCTCGGCGATCAACGCGCTCTGCAGCCGCGAGAGCTCCTCGTTCTGGCGCGCCGTGGCCTCTTCCTGGAAGTCCGAGACCTTCTGCGAGTAATCGCGATTGCCGTCGCGCAGCTCCTTCTCGGACTTGGTGCGCTGCTCGGCCGTCATCGTCGCCCCGTCCTTCTCGAGCTTTTCCTGCTTGCTCTTGAGCGCCGTCTGCTGCGCGGTCAGTTCACGCTGCTTGCCGGCGAATTCGCCGCGCAGCGCATCCTGCACCGCCTTGTACTGCGGCGACTCCTGCATCAGTTTGCTGTAATTGACCACGCCGACGCGCATCTCGGCCTGCGCCGGCACCACGGCCAGCGCGCTTAGGGCCAGCCCCGTAACTCCCACTAACCACGAACGCTTCACTAGTCTGCTCCCGATTGATCGCCGGCCAGGAGGCCGACTGTTGATGATTCGATGCCCGCTCCCGACGGCGGCGCTCAATACGAGCCGCCAATCGTGAACTGAAAATTCTCGGTGCGGTCCGGAAACCGCACGTTCGCCGCACCGCCGTTGAACTTGTTGAGCGGTATGCCGTAGCTGAAGCGGAACACGCCCAGCGATGGCGCCAGCCACTGCACTGCCAAACCGGTCGATTTGCGCAGTTCACTATACTTGAATTTGTAGTCCACTGGGGTCGTCAGGTCGCGCCCGAGGTATTTGACATGGTCGGTGGAGAAGGTATTGCCCATGTCGAAGAACAGGCTGGCGCGCGCGCTGGTCTGCCATTTGACCGGCAGCGGCAGGATCAGCTCGGCGCGCGCCACGGTCAGCAGGTTGCCGCCATAGGGATTGCCATTGCTGTCGACCGGTCCCAGCGAGCTCTCGGTGTAGCCGCGCACCGTGTCCGGGCCGCCGGCATAGGCGCGCTTGTAGGGCGGCAGGGCCGCGGTACCGGCGATGCCTTTACCGTAGACGAGGTTGGCTCCCAGCGAGAGCGTGGCGCGCAGCCACAGCGGGATGTAGTAAATGCCTTCGTAGCTCGCCTGGTAGTAGCGCACCGAGCCGGTGGGCACGAAGCTCACGCCTATGCTGTGGCGCTGGCCGCGGTCGGCGAACAGGCCGCGGTTACGCGACTCGAACAGCCAGCCGGCATTGAGCTCGACGGTGTTGAAGCGGCTGCCGTACAGCGAGGTCGCGGTCGTGATCGCCGTGCCGTCGGGCAGAATCGCGCTGCTCAGCGCCACGCGCGTGTAGGGATTGCCGTTGCTGCGTACCCAGTCCACTGCCTGCTGCGCGCTGCTGCCCTGGTAGGTGAGCAGGTCGACCCGCTGCAGCGCGGCGCCGGCACTCAGGCGTTGGAATTCCGTGATCGGGTAGCCGTAGTTCAGGCCCAGCGACAGGTTCTGCGATTTGAAGTTCGACGAGGTCGACACGAACTGGGTCGAGCTGCGGTAGCTGACCGAGACGCTGCGTGACAGGCCATCGACATTCAGGTACGGATTGGTTTCCGAGAAGCTGTAGATCTTGTTGTACAGGCCCGAATCAAGTTGCAGCGCAATACTGTTGCCGCCGCCCATGAAGTCGCTGTCCTGGAAGCTGCCGTTGAGCATGAACTTCTGCGCCGCGGAATAGCCGATGCCGCCGCTGATGCTGGCGCTCGGCCGCTCCTTCACATTGAAGACCACGTCGACCAGGTCCGGCGAGCCGGCGACCGGGTTGGTCTCGAAATCGACGGTCTCGACAAAGGGCTGCTGCTGCAGGCGCTGCTTGGAGCGCTCGAGGGCGAAATTGGACAGCAGCGCGCCCTCCATCTGGCGCAGCTCGCGCCGCATGGTTTCGTCATTGCTGCGGGTCGAACCCTTGAAGGTGATCGCGCGCACGTAGACGCGATTGCCGGGCTCGACGAACAGCGACAGCGCCACTTCCTTCTTCGCCTCATCGGTAGTCTTGACGTCATCCACCTTGGCGAAATAGAAACCCTCGGCGCCGAGCCGGTTCTTGATCAGCTCCTGGGTCGCGGTGATGATCTTCTGCGAATAGATCTGGCCGGGCTTCACCAGCACCAGCCGCTGCAGGTCGGCCTCCGGTACGATCATTTTGCCGGCCAGCTTCACCTCGCTGACCTTGTAGACCACGCCCTCGGTGATATTCACCGTGATGAAGATGTCGCTCTTGTCAGGCGAGATCGCCACCTGCACCGAGTCGGGGCGGAAATTCGCGTAACCGCGATCCTGGTAATAGGTGCGGATCTTCTCCAGGTCGCCCTCGAGCGATTCGCGCGAATAGCGGTCGGTGCTCTTGTACCAGGAGGTCCAGTTGGGCGTCTTGAGCGTCAGCGTGTCGAGGATGTCCTTGGGCTTGAACACTGTGTTGCCGACGATGTTGATCTGGCGGATCTTGGCGCGGCTGCCTTCCTTGATGTCGAGGTTCACACGCACCCGGTTATTGGCCAGATCCTCGACCTTGGCGTCGATCTTGACCGCATATTTGCCACGGCTGTAGTACTGGTCGGTCAGGTACTGCGTGACTTCCTCGAGCGTCGAGCGGTTGAAGGTCTTGCCGGCCGACAGCCCCACGGTACGGAGCGACTTCTGCAGGTCCTCGGTCTTGATGTCCTTGTTGCCCTTGATCTCGACGCTCTCGAGCGAGGGGCGCTCGAGCACCGCGACCAGCAGCGTGTTGCCGTCGCGCCGCATCTCGACGTCGCGGAAGAAGCCGGTCGCGTACAGCGCGCGCAGTGCCTCACGCTGGCGCTGGGGCGTAAGGCGATCGCCGATATTCACCGGCAGGTAGTTGAAAACCGTGCCCTCAGAGATGCGCTGCAGCCCCTCGATCTTGATGTCGCCGACCGTGAACTCGGCCTCCGGCGCCATTTGGCCTAAGGCCGCGGCACAGAATACAAGACCGAGCACCGCGTATATCGCGCGAAAATTCATGCGCAAAGCCGTTACCTTAGTAAAGAGGGGGGGGTCAACCGAACTGACGCGAGATATCGTTGAACAGCGCGACGCCCAGCAGCAGCAGTACCAGGGCGATACCGAGCTGTTGGCCGGTGGCCTGGGCACGCTCCGAGAGCGGGCTGCCCTTGAGCCACTCGATCGCCTGCATCACGATCTGGCCGCCGTCGAGTATCGGAATCGGCAGCAAGTTCAGGAATCCGAGCGCCAGACTGATCATCACCAGGAAGTGGAGGAATGCCGACGGCCCGGCCGCGGCCGAGTCGCCGGCCAGTTCAGCGATAGTCAGCGCGCCGCCCAGGTTCTTGACCGACACCGCGCCAAACACCATGCGCCACATCATGCGGGCCTGGAACGCGGTCATGGTCCAGGTTTCCTGCAGCGCGCCCTGCAGCGCGCCGCCCGGGCCCAGATCGACGTGGCGCAGCATCTCGGGCGGCCACGGCACGCTGCGTGGCGGGCTCAGGTGTATGCGCCCCAGGCGCTTGCCGCCCTCCGCGTCGCCCACCGTCAGGATCCGCACCGTGCTTTCCTGGCCGGCACGCACATACCGCAAGGCGATGCTTTCATCCGGGTGCGCATTGACCTGTGTCACCAGCTGCTGGAAGTTGTGCACCGGCTCGCCATTGATGCTGAGCACCACATCGCCCGGGCGCAGCCCGGCGCGCGCCGCGGGTCCCCGTGCCTCGACGCTGCCGATCAGGGCCGGAATATCCGGTTCCTTGAACTGCAACCCCAGGCCCGACAGTACCGCCGCCGGCTCCGAGAGCGCGCGCCGCTCGCTGGCACTGCCGGTATCGATACGCGCGAGGCGCAGCTGGCCGCTGGCATCGCGCAGCCCCAAGCTCAGTGGCTGCGTCGTCGATACCTCATCGAGCAGATCGACCCACACATCGCGCTGACCTGTGACCGGCTTGCCATTGACGCTGACGATTTCGTCGCCGGCACGCACCCCGGCCAGCCCGGCGCGCGATTGCGGCGCCACGGGACCCAGCAGGGCACGCACTTCGATGCTGCCCTCGACCATCAGCAGTCCGGTCAGCACCACGATCGCAAACATGAAATTGAAGGCCGGGCCGGCCAGCAGTACCGCGATGCGTTGCCAGTGGGGCCGGCGATTGAAGGCGCGATGCAGTTCGTGCGCCGCCACCGGCCCCTCACGCTCATCGAGCATCTTCACGTAGCCGCCCAACGGCACGGCCGCCAGCACGAATTCGGTGTCGTCGATGCGCCCCACCCGCTTCCACAGCGGGCGGCCAAACCCTACCGAGAAGCGCAGGACCTTGAACCCCAGGCGCCGTGCGACCCAGAAATGACCGTACTCATGGATGGCCACCAGCACGCACACGGCGACCAGGAACGAAGCGACGCGCAGCCAGAACATGCTCATGCCGGTGGCTCACTGGCAACACACTGGCTCAAGCGGAAGCCCGGTTGCCATGGCCGGCTCGCGCCGCGAGCACCGCCCGCGCGCGCGCGCGCGCCGCCTGATCGGTCGCTAACACCGTCTCCAGATCTTTCATTTCCCCACCAGGCATGTGCGCCATGACCTCTGCAATGACTGCCGGAATATCCCCAAAGTTCAACTGCTTGTCGAGAAAGGCCTGCACCGCCACCTCATCGGCAGCATTCAACCAGGTGCAGGCCATGGCACCGGCACGCGCGGCCTGCTCGGCCAGGCCTAAGCAGGGGAAGCGGGCGCGATCCGGCGCGCGGAACTCCAGGGGCCCGGCCTTGGCCAAATCGAGGAATTCTACACCGGACGCGATGCGTGCGGGCCACGCAAGCGCCTGGGCGATGGGGGTGCGCATGTCGGGCGAGCCCAACTGCGCCAGGCTGGAGCCATCCTCGTACTCGACCAGCGAGTGCACGATGCTCTGCGGATGCACCAGCACCGAAATATCCTGGACCGCGACGCCGAACAGCACCGTGGCCTCGATCAGCTCCAGCCCCTTGTTCATCAGCGTGGCCGAATCGACGGATATCTTGCGGCCCATCTGCCATCGTGGGTGCGCGCAGGCCTGATCGGGCGTCGCACAGGCCACCGTGGGCGCCGGCCAGTCCAGGAACGGTCCGCCCGAGGCGGTCAGCAGCAGGCGGCGCAGCCCGGCCGGACGTTCGCCGATGCGGGCCCCGGCCGGCAGGCACTGGAAGATGGCATTGTGTTCGCTGTCGATGGGCACCAGCGTGCCGCCCCCGGCGCGCAGCGCCGCAATCAGCAACTCACCGGCCATCACCGCCGACTCCTTGTTCGCCAGCAGCAGGCGCTTGCCCGCGGCGGCGGCGGCCAGCGTCGAGCGCAGTCCCGCAGCGCCGCTGATCGCGGCCATCACCACGCCGGCTGCCGGGTCGCGCGCCAGCTCCACCATGGCGTCGCTCCCAGCCATCACGCGTACGCCCAGCCCGGCGGCGCGCAGCTGCTGCTCGAGTTCGTGGGCGGACCGGGTGTTATCCATAGCGACCACGTCAGGTCTGAAGCGCAGGCATTGCTCGGCCATGCGCCGCACGTCGCTGCGTGCCGCCAGCGAGACCACGCGGAAGCGCTCGGGGTGCAGCGCCAGCACCGCCAGCGTGTTCTGACCGATGCTGCCCGTGGAGCCCAGCAGTGCCACGCCGATCATGTGCCAACCCCGAGATGCATCAGCCCCAGCGCCATGAACGGCGCCGCCGCCAGTACGCTATCGATGCGATCCAGCACCCCGCCGTGCCCGGGGAACAGCCGTCCACTGTCCTTCACGCCGGTGGCGCGCTTGAGCATGCTCTCGGTCAGGTCACCCACCACGGAGAAGGCCGCAGCCAGCAGGCACAGGGGCAGCATGGAGGCCACCGGCACCCCGAACCAACGCGCCCCCGCCAGCGCTGCCAGCGCGGCCAGCGCCAGGCCGCCGGCCACCCCTTCCCAGGTTTTGCCGGGGGACACCTGCGGCGCCAGCTTGGTATGTCCGAAAGCCCGTCCGGCGAAGAACGCCCCGGTATCGGCCGCAAAGGCCAGCACCAGTATGAACAGCACCCACTGCGAGCCGCGCGCCCAGCTCTCGGCGATATGGGTCAGCGTGATCCAGATCGGCGGCAGCGAGACCACGGCCGCCAACCCGGCGACCACATGATTCACGCGCTGCGGTGCCAGCAGCAGCCACAGCAGCGCGATCAGCCACCAGCACGCCACCGCGCGCAGTAGCAGTTCGTAGCCCAGCCCGCCGTCCGCGAGCCGGCGTCCGGTGACGGCCAGCAACCCAATCAGCACCACGAACGCCAGCCGGGCGGCGCGCTGCGTGCAGCCAGCAAAGGCCGCCCACTCCCAGGCACCGGCAATCACGAACAGGCCGAACAGGCCACGCACCGCGATCGGCGGCGCGTATCGCAGCACGGCCACCAGCAACGCACCCAGCACCATCGCCGTGAGTATTCGCGCCCGCACGTTCAGGTGCCCCGTGGCTGGACCGGGCTGTGCCCGAAGCGCCGCTGCCGGCCGGCGTAGTCGCGCAGCGCGCTGGCAAAATCGGCGCTGCTGAAATCGGGCCACAGTGTGGCCGTGAAATACAGCTCGCTGTAGGCCAGGTTCCACAGCAGGAAGTTGCTGATGCGCTGCTCGCCGCCGGTGCGGATAAACAGGTCGGGATCCGGGACCCCGGCGAGCGCCAGGGCTTGCGCGAAGCGCGCCTCGTCCAGCTCGGCGCTGACCAGCTCACCCCGCTCGCAGGCGGCTGCGAGCGCCTGAGCGGCGGCGACGATGTCCTGGCGGCCACCGTAGCTGATGGCGACCTGCAGCTGCAGGGCCGCATTGCTGCGCGTCAGGGCTTCGGCCTCCGCCATGCGCGCCCGCAACGCCGGCGCCAGCGTCGCGCGCTCGCCGATGAAGCGCAGCCGCACGCCGTTGCGCTTGAGCGCCGGCAGTTCAGCCTCCATGGCGTCGAAAAACAGGTTCATGATGCTGGCCACTTCATCGGCCGGCCGCGACCAGTTCTCGCTGCTGAAGGCGAACAGGGTCAGCGCCGGCACGCTGGCCCGCAGGCATTCCTCGATCACCATGCGCACCGGATCGAGCCCCGAGCGGTGGCCCTCGGCGCGCCCGGCGCCACGCCCCTGCGCCCAGCGGCCGTTGCCATCCATGACAATGGCGATGTGCCGCGGCACATTCATACGTTAGACCTGCAGTATCTCTTTCTCTTTGGCCGCCAGCTGCTGATCGATGTCGGCCACGTGCCGGTCGGTCAGCTTCTGGATCTCGTCCTGGGCCTTGCGTTCGTCATCCTGCGAGATCATTTTTTCCTTGAGCATTTCCTTGACGTCGGCCAGCACGTCGCGGCGCACGTTGCGCACGCTGACGCGCGCATTTTCCGCGTCATGCCGCACCACCTTGGTGATGTCGCGGCGCCGCTCCTCGGTCAGGGGCGGCAGCGGGATGCGGATCACGGTGCCGGCGGTCATCGGCGTCAGCCCGAGATCGGACTTGTGGATCGCCTTCTCGATCGCCTGGACCATCTGCTTCTCCCAGGGCGAGACCACCAGCGTGCGGGCATCCTCGACGCTGATATTGGCCACCTGCTGCAGCGGTACGTCGTTGCCGTAGTAGTCGACCTTCAGGTGGTCGACCAGGCTCGGGTGGGCACGGCCGGTGCGCATCTTCTTCAGGTCGCCGAGAAACACCTGCACGCATTTCTGCATTCTCGTGGTGGCATCTTTCTTTATGTCATCGAGCATCGCTATCCCCCGCTGTAATCCGGCGATTATGCCGCCGCTAACCGTTGGTAACCAGCGTACCGACGTCTTCCCCGCGCGCGATGCGCAGCAGATCCCCCCCGCTGTTGAGGTTGAACACCCGCAGCGGCAGAGCGTGGTCACGGCACATGACGATCGCCGTGGCATCCATCACGTTGAGCCGCTCGGTCAGCACCTGATCGAAAGTGAGCCGCGGGTAGTGACGCGCGGCTGGGTTGTGCAGCGGATCCTCGGAGTAGATGCCGTTGACCTTGGTGGCCTTCAGCAGCAGCTGCGCCTCGATCTCGATGGCGCGGAGCGAGGCGGCGGTATCAGTGGTGAAGAAGGGGTTGCCGGTGCCGGCCGCGAAAATCACGATGCGGCCCTTTTCCAGGTGCCGCACCGCACGGCGGCGGATGTAGTCCTCGCACACCTCGTTGATGCGGATCGCCGACATCACGCGCGCATGTACATTCATCTGCTCGAGCGCGTCCTGCATCGCCAGCGCATTCATTACGGTCGCCAGCATGCCCATCTGGTCGGCGGTGACCCGATCCATGCCGGCGCGCGCCAGGCCCGCGCCGCGAAAGATATTGCCGCCGCCCACCACCACCGCCAGCTGGATGCCGAGCGCCAGCACATCGCACAGCTCGGCGGCGACGCGCTTGAGCATCAGCGGATCGACGCCGTAGTCGGCATTGCCCAGCAGGGCTTCGCCCGAGAGCTTGACCAGCATGCGATTCATTCCGGCTCCTTATAAAAAACGCCCCGCATCAGCGGGGCTTTTTTGAAATTGGAACGCTGCGCTGAGCTTCAGGCCCTCAGCTGCGCCCGGCGGCGCTGACCTGGGCCATGACCTCGGCGACAAAATCTTCCTGCTTCTTCTCGATGCCGGCGCCCACTTCATAGCGCACGAACTCGCGCACTTTGGCGCCGGCGCTCTTCAGCAGTTTTTCCACGGTCTGGTCCGGATCCTTGACATAGGGCTGGCCCAGCAGCGTGATCTCGGCCAGGGACTTGCGCAGCCGCCCCTCGACCATCTTGGCGGCGATTTCCGGGCTCTTGCCTTCCTTCTGCGCCTGCTCGGTCAGGATCTCGCGCTCCTTGGCGAGCTCCGCGGCCGGCACGTCGGCCAGCGAGATGAAGCGCGGATTGCTGGCTGCGATGTGCATCGCCAGATCGCGCGCCAGCGTGACATCGCCGCCCTCGAGCGACACCAGCACACCGATGCGCGAACCGTGCAGGTAGGCGCCCAGCGGATTGGCGCTTGCCAGCACCGTACAGCGGCGCAGCGATATGTTCTCGCCAATCTTGGCCACCAGCGCGCGGCGGCGCTCATCGACGCTCTCGCCCTGCTTAAGTTTGAGGGCCTGCAAGGCCTCGATATCGGCCGGTCGCTGCGCCAGCGCGGCGCGCGCCACGTCAGTGGCGAAGGCCTGGAAGTCCTGCTCACGGGCCACGAAGTCGGTCTCGCAGTTGATCTCGACCAGTGCCGCGCTGCGGCCGTCGGCTGCCAGCTCGTGGGCAATCACGCCCTCGGCGGCGACCCGCGTCGCCTTCTTGTCCGCCTTGGCCAGACCTTGCTTGCGCATCAGCTCGGCGGCGGCATCCAGGTTGCCCTGGGTTTCCACCAGGGCCTTCTTGCATTCCATCATGCCGGCGCCGGTGCGCTCGCGCAGCTGGCGGACCACTTCAGCAGTGACGCTCATGGCAGCTCCAGTGACCTTAAAGAATCAACCGCGCGGCGCGCGGCGTGCGCCGGCAGCGCCGGGCGCGGGTCGACGCCGCGCGGTCGCGGTCGCGGTCGCCGAGGGCGGGGTCTCGCCAAGATGCCCCAGATCGTCGAGCTCGGTATCGAGGCCGAGCTCGGCGTCGGTCACCTCCACCGGTGCGACGGGTGCATCAGCGGCGGCTTCAGCGGGCGCTGGCGCATCCGGCGTGGTCGCGCCCATGGCAGCGGCCGTGGCGGCGTTCACCATGGGGCGGCGGCGCGCGGCGGGCGCGGGTCCGCGCCGATTCCGTACCGGCGCCTGGGGCTTCGTCGGGCGCGCGTTGCGGCCGGGCTTGCGGCGTGGGTTGCCGTCGGCATCCAGTTCCACGAATTCATCTTCACTGACCGCCATCTGCGGTACCGAGGACTTGCCGTCGATCACGGCATCGGCCACCGCGCTCGCGTACAGATTTATCGCGCGCATGGCATCGTCGTTGCCCGGAATGACGTGATCGATGCCATCGGGTGAGCAGTTGGTATCCACCACCGCCACCACCGGGATGCCGAGCTTTTTGGCCTCCTGGATGGCGATCATCTCGTGACCGACGTCGACCACGAACAGCACATCCGGGAGCGATTCCATCAGTTTGATGCCGCCGAGGCTCTTTTCGAGCTTGATCATCTCGCGGCGGAGCATCGTGCCTTCCTTCTTGCCGCGCTTTTCGATGGCGCCGGAAGCGGTGAGCTCCTCGAGATCGGCCAGCCGCTTGATCGAGGAGCGGAGGGTCTTGAAATTGGTGAGCATGCCGCCCAGCCAGCGCTGGTTCACGTAGGGCATGCCGCAGCGCACCGCCTCGGCGGCCACGGCGTCGCGCGCCGAGCGCTTGGTACCCACGAACAGCACCCGCCCACCATCGGCGACCACGCGCTTGACGAACGCGGCGGCCTCCTCGAACAGCGGCTGGGTCTTTTCCAGGTTGATGATATGAATACGGTTTCGTTCGCCAAAGATGTAAGGGGCCATCTTCGGGTTCCAGAAGCGGGTCTGATGTCCGAAATGGACGCCCGCTTCCAGCATCTGTCGCATGGACACGCTGGTCATGGTCAATTCCTCGTTGTCGGGTTAGGGCCTCCGCGTATCCTTTGGACGACGATCCCCAGGGTTAGTGGGGACACCCAGCCGCAAGTTCTCGATACGCGTGTGGATTGGTTTGCCAAAAAAGGCCGCGCTTTATACCATGAACGCACCGCCCGGACAACGCTCCGGACCACCCACTCGGACAGGCCTCCCCACCCCATGCTCCGCTCCACCCAGGTAACGCTCAAGTCCCCGGAAGCACAGGAAAAATTGCGGGTGGCCGGCCGCCTGGCGGCCGACGTGCTGGACATGATCGGCGCGCACGTGGTGCCCGGGATCACCACCGACGAGCTGGACCGGCTGTGCAACGAATTCATCGTCAAGGTGCAGAAGATCACCCCGGCCAACGTCGGTTATCGCGGCTTTCCGAAGACCGTGTGCACCTCGGTGAACCATGTGGTCTGCCACGGCATCCCCAACGATCGCGTGCTCAAGAGCGGCGATATCATCAATATCGATGTGGCCGTGATCAAGGACGGCTACCACGGCGACACCAGCCGCATGTATTTCGCCGGCAAGCCCCCGGTCCTGGCACAGCGCCTGGCGGCGACCTGCCGTGACGCGATGTGGAAAGCCATCGACATCGTCAAGCCCGGCATGCAGCTGGGCGACATCGGCCATGCGATCCAGCAGCACACCGAGGAGGCCGGATTCTCGGTGGTGCGCGAATACTGCGGCCATGGCATCGGCCGCGTGTATCACGAGGATCCGCAGGTGCTGCACTACGGCGAGGCCGGCACCGGCATGGAACTGCTCCCCGGCATGGTGTTCACGATCGAACCGATGATCAATGCCGGCCATCGCCACACCCGCGTGATGCCGGACGGCTGGACCGTGGTCACCAAGGATCACTCGCTCTCGGCGCAATGGGAGCACATGGTGCTGGTCACCGCCACCGGCCACGACGTGCTGACCTTGAGCGCCGCCGAGCGCGCTGCGGCATGATTGCCGATCCGGAAGCACTCGATGAACTGACCGGCAGCAGCGCTGTTTCGCTCGACTGGCCACTGCTCGGGCGCCTGCCGGAGCTGCTGAGGTCCGGACACTGCTCGGCCGACGTGTGCCGCGGCCTGCTGGCGCAGAGCCAGCAGGAACTGCAGCAGCGCTTCCGCGATGACGAGCCGGTCGAAGGCCTGGTGCGCGCCCGCGCCGCATTCACCGATAGCCTGCTGGCCACGCTGTGGCACGCGAAGCTCGAGGCGGGTCTGGCTTCCCAGCTGACGCTGGCGGCCGTCGGCGGCTATGGGCGCGGCGAGCTGCATCCCTACTCCGACGTCGATTTCCTGGTACTGGTGCCCCGCGCGCTCAGCGACGGCGAGCGCAGCCAGGTCGAACAGCTCGTGACCTTTCTCTGGGACATCGGTCTCGAGGTCGGCCACAGCGTGCGCACCATCGAGGATTGCCGCGAGCAGAGCCTGGCCGACGTCGGCGTGATGACCACGCTGCTCGAGGCACGCTGGCTCGCCGGTTCCAGCGCACTGCTGCCGGCGATGCGCGTCGCGCTCGCCCCCGATGCGGTCTGGCCGGTGCGCGATTTCTTCGCCGCTAAGGTGCGCGAGCAGCAGGAGCGGCACCTGAAGGCCAACGATACGGCCTATAACCTCGAACCCAACGTCAAGACCGGCCCCGGCGGCCTGCGCGATATCCAGACCATCGGCTGGGTGGCCAAGCGCCATTTCGGTGCCGAATCGCTCGATGAGCTGGTGACCCACGGGTTTCTCACGCCCTCGGAACTGCGGCGCCTCAAGCAGGCGCAATCCTTCCTGTGGAAGGTGCGCTTCGGCCTGCACGTGCTGGCCGGGCGCCACGAGGACCGCCTGCTGTTCGATCATCAGACCCGGCTGGCACACAGCTTCGGCTACGAGGATGGTTCCTACACGCTGGCGGTTGAGCAGCTGATGCAGCGTTATTACCGCACCGTGATGGATGTCCAGCTGCTCAACGAACTGCTGCTGCAGCTGTTCCGCGAAGCGATCCTCACCGACGATACGCCGGCGCGGACGCTCAACCCGCGATTCCAGGTGCGCAATGACTATCTCGAGGCGACCAGTCCCGAGCTGTTCGCGCGCGCGCCCTCGGCGCTGCTGGAGCTGTTCGTGCTGCTGCAGCAGAATCCGCTGATTCGCGGCGTACGCGCCGACACCATCCGCGCACTGGGCCGCAGTCTCTGGCTGATCGACGAGGAGTTCCGCCAGAATCCGCGCAACCACCGCCTGTTCCTGGAGATCCTGCGCGCCCCGCGTGGCGTCACCCATGAACTGCGGCGCATGAACAATTATGGCGTGCTGGGCCGCTACATTCCCGCCTTCGGCCGCGTGGTCGGACGCATGCAGTACGACCTGTTCCACGCCTACACGGTCGACGCCCACACGCTGTTCGTGGTCAGCAATGCCCGGCGCCTGGCGATCCCGGAGCTTAACCATGAGATGCCGCTGGTTTCGCCGATCATGCAGCAGCTGCCCAAGCCCGAGATCGTGTACCTCGGCGCCTTGTTCCATGACATCGCCAAGGGCCGCGGCGGCGATCACTCGGACCTCGGCGCGGTCGATGCCGAGGCTTTCTGCCTCGAGCAGGGCATGTCGCGCTATGACGCGCGGCTGGTGGCCTGGCTAGTCAAGAGCCACCTGGTATTCTCGATGACCGCGCAGAAGCAGGATATCGGCGACCCGCAGGTCATCAACGACTTCGCCCGCAAGGTCGGCGACGAAGCGCACCTGGATTACCTGTACGTGCTCACCTGCGCCGACGTGCGCGGCACCAACCCGAAACTGTGGAACTCTTGGAAGGCCTCATTGTTCCACGATTTCTACGAGAAGGTGCGCCGCGCGCTGCGCCGCGGCCTGGAAAGCCCGGTCGACAAGGATGAACTGGTGCGCGAGAACCAATCGGGCGCCCGCGCGCTGCTGGCCACCGCGGCACTCGAGCCCGCTGCCATCGAGCGGGTCTGGGCCACGCTCCCCGAGGCCTATTTCCTGCGCTATACCCCCGAAGAGATCGCCCGGCATACGCGCGTGCTGGCACGCGCCGACCACAGCGGCGAAGCAGCGCGCGTCGCGGTCGAGGCGCAGAGCGAGAGCGGCACCTCGGCGGTGCTGATCTACGCGCCGCATCGCCGCCACAGCTTTGCGCGCGCCACGGCGGTGCTCGACCAGCTCGGGCTCAACATCGTCGATGCGCGCATCACGCCGGTCGGCAATGGCTACTCGCTCGACACTTATCATGTGCTCGAGGAGGACGGCGTGATGATCAATGACGCCGAACGCCTGACCGAGATCGAACGCGCGCTGTGGACCTCGCTCCAGCGTCCCGAGGAAGCGCCGCTGGCCGTGCTGCGCCGCGCGCCGCGCCAGCTGCGGGTATTCAAGACGCCCACGCGCATCGCCATCAGCGTCGATGAGCGCAATGCGCGCTCGGTGCTCGAACTGGTCGCCGGCGACCGCCCCGGCCTGCTGTGCGATGTGGGCAAGGTGCTGTGGGAAGAGCGCGTCGATCTTGACGCGGCCAAGATCGGCACCATGGGCGAGCGCGCCGAGGACGTCTTCTATATCACCGATCGCGCCCGCCGGCCGCTGGACGAGGCCGCCGCGGAGCGCCTGCGCACCCGGCTGATGGAGACCTTGAGTCCACCGCAGAGTGCGTAATTTCGGGATGTCATTTCGTCAAGGGATTGACGATGCGGACTCCGGCGATCACCTGCCCTTCGTTCAGGTCTTCCGTATAAAGTGTCGTGGCGCCGCACTGCTCGGCAGCGGCTACTATCATGCCGTCCCAGAACGAGAGCTGCGCCAGCTCGGCAAGTTCGGCGCCGCGCAGCACGGTACTGACGTCGGTGGCCACGCTGACCCATGGCGCGTAGGTACTGATTACCTCACGCGCGGCGCCAGCGCCGACGGCCGACTTCAGCTTGCCGGTAGCGACGGCATAAAATTCCTGCAGCACCTGCACCGACAGGCGTCCGCCACGCGAGTCCCATAGTTCCGTGAGAACCTGAGACGCTCTGCTCCAGCGCTCGCCCGCATCGCGATCGTGGGCGTAGACCAGGATATTGGTATCAACGAATACGACCTCGTTCATGCAACGCCTCGCGATCAGTCATCCTGGCACCACCCAGAGAAAAGCCCGCTGCGAGTAACCCACGCGCCCTTCGGCTCGCCGCTTCATACTCGTGATCGGAGGCAACCAGATCCTTCAGTTCGCTGGCCAGTAGCGCACTGACACTGCAGCCTCGCTTGGCAGCCAAGCCGCGCGCCCGCTTGAGCAGATCGCGATCTATGGCCACGGTAATGTTGTGTGTGCGCGCTGTTGTCACAGGCAAGCTCCTTCCACGTCATCACGTAAAATACGTGAAACGACGGGTAGAGTCAATCCAGCGGTTGCCGGTGAGCTTCCGCCGGGCGCCCGCTCGCATACCGGGCCAATTGAATACAATGCCAGCAACAATTCAGGCCGAACCACGAGAACAGAACCAGTGACTCAATCCGCGTTGCAGCGCACCATCGAAGCGGCCTTCGAACACCGCCAAACCATCACGGCGCGCAACGTCGCACCCGATCTCCGGACCGCGATCGACGCCGCCATCGGGTTGCTGGATCGGGGTGAAGCGCGCGTCGCCGAGCCGAACGGCGACGGCTGGCGCGTCAACGAATGGCTGAAAAAAGCGGTGCTGCTGTACTTTCGCGCCCACGATAACCAGGTCATCGACGCCGGCTACACGCGCTTCTACGACAAAGTGCCGCTGAAATACTCCGGCACCGATGCCGCGGGCTTCGCCTCTGGCGGGGTACGCGTCGTGCCACATGCCATCGTGCGCCACGGCGCCTACGTGGCGCCCAATGCGGTGCTGATGCCCTCCTACGTGAACATCGGCGCCTATGTGGATGAGGGCACGATGGTCGATACCTGGGTGACGGTCGGCTCCTGCGTGCAGATCGGCAAGAACGTGCACCTCTCCGGCGGCGTCGGCATCGGCGGCGTACTGGAACCGCTCCAGGCCAGCCCGACCATCATCGAGGACAACTGCTTCATTGGTGCGCGCTCGGAGATTGTCGAGGGCGTGATTGTCGGTGCCGGATCGGTGATCTCGATGGGCGTGTTCATTGGCCAGAGCACGAAGATACTGGATCGCGCCACCGGCGCGATCATCCAGGGCCGCGTGCCGCCGGGCTCAGTGGTGGTGTCCGGCAGCCTGCCCGCCAAGGATGGCAGCCACAGCCTCTACTGCGCGGTGATCGTCAAACGCGTCGACGCGCAGACGCGCGCCAAGACCTCGATCAACGATCTGCTGCGGATGGACTGAACGACACCGCTATCAGCCGTAGCGCCCGGTAATATAATCTTCAGTAGCCTTGCGACTGGGGTTAGTGAATATTTTGCTGGTCGCATCGAACTCGACCAGTTCGCCCAGATACATGAACGCGGTGAAATCGGATACCCGCGCAGCCTGCTGCATATTGTGGGTCACAATAACCACCGTGACCCGGTCACGCAGACTCGTGATCAGCTCCTCGATGCGCGCGGTGGCGATCGGATCGAGCGCCGAGGTCGGCTCATCGAACAGCAGTATTTCAGGCTCGGTGGCCAATGCCCGGGCGATGCACAGTCGCTGCTGCTGGCCGCCCGAGAGCGACAGCCCGGAGCTGTCGAGGCGGTCCTTGACCTCTTCCCACAGCGCGGCATTGCGCAACGCGCGCTCGACTTCCTCGGCCAGGCGCACGCGCGAACTCACGCCGCGCACGCGCAGGCCGTAGGCGACATTCTCGAAAATGGATTTCGGAAACGGATTGGGCTTCTGGAACACCATGCCGATGCGCATGCGCACTTCAATCGGGTCGACATTGCCGGCTACGATGTTGATGTTGTCGGGAAACAGATTGATCGCACCCTCGTAGCGCGTTCCGCCCTGCTGATCGTGCATGCGATTGAAGCAGCGCAGAAAAGTACTCTTGCCGCAACCCGACGGGCCGATCAGTGCCGTCACCTGGTGTTCACGTATCTGCGCGCTCACACCTTTGAGCGCCTGCAGGGCACCATAATAGAAGTTCAGATTCGCGACCTGCGCCTTGATCGGTGCCTGCAGCGACAGGCTGCGGCGCGTTTCGTCGACCGCAATCTTGAGCGCCGCGCGCGCCGTGCTTACCGGCAGTACGCCGGTATCGATGTCCGTGGGCACAATCATCGACGCCGGCATCTCGTCGTCCGGCAGCGACGGATCGCGCTCTGCCACTGGCACCTTGGCGTTCATGGTGTCGTAACGATACCGTAAGCCGGTATCCGGCGCTGCCCCTATTCCCGGGACAGCGCCGGAGCGGTGCCTGGCACCACGATTCGCCGACAGTACCTGATCGAACACAACTGATCAGAAGCTGACCTGGGTCCAGACACCGATCTCGTCCGACTCACTGGTCTTGACGCCCTTGTTCTTCACTTCGTCATGCTTGTAGACCACGGCCAGGTCCACGCCTTTGCGCGGCTTGAAACTGACGCCGACGTTGTAGTAGTCCTCTTTCTTGCTCGCCGCCGTGTCCTTGTTCGGCTTGTCGCTGTCATAGCGGGCAAAAACGGCTGCCTTGCCGTTGATGGGTACCGCACCCGTGATCGCGAAGCCATCGGCCTTATCCGTGGCCGCTGAGGTCACCGCAGTCCAGTTGTCAGCCGAGAAATACTCGCCGCCGATCTTGAAGTGCTCGTTGCCGTAGGCCAGCAGCGCATCGTAGCGTTGCGCGGTATGCAGCGCCGGCGTGGTGGTGACCTCGAGATCCTTGCCGCGCTTGCCCGAGTAGAAGCCCACGGCGGCCGTCAAGCCGTCAACGGGTTTGAAACTCAGACGCCCTTCCACATCGAGGCTCTTGGAGCGGGTGGGGTTCTTGTAGCCATTGCCTTCAATGGCCGAGAGCGCGTAGCCAACCTTGCCATCGGCAAACTTGCCGCCAATATGCACGCCCCAGTCCGCAGAGGTGCCGAAACTAAGCCGATCGAGCAGCACCTTCTCCACATAGCGATAGCCATACACTTCTTCCGTGAACGGCACCCAGCCGAGATCCGCGGAGCCGGCGCGCACCCAGAAGGCATCGGAGATCTTCGCCTGCAGGTAGGCCTTCTTGATGAACAGCTGGGTCTCCGAGTCAGCGCTGACGTAGTTGAAATCCGTGGTCAGATTGGCCGACCAGATATCATCAAAGGTGTGATTGGCAATCAGGTAAAAACGCGTGACGTCCAGACCGAAGCCGCTGGCGGCGGTCTTGGTGCCGTTGCTCTTCTGATCCAGGCTGGTCAGATCTATGAAGGCCCGACCGCCCACCGTGGTGTTTTCAGTGACCGCGGTGTCCGCGTATGCGGCCAGGGACATACCGCACGCAGCGAGCGCCGCGGCCGTCAACATCTTCTTGGACATGAATCGCTCCTTCAGGATTTCGTGGTGGCTGTTCCCGCGGGCCGCAGCGGCCGGCGGAACGTTGGGCAAAGTACCCACGCTATATGACAAAGGCATGACAGGGTGGGTGGACCTGCCTTAAGCGGCAGGCGCGAGCGTCGCTCAGCCGTAGCGGCCGGTAATATAGTCTTCCGTGGCCTTCCTGGCCGGATTGGTGAAGATCTTCGCGGCCGTGTCGTACTCGACCAGCTCGCCCAGGTACATAAAGGCCGTGTAATCCGATAGGCGCGCCGCCTGCTGCATGTTGTGGGTGACGATCAGCACGGTCACCTGGTCGCGCAGCGTCGCGATCAACTCCTCGATCTTGGCGGTCGCAATCGGATCCAGCGCCGAGGTCGGCTCATCAAACAGCACCAGTTCAGGACTGGTGGCCAGCGCCCGCGCGATGCACAGGCGCTGCATCTGCCCGCCCGAGAGCGCCATCGCCGACTGCTCCAGCCGATCCTTGACTTCATCCCAGAGCGCGGCCCCGACCAGCGCCTTTTCCAGCGCCTCGGCCAGCCGCACGCGGCTCTTCATGCCGCGCAGACGCAGCCCATAGGTGACGTTGTCGGCAATCGAGGTGGGAAAGGGATTGGCCTTCTGGAACACCATGCCGATGCGCATGCGTACCTCGATCGGATCGACGTTGCGCGCCACCAGATTGATGTTTTCCGGGTACAGCGTTATGGATCCCTCGTAGCGACTGCCCACCTGCAGGTCATGCATGCGGTTGAAGCAGCGCAGAAAGGTACTCTTGCCGCAGCCCGAGGGTCCGATCAGCGCGGTGACGCGCCGGTCGGCCACCGGCAGATTGATCGACTTCAGGGCCTGAAAGGCGCCGTAGTAGAAGCTCAGATTCTCGGCGACCGCCCGTGGCAGCAGTGGCCAGTGTGCGCCCGGCGCGGGCGCTGTGTTCACGAGGCAGAATCCTGGCGGTGCACAGCCACCGCGCTGTCATCGCTTGTGCCCGTCAGCTGCAGCGAGAGCTCGATGTCCTGCACCGAGATATGGCGCACATCGCGCCCGCCCACCATGTAGATCACGTACTCGCAGATATTCTTGGCATGATCGCCCACGCGCTCGAGCGCCCGCGCCACCCACAGCAGGTCGATCGAGGGGCGGATGGTGCGCGGATCCTCGATCATGAAGGTGATGCACTGGCGCTGCACCGCCTCGAATTCCTCGTCCAGAATCCGATCATGCTTGAGCGCCTCGAGTGCGGCCTTGGCATCGAGCCGCGCAAACACATCCAGCGACTGGTTCAGCAGCGCCAGCGCCTCGCGCCCGAGGTGCCGCACGATCCGGTAGCCGTCGCCGGCACCGCGATCCATGCCCGCCTGGCGCAGTCCTATATTGCCGATCTTGTGCGCTTCGTCGCCGACCCGCTCGAGGTCGGTAATGGTCTTAATGATCGCCACCACCAGCCGCAGATCCGAGGCCGCGGGTGCGCGGGTCGCGAGGATGCGGCTGCACTCGTCGTCGATGTCCACTTCCATCTGATTGACGCGCGCTTCATTGCTGACCACATCACCGGCCAGGCTCGAGTTGTGCTCGGCCAGGGCCTGGAGCGCATGGTGCAGTTGCGAGGCGACCAGGCCGCCCATCTGCAGCACGTCGCTGCGCAGCCGCTCGAGATCTTCGTTATAGCGGCTGAGGATATGCTGGCCCAATTCGGCTTTTTCCATGATGCGCCCTTATTCGCCGGGATTGGCGTGCTGGCCGAACAGCGAGGAGATCGAACGCGCGATGATACTGAGCAGCAGCACGAACAGCGTGATCAGCAGCGCACCCACCCAGGCGAGCTGCTGCCAGTCCTTGTAGGGGCTCATCGCAAACTGGAAGATCACGACCGGCAGGTTCGCCATCGGCTTGTTTAGACTGCCGCTCCAGAACTGGTTGTTCAGCGCCGTGAACAGGAGCGGTGCGGTCTCGCCGCTGATGCGCGCGATGGCCAGCAGCACCCCGGTGACCAGGCCGTTGCGCGCCGCCGGATAGACGATGCGGGTGATGGTTCGCCAAGGCTGCGCGCCCAGCGCCGCCGAGCCGTCACGCATGCTCTTGGGCACGAGGTTCAGCATATCCTCGGTGGTACGCACCATCACCGGCAGCGCAATGATGCCGAGCGCCACCGCGCCCGCAATCGCGGAGAAATGGCCCATCTGCGCCACGACCACGGTGTAGACGAACATGCCGATGATGATCGAGGGCGCACTCAGCTGCACATCGTTGATGAAGCGCACCACCGTGCTCAAACGGCTGCCGCGCCCGTACTCGGCGAGATAAGTGCCGGCCAGCAGGCCCACCGGCGCGCCAATCAGTATGCCCAGCAGCGTCATCACCACGCTGCCGAAGATGGCGT
>Ga0209069_10000325_pt1 | contig 20964 bp, 26 predicted proteins | sample Str013_2_FD_187202 | JGI IMG/M metagenome (GOLD analysis project Ga0209069, IMG submission 187202) | Freshwater sediment microbial communities in response to fracking from Pennsylvania, USA - Straight Creek_MetaG_SC_2013 (SPAdes) (version 2) | ecosystem: Environmental > Aquatic > Freshwater >...
GTGGTACTCGGCTGGTTCGCGCTGCGGCGCGAGCCGGTGCCCGCCGCCCCGCCGTCGGTCGCCAACGCCAACTCTGCCCCGACACCCGCGGCTGCGCCGAACGCCGCGCCGGTAACGGTACCGGCGTTGGCCGGCACTGGCGCCGAGCCAACCGCCGCGCCAGCCGCCGCGCCCGAGGCCGAGCCCGACAATCCTGCGGATCTCGCGCCTGCCGAGAACAGCGCGCCGGGCACGGTGAGCGCCGCGCACAGCGCCGGCTTGCAGAATTACTCTGAACTCAATGGCAAGCTGCCGGAGCTGCGCCTCGATCTGCACGTCTATGCCGCCAATCCCGCCGAGCGCTACGCGTTCATCAACATGCACAAGGTGCGCGAGGGCGAGATCACGACGGAAGGCGTGCGCGTGATGGAGATCACCAACGACGGCGTGGTGCTCGACTATCGCGGCACGGAATTCCTGCTCGGCCACCAGTAAACGCGTCGCGCGCGCCTGGCCGCGGCCTTCAGCCGCGCAACAGGCTGCCCAGGTCGAAGGTTTCGTCGGCGACCTGTTCCACGCCCGGCGAGATGCCGCGATCGAGCAGCTTGCGCGCGTTCATGTGATCGGCGAAACGGCTCAGCGAATCAACCGCGATCAGGCGACCGGCGCGGTAGTAGTAGGCCGAGAACGCTGGCTTGGCATTATCGCCACGCGTCACCACCTCATCGTACCCGGCGCTCAGTCCGACCATCTGCAGCTTCAGGTCATACTGGTCGGACCAGAACCAGGGCGCGGCAGTGAAGGGCCGGCTCAAGCCCAGCAACGACGCGGCCGCCGACTTGCCCTGTTCGACTGCGTTCTGCACCGACTCGAGGCGCAAGAGGCTCCCACCCGGCGTACGCCGCGCACAGCAGTCGCCGGCGGCGACGATTAGCGTATCGCTGGTGCGCGAGCAGTCATCGACGATGATGCCGCGGTCACAGTCCAGCCCCGCGGCGCTTGCCAGCGTATCCTCCGGCGTGACGCCCACGCCGACAATCACGCACCCGGCCGGATATTCCTGGCCGTCGGCAGTCCGCACCGCCCGCACCGCGCCGTCGTGGCCTTCGATGGCGGTGATGCGGACGTCGAACACCAGCCGTACGCCGTGGACACGATGCACGCGGGCCGCAGCCTCGGAAACGATCGGCGCTACGACCCGTGACATCAGGCGGCCCAGGCCCTCGAGCACCGTCACCTCGATGCCACGCTTGCTCGCCGTGGCAGCAATCTCAAGACCAATGAAGCCGCCGCCGATCACTACCAGCGGCGTGCCGCTGCTGACGCAATGATCGAGTGCCGCGCCGATTGCCAGCGCGTCGTCGAGCGTACGCAGGCCCAGCACGCCGCGCAGCTGCGCGCCCTCGAGCTGCAGCGTGCGCAGCCGCGCGCCGGTGGTCAGTGCCAGCCCGGCATAAGGTACGCGGCGATGATCGGCCAACAGCAGCTCGCGGCGCTCGCGGTCTATGGCCGTAACCGTCGTCTGCAGCCGCAGATCGATCTCCCGCCGTTGTATCCATTCAGCGCCGCGGATCGCGAGCGTCGCGGGGTCGGGTCGGTCGAGCAGGAATTTCTTCGACAGCGGCGGGCGGTTGTACGGTGGCTGGGGCTCGGCACCGAACAGCGTGATCGGCCCGGCGTATTTCTCGTGGCGCAGTGTCTCGGCAATCTGCAGGCCCGCCTGGCCTGCGCCGACGATCACGAGGGGCTCTACCATCTGCTTCAGGCCGCGGCCTCAGCCGAACGCCAGCTCTAGCCGCATCGGACTGCGGAAAGTGCTCGAGGGCAGCCACGGCAGCTGCTGCCGCACCCGTTCAAAGCGCGGATAGGTCTGCAGGAACTCCTCAAAAATGATGCGCACCGCCATGCGCGCCACCATGGCGCCAAGGCAGGCATGCACGCCGCCGCCAAAACCGAGGTGCCCACGCGGCTTGCGCCGGATGTCGTAGCGGTCGGGATCGGCAAACTGGCGCTCGTCGCGGTTACCTGAGCCGTAGGCCATGCAGATGAAATCGCCCGCCCGCATCAGCTGACCGTGCAGCGTGGTATCACGCATCAGGCTGCGGCGGAAGCGCTGCGCCGAGGTGTTGTAGCGCAACGATTCCTCGATCGCGTCGGGCAGCAGCGCCGGATTGGCGACCAGTTCGGCGCGTGCGGCGGCGAAGTCAGCCAGGTTGAGCGCGAACATCACCGTGAAGCCGCCGAGGGACTCGATGCCGGCCATGATCAGCGTGGTGGTGGTCAGCAGTACCTCGCGCTCGGCCAGGCGCTCGCCGTCGATTTCCGCCACGCAGAACTGCGAGATCAGATCGTCGGCCGGATTGCGCCGCCGCTCGGCGATCACGCCGGCCGCATAGTCCTGCATCCAGTTGTAGGCCGCCAGGTGCTCGGGGCCCTTTTGCCGTGAGACCGGATCGGATTGCACCATCATCACGGCGCGTTCGCGCACTTCGCGGTCATCGCCGGCCGGCAGGCCCAGCATGCGGAACAGGATCTTGGCCGTGACCCGCGCCGAGAAGTCGCCGACGAAATCAAAACTGGGCCGGCCGCGCAGTTCCGCCAGCGATTCACGCACCAGTGCGCGCACCGGCTCGCCAAGGTTCTCGAGATTGCGCTTAGTGAAGGCATGCTGGATCAGTGACCTTAAACGATCGTGGCGCGGCGGATCGGTGGTGCCGAGCGTGGAGCCGGCGCGATTGGGCAATTCATCCATCAGGTTGCCGCGCGCGGACGAATAGGTCTGCCAGCTCGACAGCGCCGCCATGATGTCAGCGTGACGCGAGAGCACCCACATTTTCGCCTCGCCGCTCCAGTAGCAGGGATGCTCATCGCGCAGCACGCGGTAGAGTGGAAACGGATCGGCATCCACGGCTGGCGCATAGGGATCGAAGCTGAACATATTACTCTCTTATAGATCTGGTTCAGCGGCACGCCGGTCCGGCGCGGTCGCCGTAGCGGTCGCGCCTCAGTATACAACCGGGTGAGCTGCGTCACAGTCCGCAGGCCCGGCACCTAACCCAGGTCACAGATTGACTGGGCTGTGATCCTGTCGGCGTGCCGGAAATCGTAAAGTCCGGTGGATTCTCCGAATTCGCCGGCGGCAAACGCGAGTGACTTTCGATTCCCCGAATCCGACCCGCAGCGCAGTATCCAGGTACTGCCGGTGACGCCGCGCATTGCCATCGTCGGGCAGGATCCGCAGCAGCGCCAGTGGCTGCGCCACCATCTGCAGGCCCTGTGGTCCGATGCCGACCCGCAGAGCATCGAGCCCGATCAGTACGTGCAGCAGCTGCAGGACGCCGCCGCGCCGCCCTACGATGCCACGGTACTGTGTGCCGACTTCGACGCGGAGTCCCCCGCGCAGTGCGCAGGCTTCGCCCTGCTCAAGCGCCTGCGCCGCATGACCAGGATCGCGACCATGATCGTGGTCGCCAACGGCGGCAATGAACTGACGGCCGCACGCGCCACCCGCCTGGGCGTCGCAGCTTTCCTGCCGCGCAAACTGGTGGACGCCCAGCGCCTGGGCGGTACGCTGCGCCGCGTGCTGCACGCCAGCCGGCGCCGGCGTCAGCGCGAACGTACCGCCGTGGAGTCTGGCACCCAACGCGCTGCGGGCGGAACGGCGGCGCCAACCATTCCCGGCTACACGCTGCTGCGTGAGCTGGGCAGCTCCACTCGTGCCAGCGTCTGGCTGGCGCGCGCCGCCGCGCTCGAGCGGCCGGTGGCGCTGAAGGTGAGTTCACCGGAGCGCGGCGAGGGTAATGACGCGCCGCAGTTCGCGCGCGAGTACGCGGCCATCGCCGCGATGCGCAGTCCCGACATCGTTGACATCTACGACTACGGCGTACACGACGGCCGCGAATTCCTTGCCATGGAATACTTTCCCTGCGGCGATCTGAAGCAGCGCCTGCTGCATCCGCTCGACGCCCGCCAGGCCCTGCGCTACGCACGCCGCATCGCCAGTGCGCTGTGCGTGACGCACGCGGCCGGCATCGTGCATCGCGACCTGAAGCCGCCCAACGTGATGCTGCGCAGCGACGGCGCGGTGGTGCTGATCGATTTTGGTCTCGCCAAGCAGCTCGCCGCTGACACCCACAGCACCGCGATCGGTGTGCTGCGTGGCTCACCCTATTACATGAGCCCGGAGCAGGTGCAGGCGCAGACGCTCGACGGGCGCAGCGATATCTACAGCTTCGGCGTCGTGCTCTATGAAATGCTGACCGGCCACAAGCCCTTCCACGGCCTGACCGCGATGGATCTGATGCAGCAGCATGTATCGGGCGAGCGCCCGCCGCTGCCGCCCGAGCTGGCCCGCTACGAACTGCTGCTGTCGCGCCTGATGGCGCGCGAGCGCGAGCAGCGCTATGTCAACGCGCCCGAGGCGCTGGCGGCACTGGATGCGCTGGCGGCGGAAGTGACACCGGCGTCCGACCCCGAAGCGGTCGTGCCGGCAGCCCGCGATGCCAGGCTCGAGGATGCCAATGCCGCCTGAAAGCACGGCTGGCCTCAGCGCCGACGACGAGCTGCAGCCGCTGCGCTGCGATCTCGAGCGCCTGCGCAACGAGCGCGCACTGCTCGGCGACCTGCTGGCGGCACCGCCGGCGCAGTTGCTGCAATTCATGAATGGCGCCGCACGCAGCGCGGCCCGCCTGCGCACGCTGCTGGCCCGACGCGCCCGCGAACCGGTGGAGTACCTGCGCAAGGTGGCGCAGCTGCGTCGCCTGTGCGGCCGGCTCGCCGCGCAGGCTGCCGTCACGCCGTTGCCGTCGGTCGCGCGCCTGTATGAACTGACCGCCGAGGCCCTGGCCCGGGCCGGCACCCTGGCGATGGGCGACGGACTGCTGCCGGCGATCGCGCTGATCGAGGAAGGATTTCTCACGCTGTCGATGATCAGTGAACGCACCGGCATCCGCCCGGCACCGCGACCGCAGACCCGCTCGGCTGCGCCCGAGCGCGCCCGGCGTGCGGCCGCGATGGGCGGCCCGACGCTGCAGGAGTCCGGCGGCGCCACGCCCTCAGCGGCGCAGTCGCGACTGGAGCTCGCGCTCCAGCAACTGGGCGAGCGGCTGGCCAGCGAACAGGGCAAGCGCATCGAGCTGACACTGATGGGGCTGGTGGACGTGCCCGAATCGCTGTATGGATCGGCTTACGACATTCTTGCGCAGCTGCTGCGCAATGCAATCGAGCATGGTGTTGAGACCCCGGAGCAGCGCGGTGCCAAAGGCAAGAATCCGGTCGGCGCGCTGCTGGTGCAGTTTTCCGTGCGTGGTGGCCAGGCCGAACTGATCTTTCAGGACGATGGCCAGGGGCTGCAGGCTTCGCTGATCCTGCAGGCCGGCATCGAGCACGGGCTGATCGACAACGATACGCCGCTGGCGCACGATCCGCGCCAGGCTTCATCGCTGATCTTCTATCCTGGCATCAGCACGGCCGCCGAACGCGCCGGCCGCGGCTCAGGCATGGGCATTGTGCGCGATCATGTCAAGCGCATGGGTGGCCGCATCCAGGTGGCTACCAAGCGCGCGCAATTTACCCGCATAAGGATCCGCCTGCCCCTGGCTGGAGCCCTGAATACCGCAGCGGTCGCCGCTCGCGCTTGACACCCTGCGACCCTGCAGGTGCAATGCCCGGCAGAGGGCACCATGCATCTGGTCGACACCACCGTTCTGTTTTCGCCGACCAGCGGCGGCGTACGCCGTTACCTGACCGCCAAGCACGACTGGCTGCATCGCCACACCCCGCACCGGCACACGCTGCTGGTACCCGGGGCCATCAACGAGTTGCTGCCCGGCGGACTCAGCACGATCTCGGGCTGGAACGTGCCCGGAACCTTCAACTACCGGCTGCCACTGGCACCGCGCCGCTGGGCGCGCATGCTCGCGGCCCTGGACCCGGACTTGATTGAGGTCGGCGACGCCTTCCACCCGGTGTGGAGCGCCGCGTCGGTAGCGCGCCGCCTGCGCATTCCGCTGGTGGCTTTTTTCCATTCCAACCTGCCGCGCCTGGTCGCGCAGCGCTGCGGAACGCTGTGCGGCGATGCCTTTGCGCGCTACCTGCGTCTGGCCTATGAGCGCTGTGACCTGGTGCTGACGCCCAGCCGCGAGATGTCCGATTTCCTCGGCGACCTGGGTATCAAGCACACCGCGCTGCAACCGCTAGGCGTGAACACTGAGGTGTTCGCACCCACCCGGCGCACGCTCGATCTGCGCCGCGAACTGCGCCTGCCGGAAGATTGCCGCCTGCTGGTGTACGCCGGCCGGTTTTCCGGCGAGAAGAATATTCATGTGCTGCAGGCCGCCATGCAGCGGCTCGGCGCGCGTTACCATCTGCTGCTGGTCGGCGGCGGCGAACAGAAGCAGCTGGCCCGCAACATCACCGTGCTGCCGTATCGGCGCAACGCGATCGAGCTCGCCACCTGGATCGCCTCCTGTGATGCGCTGGTGCACGCCGGCGACCGCGAGACTTTCGGCCTGATCGTGCTGGAGGCCATGGCCTGCGGCCGGCCGGTGGTGGCGACGCGCGCCGGCGCGATTCCGGAGCATGTCGATGAATCGGTGGGGATGCTGGCGGCGCCGAACGATGCCGCCGACATGGCCGCGGCGATCGCCGCGCTGTTTGAGCGCGATATCGAAGCGCTGGGCGCCGCCGCGCGGCTGCGCGTGCTGCGCCGGTATACCTGGTCGCAGGCACTGCGCATCGAGCTGGCGCACTATGCGCGCATCAGCGGCCGTGCCTTCACGGTCGGCGTCGAGCCCGAGGAGCTGGAGCTCAGCTCGACGCGCTGAGCGCGTAGACACTGAGGCCGCCGCCACGATCCGCGGCCGCCAGCAGCGTGCCATCGTTGCACCAGCGCAGCAGCGCCACCTCGTCGCCCAGCAGATCGGCATCGCGTGCTTCACTCCCCCGCGACGGCCGCCACAGCATTACGCGCCGGTCGCGCGCGCCGGAAACCAGCAGCGTGCCCTGCGGCTGGAACGCCAGCTGCGTGAGCCGCGCAGTGTGCGCGCTCAGCTGCAGGGGTTCCGAGCCCTCGGGGCCACGCCCGGAAAAATCCCAGACCACGATCTGCTGGTCGGCAGCAGTCGCCAGCAGCCTGCTGTTCGCACTCCAGCTCGTCTGCGCCACCTTGGTGCCATAGCCCTTCATCTGCGATTGCGTGTCCGCGGCGATGTTCCAGAAATGCACCGCGCCATCCTGCATGCCACTGGCCAGCACGCGCCCGTCCGGACTCCAGCTCCCGGTCAGGCAGGCGCCGGTCCAGGCATACACGCGGCACTGCAGCTGTGGCTCCAGGCGATGCAGCTGCGCACCACCATTGCCCAGCGCCGCCAGCTCATGAGTGCGGGGCCGCCAGGCAAGCGCCGCAATCACGCCGCTGTGTTCCGGCAACTGCGCGCGCAGCACGCCGGCGCCGTCGTAAACGCCAAGGGCGCGCCCGGTGCCGACGGCCAGCCAGCGGCCGTGCGCGGAGAACGCCAGCTGTTCGCTCCACTGCGCGCCCTCGTGAAGGCATTGTGACGCGCGGGTCCGGGCGTCCCACAGCAGCACTCTGCCATCCTGCCCGGAGCTCGCGAACAGCCGCCCCGCCTGCTGCCAGCACACGGCCAGCACGCCACCCTGGTGCAAGCCCAGCACCTCGACCACTGGCGTCGCCGGATTCAGGTCCACCACCAGCAGCTGTCCTTGGCCACCGGCGATGAGCAGCATGCGGCCGTCGGCTGACCAGGCGGCATCGGCCGGATAGTCCTCCAACTGCAGCCGCACCCGCCGCTGCAGCCTGACGCCCGGCGCACCTGGCTTAGGCCCGTTCACGCGATGCAGGACTCGAAGCCCGCCTCGAGCTCGGCGCGATCCAGCTTGCGCCCGATGAACACCAGTCGATTGACGCGCGCCGCCGAGCCCCAAGGACGCTCGAGTTGCCCATCGAAGATCATGTGCACGCCGTGAAAGACATAGCGGCGCGCCTCGCCGTTGAAACTGAGCACGCCCTTCATGCGCAGGATATCGGCGCCGCGGCTCTGCAGCAGATAGGACAGCCAATCGTTGACCTTGCCCGGATCGAGCGGCCGTGCATCGCTGATGCCAATCGAGCCGATGTTCGAGTCGTGATGATGCGAACCGAATTCCCGCTCGGCGACCGGCGCCGCGCCCTGCAGGCGCCAGCCGAATTCCTGCGGGGCATGCTCGGTATACACCTGCCAGAGTCCCGCGCTCGGCAGCGCCAGGCCGAAGTGCGCGTGAGCGCCCAACGTCAGGCGCTGATGGCGCCCGGGCACCAGCGCCGCGCCGGCCGGGAGCGGCTCTGGCGCCTGTGCGAACAATGCGGTCGCGGCATCGAGCGTCGCGGCGTCGGGCGCCGCAGCCGCCGCTGCCGGCAGTACCACCACACCCACCGCCTGCAGCTCACCCGCCTCGTGGCCGGCGTCGTGATCATGGTCATGATCGTGCCCGTTGCCATGATCACCCACCTGCACGTCGTAACGGCCCGCCGCGCGCTGATAGACGCCGACCCATTCAAATGGGCGCTGCGGCTCGAGAAAAGCGGCGTCGTTCGCCAGCGCACGATTCAGGTCGAAGGCACCCAGGTCCAGCACCGCGTTCAGCGGCAGCTGCGCGCGCTGCGTGCGTACAATGCGCGCCGTGGCGTTGATGGCCCGCAGCGAGCGCTCGATGCGCGTCAGCTCAGGCTGGCTGACCAGATCGGTTTTGTTCAGCAGCAACACGTCCGCGAATCCCACCTGCTCGGCGGCGATCGCCTCAGTGGCGAGCTGCCCGGTGATGTGCTTCGCGTCGACCAGCGCGACGATCGCATCGAGACGGAAATCCTCGCGCAGATCCTCGTCGGCGAAAAAGGTCTGCGCCACCGGACCCGGATCGGCAAGGCCAGTGGTTTCGATCAGGATGTAATCGAAGCGCTCGCGCCGCTTGCGCAGCGCGCCGAGTACGCGGATCAGATCGCCGCGCACGGTGCAGCAGATGCAGCCGTTGGCGGTTTCGAAGATCTCTTCCTGGGCGCCGATCACCAGCTCGTGATCGACCGCCACTTCGCCGAACTCGTTCTCGATCACGGCGATACGCTTGCCGTGCTGCTCGGACAGGATGCGATTAAGTAATGTGGTCTTGCCGGATCCGAGGAATCCAGTCAGCACCGTGACGGGTATGCGCTCGCTCATGCGCGGCTCCGGTACCACAGCAGCAACCGTGCGGCGCCGGGCAGGCGCAGCAGATTCAGCAGCAGCCACCAGCCCGCGCGCGCGCGCCACGAAGCCCTGGGGAGCGGCAGCGCAGCCATGAACTTGGCGCTCACATCGCGCTGCGCAGGGTTGCTCACACGCCGCAACCGTCGAGGTCCCAGAGCGTGACCGGCGCACCGCGCCGCAACCACATGCCGCAGCCGAGTGGGCGGAAATGGCGCTTAAGCTCGCGCCGGTACCAGCTGGCCGGACGCAGGCCCGGAATGCGATCGGTGCGCGACCGATCGCAGTTATGGCGCCAGTCGCCGCTGGTCAGCGCACCGAAGTACAGCGCACCGCGGCACACGCGCGCCAGGTTGGCGATCGCCTGGCGGGCCTCGGCGCCATTGAGGTACTGCAATACGTCGTAGCAGATGACCAGCTCGAAGCGTTCACTGACGCGCAGCGTCTGCAGCGTGCCCTGGCGCCAGCCGTAGCGCTTGCACAGATAGGTGCTGGTTTCCAGGCCTACATAGCGGGCGCGCGGGAGCCGTCGCAGCAACGGCGCCCGCAGCAGGCCCACTCCGCAGCCAGCATCCAGGATGCGGCGTATCGGGAGCCCGGCGTAGTTGACCGTGGCGGCAATCAGCGCCGCACGCTCGCGCATCTCGGTGCGTGTCGTGACCGCGGTGCGCGGGTCGAAATAGAAGCGCTGGTAATAGGCCTGGTCGAAGGTTTCGTTGTCCAGAGGCATTGAGAGTCCGCCGCGGGCGGCACCCGTGTAAACTGAGGGTTGTACAGTGTAGCAAGCGGACCGCCCCGGCATGAGCGCAACCCCCAAATCACGCGTCCGCGAGCGCAACCCGCCTCCGGCGGTCGGCTTCGTGAGCCTGGGCTGCCCGAAGGCGCTGGTGGATTCCGAGCGCATCATCACCGAGCTGAAACTGCGCGGCTACGAGATTGCGTCCGGCTATCAGCATGCCGACCTGGTGGTGGTCAATACTTGCGGGTTCATCGACTCGGCGATCGACGAGTCGCTGTCCGCCATCGGCGAGGCGCTCGACCAGAACGGCCGAGTGGTCGTCACCGGCTGCCTGGGCGTGAATCCCGAGCGGATCCTCGAGCGCCACCCGAAAGTGCTGGCGATCACAGGTCCGCACGCCACTGAGGCCGTGCTGGCCGCGGTTAATCAGCATCTGCCGCAGCCGCATGACCCTTATCTTGACCTGCTGCCGCCGCAGGGTATCCGGCTGACACCCAGGCACTATGCGTATCTGAAGATCTCCGAGGGCTGCAACAACAAGTGCAGTTTCTGCATCATTCCCGCGTTGCGCGGCCTGCTGGTAAGCCGCCCGCTCGATGCGGTCATGCGTGAGGCGGAGACCCTGGTGCACAGCGGCGTGCGCGAGCTGCTGGTGATTTCGCAGGACACCAGCGCTTACGGGAGCGATCTGAAGTATGCGCCGGCAACCTGGCGCGGCGAGCAGCGTGCCACGCGTTTCATCGAGCTGGCCCGCTCGCTGGGTGAACTCGGCGTCTGGGTGCGGCTGCATTACGTGTACCCCTACCCGCACGTGGACGCGGTGATTCCGCTGATGCAGGCGGGACGGGTGCTGCCCTATCTCGATATCCCGTTCCAGCACGCAAGCCCGGCGGTGCTCAAGCGCATGCGCCGGCCGGCACATGCCGAAGACACACTGGTGCGCATCCACGGCTGGCGCCGCGAGTGCCCCGAACTCACGCTGCGCAGCACCTTCATCGTCGGCTTTCCCGGCGAGAGCGAGGCCGACTTCGAGTTGCTGCTGGCCTGGCTCGATGAAGCCCAGCTGGATCGGGTGGGCTGCTTCAAGTATTCGCCGGTGGCCGGGGCGCGCGCCAATGCGCTGGACGGCGCGGTGCCCGAAGCCGTCAAGGAAGAGCGCCACGAGCGCTTCATGCAACGCGCCGCGACAGTCAGCGCCGCGCGGCTGCGGCGCCGCGTCGGCCAGCGTTGCCGCGTGCTGATCGATCGCGTCGCGGACGGCGAAGCAGTGGCGCGCAGCGCGGGCGACGCGCCGGAAATCGACGGCGTGGTGCGACTGCCGGCCAGCGCCGCCACGCGGCCGGGAGAATTCGCCGAGGTCGAGATCGTGGCCGCCGACACCTACGACCTGCGCGCGCGGCTGGCGACCACGCTGCCTTGAGCCGGCGCTAACTCAACCGCCGCGCCAGTGCGCTTCGTGGCCACCAGCTAACAGCTCCGCAGGCCGGCGCCACGGCCGCACCGATTCCAGACCGCACCAGCCGGCTGATGCGGGCGATGGCCGCCAGCAGCGCGCGCCGGAGACCTGCCCTGAGCGGCGGCCTGAGGCTCCGTTCCAGGGCCCGATCGAGCGCATGCTCCAGGGCTGCAGCGGGGGATTCGGGCGGGAATTCGTTCATGCTGCGGCCTCCAGCCAGGCCCGCGGGTCAGCCAGACCCAGCGCGCAGTCGCTCAAGCAGCATGGCAGCGCCACGCCGGCATCGCTTAAGGACTCCAGGTCGCGCCGCCGCTCGATGGCCGTCAGGCAGCGATTGCGGGTGATCGTGTAGATCGAGGTGGACAGCGAAGCACGCGAATCGTACCTCGGCAGCGCGCGCCTGACCCGCACCAGGCTCTCCTGGGCCGCATCCTCGGTCTGGTCGGGGTTGCGCAGTATCGAGCAGCACAAGCGGTACACCTTCTGTTCGTAGCGTTCCATCAGCAGTTCGAAGGCGCCCGCCTGCTGGCCGGCCCGCAGCAGATCGACGACATCCTGGTCACGTTGCCCATCGCTGGCGGCGGCAGTGTGCGGCAGGAAGCTCTCCCTACCCCCCTTGTACCCGGTCCAAGGCGGTCCGGTTTCAGGCTCTGAAACCGGATGGCCCCGGCCCGGGTATCAAGCTCGTCGGGCAACGACACGGAGTAAGGGCCTTGGACACTATCCAAACCATCACGGGGCTTTTAATTCCAATTATCGGCATCGGCATCGGCATGCTGAGCGTGTACCTCGAATACCGCAAGAAACGCGACATCTTCGAGATGCACCACAAATAGCGCATGGCCGCGATCGACAAGGGCATGGAAATACCGGCCCTGCACGCCGAGTTCTATCAGCACACCCGCAGCCGGAAAAGCGGACCCGGCGACAATCTGCGCCGTGGCCTGATACTGCTGCTGGTCGGCGTGGCGATCACCATTGCGCTGGGCGCTGCCGGCCAGCACGCGGCGCGACAATGAGACGCGCCGCGGCGACACGCGCAGCGGCGACGCTCCGCGCTGATCAGACCGGGCTGGCCGTCGCCAGGTCGCTTAGGCGCGCCTCCAGCCACTTGCGGATCCGCTGGGCATCGGCGGTGCGCGTGTACTTGCCGAAAGAATCGAGCAGTACCATCACCACCGAACGGCCCTTGATCACCGCCTTCAACACCAGGCACCGGCCTGCTTCGGTGATATAGCCGGTCTTCTGCACAATGATGTTCCAGGTCGGACTGCGCACCAGCAGGTCGGTGTTGCGATACTCGAGCAGGCGCCGGCCGACGCGCACGCTGGCACCCTGGTCGGTGGAATACTGGCGTATGACCGGATGCTGGGCAGCGGCATTCACCAGGATCACAAGATCAGCCGGACTGGCGACATTGTCACTGGACAGTCCACTTGGATCGACAAAGTGCGCACTGCGCATGCCGAGCGCTACGGCCTTGCGGTTCATCTCTTGCACGAAGGCCGGCACGCCGCCCGGGTAGTTGCGGCCGAGGGCATGGGCGGCTCGATTTTCCGATGACATCAGCGCCAGGTGCAGCAGATCGGCGCGCGTCAGGCGGGTGCCAACGGCGAGGCGGGAGTACGCGCCGCGGCCATGCTCGCGATCCGCGTCGGTGACGATGAGCGGCTCGTCCAGCGCCTGGTTGTCGTCGAGCACGACCAGCGCCGTCATCAGCTTGGTAATTGAGGCGATGGGAGTGGGTACGTCCGCCTGCTTCGACAGCAGCACCGACGAATCGCTCTCATCCAGCACCAGCACCGCACTCGAGCGCAGCTGCGGCATATCCTTCTGCGGCTTCACATGGCCCGCCATGACCGGCAGCGCGGCAGTCAGCAGCAGGCAGGCCATTGTTGTGGTGTACAGCTCAGTTTTCATAGACGCCGGAGCCTAGCAAGCGCTGGAGCGGCTGTCGCGGCCAGAATGCTCTGTTTCGGCCTCATCGCTACAGCGTCCTGGTCATGAACACGCTGTGGGGATCGAGCACATAGTCCCCAAAGGGCTCGCAGTACTGGAATCCGAAGCTCGCGTACAGGTTGCGCGCCGCGGCAAAGGCAGGCGCGGAGCCGGTCTCCAGGCTCAGGCGCTGGTAGTGGCGCCGACCGGCCTCGGCCAGTAGGTGCCGCATCAGTGCCGCGGCCACGCCCTGTCGCAGGTGAGCTGTGGCGGTGCGCATCGACTTGATTTCGCCGTGCCGGCTGTCCAGTTCCCGGATCGCCCCGCAACCCAGCAAATCCGAATGCTTCCACACGCTCCAGAAACTGATATCCGGCTCGCGCAGCGCCGCAAGGTCGAGGGCGTGAACGCTCTCGGGCGGCGAGTGCAGCGTCATGCCGTGCAGATGCTCATTCAGCAACCGGATGATCTGCGCGCCGCGCAGGTCGTCAATGCGGATTTCCATGGACCTGATCCAGCCATGCGCTGATCTCGCCGAAATGCGCCTGGTCGTGCTGGCGGAGAAACACCGGCCTGCACCCCGGCATGCGACCAGGCCCCGGCAAGTTGGTGTCCGACAGTTTCATGTAGAGCAAGACGCCTCCATCGGGCTCAGGAAGGCTGGGCGCGGCCGTCAACGGCGTTGTCCTTCACGTAGACATGCTGGGTTTTCAGGCGGCTGTACCCGGCCCCCGGGTAGAACAGGTGCGACTCGGGCCGCGCAATGTTCGAACGCACGACAATCAGCGTCAACCCCTGCTGCTGCGCCCAGCGCTCGACCTCGGCGAGCAGCGCCTTGCCGATGCCACGGCGTCGCGCCGTGACGTCGATGACCAGGCCGCTGATCTCGATCTGCTCGCCGCCCTCCAGAACCAGGCGACGCTCCGCGCACACCCAACCGGTGAGTTTGCCGGCCTGCGCCTCGGCAACGACGATCAGGTAGCCGCGCTGGCTGCGCATCAACGTCAGCCGCGCGGCGATATCCGCGGCGCTCGCGCGGTAACCGAGTTCATTGGCGAGTCTGGCGATCTCGGCCGCATCCTCGAATGTCGCCGGGCGGACGCCCGCAGTCCCGTCCCGCACGGCTATCTCACCCATCAGCGCCAGCTGATTGCCGCATGGATCCGTGAATTCGGCCAGCCACAGCTCAGCTAGTGGCGTGCGATGTACCACATGCGGAGCAGCGCTGAACGCTACCGCGCGGCCATTGAGTTCGGCGTAAGTGGCGTGAATGTCGGCAACGCTGAAGTAGATCGCCGCGCCGCGCTGGGCCACCTCGCCGACCGGCATCACACCGACCAGCAGACGCACGGCGCCGCATTGGAAGAAGGCCATCTGCGGTGGGGCCGTGAACAGCAGCGGCAATCCGAGCTGATCCCGATAGAAAGCAATTCCCTGCTGCAGATCCTCGACCGGAATCAGCAGTTGCCCGATGTTTGCATGTGCCAGATTCATACGGCCTCGGCGTAAAGTATCAACTGCGTGCAGCGGAACAGGGCGAGCGTCCGGCCGGTCTCGCGGTGGCTAACCACGGCATCCCAGACCTGCGTGGTTCTGCCCAGATGCACGGCCGAGGCCCTGCATTCGATCGTGCCCTCACGGGCGGTGCCCAGATGGTTTGACTTGAGTTCCACGGTAGTAAAGCCGCTGGCGCCCGCGGGCAGATTGGCCACGCAACCGTAGCCCGCCGAGGTATCGGCCAGCGTCACGATAGTCCCGGCATGCAGGAAGCCGTTGGCCGCCATCAACGCCTGCCTGATCCGCAGCTCGGCGCGAATTTCCTTAGGCCTGACGCCCGTGATCACGATGCCAAGATGCCCCGGCAGATTATCGGCGCCGCGCTGGTTCAGCTGTTCGACGGTCACCATTACTGACTGCCGCTGATGGGTCGCACCGGCGTTGCGGCCTGCTCGCCAACCACGGTGGTCCATTCCCGGACCCGCCAGCCGGTCACCAGGCCCGCCAGCACATAGGGATCCGCTGCGGCGAAACGCTCCACTACGGCCCGGGACTCCGCCTTGAACAGCAATGCTGCGCCATCTGCCGGATCGGCGTAGGCGCCGCCGAGCATCAGTTCGCCGCGTGAGTGTGATGCCCACGCCAGCTGCAGATGGGCGGATCGAAACTGCGCACGTCGCTGCAGGTAGTCGGCGGCAAAATCATAGAAGAGCAGAAAATGCATGGCGTCTCCCGATGTTCGCCAGCGCTCGCAGCGGCGCCGGCTACGCTTTGATGTACTCAATTCGCCTGAAGCGCAGTGCCGACCAGTCCTCGTCGATGGCTACCTGGCGTACAGATGCCATGTTTCAGGGCGGAAATTCACTCCGACGCTCCGCTACAATTACTGGTCGGCTGGATTTACTGGCCGGATTGCAATTGACGCTGATACTCGGTCTCATCGTAGTGACCCCGTGAATCCACGATCAGGCCATCGCCGCCGATTGTCCATTCCTCGTACCCCTTGAGGCGGACGGATTTTCCGGTGCCCTCAGGCCCGGTGTTGGTACCGGTCCAGATCCAGCGGAAGATTGCGTGGTGACCATCTCCGCGAACCTCATCCAGTTTGACCACCATATTGGGAAATGCCGTCATGAAACCCTGGGCCTTGGCGGCAATCGCTGCGCGGCCAAGCGCCGGAGCTCCGGCGTTGACCTTCAGCGAACCGCCTTCCGCATAGAAGGCCGCAAGCCTGGCCGGATTCTGACTGCTCCAGGCGGCTGCGTATCGTGTTGCGAGGTCGGTCAACTGGGACTCGCTCATGGCAGATGTCCTCACAGTGCAGGCCATGAGCATCGTGACCACCGCGGCCAGCAGCAGTGCATTCCGGGTCCGGCTCAGATGCTGGTCAATTGTAGCCATTTATCGCCGCCTTGTTGCAGCTGAGGATCATACCCGGCAGATCGCGCACTGGACAGGGTGGTCAGATCTGCGATTCAGGCGCTTCAACCGGCCCACGGCGCATGCAATCGCAGACCGCCAGCAGATCATTGAGACCGTTGAAGGACGTAGCCCTTAGACCCGAGAATTCGAGAATGCGCTGCAATCGCGCATAGATCGTGTTGGGGTGCACGTCTAAATTCTGCGCTGCCTTCAGGATATTCATGTCAGTGTCCGCGTAGGCGCGCAGCGTTGCCACCAGCGCGCCGTCGGCCCGCCCGTCTGCGTCGCGGAACTCGTTGGTCCATGCCGGCAGTACGCGGCGAAACTCCGGTGCCGCGAAATGCAGCAGGAGTTTTCGCAGCGGAATTTCCGCGAACTGCACCACGCGCTCGCTTACCGTGGCCAGTTCAAGTGCGGCCTCGGCCTCCCTGAGGGCCATCGGGATATGCGCGGTGGCGGGGACATCATTGCTGACGCCGATCAGTGCCGCGTTGCCGACGCGTGCCAGTTCGGCCCGCAGCTGCCTGGCCAGGGAACTGCGGGGCGCCGTCCAGCCCGATTCCCGGCTCACGGCGCTGCACACCATGGTCACCTTGTTGTTGTGCACGTCAATCACCCGGCGTATGCCCATGTCGGCGACGATTACGTCGATCGCATCAGCCATGCGACGGGCACGCGAAGCATTGAGCATTTCGGTCGGATCCACGGAATGCGCCAGCGCGACACAGAACAACTGGCGCTCGTTGAGAAATCCAGCCTCGCGCAGGATGCGGGCCGCACGCAGGTCCGCCTCGTCATGACCGTCAAGCAGTATCCGGAGTAATTCGGAGCGCTGGTCGCCGGCCACTTCGGCCAGCAGCAGTGAATGCGCGGCATAAGTGGTCGCGAAGGTGGTGCTGATGGCATCGGCGTACTCCATCGCAAAATCGGCCATGGCCGAGATCACCTGCTGCGCGTCGCTGGCCGGAATGGCTGCACTCAGCGCCGATTCGCGTAGCCAACGCGACAGCACCTTGTGGCCGCTGCGATACGCGTGCAGGGTCGCTTCCAGCGGAAAGTGTTGCTCGGCGCGTCGGCGCGCATGCGTGCGTACAAAGTCCAGGCGCCCGGGCACGCCGCCGCGCAGCAGTCGCACGATCTCATTCACAATGTCTTGGCCGTGCTGGGCCATCTCCGGCAAGAGGTCGGGATTCCTTGATCTGGAGAATTCGGCTACTTCTGCCAAAACGGCCTTGCGCAGCTCTACGGCGACCGCCGCGGCACTGCGGGCGAGACCGTCGATGGCACCGGCCGGGACAGGAGTGTCGCCGACGCGTCGCAGCGCCTCGTCCAGGGCGTAAGCGTGATAGTCGTGCACCCGCTCATTGTAGACTCTCTCCAATGAAAGTGCTGTTGCATCGGCAAAAGTGCCCGATGTTCAGAGGTTCTTCTGGTGATAGGCTCCAGTCCGAGTCCCAAGCTACGCAAACAAAGGAGCGCGCAAGATGTCGAAGTTTCTGTTCGTATACCACGGCGGCGGCCGCCCCGGATCCAAGGAAGCCCAGGAGAAGGCGATGGCGGCCTGGGGGGCCTGGTTTGGCTCGATGGGCAAAGCCGTGATCAACGGTGGCAACCCGGTGGGCAAGTCCTGGACCGTGAAGGGCGGTGGTGCCGTTGCCAAAGACGGTGGCGCGAATCCAGTCAGCGGTTATAGCCTGATAGAGGCCAAGGACTACGACGGCGCTGTCACGCTAGCCAACGGCTGCCCGATGCTCGGTTCCGGCGGCTCAATTGAGATCGCCGAAGTAATGGACATGTAGAAGGCCGACCCTCGCGCGCATCGCGCGCGAGGGCCCCGGGCATTGCGCGTGCACTCAGCGGTCATTGCCCCAACGCCAGCTGGGAGGCTCGCCCTTCAGGTAGCAGATGATGAGCTGCACCACGACGGTGCCGACCGTCACCATGCCGAAACTGCCGGGACTGCGCGGCAACAGATGCACGGCGGCCCAGGCCATCACCAGCAACGAGGCTAGCAGCACCACCCAGCCCTGCCACGCGGTGGGCGGACCCCAGCCCCAGCCATATTTCTTGGCGGGAAACCAATACCGGGTGTCATTTGCCATGGGCAGATTCCTCGCTTGCTGAGCGCACCCTGTCGGCGGGGTGATTGACACCATCATTGACCGGCACACCGTCGATGGCCGTGGGCTCCACGCCTTCGAGGCAACCGACGTTGAAGCCGTATTGATTCGGTCTCCGGCGACGGCGGTGATGGGTATAGACGCAGCAGTGGGAGCAGATCGGCACCCTGAACAATGCGCAGTCCCTCCAGTGGAACCGCGCACAGCACCGCCCCTTTGTGCCTGGCTTTTATCGGCGTGCCGCCGATGGCTCTAAGTGGCGCAAGTGCCATCAGTACCCCTATCGTTCAGCTGTACGTTCAATGCGGTATCGGATCCAGATCAGGTTCAACAAACCCCGCCCGAGCAGCAGACGAGAACAGTACGTCCTTCGAGTAATGCGTCAGCATCACGTTGGCATCCAGCAGCGCCGCGCTCCTGGCCAGGAAGTCCTCCGCGCAGGCGGTGCTGCCGGCGCGATCCATGAAATGCCGAACCGCCATCAGCCAGGCACGCGTCAGCGTCTCATGGTACTTGGACGCGTCAATTCGGCGGTGCGCCAGAAACCGATTGATGGCGTCGCGCATCCGTTGCGATGCGGCGTCGACGTCGTACTGAGCCAGATAGACATACGCCAGCCGCAAGTGGGCCCGGAGCGTAAACTCGGCTGGCGCGATGGCACAGGCCTCGAACGAAGTCTGGAATCGCTGGTCATCCGGCGACAAGCTATGCATGTCCAGCCCCCATTGCTCGCACCTGACTTTTGCCGGTTGCGGAAGGCAAGCCGGCATAACGACCGGTCAGGCGACACGGCCGCAACTATCGCTTTGCCTGGCCGACCAAGCGGAATGCCCAAACGGCGAGCGCTCCTGTCAGCAAAAAGCCGAACACGGATACCCACATCGGCACGGCCCAGCCCGCAAGTTCAATTGGCCACCTCTGAATCACCCTGAGAGCATGTGCAATCGCGACCACACTGAATATTGTTCCAGAGATTTGACAGTACGTCCGCATAGCCATCTCCTATAGCGTGAGTCTCGCCTATCGGCGCCAGCTGCATACAGCTTCCGTTTGATCATCGCTCGCACCGCTAGATCTTGGTTCTCTTTGGCCGCACAATACTCCTGCGGGTGCTCTGCTTTTCCTTGACTGCCGCCTCTTCGCGCACCAACCTTTCCCACGCCGCCCGTATCGCCGCCTGCACTGCCGCCTCCGTCGCGCCATCCAGCTTCACCAGCGTACTGCCTTGCTCACCCCATGCCCCTTTCGCCACCGCGAACACCGCAGCACCCTGCCTCACGCGCTTGGCCTGCTCCTCGCTCGACAGCTTGACCATCCCGTAACTCTCGTCCGGATACCCCAACGTGGCGAAGATTTTGCCGCGCACGCGAAAATCCGCATGACCCTGGTGGGACTTCTCCTCGACGCCAGGGAGCGAAAGCGCCAGCGCGCGGAAAGCATCGGGGGTCATGGTTCAGCCTCTCCAAGGTACGCCACTGGCGCACGGGCAAAAATAGATGATCGTAAGGCGCACTCGTACCGCGCGGAAAGTGCAGTATCGCCCCCTCAAGCCAACCACCGCAACGACATGCACGACAGCCCCGCATCGATCTTGGCAATCTCGGAGGTCGCCAGTGGCACAATGCGGAAACCCGCGCTCACAAGTCGCTCCTGCGTACGCGGATAGTCCCGGCCCACCAGCACATGGCCATTGACGCGCAGCGCGTTCGCGGCCGCTTCCTCACCCGGTGGCACGATGAGCTCCCTGAAACCCGAAAAGATGCCAGAGCGCGACAGGCGCGAAGTGGTCAGGACCGTCTCTGCATCGAGCAGCGAGCAATCAGACTTCAGATGCAACACATCGCGCGGCGACTGCACCACAACCCCGGTCAGTCCCAGCACTGCCAGGCACTCGCGCAAGGCTTCGGCCCCCTCTCGCGTGGTGCGCGCCGAGAGCCCAATCAGCACTTTCTCCGGCAGAACCAGGACATCACCCCCATCCACGCTCCCCCGCGGCAAGCGCGGTACGCGCTCGAAGTGCCCTTCCAGCGTGGGCGCAAGCGCTTCGGCTTCACCCCGCCGGCTCGCGGCCCCCGGCCGCAGCAGCACGGCGCCCGCGCTGAACACCAAGGCCGGATCCTCGACGAACATCGAGTCGGGAAAGGCTTCCAGTGCCGGCAGGACTTCGACCTTAAGACCCGCGGCTCGCAGCGCCCTCACGTAGGCCTCGTGCTCGGCGCAGATCCCCTGGTACGTTGGATCGCCTCGATTGTGAGCACGCAATCCCGTGCTCACCGTCGTGGCCGGGCGGCGGACAATGGCAGAATTGAAGTCGTAGACGTTCACGTCGCGCTTGACTCCAGAAGACCAGTGGTCCAGTGGCGCGCAAGATCCCGGTGCCACAAGGTATGCAACGGGCATCGTCGTCTCTACGGCTCACAGCCAGGACCCTACTCCGACGCCAAGCGCGGGAGCGCGTGTGGAGCGATCGGCCTAACGTGCACAATTTCGCGCTTGGGGACCGGCTGATTTCGCGCGTTCGGTACCACCCTGAAGGGTTCACCGGCGGAGCCGTAGGCGACGATTCTTAGCTATCTT
>Ga0209069_10000327_pt1 | contig 20953 bp, 19 predicted proteins | sample Str013_2_FD_187202 | JGI IMG/M metagenome (GOLD analysis project Ga0209069, IMG submission 187202) | Freshwater sediment microbial communities in response to fracking from Pennsylvania, USA - Straight Creek_MetaG_SC_2013 (SPAdes) (version 2) | ecosystem: Environmental > Aquatic > Freshwater >...
AGGTTGCGCTGACGTTGACGAAGATGGTCGCTCGCGATGGCGAAGGTGCGACGAAGCTGCTCGAAGTGCACGTCGACGGCGCTCGTGACGACGCCCAGGCGAAGCGCGTCGCCAAAGTGATCGTCAACTCGCCGCTCGTCAAGACCGCCGTGCACGGTGCCGACCCGAACTGGGGTCGGGTGGCGATGGCGATCGGGAAGTGCAACGACGCCGACATCGATCAACGTCGCGTCGTGATCCGCTTCGGAACCCAAGAGGTCTACCCGCATCCCGTCGACGAGGATGGTCTCGACGCGCTGGCGGTGTACATGCGTGGCAGCGACGTGCGCATCCACATCTCGCTCGGCATTGCCAACGGCGCTTGGACCGTGTGGGGTTGCGATCTCTCCGACGGCTACGTCCGCATCAACGCCGACTACACGACATGAGCGTCATGCATGCGACAGATCGGTGAGTTCTATGACGCTGCGGAGGGGGATGTGCATCCACTCGGGGCGGTTGCGCATCTCGAAGGTCACCTCGTGCAGTGCCTTGTCGAGGCAGAACGTGTCGAGGAGGAGCACGACCTCGTCGAGCGGGTAGGCGAACGACGATCCGTCGACTTCGGCGAGGTAGGCCTGGAGCAGCGCCGCGCCATTCGTCGCGTACCACTGGCGTTGGGCACCGGTAAGCGCGCTGGCTTGCTGGTCGAGGAGCAGGCCGCGCTCGTTCAGGCGCTCGCGGGCGACACCGGTGGCGTAGTCCAATGAGCGCAGCATGTACGCCACGTCGCGCAACGGTGAGCGCTTCAGGCGCCGCTCGCCGATCGACTCCAGCGTCTGGCCTTCGAGATCGATGAACGTCACGTCGCGACCGGTCCACAGCACCTGACCGAGATGCAGGTCGCCGTGGATCCGGATCCGCTGGCCCGACAGCGGCGTGCGGGCGGCAGCGGTGATCCGGCCGAGCAGCTCGTCACGAGCAGCGACGACGGCGCGCGTCAGGTCGACGCACTGCTCGGGGACCCGCTTCAGGTTCCGTTCGAGCGCGGTCAGCGTGCGTTGCACGTGGTTGCGCAACGACTGCTGCAACGAGCGTTGGTAGAGCCGGTCGTGGGGCTCGGGCTTGAACGCGGGCACGCCGCGATGATCGGCGAGGGCACGATGCATGGCACCGAGACGGGTTCCGATCATCCGGGCGATGTGCGTGAAGCTGTCGTCGGCTGTCTCGTCGTTGGTGGCGTCGACGAGGGCGCGGTTCGTCGTGTTCGGCGTTGGCGGCGCGACACCCTCACCGCTCGCGGCCATTGCTCGTTCCAAGACCAAGCCGAGATCGTCACGGGCTCGGGTCCAGGCGTCGCTCTCGTTCGTCACGAACTGCGAGATCACCGCGATCGTGGCGCGCTCGCCGCGCTCGGCGATCTCGAGGTCGCCGCGATGCTGCGGCACCGACTCGAAGCGGCGATCGGCGAGCTGGATGCCGACTTCGACCTCGGGGTTGACGCCGATGTCGAGCTTGCGGAAGACCTTCAGGAAGAGCTGATCGCTGACCGCCGCCGTGGCGTTGGCATGCACGCCCCGCGACAAGTGGACATCGCTCGCTTGGTTCAAGTTGCGCGCCGTGCGCAGCTCGCGCGTCGCTCGCGCTCGGATCTCGGCGCCGCCGGTGCTGCGCAGAGGACGCGGCCGGCGGACGAGATCGACGATGGCGAGCGCCGTCTCCGGTAAGGCCATCGCATCGCACAGCAGCGCTTCCGCCTGGCCCCGGCGGGCGAGCCGGGCGACGATCGCGCCCGGCGCGTTGCGCTCGAGCGCGGCGCCGGCATCACCGACGAGGACGGCCAAGGGAACGACGTACCGCTCGGGGTCGCCGGTCGCGTAGCTCGCCTCGACGATCACGACGGCCGCCTCGGCGGCGCCACCAACAGCGAGGGGCACGACATCGGTGACGACGACCTGGCGCAGCGATCGATCCTTACCGCCGTACCAGTTCTGCTGGGGCAGGAAGCGAGCGACGGAATCGGCGAGGTCGTCGTCGAGCATCGTGCCGAAGATCTCCTTCCAACTCCTCGCGCCGATCTTGATGACGGGGACTGGCGCGGCGACGACATCGGCGCTCGTCGGGATCGACAACCAGTAGAAGCCGTAAGGGGCCAGGGTGACGGGGTAGGCCGACTCGCCGATGCGGGGGAACGGGCTTGGTCCGAACAGCTCGACGGGCTCGGTGCCGGCGAAGCGCGACAGATCTAGCTCGGCGTACTGCGCGTGGCGCGACAGGTTGGCGACGATGAGCACGACGTCGCTGCCATGCGTGCGCAAGTAGGCGAGGACATGCGGGTTGTCGGGGCTCAAGAACTCGAGCGCGCCCCGTCCGAGCACCGGGCCGAGGCGCGTCCGCGTCGCCAACAGGTGGCGCATCCACCACAGCTGCGAGCTGGTCGACGCAGCTTGCGTCTCGACGTTGACGGCTTCGTAGTGACAGTTCGGATCGATCACCGGGGGCAGGTACAGCCGCTGCGGGTTGGCGGTCGAGAACCCGGCGTTGCGATCGGCGCTCCACTGCATCGGCGTGCGCACGCCGTTGCGATCGCCGAGGTAGACGTTGTCGCCCATCCCGATCTCGTCGCCGTAGTAGAGGACCGGCGTGCCCGGCAACGAGAGCAGCAACGCGTTCATCAGCTCGATGCGGTTGCGGTCGTGCTCGAGCAGGGGAGCGAGCCGGCGCCGGATGCCGAGGTTGATGCGCGCCTGGCGATCGCGAGCATAGGTCCGGTACATGTAGTCGCGCTCCTCGTCGGTGACCATCTCCAAGGTCAGCTCGTCGTGGTTGCGCAAGAACAACGCCCACTGGCAGCCGTCGGGGATCGCCGGCGTCTGTTGCAAGATGTCGATGACCGGGTAGCGGTCTTCCATCTTCAACGCCATGAACAGTCTGGGCATCAGCGGGAAGTGGAAGCACATGTGGCACTCGTCGCCATCGCCGAAGTAGGCAACCGCGTCTTCGGGCCACTGGTTCGCCTCGGCCAGCAACATCCGGTCGGGGTAGTGGGTGTCGATGTAGCTGCGAAGCTGCTTCAGGTAGACGTGGGTCGCAGGCAGGTTCTCGCAGTTCGTGCCCTCCTGCTCGAACAGGTACGGGATGGCGTCCAAGCGCAAGCCGTCGACGCCGAGATCGAGCCAGTAGTCGATCAGCCGGGTGATCTCGCGTTGGACCTCCAGGTTCTCGAAGTTGAGATCGGGTTGCTGGGAGTAGAAGCGATGCCAGTAGTAGGCGCCGGCGACCTCGTCCCATGACCAGTTCGATCGTTCGAAGTCTTGGAAGATGATCCGCGCTTCGCTGTAGCGCTGCGGGTCGTCGCTCCACACGTACCAGTTGCGGTAGCGCGATCCGTGCGGGGCGCGCCGGGCGCGCTGGAACCACGGGTGCTGATCCGACGTGTGGTTGATGACGAGCTCGGTGATGACGCGCAGGTCGCGGGCATGCGCCTCGCGCACGAAGACCCGGAAGTCGGCGAGCGTGCCGTAGTCGGGATGGACGGTGCGGTAGTCGGCGATGTCGTAGCCGTCGTCGCGCAACGGCGATGGGTAGAACGGCAGCAACCACAGCGCGGTGACACCGAGGTCGTGGAGGTAGTCCAAGCGCGACGTCAGCCCAGGGAGATCGCCGATCCCATCACCGTTGGAATCTTGGAAGGCGCGAACGTGGAGCTCGTAGACGATCGCATCCTTGTACCAGTCGTTCGTCGAGCGATCGATGTCGTCTTGCTTGGCCATCCGCTCAACCGTAGAAGGCCGTCAGGGCGCGAACGAGCATGGTCGGATCGGCGGCGCCACACAGCTCGCGCGCCGAGTGCATCGACAGCTGGGCGATGCCGACATCGACGGTGGCGATGCCGAGTCGCGTCGCCGTGATCGGACCGATCGTCGAACCGCACGGCATGTTGTTGCGCGACACGAAGACTTGATGGGGGACGCCGGCTCGTTCGCAGCAGCCGATGAAGTGCGCCGCGGTCTCGGCGTCGGTGGCGTAGCGCTGGTTGGCGTTGATCTTCAGCACCGGCCCGCCGTTGGGCAGCGGTCGGTGACCCGGCTCGTGACGTTCGCCGTAGTTCGGGTGGACGCTGTGCGCCATGTCGGCCGACACGCAGATCGAGCCCGCCATCGCTCGGTGGCGAGCGTCCGTGTCGCCGCCGCTCGCGCCGGCGACGAGCCGGTCGACGACCTGTTCGAGCAGCGGCCCACCGGCACCGGTCGTGGAGTCCGAGCCGACCTCCTCGTGGTCGAACAGGCAGGCGACGCTGACGTGATCAGTGGTCGGCGGCGCCGCGACCAACGCTTCGATCGCGCACCACGACGAGCACAGGTTGTCGAGTCGCGCCGAGGCGATCAGCTCTCTGTCGACGCCAAGCAGCGTCGGCGGCGTCAGGTCGTGGAACATCAGATCCCACGTCCGCACATCGGCGGCCGCCACGCCGGCGAGCCCGGCGATCCACGTCGCGAACTGCCCGGCGACCGGCGAGCCGAGGCCCCACACTGGTGTCAGGTGGGCCTGCTTGTCGAGCACGAGGCCGCGCTCGTTGACGTCGCGGTCCAAGTGGATGGCGAGTTGCGGGACGCGGGCGATGGCGCGATCGACCTTCACCAACACAACGCTGGCATCGGCGAGCACGACCCGACCCGACAGGCCGAGGTCGCGGTCGAGCCACGAGTTGATCAGCGCGCCGCCGTAGACCTCGACGGCGATCTGGCGCCAACCGAGCGCGCCGGTGTCGGGGTTGGGCTTGACGCGCAGGTTCGGTGAGTCGGTGTGGGCGCCGACGACACGCCACGGCGCGTGCGCAGCCGTCGCAGCGGCGCGACGCCATGCGACGAGCGCGCCGCCGCGCACGAGGTAGGCGGACTCGGGTAGGTCGCGCCACTCGTCGGCGCGCTCGACGCGGCGGAAGCCGGCGGCGTCGAGCCGGGCGGCTGCGTTGGCAGAGGCGTGGTACGGCGATGGCGACGCCGCCAAGTAGGCGAGCAGCGCGTCGATCGACGCATCGCCGGCCGTCATCGCCGCGCCCTTCGCTTTGGCGTCAGAACCGGCCCGTATGGGGCCACTATGGACGCCAAAGCGCAGCGGGACAGCGATGCGGTCATCCGTGCAACCCGACGGGGAGGCCGGTGCCGCGCAAGTGCGCCGTCTCGTTCAACGTGACCAACGACCGCTCGCCGCTGCGCGCCGCGACGATGCGATGGATGCTCGTGTAGTTCGGGTAGAAGAAGCCGCTCGGGTCGTCGAGGCCGAGGATGTGGGCGACGTAGGCGTTGATCACGCCGCCGTGGCAGACGACGGCGATCTTGGCGCCGGCGTGGGCGTCGATCAGCCGCTCGATCGTCGTCACGACTCGGCCCTGGAACTCAGCCGGTGCGATGTCGTCGAAGAGGTTGCCTTCGAGCAACTGCTTCCAGCGGGGATCGTTCGCCGCCTTCAGCTCTTCGACCGGCACGTACCAATCGGCGTGGCGGTCGTACTCGGCGACGCCGTCTTCGAGCGTGATCGTCAGCCCCGATTGCTGCGCGATCGGCTCCGCCGTCTGCTGGGCCCGCTGCAGCGGGCTGGCGTAGAGCGCGTCGATCGTCTCGGTGGCGAGGTAGTCGGCAAGGAGGCGAGCCTGCGCATGCCCGGCCTCGGACAGCATAGGGTCCGCGGGTCCGTCGACGTTCTCCCGCCGCACTGGGAGGGCGTGGCGGATCAGGAGCAGTTCCATGGAGATCGCAGAGTAAGGGTCATGGCTCGCCGAACCAAGATCGTGGCCACACTCGGCCCGGCATCGTCGGAACCTCGCCAACTTGACGCGCTGCTGCGCGCCGGTGTCGATGTCGTCCGGCTCAACCTCTCGCACTCCAACGTCGCCGAGCACCTCGATCGGTTGCGAGCCGTGCGCGAAGCGTCAGTGCGCGTCGGGCGTCATGTCGCCGTGCTCGCCGATCTACCCGGCCCGAAGGTTCGCTCCGGGGTCTTCCCCGACGGCGGCGCCTACCTAGCCGAAGGTTCGCTGATCCGGCTCTCGCCCGGCATCGGCGGGTGCACGAGCGAAACGATCTCGGTCGACTACCCGTCGCTCGTCGGTGATCTGCGCGACGGCGACAAGGTGATCTTGGGCGACGGCGCGATCACGTTGCGGGTCGAGGAGCTGACCAGCGTTGCCGCCATCGCCCGCGTCGAATCGGGCGGCAGGGTTCAAGGGCGTCCCGGCGTCCACATCCCCGCCGAGCGTTTGCGGTTGAAGGCGCCGACCGAGGAAGACCTCGAGCTGCTTCACGTCATGGCCGGTGCCGATGTCGACTTCGCGGCCGTCTCGTTCGTTCGTTCGGCCAGCGATCTGCTCGTCGTTCGCGACGCCCTCGGTGGGAACGGGAAGGGCCCGCGCCTCGTGGCGAAGATCGAAACGGCGCCAGCAATCGATGACCTCGATCGGATCTTGCTCGTCGCCGATGCAGTGATGGTCGCCCGCGGCGATCTCGGCATCGAGTGCCCGCTCGAAGACGTGCCGCACTTGCAGAAGAAGATCATCCGCGCCTGCGTTGCTGCTGGCGTGCCGGTGATCACCGCGACGCAGATGCTGGAGAGCATGATCACCGCTCCGGCACCAACGCGCGCCGAGGTGTCCGATGTCGCCAATGCCGTCTTCGACGGCACCGACGCGGTGATGCTCTCGGCAGAGACCGCAATCGGTCATGATCCCGAGCTCGTCGTGCGGACCATGGCGCGCATCGCCGAGCGCGCCGAGGCCGAGGCGAGCTACACGCAATGGGGGACGCGTCTCGGTCAAGTGCAACGCGGTTCGTCAGCGCAAGGCCCGGCTCGCATCACTCAGGCGTTGACGCATGCGGCGTGGTTGGCTGCGACCGACGCCGGTGCCGACGCGATCATCTGTTGCACGCGCTCAGGAGCAACAGTGCGAGCGATGGCCCGCTACCGGCCGACTCCGCGCCTCATCGGGATGAGCCCCGACGATGCGACAGTGCGCTCGATGACGATGTCGTGGGGAGTCATCCCGCAAAAGGTCGACGAGTACGCGTCGACCGATCAGATGGTCTGGTGCGCGATCGAGGCCGCGGTGCGCAACGGTCTCGTCGTGCAAGGCGAGCTCGTCGCCGTGCTTGCCGGCGCGCCCGATCAGTCGGGTGGCGGCGCGACCGACGTGCTGCGCCTCGTGCGCATCAAGTGACGGTGCCCGACGCTCATCGCACGAGCGGTCTCGCTGTCGTCGAGACGCACGAGGTCGGCACTGTCGACGCACCGCTCGTCGCCCTCGTCCACGGTTCGATGGACCGCGTGGCCGGATTCGCCAAGTTGACCCGCCGGTTGCGCGATCGCTACCGGGTCCTGCGCTACGACCGGCGCGGCTATGGCGAGTCGCGCGCCGTGCCCGGCCCGTACACGATCACCGCGCACGTCGACGATCTCGTCGAGTTGCTGGCCGGGCGGCCGGCGTTGGTCGTCGGCCACTCGCTCGGCGGCAACATCGCCCTCGCCGCCGCGCAACGTCACCGCGACGTCGTGCGTGGCGTGATCACGTTCGAGTCACCCTTGACGTGGCAGCCGTGGTGGCCGCGGCGCACCGGTGCTGCCGTGGCCGACGATGCCGCGGTCGAGCCTGGCGATGTCGCCGAGCGCTTCATGCGCCGGATGATCGGCGACACCGTGTGGGAACGGCTCCCCGACAAGACCCGCGCCGAGCGGCGAGCCGAGGGCGCGGCGTTGCTCGGTGAGTTGACCGATCTGCGCGCCAACGAGCCGTGGGTCGCGTCGGCGATCTCGACACCGGTGATCGCAGCGCGCGGCGAGCTCGGCGCCGAGCACCACGCTCAGGGCATGGCGTGGCTGTCCGCCGAGCTCGGCTGCCCACTCGTCGTCATCCCCGGCGCCCGTCACGGCGCGCACAGCAGCCATCCCGACGAGATGGCCGCGCTCGTCGACCAACTCGCTGCCCTCGTCGGACGATCGGGCTGATTCGCGCGGCCCCTACTTGGTAGTCGTCGGCTGGAGCTTGTCGAGCGGGACCTTGATCTTGACGCCGAAGAACTTGCAGGTCGGATCTTGGACGCGGCCGTTGACGACGCCACCGGCGTTCGCCTTGAGCTTGTTGACGCAGTCGTTGATCGAAGCGCGCTGGTTGTACAGGCCGAGGACCAACAGCGCGGTCAATGCCAGGCTGATGACACGGGCGATGGCCTTCTGGACGAGCACGACGGCGAGAACGCCGAGCACGACGACGCCAACGATGGCACCGAGGCCCAGGTTCTTCACGCTGTCGGTGGTGAGAGCGAGCATGGCGGTGACCGTAGCGGGGCACGATCGTGCGCTGTGCTCATCGGGAGCGCGCGCCATCGGCGACCTACGATGCCAGCATGACTGATGCGCCTGCGTCCGATCGCCCGGTGAACTTCTCCCCATCGGGTCCACCGGTGACGGTGCTCGATCTCGAACCGGCGGCGGCGCGCACTGCGCTCGTCGACGCGCTGGCGCTGCCGGGCGCGCAGCGGCGCGATGCCGTCGCCGCCGTCGTGGCGCGTTGGCCGCGCTTCTTGGACGGCTGGGCGCGTCTCGGCGACCTCGGTCGCGACGAGACCGAGCGCTACGCGTCGTATCGCGTCGGCTACCACCGCGGGCTCGATCGTCTGCGCGCCAACGGATGGCGGGGGAGCGGCTACGTGCGTTGGGCGAACGAGGAGAACAGCGGCTTCTTGCGTTCGCTGCGGGGGCTGCAGCAAATGGCGGCAGCGATCGGCGAGTCCGACGAGGCCGAGCGGTGCGCGCTGTTCCTCGCCCAGCTCGACCCCAGCGGCGTTCCCGTCGACGGCTGAGCGTCGATGGCGCTCGACGCCGACCGCCGTCACGGCGACGTCCTACGGTTCTCCGGCGCGATTCTGGCCGGCGGCCGATCGAGCCGGTTCGGATCGGACAAGGCGCTTGCCGTCGTCGACGGTCGGGCGATGGTCCGCCGTGTCGCCGACGCGCTCGACGAAGCCGGTGCCGCCGAGGTGTTCGTCATCGGCGGTGACGCCGTCGCGCTCGCTGCGCTCGGGCTGACGTCGTTGCCCGATCGGCGGCCGGGCGAGGGACCGCTCGACGGGTTGATCACGGCGCTCGGCGCCTCTGCCAACGACCTCGTCGTCGTCCTCGCCTGCGACCTGCCGTTCGTCACTGCCGAGCTGATCGGCGCGCTGGTCGGCGCCGTCGGTGCCGACCAGGTCGGAGCGGATCAGGTCGGAGCTGATCAGGTCGATGCCGACGTGGCCGTCGCCGTCGTCGACGACGGCGATCGCGTCGAGCCGCTCGTCGGCTGTTGGCGGGCATCGACGTGCCTTCCAGTCTTGGAGCAGGCGTTCGCCGATGGCGAGCGGGCGGTGCATCGAGCGCTGACCTGGCTCGCGGCGACGACGACAGTGACAGCAGCGCCCCGCACGATCGTCAACGTCAACCGTACTGATGACCTGGAGCGATAGCCTGCGTCGCATGAGCGGAGCAAGCGGTGCGGTGAGCGGGGCAGTTCCCGAGATCTCGGTCGACGAGCTGGACGGTCATCTTGCTAGTGGGGCCGTCCTTTTCGACGTGCGTCAGCCCGACGAGTACGACGAAGCCCATGTCGGCGGAGCAATCCTCATCCCGTTGGCTGATGTACCTGATGCCGTCGACCGTTTTCCCACTGATCAGCCGGTGTATGTGATCTGCCGTAGCGGAGGCCGGTCGATGAAGGCGTGCGAGGTGTTGCGGGCCAACGGCGTCGATGCCGTGAACGTCGCCGGTGGCACGTTGAGCTGGCTCGACAGCGGACGGCCGTATGCCACGGGGTCGTCGCCGACGTGAGGCTGCGCTCCGCCACGACGGTCACCGCGAGATCTGCCCGCCGGTGACGAGCGACGCCCGTTGGGTTGCCGATCCGGTTTCGCTCGATGCGTTGATAGACGAGCTCGTCACCGAGCCTGTCTACGCCATCGACACCGAGTTCCATCGCGAGCGGACCTACTACCCGAAGGTCGCGCTGGTGCAGATCGCGTGGTCGTCGGGGATCGCGCTCGTCGATCCGTTGGCCGTTGACATCGCCCCGTTCGCGAAGGTGCTCGATGGGCCGGGCATGTGCGTCCTCCACGCCGGTCAGCAAGATCTCGAGGTCTTGATCCGGGCCTGCGCGACGATCCCGGCCCGGCTCTACGACACGCAGATCGCGGCCGGCTTCCTCGGGCATTCGTCGCCGTCGTTGTCGGCACTGGTCGCGGCCGAGATCGGCGTGCAGCTCGGCAAGGGCGATCGTCTGACGGACTGGTTGGCTCGTCCTCTGAGCGACGATCAGAAGACCTACGCCGCGGCCGATGTCGCTCATCTCATCGAGCTGCGCGATCGGCAGACGGCCAAGCTCGACGCGCAAGGTCGGTTGGCCTGGGCCGAGGACGAGTGCGAGGTCGTGCGCAACCGACCGGTTGGCCCCGGCGATCCCGACGACGCCTGGTTGCGGTTGAAAGACGTCCGGACGTTGAAGGGCACGGCGCGCGGTGTCGCGCGCTCGCTCGCCGGTTGGCGTGAACGGCGCGCCGCCGAGCTCGATCAACCGGTGCGCTTCGTGCTGCCCGACCTCGCCGTGCTGTCGATCGCTCAGCGCGCGCCGCGCACGATCGAGTCGTTGCGGCAAGTTCGCGGTGTCGAAGATCGTCACGCCAAAGGCAAGATCGGCGAGCAGGTCCTCGCTGCCGTTGCCGAAGGCGTCGCCCGCCCGGCCGAGGTGCCGGCCGAGCGTGACGACAACCTCCTCGATCGGCGCCTCCGTCCGGCGGTGACGTTGGTGTCGGCGTGGGTCAGTCAACTCGCCCGCAACGAGCACATCGACACTGCGCTGTTGGCGACGCGCGCCGATCTCGTCTCGCTGCTCGCTGGCGAGACCGACGGGCGGCTGCTGACAGGCTGGCGCGCCGCCGTGCTCGGCGATCACATCCGTCAACTGGTCGATGGCCGCGCCGCCCTCGCCTTCGACGGCAAGGGTGGCCTTCGGCTGATCGAGCTCGGAGCGTCGTAAGCGGCGCCGCGCCTACCGCCGGACGGTACGGCGGAGCTTGGCGTAGAGCTCGTCGAGGGCGTGAGTGATGTCCCAGGCGCGGGCGCCGTAGGCATGCACCGGCTGGCGGTCGGCGAGGGCCTGGTTGACGATCACGCGGCTGGGGATGACCGGGTTCCAGACCGCTCGCTTGCCGACGGTGCGGGTCAGCTCGTCGTAGCGACGATCGGCTTCGGCCGAGACGCCGGGGACCTTGTTGACGATGATCCCAGCCATGTCGAGCTCGGGGTTGGCGTCGGCCCACACGGCGTCGATCTCGTCGACGACGGCGCCCAAGCCGCGCAGCGACAGGGCCGCCGGTTCGACGACGACGACGGCGTGGGTCGCCGCTGCGAGCCCGTTGCGGGTCAGGTTGCCGAGGGACGGGGCGCAGTCGATGAGGACCAGGTCGTAGTCGTCGGCGACGCCGTTGAGGGCGCGGGCGAGCCTGCCCGATGGCTCCCGACCGACGGTGATCTCGCCATCTTGAAGGCGCCTACTCGACGGCAGGAGGTCGACCTCCTCACCCCACGACGAGCCGATGATCGCCTTGGCGGCCGACCCCGCCCGGCCACTGGCCAGCACCTCGGCGGTCGACTGCTCGACCTCGTCGGGATCGCCGCCGAGGACCCACGTCGCGCTGGCCTGCGGATCGAGGTCGACGACAAGGACCCGATGGCCGGCGGCGAGCGCGGCCGAGGCCAGTCCGAGGGTCACAGTGGTCTTGCCGACCCCGCCCTTCTGGTTCACGAACGCCACCGTCGCAGTCACGATCGGACATCGTGGCACGTCTGGCCGTGCGACCGGAAACGGTGCCCTGCTGGTCAGATGGCGCCGCGGCGCGGACGGGTGCCACGCAGCGTGGGATCTAGCTCGTGACCGTCACCGTTGGTAGGAGCATCCTGCCCGAACGGCCACTGTCGGGCTAGGATGAGCAGCAATGTCTCCTCATTGATCACGCCTGCCTCGGGCTACAAGTCAGGCTAGAAGGGTGCCCTGCCGTGAAGAAGGGTCGTCATCGGCGCTTTGAAGAAGCGCGAAAGCTCAAGCAGTCCGGTCCCGGTGCGTTCGACCTGGGGCTCGGGGGCCATGGCGAGATCACCCAGGCCGGCGCCGGGGATGACGAGTACGCCGCCCTGGCCGAGAAGTACGGCGTCACCTTCGACGACGAAGAAGAAGACGACGACGCTCGTTGACCGCAACCGCCGGTGTTGACCGGCGAGGAAGCACCATGAGTACCCCCACCATTCGCAATGTCGCCTTGGTCGCGCACGTCGACCACGGCAAGACCACCCTCGTCGACGCCCTGTTGCGCGCCACCGGCACCTTCGCCGCGCACGAGCACTTGATCGAGCGCGTCATGGACTCCAACGATCAGGAGCGCGAGCGCGGCATCACGATCCTCGCGAAAGCGGCGTCGATCAACTGGAAGGGCGTCAAGATCAACCTCGTCGACACGCCCGGCCACGCCGACTTCGGTGGCGAGGTCGAGCGGGCGTTGGCGATGGTCGACGGCGTGATCCTGCTCGTCGACGCCGCCGAGGGCCCGCTGCCCCAGACCCGCTACGTGCTGTCGAAGGCGTTGGCGCTCGACCTGCCGGCAGTGCTGGTGATCAACAAGGTCGATCGCAACGACGCTCGTGCCGAAGAGGTCGTGTCCGAGGTCGAGCAGCTGTTCATCGATCTCGCTCACCACGATGGCCAGCTCGACTTCCCGATCGTGTCGACAGTGGCGCGAGAAGGTCGCGCTGTCGTTGGCATCGCGATGCCAGCGGCTGATGCAGATCTCGCCCCGTTGCTCGACACCGTCCTCGCTCACATCCCGGCGCCCGTCGGCGACGAGAACGCGCCGCTGCAGGCGATCGTCACCAACCTCGATGCGTCGGAGTACCTCGGTCGCTTGGCGGTCGGGCGCGTTGTCAACGGTCGCTTGCGCCGTGGCGAGCAAGTCGCGCTGTTGGACGAAGAAGTAGAAGAAGGCGCGCCGGCGTTGAAGCGCAAGATCGGCGGCCTGTTCGCCTTCAGTGGCATCGGTCGAGCCGAGGCCGAAGAGCTGCGCGCCGGCGACCTGTTCGTTGTCGCCGGCTTCCCTGAGGTCGAGATCGGCGACACGCTGGCCGACCCGATCGAGGGCAAGGCGTTGCCGCGGCTCGCCGTCGACGAGCCCGTGTTGACGATGACGTTCGGCGTCAACACGTCGTCGTTCGCCGGCAAGGAGGGTAAGTACCTGACCAGCCGCCACCTGCGCGAGCGATTGAACCGCGAGGTGCTCGGCAACGTCTCGATCCGCATCGCCGAGACCGACTCGCCCGACATCATCGAAGTTGCCGGCCGCGGTGAGCTGCAGCTCGCCGTGCTGATCGAGTCGATGCGCCGCGAGGGCTATGAGATGCAGGTCTCGCGGCCCGAGGTGATCACCAAGGTGATCGACGGTCATCTGCACGAGCCCGTCGAGCGCGGCGTGTGCGACGTGCCCGACGAGCACGTCGGCACCATCACCCAAGCGCTGGCGCCGCGCAAGGGTCGCGTCACCGATCTGCGTCCCGGCGATCCCGGCCGCACGATCGTCACGTTCGAGGCGCCGGCGCGCGGCCTTGTCGGGTTCCGTTCGATGTTGCTCACGGCGACGCGCGGCACGGCGTTGTTGCACACGCACCATGCGGGTTGGACACCGTGGGCTGGCGACCTGCCGCACCGCATGGGCGGGGCGATGATCGCCGACCGGATGGGTGTCGTCACCGGCTACGCGCTCGACAACTTGCAACAGCGTGGCGTGTTCTTCGTCGGCCCCGGCGAGGAGGTCTACGAGGGCATGGTCGTTGGTGAGAACGGCCGCAACGACGAGATGGTCGTCAACGTCTGCCGGGCGAAAGAGAAGACGAACATCCGCACGCATTCGCACGACGAGACGACCCGGCTCGCCCCACCGTTGGTGCACACCTTGGAGACCGCGATCGAGTTCATCGCCGACGACGAGCTCGTCGAGGTGACACCGAGCAACATCCGGATCCGCAAGCGGATGCTCGCCGAAGAAGATCGCCGCCGGGCAGGTCGCAAGCCGCGTTGAGATGACGCGTCAGCCGCTGCCGACGGAGCGTGCGTTGCTCCAAGGGATCGTCGCGGCGCGTTGGGGGACGTGGGCGTGGCTGACGGCGACGACGATCCTGCAGCGCAACGATCTCGACCATCCACTGTGGGCGGCGTCGCTCGTGGCGTTGAGCGGCGCATTCGCGATCGCGACGACGGCGGCGTTGCGGGCCCGGCCGGGCTTGTTGCTCGAGCGGCGTTGGGCGTTGAGCGAGCTGACGTTGGCGTGGGTGCTCCTCGTCGCCGACGGGATGGTCTTCGTCGCCGGGCACACCCATGGCAACGGGCAGAACCTGGCGGGCACGTGGCCATTGGTAGCGATCCTCGCCGCGTCGACATCGATGGCGCCGTTGACAAGTGCGCTCGGCGCGGCGGTCGTAGCCACCGGGCGCGTCTTCGGCGCGCTGGCGAACGGCGAGCGGAACATGGCCCACGATCGCTGGGTGTCGTTCGCCGCCACCGCCGCGTTCTACACGATCGCCGCCGTGGTGTGGGCGTTGGTGACGCGGCGGTTGCGCGTCGTCGAGACCGAGGTCGTCACCCGTCGCGCTCGCGACGAGGTTGCCCGCACGTTGCACGACGGCGTGCTGCAAACGCTGGCGCTCGTCGATCGCCGATCACGTGAGCGCGACCCTGATCTGGCGGCGCTGGCGCGCACGAGCGATCGCGAGCTACGAGCATGGCTGTACGGCGGCAGCTCCGACGATCGTCAGGGCTTCGATGCCCGTGTCCGTCACGCCGGCGATCGTGTCGCTGCCGGCTACGACGTGCCGGTGACGGTCAACGTGCTGTCCGAGACCGAACCGCGCCCCGACGTTGCCGACGCGCTCGTCGGCGCCATCGGCGAAGCGTTGGTCAACGCCGCCAAGCACGCCCATGCGACGCGTGTGGTCGTCTTTGCCGAGGTCGACCCCGACGGTTCGGTGTTCGCCTCGGTGCGCGACGACGGCTGCGGGCTCGATCCCGTCGTCGCCCGTGCCGCCGGGCGAGGCATCGCTCGCTCGATCGATGAACGCTTGGCGTCGGTTGGCGGTCGGGTTGAGCTTGCTCGCGGTGCCGACGGTGGGACCGAGGTGCGGTTGTGGGCGAGCTGACGGCGATCACGGTCGTGCTGGCCGACGATCATGCGCTCGTTCGTTCAGGTGTACGAGCCGAGCTCGGTGCACGGTTCTCAATCGTCGGCGAGGCCGACGATGCCGAGGGTGCGATCGATGTGATCAACACCCGCCGTCCCGATCTCGTCGTCTGCGATCTGCACATGCCGCGCGGCGGCGGCCTCGCCGTCGTCAAGGCATGCGCGACGATCAGTCCGATCGTCATCCTGACCGTCAGCGAGGCCGAGCGTGATCTGCTCGACGCTGTCGCCGCTGGCGCCGCCGGGTACTTGTTGAAGACGGCGCCGATCGACGAGCTGCGCGCCGCCTTCGTCAAAGCCGCTAGCGGCGAGCCCGTGTTCAGCCCGTCGTTGGCGGCGCTCGTGCTCGGCGAGTTCCGGCGCATGGCCCGCCAGGCCGGCGCCAGCCCGTTGACCGATCGCGAGCGCAGCGTCTTGCAACTGGTGGCGCGCGGTCACAGCTACGGCGAGATTGGCAGCGAGCTCTCGATCTCGGCGAAGACGGCGGAGAACCACGTCCGCAACATCCTCGGCAAGCTTCACTTGAGCAGGCGCACCGATCTGGTCCGCTACGCCGTGGAGCACGGGATCGACTAGGAGTCGTTGTGGCCGCGGCGCGAACCATTCGTGGCGGTCGCGGTGTCAGTACCAAGGTGCGCATCGTGCCGTCGTCCGCCGTCGGGTCATCGCCCGTTGGGTCGTTCGGGGGCGCTATGACGCCCTCAATCGACCCAACGCTCGGGCTGGCGGAGCTGTACCGGACCCACCACGCGCCGATGGTGCGGATGGCCCGGCTGATGATCGGCACGAGCGACGAAGCCGAAGAAGTCGTCCACGACGCATTCGTCGCCGTCCACCAACGATGGGCGACGTTGGCCGAGCCGGGCGCGTACCTGCGCGTCTGCGTCGTCAACCGCTGCCGCAACGTGCTGCGCTTACGAGCGCGGGCTCGGGTCGGACGCACTGGCCTCCAAGCGTTGAACGACGAGCCGTACGCGTTGCTGCCCGGCGAGCCGAGCGTCGTCGACGGCGCATTGGCATCGTTGAATGAGAGGCAACGCGTCGCACTCGTGCTGCGCTACTACGAAGACCTCACCGTCGAGGATGTCGCCAAGGTCCTCGGCTGCCGTCGTGGCGCAGCGGCGTCGTTGATCAACCGGGCACTGAAGCAGATGAGAGAGGTGCTGTGATGGAGCTGTCGTCAAGTGCAACCGAGGATCGCGTCCGCGCCACGTTGACCGCGCTCGCCAGCGACACGATCGTCGAAGATCGCTGGGCCGCGCTCGCTGCCGACCTCGAAGCCGGTCGCACCGACATCGTCGAAGACCGCTCGCGCCGCCCGCTGGTGATCGTCGCCCTCGCGGCCGCGCTCGTCGCTGCGTTGATGATCGGCGGCCTGACGTTGTCGCGCTCCCATCGCTCGTCGCGCCCCGCCGTCCGCCCCGCCAGCTCCGGCCACTTCACCATCGTCCGCCCCGGCGTCGAGACGAGGTCGGTGGCGGAGCCGCCATCTTCGTGGCCATCAGGCGCCGGCACGTTCGTCAGCGACGATGGGTCGAAGGTGTTGAACGTCAGCACGCAACGGTCCACGATGGTCGACAACCCGAGCAACGCTGAGCAGCGCGTCGATGTTGACGGAGTCTTGGTCGGGCTGAGCAACGAGAGTAATGGGACGGCCTTCGCGACGTGGGACGACCGCGGCGACGTTTACGGGTTCGCGGTCGTGCAACCGGGTTCGATCGACGAGCTGACGGGCATCATGCCGTCGCTCGTGCACGTGAAACCGGACGGTCCGATCGCGTCGATTCCGGGATTCCACGGCGATCCGCTGATGCCCGGCCCGGGATCGACGTATGTGATCACATCGGCGGCGGGACTGGTGATGTGGTCGGTTCCGCTCGGCCGATCGGTCGCGTCAGATCTGGATCACATCGTGTCGGTGAGCCAGGCGCTCGATGCTTCCGGAGCGAAACCCGATCGTGTTGTCGGGCGTGTCACGGTCAATGGTCGGCCCGGCGTCACGATGGAGCGCGCCGACCAGAACAGCGTGCTCTTCTCGCCGGTTGACGGCTGGATGGTCGGGGTCTTCCCCGAGGTAGGACCCGGGGACATCGCCGAGCTGACGTCGTTGGCTGGTGACGTGCGCGAGGTCGATGATGCCACGTGGCAGCACTACGTCGACGAGAGTCAGGTCGGCGACCCGCCGATCGTCGCGCTGACACCGACGGCGACCGGGGTGACCGGCGGCGCTGCGTGGACGGCGCTGGTCGGGAACCGAGGCGGTCGTTGCGTCGCCATTCGGGCCCAGGGGCATTCCAACGCGCAGTGCTTCGCGCTCGATCCGCCGGCCGTGCACGCGGTGTTCCTCACGCCAACGGTGCTGGCAGTGCTGATGCCGCCAGGGACCGAGCCGGTGGTAGAGCTGTCGGACGACAACGTCGTGACGACAGTGCCGACCGCGGCGCTAGGACAGGCCTACGAGGCCGTGCCCAACGAGGGTTGGCGCCTTCACGTCTTCGCGGTGTCGCCCGGCACGCGTCATGCGTCAGCCAAGGCGATGGCCGCAGGCGAGGTCGTCAGTACGTCTGAGAACGTCTTCGCCCCATCGGGACCGTGACGGCGGTACGGGACGCGCCGGGATGACGGCCGTGGCCCGGTCGACGTGTGCGAGGCTCGACGCGGTGCGGGGCGACGACGGGGGAGTGAATGCGGGCGACGACGTGCTCGCGTTGCGCGACGTGTCGGTGCGGTTCGGTCGGCGGACGGTGCTATCGGAGGTGACGGTCGCGCTCCAACGTGGTGAGGTCGTCGGCCTTCGTGGCGCTAACGGATCGGGCAAGACGACGTTGCTGCGCGTCCTCGCTGGCGTGCTGCGCCCGTCGAGCGGTGTTCGCGTACAACGTCCGAGTGTCGCCTTCGTGCCTGCGGCAGTGATGCCTCCACCCGTGAGCGCCGAGCACTGGCTCGTTGGCGTTCGACGTCACCGTTCCGGCTGGTCCGACGCCCTCGAGCAACTCTGCTTCGACGGTGACCGCTCTGCCCCGTGTCGGGTCCTGTCGCTCGGGAACTTCCGCAAGGTGTTGCTCGCCGATGCCTTGACGTCGGGCGCCGACGTCGTCGTCCTCGATGAGGCGACGGTTGGTCTCGACGATCGCGGCCGCGCCGGCGTCATCACGCTGGTCGAGGCGGCCCGCTCGGCTGGTACGGCGATCGTTCAATCGGAACAGGACGCCGAGCCGATCCCGCTCGCCACTCGAACCTGGAGAGCGAGCAACCGCACCGTGCACGAAACGACGGACGACGTCAGCGTCACCGCCGCGTTCATCGGTCCGCGGGATCGGCTGGCACGGCTGATCGATGCAGCGCGTCAGGTCGGCTTCGTGCCCGACGAGCAAGAGCGATGATCCGGTTCACGTCGCTGCTGCTGTTCCGCTCGATGCGCTGGGTCGCACCGGCGTTGTTGGCGGCGCTGTGGACGGCAGTGGCGATGTCGCCCGGCGCCGAGACCACCGTGTCGCGCGCCGGCGGGATGTTCCTCTGTTACGTCATCGTCGGTTGTTGGTTGACGATCCTGATCGGCAACGTCGACGACGACGCTCATCGCGAGCTCGTCACGGCGGTCGTCGGGACGCGAGCGCGCCTGCATGTCGTCCGCACCGTCACCGCGCTGGTCTGGTGCGCCACGTTCGCGGTCGTGATCACGGCGATCAGCCTCGTGGCTCATCGGCGCGCGCACGGGATCGCTGTCGAGTCGCTCGCCGCGCTCGGGCTTGCCGTGTCGGGCGCGTTGATTGGTGTCGCACTCGGTGCACCGTTGCACCGTCCATCGATTCGCAACCAGGCTGCGTCGTTGCTGATCGCGCTCGGATGTTTGGCGGTGTTGGTCCAGCTCCCGCCGATCCAGGGCATCATGCGCCGCGCCGGTCGCGACGACATCTCGCAGGTGCCGACGCCGCTCATCGTCGCGGTTGTGGTCGCCCTGGCGAGCACGGGTGCTTCCGCGGTGGCCAGCGAACACCGCCGGACGTAAGCCGAGCCCAGCCCAGCCCCAGTCCCTCCCCAGGTGGGCATGGGGGACTTCCCCGATGTCGCCGCACTGCGCTCGGGCGCATCGTTGGGGCATGTCCACACCGTTGCCTCCACCGCTGTCGCCGTTTCGAGCAGTCGAACCCAGTCCACCGCCACCCGAGGACACGCCGGGCAACCGTCATCGTGATGCGATCTCGGCGGCGACGTGGATGGCCGCCGTCGGTGCGCTGCTCGTCCTCGCCGCAGCGTCGGTGCTCGTCGTCGGCAACTGGAACCACATCGACCCGACGATCAAGCTCGCTGGTCTGGTCGCCGCCAATGGCCTGATCGCCGCCGCGGCGGCGGCGATGCGCAAGGTCGCTCCGGTCGTCAGCCGAGCGCTCGATCACCTCGCCGCGACATTGACCGTGCCATCTGGCATCGCCGTGATGGCCGCAGCCGACCAGCGTTGGCCGAACGCCATCGCCGTCGGCGGTCTCGTTGGCGTGCTGGCGTGCGCGGCCCAAGCGCCGCGCCTCCGCGCGCCGTTGCTCGGCCTCGCCGCCGAGGGCGCCGCCGTCGTGGCCCTGGCCGGCATCGGCACCCTTGGTCACGCGCCGCTCGGCGTGCTCGTCGGCGCGCTGGCGCTCATCTCGCTGCTCGCCCGCCGTGACGCCAGAGCGGCGCGTCTCGCCGGCGTCGCGTCGCTCGTGCCAATGCTCGCCGTGCTCGGCGCCTTCGGTGTCGGCAGCGGCACGGCGGTGCGAATGGGTGCTCGCGGCGACGTGCTCGGATGGGCCGGTCCGATCGCCGGGGTGCTGGCCGCGCTTGTCCTGCTCGTCGTTGCTCACCGTCGGTCGTTGGCTCCGTTGGCCGTCGCTGCTGTCGCCACGCTCGTTGGTGGTGTCGCCGCCGGGCTCGGCGCGCTGCACGCCTCGGTTGAGCTGTGGGCGGTGGTCCCTGCCGTCTTCGCCATCGCCATCCTCGTCGTCGACGAATGGGTCCGCCGCGCTGGATCGTCGAGCTCGATGTGGTCGTCGCTCGGTAGCGATGCGTCGCGTCTCGTCGAAACTGCCGTGCTGGCCGTCGGGCCCATCGCTGGCATCATCCTCGTCGACGAGCTCGTCAACCCGCACCGTCGCCACGCCCTCGCGCTCACGCTCGTCGTCTGGGCAGCCGCCGGCGGGGTGGCAAGCGTTCGTCGCCAACGCGTTGCGGCGACGGCGCCGTGGCTCCGGTTGGCAACGACTGTCGCCGCGGCGACCGCCATCGAGCTCTGGTCTGCACAGCCCGTGGCTGTCGCCATCTTCGCGTTCGTCGTCGCCGCGTTCGCGACGATGGCGGCGGTTCGCACGCACCGCGGTGACGGAGCCGACGCCTACCTGATCGCTCCCGGATGCGCCGTCGAGCGGATCGGAGCGGCGGTTCTCGCCCTTGCTGGCGCCGCGGCGGCCGCTCACTCCGACGACCGCACCGCCGTCGTCGTCCTGCTCGTTGCCATCGCCACCTGCGTGCTTGGCGCATCGGCGATCGCCGGCCGGCGCTCGACTCGTAACGGCGTCGTCAAAGGTGCGCTCGCTGCGGCAGCCGGAGCCGTGACGTTGATCGGCTGGCCGTCATCAGCGTGGGCGACGACGGTTGCGCTCGCCGCGGTCGCCGCGGTCCTGCTCGCCGGCGGCATGGTCCATCTC
>Ga0209069_10000328_pt1 | contig 20940 bp, 17 predicted proteins | sample Str013_2_FD_187202 | JGI IMG/M metagenome (GOLD analysis project Ga0209069, IMG submission 187202) | Freshwater sediment microbial communities in response to fracking from Pennsylvania, USA - Straight Creek_MetaG_SC_2013 (SPAdes) (version 2) | ecosystem: Environmental > Aquatic > Freshwater >...
GCGCCATATCGTGGCGCTGCGTGGTGATCCACCGCAGGGGAGTGATCGCTACCAGCCGCATCGCGGCGGTTTCGCCTACGCGGTGGATCTGGTGCGCGCGCTTCGCAGCGTGGGTGATTTCGAGATCTCGGTGGCCGCATATCCCGAGAAGCATCCGCAAGCGCTCGATGCGCAGGCGGACCTCGACAACCTCAAGGCGAAACTCGATGCGGGCGCGTCGCGCGCCATCACGCAGTTTTTCTTCGATACGTCGGCGTTCCTGCGTTTCCGCGACCGCTGTGCGGCGAACGGGCTGGGCGCCGGCCTGGTGCCGGGCATCCTGCCCATTACGCGCCTGCCGCAGATGCTGCGTTTTGCGGAGCGCTGCGGTGCCAGCGTGCCGGCCAGCCTGTGCGCGCGCTTCGCCGGCCTGGAGGATGACCCCGACACCCGCCGCCTGATCGCGGCGGCAGTTGCCATCGGCCAGGTCGAAGAGCTCGAGCGCGAGGGCGTCGACGAATTCCATTTCTATACGCTCAATCGCGCCGACCTGACCTATGCCATCTGCCACGCGCTGGGCGTGCGCTCATGACGCGCAGCGAGCGGGTGGCAGCATTTCGCCGCCTGCTGGGCGAGCGCATTCTGATTCTGGATGGCGCAATGGGCACGATGATCCAGGCGGCCAGACCTGAGGAGGCTGACTATCGCGGCGCGCGCTTCCAGGACTGGCCCTGCGATCTCAAGGGCAACAACGATCTGCTGACGCTGACACGCCCGGAGCTGGTACGCCACATCCATGCGCAGTTCCTGGGCGCCGGCGCCGACATCATCGAGACCAATACCTTCAATTCCTCGGCACCGTCGCAGGGCGACTACCGCATGGAGGGACTGGTCGCCGAACTGAATCTGGCCGGCGCCCGTCTGGCGCGTGGCGTGGCCGATGAGTACAGCGCGCGTGATGGCAAGCCGCGCTTCGTGGCCGGCGCACTCGGACCCACCAACCGCACGGCCTCGCTCTCGCCGAGCGTCAGTGATCCGGCCTACCGCAATATCAGTTTCGATCAGCTCTCTGCCACCTATGGCGAAGCCACCCGCGCGCTCATCGAAGGCGGCGTCGACATGCTGCTGGTCGAGACCGTCTTCGATACGCTCAACGCCAAGGCCGCGCTGTTCGCAGTACGCGCGGCGCTGGATGAATTGCAGCTCGACCTGCCGGTGATGATTTCGGGCACGATTACCGACGCGTCGGGACGCACACTCTCGGGGCAGACGGTGGAAGCTTTCTGGAATTCGATCCGGCATGCAAGGCCGGAAGTCGTGGGCCTGAACTGCGCGCTCGGCGCGCGCCAGTTGCGGCCGCACATCGAGGAGTTGTCCAACCTGGCGGACGTGGCGATCTGCGCCTACCCCAATGCCGGCCTGCCCAATGCCTTTGGTGAATACGACGAGGCGGCCTGCACGACCGCCGATCTGGTCGGCGAGTTTGCGACCAGCGGCTTCGTCAACATCGTGGGCGGCTGCTGCGGCACTACGGCCGAGCACATTGCACATATCGCGCAGCGCGTGGCGGGCCTGACGCCGCGCCGGCCGCCGCTGCTGCCGCCGCGTTGCCGCCTCAGCGGCCTGGAGCCGTTGAACATCGGGCCCGAGAGCCTGTTCGTCAATGTGGGAGAGCGCACCAACGTCACGGGCTCGGCGAAATTTCGCAAGCTGATCGAGGCCAATGACTACAACGGCGCACTCGACGTGGCGCGCTCGCAGGTGGCGGCTGGCGCCCAGGTCATCGACGTCAACATGGACGAGGGCATGCTCGATTCGGAAGCCGCCATGGTGCGCTTCCTGAACTTGGTCGCCACCGAACCGGACATCGCGCGCGTGCCGGTGATGATCGATTCCTCGAAGTGGTCGGTTATCGAGGCTGGGCTCAAGTGCCTGCAGGGCAGGGGCATCGTCAATTCAATCAGCCTCAAGGAAGGCGAGGCGGCGTTCCTGGCCCATGCCCGCAAGGTGCGTGCCTATGGCGCCGCGGTGGTGGTCATGGCCTTCGATGATGCGGGCCAGGCCGACACGGTGGCCCGCAAGGTCGGCATCTGCGAGCGCAGCTACCGCCTGCTCACCGAGGTCGTGGGATTTCCGGCCGAGGACATCATCTTCGATCCGAACATCTTCGCGGTAGCTACCGGTATCGAGGAACACAATCGCTACGCGCTCGATTTCATCGAGTCGATCACGCAGATCCGCGAGCGCTGCCCGCAGGCGCTGGTCAGCGGCGGCGTGAGCAATGTGTCGTTTTCATTCCGTGGCAATGATCCGGTGCGCGAGGCGATGCACTCGGTGTTCCTGTATCACGCCATCCGCGCCGGCATGACCATGGGCATCGTCAATGCCGGCCAGCTGGCGCTGTACGAGGACATCGAGCCCGGGCTTCGCGAGCGGGTGCTGGACGTGATTCTGGCGCGGCGCGCGGATGGCACCGAACGGCTGCTGGAGATTGCCGCGCGCTTCAAGGGTGAAGCCGGCCAGAAGCGCGTGGAGGACCTGGCCTGGCGCAGCTGGCCGGTGTCCAGGCGCCTGGCGCATGCGCTGGTGCATGGCATCGACGAATTCGTGCTCGAGGACACCGAGGAGGCGCGCCTGCAGGCGCCGCGGCCGCTGGCCGTGATTGAAGGGCCGCTGATGGATGGCATGAATGTGGTGGGGGACCTGTTCGGGGCCGGCAAGATGTTCCTGCCGCAGGTGGTGAAGTCGGCGCGGGTGATGAAGCGTGCCGTCGCGCATCTTATTCCCTACATCGAGCAGGACAAGGCGGCCGGCGACACGCGCACCAACAATGGCTGCATCGTCACGGCCACCGTGAAGGGCGATGTGCATGACATCGGCAAGAACATTGTCGGTGTGGTGCTCCAATGCAATAACTTCGAGGTCATCGATCTCGGCGTGATGGTGCCGTGCGAGAAGATCCTGGAGACCGCGCGCCGCGTAAACGCTGACATGATCGGGCTGTCGGGCCTGATCACGCCGTCGCTCGATGAGATGGTGCATGTGGCGCGTGAAATGCAGCGCCAGGGATTTTCCATTCCGATATTGATCGGCGGCGCCACCACGTCACCGGCACATACCGCGGTGCGCATCGACCCCCAGTACAGCGGCGCGGTGCTGTACGTAAAAGACGCCTCGCGGGCCGTGGGCGTCTGCCAGCAGCTGGTATCGCCGGCGACCTGCCCGGCCTACGTGGCCGAGATCAAGAGCGAGCACGGCCGGCGCCGCGAGCAGCATGCCGGCCGGCACGTGAAGGATCCGCAGTACACGCTGGCGCAGGCGCGCGAGAATCGCATTCGCTGTGACTGGCAGAGCTATACGCCGCCGGTGCCGCGCCGGCTCGGCGTGCAGGTGTTTGACGACTATTCGCTCGAGGAGCTGACGCGTTACATCGACTGGACACCGTTCTTCCAGGCCTGGGAGCTGCGCGGACGTTTCCCCGACCTGCTCACTGACAGCCACTGCGGCGAGCAGGCCGCCATTCTGTATGCGGATGCGCGGCGCATGCTGCGCACGCTGATACACGAGCGCTGGCTGCGGGCGCGCGCAGTGCTGGGGCTGTTTGCCGCCAACAGCGTGGCTGGCGACGATGTCGAGCTGTATGCGGATGCCACGCGCCAGGAACCGCTGGCGCGACTGCATTTCCTACGCCAGCAGAAGGATCTGCCGGCCGGCAAGCAGCACGGCGCACTGGCCGACTTTGTGGCCCCCAGCGGCGCGGCGCCCGACTATCTGGGCGCTTTTGCGCTGACGACCGGCATCGGCATAGAGGCGCCGCTGGCGCGTTTTGCCGCCGAACACGATGATTATTCGGCCATCATGCTCAAGGTGCTGGCGGACCGTCTGGCCGAGGCCTTTGCCGAGCGCCTGCACGAGCGCGTGCGCCGCGAGTTCTGGGGTTACGCGGCCGATGAGGCGCTGGGCGGCGAGCAGCTCATCCGCGAGCAATACCGGGGTATCCGTCCGGCACCCGGGTATCCTGCCTGTCCCGATCACACCGAGAAAGCCACGCTGTGGACATTGCTCGAGCCGCAGCGCCACGCCGGGATCAGCCTGACGGAGTCGTACGCAATGCACCCGGCGGCCGCGGTCAGCGGCTGGTATTTCTCGCATCCGGAGGCGCGCTACCTGAATATCGGGCGCATCGATCGCGATCAGGTCGCCGATTACGCGCGCCGCAAACAGATGAGCGAGCGCGAGGTAGAGCGCTGGCTGGCGCCTAACCTCGGCTACGAGCCGGAGCCGGGTTGACCATGGCGAGCTACGGTCCACCCCATCCGCCCAGTCCTGTGCCGCGCCGCAACGCGGGCGCGGCACTGCGCGGCTTCTTCAGCGTGTTTCGCTACAGCCGCCACGCGGTGCAGCTGGTGTGGGACACCAACCGGCCGTTGCTGGGTGCGGCGGCGGCACTGACGGTTGCCGGCGGCCTGCTGCCGGCGGGCGTGGCCTGGGTCGGCGCGCAGATCGTCGATGCGGTGCTGGCGGCCATGCATGCCACCGGTCACGACCTGCAGCGGGTGCTGCGGCTGGTGGCACTCGAGGGCCTGCTGGTGGCGCTGCTGGCCGGCGTACAGCGCGGCCTGTCGCTGTGCCAGGCGCTGCTGCGCGCGCAGCTCGGCCAGCGCGTCAACGTGATGATCCTGGAAAAAGCCCTGACGCTCGATCTGCAGCATTTCGAGGATTCGGAGTTCTACGATAAGCTTACGCGGGCGCGGCGCGAGGCCTCGAGCCGGCCCTTGAGCCTGGTGATGCGCACCTTCGGACTGCTGCAGAATGCGATCTCGCTGCTGAGTTTCGGCGTATTGCTGGTCCATTTCTCACCGTGGACCGTGGCGGTGCTGCTGCTGGCGGGCGTGCCGGCATTCGTCGCCGAAGCCAAGTTCTCCGGCGACGCTTTCCGGCTGTTCCGCTGGCGCTCGCCGGAAACGCGCATGCAGATGTATCTCGAGACCGTACTGGCGCGCGAGGACCACGCCAAGGAAGTTCGGCTCTTCGGCCTGGGGGCACGTTTCCTGGCCCGCTACCGCGATATCTTCACGCGCCTGTACCGCGAGGATCGCGCGCTCTCGATCCGCCGCGACAGCTGGGGCTTTGCCTTGAGTCTGGTGGCCACCGTGACGCTATACGCGGCCTATGCCTGGATCGCGATCACCGCGGTGCGCGGTGGCATCACGCTGGGGCGCATGACCATGTACCTGATGCTGTTCCGCCAGGGACAGTCGGCGGTGACCTCGATACTCTCGGCGGTAGGCGGCATGTACGAGGACAACCTGTATCTGTCGACGCTCTACGACTACCTGGATACACCGGTCGCAGCGCCACTGGGGGCCGCCGCGCACGGCCCCGATCCGGGGGACGGCATCCGCTTCGAAGGCGTGAGCTTCAGCTATCCGGATGCCAGCGAGCCCACGCTCCGCGACATCGACCTGCACCTGCCGCCGGGCAGCTCGCTGGCGTTGGTTGGGGAGAACGGCTCGGGCAAGACCACGTTGATCAAGCTGCTGACCCGTCTGTATGCGCCGACCGCTGGACGCGTGCTATTCGAAGGCCTGGACATCCGCGAGTGGGAGGAGGGCGCGCTGCGCCAGCGTATCGGCGTGATCTTCCAGGATTTCGCGCGCTACCAGATGCGTGTCGGTGAGAACGTCGGCGCCGGCGACGAGGCGCATTTTGAGGACGCCAGCATGTGGCGCAGCGCGGCGCTCAAGGGCCAGGCTGCAGAATTCATCGAACAGCTACCGCTGGGCTACGAGACGCAGCTGGGCAAATGGTTCAAGGACGGGCGCGAACTCTCGGGCGGCCAATGGCAGAAGATCGCGCTATCGCGCGCCTTCATGCGCACCAGCGCGGACGTGCTGGTGCTCGATGAGCCGACCGCGGCGATGGATGCGCGAGCCGAAGCCGAGGTGTTCGAGCACTTTCGGCAGCTGGCGCGCGGACGCATCACGATCCTGATTTCACATCGGTTTTCGACCGTGCGCATGGCCGATCAGATCGCGGTGCTGGATCGCGGCCGCATCATCGAGCGTGGCAGCCATGCGCAACTGACGGCCGCAGGCGGCCACTACGCGCAGCTGTTTGCGCTGCAGGCGCGGGGCTATCAATAGAAGTGGGCAACTCGGGTACAATGGCGGCTATGGAAGAAATCGCAGACACCTTTGATTCGGCGTTCACCAAGGCGGTGGACCTCGGCAATCGGCTGGCCGGCAAGGACAAGGAAGCGGACCTGTGGGACATTGCCGACGGCCTGCTGGCCGGCGCGGTGCAGTACTGGCTCTACTCACGCCAGCCCTGTGGCGACGCCCGCTGTGAAGACTGCCTGCCGCTGAGCACGGCCCAGGCGCGTCTCACTGAATTGCAGCGGCTGATCGGCCAGGTGGCCGCCGAGAGCGAGTATTTTCACGCGCCCACGGATACCAACGCCGGTCGCGCCTGAGCGCACGCGTCAGCCGGCGGTGACTTCGGCCAGCGCCACCTCGAGTTTGTCCAAGCCCTCGGCGAGCAGCGCATCACTGATTGTCAGCGGCGCCAGGAAGCGGATCACGTTGCTGTAAACGCCGCAGGAGAGGATCACCAGCCCCTGCTTGGCGGCCGCCAGTACCAGTGCCCGCGTTAACTCCGCATCCGGTTGCGCCGCGCTGCCGTTCTTCACCAGCTCGATGGCCACCATGGCGCCAACGCCGCGAATCTCGCCGATGGCCGGGAACCGCTTCTGCAGCGTGCGCAGGCGCGTCTGCAGCAGTTCGCCGATGCGCACCGAGCGTGCCAGCAGGCCTTCGGCAGCGATCACCTCGAACACGGACAGCGCCGCGGCACAGGCCAGCGGCGATCCTGCGTAGGTTCCGCCCAGCCCGCCGGGCGGCGGCGCATCCATGATCTCGCCCTTGCCCACCACGGCCGACAGCGGCAGGCCGCCAGCGATGCTCTTGGCCACGGTCATCAGGTCCGGCTCGACGCCGGCGTGTTCGATCGCGAACATGCGTCCGGTGCGGCCAAAGCCCGACTGAATCTCATCGACGATCATGACAATTCCGTGCCGGTCGCACAGCGCGCGCAGCGCGCGCAGAAACTCCGCTGGCGCGATGTAGAAGCCGCCTTCGCCGAGCACCGGCTCGATGATCAGCGCCGCTACCTGAGCGGGATCGACATCGGCTTTGAACAATTGTTCGATCGCTGCCAGCGACTGGTCGCTGGTGATGTCGTGATACGCCATCGGGAAGGGCACGTGATACACATTGGGCAGCAGTGGGCCGAAGCCGGCCTTGTAGGGCTGCACCTTGCCGGTCAGCGACATGGTGGCCAGCGTGCGGCCGTGAAAGCCGCCGCTGAAAGCGATAACGCCGGCGCGTTTGGTGTGATAGCGCGCGATCTTCAGGGCGTTCTCCACCGCCTCGGCACCCGAGGAAAACAGGATGGATTTTTTCGGCGTCGGACCGGGCGCCGCCTTGTTGAGATGCTCGGCGACCTCGATATAGTTGGCGTAGGGCGTGATCTGGAAGGCCGCGTGGGTCAGCAGCCCAAGCTGCGCGCTGACGGCGGCGACTACCTTCGGGTGGCAGTGCCCGACGTTGAGCACGGCGATGCCGCTGGCAAAATCGATGAAGCGACGCCCCTCGGCATCCCAGAGCTCGGCATTGCTGGCGCGCGCCGCGAAGTTGGGCAGGGCGTTGGCGACGCCGCGCGGAATGGCGGCGATACGGCGCTGCTGTAGCTCGGCATTGCTGGTCATGATTTCCCTTAAGGTGTGGTGGTGGGGCGCCGCGGCGTGCGCGCAACGCTAATTATAGGCCCTGCACGGTTGTATATGGCCGCAGGCACATAAGGTTTGTATCAAATTCCAGGGCAAATTCGTTTGCCGCCAAAGGGTTGCGTCGCTAGAATCCCCGCGCCCCGCAGCTTTATCGGAATCCGCAAACTTGAGCGATGCCCTCACTGTTGAAGTTCTCATCGTCGGCGCCGGCCCGGCAGGTCTGTTCCAGGTGTTCGAACTGGGTCTGCTGGGTATCAAGGCCCACGTGCTCGATACTCTGGCCGCGCCCGGCGGCCAGTGCACCGAACTCTATCCAGACAAGCCGATCTATGACATTCCGGCGCTGCCGATTTGCGGCGCCCAGGAACTGGTCGACCGGCTGATGCAGCAGATCAAACCCTTCGGTGCCACCTTTCACTATGGCGAAGAAGCCGTGGAACTGCACAAGCTCGACCACAACCGGTTTCGGGTAGTGAGCAGCGCCGGCACGGTGTTCGATGCGGGCGCGGTCGTGATCGCCGCAGGCGTGGGCTCGTTCCAGCCGCGCCGACTCGCGGTCGAGGGTGCCGATGTTTTCGAAGGCCGGCAGATTCACTACAAGGTGCGTACTGCGTCCGACTATCACGGCCGCCGCCTGGCGATTTTCGGTGGGGGCGATTCAGCGCTCGACTGGGCCATGGAGCTGGCGCCCAAGGCTGCCGCACTGACGCTGGTGCACCGGCGTGCGGAGTTTCGCGGCGCGCCCGCCTCAGTGGCGCGTGTGCGCGAGCTGGAGGGCGCCGGCAAACTGCGCTTTGTCGAGGGCGTGGCCAGCACACTGTGTGTCAGCGATGGCTGTCTGACCGGTGTCGAGATCAAGGGCGCCGACGGCAGCAGGCACGCAGTCGATGCCGAACAGCTGCTGGTGTTCTTTGGCCTGGCGCCCAAGCTCGGGCCGATCGCCGAGTGGGGACTGGAACTCGACAAGCGCGCGCTGAAGGTCGATACCGAGAAGTTCGAGACCAACGTGCCCGGCGTCTTTGCCATCGGCGATATCAATACCTATCCCGGCAAGAAGAAACTGATCCTGTCGGGCTTCCATGAGGCGGCGCTGGCAGCCTTTGCCGTGCAACACTACCTGTACCCGGCCAAGAAGCAGTTTCTGCAGTACACCACTACCAGCCCGGCGATGCAGAAGCGCCTGGGCGTGGCGGCGAGCTGAACGCCCCCGCCAGCGGCATGGACCAGCGCCTCGCCGCCCTGCAGCGCCTGCTCGAACTCGAGCGGGTCGAGGTCAATATCTTCCGCGGCGAAAGCCGTGACATCGGCAGTGCGCAGGTTTATGGGGGCCAGGTGCTGGGTCAGGCCCTCAAGGCCGCGTATGCCACGGTGGAGCCCGATCGGCGCGCCCACTCGCTGCACGCCTATTTCCTGCGGCGCGGCGACTTCAATGCGCCTATCGTGTATTTCGTCGATCGCAGCCGCGAAGGTCACAGTTTCACCAGCCGTCGCGTGACGGCCATCCAGCACGGCGAACAGATCTTCAATCTGTCAGCTTCGTTCCAGTTGCCGGAGGACGGCCTGCATCACCAGCTGGAGATGCCGCCGGTGCCGCCGCCCGAGTCGCTGGACCCCGAGGTACCCTTCGGCGCCGAGGCGCTCGCGCACTTCCCGGAGCGGCTGCGGCAGAAATACATGCGCGAGCGGCCATTTGAGTTCCGGGTCGTGCCGCCAACGTTCGCCGGTACCCCGAACGGCGTGCCCAGGCAATACTTCTGGATGCGCACGGTTGACACGCTGCCCGATGATGACGTGCTGCACCGCTGTCTGCTGGCCTACGTCTCTGATTTTCACCTGCTGAGCACCGCGCTGCTGCCGCACCAGCGCGAGGCGCCGCGCGGCAATATGGTCGTCGCCAGCATCGATCACGTCATGTGGTTTCACTGGCCGATGCGCGTCGATGACTGGCTGCTGTACGCGACCGATAGTCCGAGCGCTTCGGGCGCGCGCGGTTTCGCGCGCGGCAGTATCTATACACGCGCCGGCCGGCTGGTGGCGAGTACCGCGCAGGAAGGTCTGCTGCGGCTGCTGCCGCCTGCCAAGGCTTAGATATTCGTCCACGGAAGGCGGAGGGAGTTGTGATAAAAGCTGGAACCAGTTCGCGAATCATCGTACTCGCGGCGCTGATTGTTACTGCGGCGGCGGGCGCCGTGCTGGCGGCCGACGATGCCAGTGGTGCCGACGCCGGGCGCGAAGCGTTCATGCGTAAACTCCGGGCACTCGCCTGGGTCAAGGGTCCGACCAGTGTGCCCGTGGCGGACAACGCCAGGCTGGCCATTCCCGATGGCTATGTGTTTCTCGACGCCGCCAATACCGCGAAGTTCGAAGAGCTCAATGAGAATTTGAGCGGCGGCAAGGAAGTGATGGTGGCGCCCTCCGACCTGCACTGGAGCGCTTACCTGGAGTTCAACGCCGGCGGCTACGTCAAGGACGATGAAAAGATCGATGCTGACGCGTTGCTCAAGTCGCTCAAGGAAGGCACTGAGGATAACAACGCCGAGCGCCAGAAGCGCGGCTGGTCACCCTTGCACGTATTGGGCTGGGCGGCGACGCCGGCCTACAACCACGACACCAGGCGACTGGAGTGGGCCACGACTCTGCAGAGTGACAACGGTACGGGCGTGAATTTCTTCACGAAGATACTGGGTCGCCGCGGTCATACCTCGATCGTCATGGTGGCCGCGCCAGCCAGGCTCACTGAGGCCGAATTGTCGCTCAACAAGGTGCTGGATGGCTACACCTTCAACAATGGCGAGACCTACGCTGAATGGAAACCCGGCGACAAGGTGGCCGAGTACGGACTGGCGGCGCTGGTCCTGGGCGGCGCGGCAGCGGTGGCCACCAAGAAGGGACTATGGGCGGTCATTGGCGGCTTCCTGGTTGCGGCGTGGAAGGCCGTAGCGGCGGCGGCAGTGGCGGTCGGCGCCTGGCTGCGCAATCGCTTCAAGAAACAGGCCCGATGACGCCCAGCGAGCTGCTGCTGCCTGCCGGCGCCATGGCTTTTTACCTGTACGATTCGCTGCTGTGGTTGTTCGGTGACGAGCTGGTGCTGATCCACGGCGCGCGCCGCTGGAGTTTCGCCGCCGGCTCGGACTGGCTGCTGCTGCGCCGACGCCTGTATCTGCCCAATCCCTTCACACCGCAGCAGCTGCTGTGGCGTGCCTGCTGGTCGGCGGCGTCGCAGGTTGGAGAGCCCACGGATTTGGCAGCGCAGGCGGCAGTGTGGGGCCTGCTCAGGCCAATGCGCGTGCTGGTGCTGGTGCTGCTGGCGCTGATCGTCGTGGCGCTCCCGGCACTCGTTGCCGGCGGTGCGACGCCGCTGTGGTTGCTGGCGCTGCTCGCCGCGATCTATCTGGTCGCAGGTGTCGCGGTGGCCTGGATATGGCGGCACCGGGTGGCGCTCGGGCTGTCGGCGCGCGCCTGCCGCGCGTTGAGTTTTGACGCCATCGCCTGCCCGCCCTTTGCGATCAACCTGGTGCGCAAGATCGCATTGCACACAGGCGTGCGCGGTGAGCTGCTGACCCAGGCGCGGTCGGTGTTCGAACCCGCGGTGCTCGAGCAGTTGCGCGCTACGCTGGTGCGGCGCGTGGCCGAGCAGCTGGTAGTGGAATCCGCCGGCAGCGCCGCGCACACTGCGCTGTCGGCCTATCAGCGCCAGTTGCTGGAGCAGCAGCCTTGACCCGTTATGAAATGATCATTTCGCTGTTGTGCCTGGTGGCCGGTTACATCGCGGTCAGCTGGACGCTGGATCACAAGGGTCCGACGGGGCCAGGCAAGCCTGCGCCCGGCGGACGCCCGCCGGGTGGCGATGAGCCGCGCCGTGAGGACAGGCCACAGCGACCGGCGCCGCAGACGGCCATGCCCTGGTACGTGGTGCTGGATGTTGATCGCAGCGCCAGCCGTGCTGACATTACCGCAGCGTACCGCTCGCGAATCAGCCAGTACCATCCGGACAAGGTGGTGCGCATGGGACCGGAGATCCGAGCGCTGGCGGAGAAAAAATCGGCGGAGATCAATGCTGCTTATGAGACGGCGCTCAAGGAAGGGGGGCGCGGACCGTAGGCGCGTTATACTGGGCCGTCGCGGAAGGGGGCGGCCGTGCATAACCCAGCAACAATCAGACGACCGGTAGCTACATTTATCGGTCTGGCCATTGCCTTGTCGGCCGCGCCGGTCTTTATGGCGGTCTTTCGCCTGGTGGCGGGCGAGAATCGCTCGGACCTCCAGGTGCTGGCGCGCGAGCTGGGCATCTGGCTGCTGGTTGGGGCTCTGCTGTGGATCGTGAAGCGGCGCGAAGTGCTGCCACTGAGCTCGATAGGTCTGCACACTGATCGACCGCTGAGGTCGATTCTGCGCGGGGCCGTGCTGGCCCTCATGGTGGCGGCCTTCATCGGCGTCCAGATCAAAGCCAATACGATCGCCCTCGTGGCGAGCTGGTGATGGACGCGGCCGATCAGCTGCGACTGGAGCAGTCTCTGTAGGAAAATGCCTGGGCGGCGTTCCATATCTGGGATCGGACCCGGCGCGGCATCTTTCCGAAGGGTACGTTCGAGCAAACGGGTGGCGCGCTGCTGTGCGGGCTGCTGCGAACTGTTCGCGGTGGTCAGTGGTGGACCGGTGCCAAGACCACGGGTTTCGTTCCGCAGTTCGTGACGGACGTCGACAATGTGCTGGCCAGGGACCGCGGCAACTGAAGGGGATCTGCATGAATCGAATACTTATCTTGTCGTGCCTCGTCCTCGCCGTGAACCTCATTCCTGCTCGTGCCGACACGCCAACCAGCGATGGCCCGAAGGCTGTACTCGTCACGGGTGCCAGTACCGGGATCGGCCGCAAGGTCACCGAGCGGTTGGCAGCACACGGCTATGTGGTCTACGCGGGTGCACGCAAGGACAGTGACCTGCACGCTCTCGGGTCCATCAATAATGTGCACCCCATCCGGCTGGACGTGACCAAGCCCGATGACATTGATGCTGCCCTCAAGGTGGTAATCCAGGCCGGCCATGGTCTCTATGGGCTGATCAACAATGCCGGCATCTATACGGAAGCGCCGGTAGTCGACACCTCGCCCGAGGAGTTCGACTTGCTGATGAAGGTGAATCTCTATGGACCCTATCGAGTAACCCGAGCGTTTGCGCCGTTGATCAAGGCCGGTCATGGCCGCATCGTCAACATTGGCTCAATCAGCGGCATACTCAATGAGACCGGGGCCGGGGCCTATCAGATGAGCAAGCATGCGATCGAGACCTTCAGTGCCACGATGGCCCAGGAATTGGCGCCTGCCGGTGTGCAGGTCAGCGTTGTCGAGCCCGGCAGCTACAAGTCCGAAATCGTGCGGAACACAGCGAGCCGATCGGGCACGCTGACACAGAAGGACGTGGACGATTGGGCCAAGCTCACGGAGCCCGACGAGGTCGCGGCGGCCGTGGAACTGGCGTTGTTCGAGCCCATACCGAAGCGCAGGTACATAGTGGTTCCGAGCGCAGACCAGGCCGAGGACACGATCAAGGCGCAGCTCGAGCAGCTGGTCCAGCTCAACGAGGGGCAACGGTACACTTACGACCGGGCGACGCTCATCAAGATGCTCGATGCGGCCTTGAAGTCGGCGCGGCCGCGCGCGAATTAATGCCCACTAGACGCCATCGATCTGGACGCCATCGATGTAGAGGCGTTCGCCCTTAGCCACCGACCAAGGCAACGATTCTCGCGCGGACAGCAGCGAGCTCAGCGGCGGACGCCTTGCCTTTATATTTTGCCTTACGCTCCACCCAATCAAGGCTTTTGACTTGATCCGCCAACACGGCACCAGGCCGGTTACCAGCCATAGTTACCTCGAATGGGTAGCCTTTGATTTGTGTGGTCATTGGGCAGCAAAGCATTAGAGCAGTCCGACCGTTGTAAGCGGCCGGACTGATAACTACGGCAGGTCGGTGTCCCGCCTGTTCGTGGCCGGCTTGCGGACTGAAGCGCAGCCACACGATATCGCCAGCATCGGGCACGTACCTGCCCGCCATCTAAAGTGACTCTCTGCCAACCGGGTTGCCAAAGTCTGCGCCGCCATGCAAGTTCTCGGCGGTTATGCCGTCCAGGAGACGGGTCAATTCCATCCTGCCCGGACGAATCGGTCTTATCACTATGTGACCACCTTGCTCACGTACATCAACTGCCTCATCCACCCTGAGACGGACGGCCTTCATGATACCGCTTGGGATGCGCACCGCAGCGCTGTTACCCCATTTCTTAACAATCGCACGCATTACGCCCACTCCAACAGTCCAGAGCGGGCAGTTTACCGCAACTACCACTGTGTGTCTACATTGTATATACACTACGACGTCGGACACTGCCGGGCCGTCAGAACGTAGTTCGTGCACCGCGCTTGAGGGCAATCTCAGCCGCCCTGCAGCTCGCGGCGCAGGCTCTCGGCTTCGCTGCTCAGTTGCGGCGCGCGCTCGGCGCGCATGAAGTTTTCGAGCAGTGCCCGCGTGGTAGTCCGCCGTCCGCACAGTTGCGCATAGCGGGCCAGCGCCGCGGCCGATGCCGTCAGTGCGACGAGCACCCGGCTCGTTCACTGAAGCGGCATCGCCAGGGCACGCAGCAGCGTCATGAATGACAGCCTCCCGCCGAAAAGCGGCTGTCAGTCTAACGCGTCGCCCTCAGTCCGGGGCGTGTGCGCTCGCGTTGATGACTCCAAACACGCCATTGCTCTCATCGTCGGGTCCGGCCGTGAAGAACAGTGATTCCGGGCTCGAGCGCGCGCCGCCGCCGAAGGACAGGCCCCACAGACCTTCAATCCAGACCGGGGCCCCGTGCGCGTCGCGCAGGGCGCCAATAAAGTGACCATGCGCGTCAAAGGCGTTGATGTGACCGTCCTTGAAATTGCCGACCAGGATGGCACCGCTGAACTGGCCAAAGCCGTAGGGCGCACGGGCCAGGCCCCAGGGAGAATTCAACACGCCGTGCTGGGCGAAACGCCGCAACAGGTGGCCGTCGGTATCGAAGACGTCGACAAAGCCACTGCCGGGACCGCCCACATCGTCGTGCCTGGCCGCGTTCTGCTGCGCATAGGTGACCCACAGGTCGCCGTCGATGTTCTGGATGCCAAAGGGTGCGAAGCCAGCCGGTAAGCGCGGGTCGCTGAACGATCCGGACACGGCCACCGGATTGAATTGGCTGTCGAAGACATCGATCCGGCCGTTATGGAAATCGGTGGCGTAGAGGTGATTGCCGGCGACATTGCTGCCAAAGGCAAGACCCTTGTAAACCGCGGCGGTAGCGCTGTTATCCACAACGGTGACGGCGCTGCCCACGCTGACTCCTGGATTCCAAGCCGCCACGGTGCCGTTCTCGCTGTCGAACACGAATACCGCAGCCAGTGCGGTGCCCGGCAGGTGAAAGCCCGAGGTGGGGTTCCAGATCATGCCGGTCGGTGCGCCGCCCGGCACGGTCACCACCAGCGGCACCACACTGCCGTCGCCGCGGTACAGCGTCGAGACACCGGAGGCGTTGTCGTTGATCCAGAAGGGTCCGCCCGGTGGGAAGGCAATACCCCAGGCATTCTGCAGATTGGGATCGACTACACCAGCCCGGCCGCTGACGTTGGAGTCCAGGTTGGTGACCGTGAAGGCCACGGCGTGTTCGCCAGAATCTCCTGCAGAGTCGGCGAGCGCGGCGGGCTCAATGCCGATGGCCAGTGTGCACAGCACAGCGGCCAGAGTAAGCGGGGCCAGCGCCCTGTATGGACGTACCATGAGCGTATCTCCTGTTTTGATTTGCGTTATCCGGCGAACGTAGGTGGGGCGGGCCACCTGAAAGGTTCACCAGCGCGCGAGCGATTCCTTAAGGCGCGAGCAGCTTGCCCGGATTCATGATCCCTTTTGGATCGAGCGCGCGCTTGATCTCGCGCATCAGGTCGAGCTCGACCGGGGAGGTGTAGTGCTGCAGTTCAGCCACCTTGAGCCGGCCAATGCCGTGTTCGGCGCTGATGCTGCCGCCGTGAGCCACGACCAGATCGTGGATGGCGCGACGGATCAGCGGCTCCTGGCGGGCAACATCCGCTGCTGCGGCGCCGCCCAGCCAGTTGATATTGAAATGCAGGTTGCCATCCCCGGCGTGACCATAGGCCACTAGCGTGCCCGCCGGAACCTCGCGCCGCACCCAGGCGGAGGCCTCGGCGACGAAGGCTGGCAGGGCCGACACCGGCACCGAGATGTCATGTTTTACGCCAGGTCCAGCGCGCCGCTGCGCCTCCGGTATGGTTTCGCGCAGACTCCAGAAGGCGCGGCGTTGGGCTTCGCTGGCGGCGAGCGCGGCGTCCAACACCCACCCTAAGCTGCTGGCCTGCACCAGGGCATTCTGCAGCAGCTCGTCGAGCGGCTCGTCGACGAAGCTGCTCAACTCGCACAGCACATACCATGCATGCGCGCCGTCCAGCGGCGCGCGGGTATCGGCAATGAAACGGCAGGCCAGCTCGACCGCGGCGCGCGGCAGCAGTTCAAATGAGTGCAGGCGTTCGCCGGCGGCGGCCCGCAGCTGTGCCAGCAGGGCGATCGCGGCGGCCACATCGGCCACGGCCACGAAGGCGGTGGCGCGGCGGCGCAGCGGTGGCCAGAGTTTGAGCGTCGCGGCCGTAATGATGCCGAGCGTGCCCTCCGAACCGATCAGCAGCGACTTGAGATCGTAGCCCGTGTTGTCCTTGCGCAGGCTCCGCAGCCGCTGGAATACCCGGCCGTCGGGCAGCACGGCCTCGATGCCCAGCGCCAGCTCGCGCGCCATGCCAAAGCGCAGCACATTGAGGCCGCCGGCGTTGGTCGCCAGATTCCCGCCGATCTGGCAACTCCCGGCGGAACCCAGCTCCAGCGGAAAGTAACAGCCGGCCGCGTCTGCGGCGCGTTGCACATGGGCCAGCAGGCAACCGGCCTCCACGGTGATCGAGTAGTTGGCGGTGTCGATGGCTCGCACGCGATTCATGTGGCCTAAGCCGATCACCAGCTGCTGGCCCGACTCATCGGGCGTCGCGCCGCCGCAGTAGCTGGTATTACCGCCCTGCGGCACCACGGCGATCCCCAGCGAATGACAGCAGGCCAGCAGCGCGGAAACCTGCGCCGCGCTGCGGGGGAGCGCCACAGCCAGCGCCTGCCCGTGGTACAGGCGGCGATGGTCCGTGAGGTAGGGCGCGGTGTCTTCGCCTAAGGTCAGCAGCGGCACCTCGGCACAGTTGCGCCGCAATGCCTCGAGCGCGACACTCGCCGCGGGCGCTGCGCTCATGGCCCCTTCAAACCGTGGCAATAGCGGGCAGCTTGCAGCCGGGTTTGGTCAGCAGCATCTGCACGTCGCCGAGTTGTCGTTCAGCGAAGCCGCCTTCGCAGTAGCACAGGTAGAACTCCCACAATCGGATGAACTGGTCAGACAGGCCCAGGCGCCGCACCGCGGCCAGGCGCTCGAAGAAATTGCGGCGCCACAGGGCCAGCGTGCGCGCATAGTGCGGACCGATGTCCTCGAGATGAAAGATCTTCAGATCGGTCGAGCGCCGCAAGGCATCGCCGATGGCGCTTACCGAGGGGATAAAGCTGCCCGGGAATACATAGCGCTGGATGAAATCGACCGAACGCAAGGCCGCCCGATAGTGCTGATCCTGTATGGTGATCGCCTGCAGCAGCATGGCGCCAGAATCCTTGAGCAGCGTCGCGCACTTGCGCAAATAGGTATCGAGGAAGCGCGCGCCCACGGCCTCGATCATCTCGATCGACACCAGCTTGTCGTACCTGCCTTCAAGATCGCGATAGTCGTCGAGGCGCAGCGTGATGCGCTCGCCCAGTCCGGCACGCGCAATGCGCTCGGCCGCGTAGTCATGCTGACGGCGCGAGATGGTGGTGGTCGTGACCCGGCAGCCATAGTGCTGAGCCGCATGCAGCGCCAGCCCGCCCCAGCCGGTGCCGATTTCCAGCAGGTGGTCGCCCGGCTGCAGCTCGAGCTTGCGGCAGGCGGCATCGAATTTGGCGCGCGAGGCTTCCGCGAGGGTGGTGTGTTCGTCCGCGAAGATGCCGCAGGAGTAGGCCATGGTCTCATCGAGCATCAGCTCGTAGAGTTCGTTGCCCAGATCGTAGTGCGCGGCGATATTGCGCGCGCTGCCGGCACGGCTATTGCGGTGCAGAGTATGGAACAGGCGCCGCAGCGGGCGACTCACCAGCGACCAGCGGCTGTCCATGCCTTCCATGAGTTCACGGTTGACGACCATGATGCGTACCAGCGCCGTCAGATCGCTGCAGCGCCAGTGGCCGCGGATATAGGCCGCGCCGGCACCGACCGTGCCGCCGAAGGCGGCATCGGCGTAGAACTGCGGATCGCGTACCTCGATAGTGGCGCTGAGCGCGCAGCGTGCGCTGCGCTGGCCGTAGCGTCGCTCGCTGTGATCATCGACCACAAGCAGTTCACCGTCGCGCAGTTTGGCAAACTGCGCCAGCAGCAGTCGCCGCCCCAATGCCACCAGCGGGGCGAATGCGGATTCCTCTGCGTTTTCGTCGTCGACCGGGATGATGCTCGGCTTCATTCGGGCGCTCCTCCGTGCCCCCTGGTGGCAGTTTTAGCGACTGCGTTGCAGGCGTCGTGCCGGATTCTCTCGCACTGTTACCGGCACAGGTTTCAGGTCCCATATGATGCCGAACCAGCTCAGTACCTTGAGCATGTAATAGGTGAGATCGTACTCCCACCAGTAGAAACCCTGCCGGACGGAATTCGGATAGTAATGGTGATTGTTGTGCCAGCCCTCGCCGAGGGTCAGGATCGCCAGCAGCCAGTTGTTGCGGCTGGTGTCATGGGTCCGGTAGCGCTGCCGGCCGAACACGTGCGAGAGCGAATTGATCGTGTAGGTGGCGTGCCAGCAGAACACCGTGGAGATGAAGAAGCCCCACACCAGCATCTGAGCGCCGCTGGTGCCAAGCCGGGGCGCCGCGGCATGCAGGATCGCGCCCAGCAGGAACATGCCTAAGCCCAGCAGTACCGGGATCACCAGGTCGAAACGATCGAGCCAGCGCAGCTCCGGAAATTTCATCAGGTCGCGCACCAGCTGGAAGTCTGGCGCGAAACCGCGGATCGTCAGGAACCAGCCCATGTGCGAGCGCCAGAAACCATGCTGCACCGGCGAATGCACGTCAGTCTCGCGATCGGAATTGGCATGGTGATGGCGATGGTGGGCCGCCCACCACACCGGGCCGCGCTGCACCGCCGAGGCGCCCAGCAGGCCAAAGATGAACTGTCCGGCGCGCGAGGTCTTGAAGCTGCGATGCGAAAAGTAGCGGTGATAAAAGCCGGTGATTGCGAACATGCGCACCAGGTAGGCGATACCCGCCACGGTGAGGGCAATCGGGCTGACACCGACCCAGAAGGCCGCCAGGCAGGCCAGGTGCATCAGCGCATAGGGAAGGATGCGGCCCCAGTCGATCTGATCGGGCAGGCGCCCGCGTATTTCTGCCAGATTGCTGCAGCTGTTGTCGAACCAGCGTAACAGCTGCATCTTAAGGCGCCCCGCAGCCGTCGTGGTCTGGGGGCCGGTGCTGGAAGTCATTGAATTTCCGGGGCTAGGGCTCGTAGCGTCGATATTAGGTTCAAAAGCGCAGCTCGACTCTACCCAAGGGGCCTTAAGCTTGCAAACCACCCCGACGATTACATGCGCGCTTGCAGCGCGGCGATGCGCTCCTCGAGGGGCGGATGGCTCATGAAGAGGCTGCGCAATCCGGAGGCCAGGCCCCCGCTGATGCCGAAGGCGGCCATCTGGGCCGGGAGCGCCGGGTTATGAGCGCTCTTCAGTCGTTCGAGCGCGGCAATCATGTTGTTGCGGCCGGCCAGCTGGGCACCGCCGGCATCGGCGCGGAATTCACGGCGCCTGGAGAACCACATGACGATCAGGTTGGCGAGGATGCCGAACAGCACCTGAGTCACCATAACAGTGGCGAAATAGCCGAGGCCACCGCGACCCTCGCCATCCCGGGAGAGCGCCCGATCCACGATCGAGCCGACCACGCGCGAGAGGAAAATCACGAAGGTGTTGACCACGCCCTGGATCAGGGTCAGCGTGATCATGTCGCCGTTGGCGACGTGCGTGATCTCGTGACCCAGCACGGCCTCGACTTCACTGCGGCTCATGCCGCGCAGCAAGCCGCTGCTGACGGCCACCAGCGCCGCATCGCGGCGCGCGCCGGTGGCGAAGGCATTGGGTTGCGGAGCGTCGAAAATGCCGACTTCAGGCATGCCGATGCGCGCCTGCGCCGCGAGCGCCCGCACCGTGCTCACCAGCCACTCCTGCTCCGGGTTGGCGGGCTTGTCGATGACCTGCACACCCATGGCGCGCTTGGCCATCCACTTGGACATGGCCAGTGAAATCAGCGAACCGCCAAAGCCGAACAGTGCCGCCATCGCCAGCAGGCCGGTCAGATCGCTCCCATGCAGGGCCAGCCAGCGATCAAGTCCGGTAACCTGGGCGACGACCGACAACACCAGCAGGACGGCCAGATTCGTCAGTAAGAACAGTGCGATGCGTTTCATGGTGGGGCGATGAGTTCCTGGGGAATGGGGAGGCAGCTACCTCCTATGATGATAGCGAACCGCAGGAGTTCAAGCCTCAAAGTTTAATTCACTGCTAACAATAGCTTAGGCGCCAAAGCTCGCGCCAAGTAGGCGGCCCAGACCCCAGGTGCAGGCAGCCGCGGCAGCGCCAATCAGCATCATGCGCAGCGCACCGAGCAGCGCGCTGCGGCCATTGAACAGGCTCAAGGCCATACCCACGGCCGCCAGCGCCGCCAACGCGGCGCCCTGCGACCAGTACAGCGCCTGTGAACCGCTCGCCTTCAGCAGGTAGGGGAGCAGGGGAATCAGCGCACCGGAACCGAAGGCCAGAAAGGAAAAGATCGCCGCCGCCCAGGGCGAGGCCAGATCGTCCGGATTCAGCCCCAGCTCCTCGCGGGCCAGCGTGTTCAGCGCGTGCTCGGGATTCGACATCAGACGCTGGGCAATGGCGCGCGCCTGACCGAGTTCCACGCCGCGCGCCTGGTAAATCAGCGCCAGCTCCTCGGCCTCCTCGGCCGGGTATTCCTCGAGCTCATCGCGCTCCAGGCCGATCTGGTATTCATACATTTCGC
>Ga0209069_10000331_pt1 | contig 20889 bp, 22 predicted proteins | sample Str013_2_FD_187202 | JGI IMG/M metagenome (GOLD analysis project Ga0209069, IMG submission 187202) | Freshwater sediment microbial communities in response to fracking from Pennsylvania, USA - Straight Creek_MetaG_SC_2013 (SPAdes) (version 2) | ecosystem: Environmental > Aquatic > Freshwater >...
CGGACATTGAGTCGATCCCGTAGACCTGCAACAGTTCGCTGATCCGCGCATGGCGAAATGAATAGGCGCTGGCCGTCACGGGGATCTCCTCGCCCTCCCCGGCCTCCGTATTGGCGCCGTTGGTCGCCGCCCGTATCGCGCGGGACCACTGTATCAGCGTCCACGGCTCACCGTGCGGATTGGAGATCAGCGGCGACTTGGGCGACTTGCCCCTCACCATCGACGAGAAGAATTTTGCGCCCTCGCTGCTCAATGGCACCGAGCGCACGCGAAGCTTCGAGCCGCGGCCCTTGCGCGTACGCAGCGTCACCGCGCCGGCCTTGACGTCGAAATCTGCGACGCTCGCCTCCGGCAGCTCGCCGGGACGCGCGCCGGTGTGCTCGAAGCCGCGCAGGAGATTCGCCAGTGCTGGCGTTGCGTAGTCGATCAGTCGCAGGCGCTGCTCGGGCCTGAGGAACACGGCCGCGTCGCCAGAGTCTTCCTTGTCGTCGACCAGGGCGCGCAGATTCCAGGCCGCAGGGTTGCCGGTGAAGCCCAGGTCCCGCACGGCCCTGTTCAGCCCTGCCTTGAGACCCCGCACCAGCCGATTGACCGATCGCGGCTCGCGCCCCTTGAGCAGGCGATCTCGCCATTCCTGAAAATCCTCGACCGTGGCACGGTTGAGCGACACTTCGGCAATAGGGTCCCCATCGACGATCTGTTTCCGGCGCTGCGTGGCCTCATGGGCTGTTGACGTTCGGTTATGCTTCTGGAGGTCGGCGATATAGGCGTCGAGGGCCGCGCGCACCGCGCCGCGCTGAAGTCCGCCCCGGCTGGCAGCTCCTGCAGTGACCGGAACTCATCTTTGCGCTCGCCTTTGGGCGTGGCCATGCGCGCGATCCAGGTACCCGGCCCGGCCCGAAAGCCCAGGAACCGGCCCTTGGCCAACTTATGCCAGTAGGGCTCACGACGCACACTGAGCCTGTCCCGGCCGGTCTCTGTCGTGATGTTCATGCCAAAACCCCTGCAAACCCAGGGCGCGCGCTTAGTACGGGATTCGTACGGGATTTTGTCCTGGGATCGTGGGAGACAGTCCAGTCTCGCATGCAATAAAAACAAATACTTAGAGACGCAGGGAGACGACAAAATGGGCTCTGAGCGCCCTCTCAAGGCTGGAACACGAGTTTGAATCTCTGAGGGAGCGCCAACTAATCAATGGCTTAGGTGATGAATGCGAACCTCGATTGAGATGTGGTAACCGGACCTGCTGAGCGTCCGCGAACCAGAGGGATCGGCGCCTTGCTCCCGCTCTTTACTACAGCGCCTCAGTTCCCGGGAGCCTGGCAGCCCTCCCGCCGAACGTGGCCGTCGCTCTGCAGCCGATCCGCCTATTGTGTGCGGTAATCAGGCAGTCGGAAAATCCGCAGGCGCTGTCCTTCCACCGAAACAGAGCTTCTTCCAACGCCGGTTCATCCTCGAAGGAGAGTTCACGCGCCTCAAGTAGCGCGCGGAAAATAGCCAGCACAGCCTCACGATCGAAACCATAACGACTGCGCAGGACCCACTCCGACTCGAGCACCACCAATAGTGAAACCAGCACGGGTTCATCACGTCCCAGCGCCTGCTCAACAAGCTTGCGCGCCCGACGCGTTTGCTCCGCGTCGTCAGCGACGACTAGCCGAACCACAACATTGGTGTCGATTCCGAGCATCGGCCGGCAGCTAACGGGTCAGGTGCGCAATCGACGCCCGTTTGCCGCCCGGAGGCTTAAATGATATGTCTCTGATACTCCGGTTCTTCACGCGCACGATAATCGTGCCGTCCTCAAGAACGGTGAAGTGAATTCGATCACCGGGCCTGAGGTTCGCGGCGGCCCGTATTTCTTTGGGTATCGTCGTCTGACCCTTGCTTGTCACCGTTGCAAATGCCATCGCAGATTCCACCCATTCTTACGATTTGTAATATTGTAAGCGCGGCACGGAGATTTGCCTATTTGGGTATTTGGCCTCTTGAGGCACCGGATACTCGAGCTCGATTAGCGCCGGGCGAGCGCCGTACGGGACTGCAATACATACGCCAGCGCGCTGGCACCAAGAATCGCTAGCAGGCCGAGAATTTGCACGCGTGATGCCAGCGCGATCAGCGTCAGCATGCTGGCGATACCGATTGCCGCCGCCGGTACCAGCCATCGAAAATTGAGCGGCTGCCCGGCGAGCGCCACTTGACGGCGCGCCAGCATCCAGGCCGCTGCACAACCGGCTATATACAGGGGCGCAATCGCCAGACCCGAGAGCACCGCAAGCTCCGCAAAGGTTCCCGTCAACGCCAGGCCAATGGCGAGTGCGCTGTGACACAGGATCGCGATGTGCGGCGAGTGATGTTTGGTGTGCAACCGTCCCAACATCCGCGGCAGCAGACCGTCACGAGCCAAGCCGTACAGAATACGTGGACTGCAAAGGATCTCGCTGCCAAGAATGCCGAACATTGACACCGCCGCACCAATGACCATCAGCAATTGAAGGCCAGGAGCTACACGCGCCATCGCGTCGGCAAGCGGTGCATTGGAGTGTGCCAGCGCAGCGCCCAATATCCCCTGCGCAATGAACTGGATGGTTGCGTACAGCAGCGCCACCGACAGCATCGCGATCGCCAGGGCGCGCGGAATCGTGCGTGCCGGGCGCACGACCTCACCGCTCGCGCACAGTGATATCTCCATGCCTGACAGAGCGAATAGAATGAGTATCAGGGCGCGGCCGACCCCCTCCATGCTGGGCGCCGCGGTGGCCACGAGATTCGCACTGTGGATTGCGCCCGCACCCAGGACGACGAAAACCGCGAGCGGAATCAATTTCAGCAGGGTCGTCGCATTGATCAGCCATGTAGCTCGCGCCACACCGCCGATATTGACCAGCGCCAGAGCGCCGATTGCGCCGACGATGACCACCACCCTCACTGGCGCCATCAACGGGGGTGGCAAAGTACGCACCATCATGTCCGCGAACGCCGCCGCGATACCACCGCAGGCCAGCACGTTGCTGAACCACAGCAGTAAGCCGGCGATGAAGCCGGCCAACGGCCCAAAGGCCGCTTCGACGTAGCCATAGGCGCCACCACTGGTCGGCACTCGGCTGCCAGCCTCGGCAAAGCAGATGGCGACGGCGCCCACTACAAACGCGCCGACCAGAAAGGCGAGTGGCGCCAGGGTACCGATATTCCCGGCGAGCACGGCCGGCGCCACGAATATGCTGGCACCGACCACGCAATTGACGATGCTCGCCGCCAGATCCCAAGGCCCTACCGCACGTACCAGTCCGGCGTCGCGTCGATGACCTTCCATGCGCAACGATACCACGTCGCCTGTATGCTACCTGGGCGCTTCCCGACCGGTGACGTGCACCACCAGCCCCACTGCGGCCATCGCCCAGACGATGGCCGGACTCGAGGGCACATCGAATACCGCCGAGCACACCAGCCCCACCACATAACTGACCAGGGCCAGCGCGTAACCCAGTACCAGCTGCCGTTGGGGCGGATGCCGGTAGGTGGCGATAGCCGGCACGATCAGCGTTGAGAACACCAGATACACGCCGACCAGCTGCACCGAGATCGTGACGACGAGTGCGAACAGCACGTAGAAGCCGACGCGGCCAAGCTGTTCGCGCCAGCGGAACCACGCCACCAGAAATACCGCGGTCACGATCGCGGCGTGCAGCAGCTGCGTCGGGGTAACCCAGAGGATCTGGCCCGCCAGCAGGTCCTTCAGATCCTCCCCGCCGTGCGGATCATTGGCGAGCAGGAGGATTTGCGCGGTCGAAGCCAGCACGAACAGCACGCCAATCAGTGCTTCCTGCACTTCCGGTCGCTTGCGCTCGGTCCAGGTCAGCAGCAATGCACCGGCCAGCGCGGCGGCGGCCGCCGCGACCTGCGTGGTCCAGCCGCTCGCCCCCAGGCCGAAGCTGTGCGCCGCGATCACGCCGAGGCCCGCGGCCTGGGCGATCGCCAGATCGATGAACACGATGCCGCGCGAGAGCACCTGCTGGCCGAGCGGCACATGCGAGAGCACCACCAGCACACCGGCCACGAGTGCCGGCCAGAGAATAGTCAACTGCATGTGTAGATCGTTCATTTAAGTGCTGCCGTGAGTCGGTTGATCGTGTCATCGAACAGGCCGAACAAATCGGTCGCCTGCGGGGTGCCGCCGACCGCATAGGGCAGCAACACGACCGGCGCATGGATACGCTCGGCGAGCCAGTCGGCCGCCTTGGGATCGTTGTAGGCGCTGCGCATGATCATTTTCGGCGGTGTCGCCGTGAGCTTGGTGACCAGCTGGCCGAGGTACCCGGCACTGGGCGGCACGCCGGGCTTGGGCTCGATCGCCGCCAGCTCCTTCAGTCCCAGCCAATCGCAGAGGTACGCCTGGTCGCGGTGGATCACCACCACGCCCACGCCCTTGAGCGGAGCGGCCTGCGCTTCCCAGCGCACAGTGGCCTGCTGCCAACGCTGCTGGAAATCTTCGCCGCGCGCGGCATAGAAGGCGGCGTTGCCGGCATCCAGCTGCGACAGGCGCGCGGTGAGCGCCTTGGCAATCACCGCGATGTTGTGCGGATTGAGGGTCACATGCGGATTGCCCAGCGGGTGGATATCGCCCATCGAGCGATCGACCGCCGAGGGCACTTCGAGCAGGTGCACCAGCGGTGCGGCCTCGAAATACCCCAAGCTGCCGGGCTGGATCTTGGTATTGCCCGAGTCCTGCAGCAGCACCGGCATCCAGCCGATCTCGAGATCGGCGCCGGTGGCCAACACCAGATCGGCGGTACGCGCCCGCGCCACGAGACTGGGCTTCGCATCGACACGGTGCACGTCCTGGAAGGCGCTGGTCGCCGTGTAGACATTGACCTTGTCGCCGCCCAATGCGGTGGCCAGCGCGGCCCAGTCAGGCGTGGTGGCGAGTACCTTGAGCGCCGCCTGAGCCGGCAGTGCACTCAAGGACAGCAGTGCGGCGGCCAATGTGACCAGCGAGCGAATTAATTTAGACATAGTGGCGGTTCCTAGAATTTATGCGCGCCGTGCGCGCCGATGGCGAAGATGTACTGCAGCTGCAGCTCGTGATCGCGCTGCAAGGTGCGCGCCTGATCCCAGGCGAACTGTGCCCGCAGTCGCGAGAATTCGCTTAAGGACCAGTCCACCATGAGGGTGGTGCGATCCGGCGTGGCCGCGGCCAGTGCCGGAAACGCTGCCAGCGGTAGCAGGCCGGCATTGACCTGGCCGATCAACGGTGTGCCCGAATCCAGCGCGTCGTAGCGCAGTCCCGCACGCCAGCGCGGCATGAACTCGAACACGCCCTGCAGGTACCAGCCCGACTGCGCACTGCGGTAGGCGCCGGCTAAGTTGCTCCCCGCGGTGTCGAACGCCAGCTGTCCGTCCTCGGTGCGGTGCAGGTACTCGCCCTGGAGCTTCAGCAGATGCTGGGTCGGATCGCCATGCGGCGCCCACTTGAGCGTGCCATCCACGATCCAGGTGCGCGAGGTACCGCTGAAGGCGTTGCTGACACCGACCCCGAACTGATCGACGTCGGCGTAGCTTCGATCAGTGGAACGATTATCGATGCCGGACAGTCCCAGGCGCCAGCTGGTGGAATCGCCGACATCGCCACCCAGGTGCGCGAACAGCGCATTGCCGTTCAGGCCGTTCGAATTGCGATGGGTGCCCGGAAATGCACCGCCATTGCCGGTCTCGACGCCCACCTCCAGAAAGTAATCGGTCGGCGCGACCCAGCGCAGCTGCGCGCCATCCTGTGCCAGCTGGCCATCGAACAGCACCTGATAGACCAGCGGCTGATCGACGAAGTCCCAGGCATGCGAGTGAATCTCGTTGAGATACCCGATGCCTGAGAAGAAGCGGCCGCCCTTGAGCGTGAAGCCGTGACTGAGCGCCAGGGTCTTGAAATACGCCTCCTCGACATGGATGGTATCGTCAGCGTGTATCGATGCGGTGACGTTGGCAAAGAAGAACGGATCCACATTGGATGCCACCGTCAGCTCGGATTCGCCGAGATTGAAACTGCGCTCGCCGGGCCCGGTGCCGGACCGGGGCGGAATGAAACCCGCCACCCGATAGGTCGCCGGATCCTCGGAAAGACTGGCGTAGTTGCCGGCCAGGATCATCGAGATTGCGGGATTGAAGGCTGTGGCACTGCTGCTCCGTGCACCCGGCGCCGGCGGTGCCACCACCGCAGCGCTTTCCAGCTGGTTGATCCGCGCTTCCAGCGCCTGCACGCGGGCGGCGTATTCGGCCCGCATGCTGTCCAGCTCGGCGCGCAGGCTGGTCACGTCATCGGTTGCGGCCTGCACGGCGAGGGGCCAGAGCGGCAGGCCCAGAATCATCATTACTGCAATAGGCGTTAATTTCGCCATGACACGCTACTCCTTAGGAATCCCGACAACGACACGGCCGCGGGCTTGAGGGCCCACGACCGACGAGGGTCAGGACAGGAGCGGCGGAGCGCGGGAGCGGAAGGCGAGCTGCGGAGCGTGCGCGACGAGCGGCGCAAGCAGCACGTGATAAGCGGTCTCGGCGCGCAGATGCGACAGGGTCAGCGGGTTGCTGGCGGCACCGGCCCCGCCCAGTACCGGCGAAAACGACTGGCAGTCCGGGCAGCTGTGGGTAGTCTTGGCAGCAATGCCCTGCGGGTCACCCGTGAGTCGCAGGTGCGAATAATCGTGCGCAACGGCGCCGAACTGCGCAAAGATCAGCGTCAACGCCAGCAGCAGGCCGATCGGCCCGGCGCGCTGGCGACGCGGCAGAAAACTGGCTAGAGCCATGGCGGCAGTATAGCCCTGGATACGGGGCGCGGGTACCACGCGACGCCGGGGCCGGATTAAGTTTCAGTCGGATTGCGAGCCGGCGGGCTTCCGTGTGAGCGCCTCGCCCAACTCCAGGATGGCGTCGACCATGATCTTCAGGTCGCGCGACTCGGTGCGATGATTGGCGATGGCCGCGCGCAGGCAATAGCGCCCGTTGAGCGTCGTATAGGACGGCGCGGCGATGCCGCTCTCGTGCAGGCGAATCAGCAACTCCTCATTGAAGGCGTTGAGCTGATCGGCCGCCAGACCGGGCGGCCGGTAGCGGAAGCAGACGATGTTCAGCACCACCGGTGCCATCAGCTCCAGCCGCGGTTCGGCGGTGATCAGCGCCGCCAGCTCGTGTGCCTGGGCGATGTTCTGCTCGATCAGGCGCCCGAACTTGTCGAGCCCGTGTTCCTTGAACGACAGCCACACTTTGAGGGCACGAAAGCCGCGCGACAGCTGCGGACCATAGTCGCTGAACCACAACGCGCCGCTCGCCAACCCCCGCTCCGCGTGCTTGAGATAGTCGGGCGTGAGCGCGAAGGCCGCGCGCTGCGCGCCCCGGTCCCGCACCAGTGCACAACCGGCCTCGAAGGGCACGTGCAGCCACTTATGCAGATCGAGTGCCACGGAATCGGCGCGCTCGATGCCCGTCATCAAGTGACGGTGGCGCGGTGCGAGCGTGACCACGGCGCCAATGGCACCATCGACGTGAAACCACAACCCTTCACGCTCGCAGAGCGCCGCCAAGGCCTGCAGATCGTCCACGGCACCGGTATTGATCGTGCCGGCATTGCCTATCACGCAGGCCGGCTTCAGTCCGCGTGCGCGATCGGCCGCGATCATGCGCTGTAGCGCGTCTAGCTCAATGCGGTACTGCGCGTCCACCGGCACCTTGCGCAGCGCCTCGCTGCCCAGGCCCAGCAGTTCCACCGCCTTCTGCGCGCAGCTGTGCACCTCGACCGAGGCGTACACGCACAGCGCGGCCGGCATCGCGCGCACGCCCTGCGTGCGCACATCGCACCCGGCCGCGGCGTTGCGCGCCACTGCCAGCGCCACCAGGTTGGCCATCGAGGCGCCGCTCAAGAGCAGGCCGCCGGCGTCGTCCGGAAAGCCGATGATCTGCTTGCACCAGTCGATCACCTGGGTCTCGACCTGCACCGCCACATGATTGCCGCCACCCATGTTGGGATTGACGATTGCGGCGAGAAAATCGCCGATCGCGCCGAGCGGGGTGCCATTGCCCATGTACCAGGAAAAGAAGCGCGGATGCACGTTGCCCATCGGGTAAGGCAGCACCCAGTCGCGGAAATCCTGATAGGCGGCTTCCGCGCCCTGCGGGCCGCGCGGCAGCGGTTGCTGGAATTTCGCGACGATCGCCGCGGGCGTCGGCTGCCAGACCGGGCGCTCACGCAGGGACTGAAGCCAGTCGAAGCCCTCATCCACGGCACGATGCGCGAGCGCGCGCATCGCCTGCCAATCGGCCGGGTCCAGCGTCTCAGTGGGCGGATTTGACGGCATCAGGTCCTCCATTTCGCGTCCGACTCAGCGCTCTCCCTGACGCGCAGGGCGGTCATGCGGCGGATCAGCGCCTTCGGCAACGGCTGGTCCAGCGGAAACTGGACGGAATTGCTGCCAAACTTGTAGCCGGTGAGTTCGCTGGCGAACGCCCGGACAACCGAGGGCGTTGGAAAGAAGCCGACGTGCTGCTTGAAGCCCGCAAACATCACCAGGATTCTGCGCTGTGAATAGGTTGGCATGCGCCACTTGATCTCTTCGGTGGCACCGGGCAGCTCGGCCCGGATGCACTGGCGAATTTCGCGCAGCCTGGCGCGCGCGGCGCTCGGCGCCGCCTCGATATATTCGGCAACGCTGGCGGGACGCCCGGCCCGCGCCTTCGCCTTCGCTTTCGCTTTCGCTTTCGCTTTCGCCTTGGGTGCCGCTGGCGATCTCTTCTTTGCTGTGGCTTTCATGGTTAACTCCCCCTGCCCTGCAAGTCTGGTTACTTTTCCTTGCCGGCCGCGAACAGTTCATCGAGCTTCTGCTCGTAGGCGTGGTAATCGAGATAGCGATACAGGTCGGCGCGGGTCTGCATGCGCTCGATGAATGAACGCTGGGTGCCGCTAGTGCGAATGGTCTGCATGCACTCGAGCGCCGCGGCGTTCATCGCCCGGTACACTGCGCAGCAGTAGAGCACGATGTCGACCCCTGCCCCGCCCAGCTCCTCGCACGTATATAAAGGCGTCTGCCCGAACTCGGTAATGTTGGCGAGGATCGGCACGCCGACCGCCGCACGGATGCGATGATAGTCTGCGAGTGTGGCGACCGCCTCCGGAAAGATCATATCGGCGCCGGCGGCCACGCAGGCCTGCGCGCGTTCGATCGCGCGCTCGAGACCCTCGCTGGCCAATGCATCGGTGCGCGCCATGATCACGAACTGCGCATCGGTGCGCGCATCCACCGCCGCCTTGATGCGATCGACCATTTCGGCCTGCGGCACGACCTCCTTGCCAGGCCGGTGGCCGCAACGCTTGGCCTGCACCTGGTCCTCGATATGCAGTCCCGCAGCCCCCGCCTTGATGAATGACTTGACAGTGCGTGCGATGTTGAAAGCGCCGCCCCAGCCGGTATCGGCATCTACCAGCAGCGGCAGCCCCACCGCATCGGTGATGCGGCCGATCTCGGTGACCACATCCTGCATGCTGCTGATGCCGAGGTCCGGTACGCCCAGGGTGTTGGCCGCCAGGCCGCCGCCGGACAGATAGATGGCCCGGTAGCCGACCGCCTCGGCCATGCGCGCCACATAGGGGTTGATGGTGCCCAGCACCTGCAGCGGGCGCTCGCTGGCGAGCGCCGCGCGCAGGCGCGCCCCCGCGGAAAGTGGCTTGGGGTCCGACTTGGCGGTCATAGGCCGGTCTCCGGAACTGCTGCTGGACGGGTGGCGCGGTGCATTGTCCCACAGCCGGCAGCTCGCTGCCGCGCTGCGAACAAGCGCTGCAGCGGGGCGGCGCGCACAGTCTTGACCGGAGCGACCAATGGGATACCATCGGCTGCGGCTAGGCGCCGCACTCCGCGATTACCTGGAGTTCATTCGGCAACGATCACACGGTAGCTGCAGAGAACGCTCGCCGCTTGACCCGAAGTCTCCTGTTGACAGGCCCACCGCACCGATATGCCAACCATCAGTGAATTCTTCGGAATTCTCATTCGAATGTATTGGGATGATCACCCGCCACCGCATTTTCATGCACTCTATGGCGAGCATGAAGCGCAGTACAACATTGCCACTCTCGATACCATACACGGAACATTGCCGCGCCGCGCTCACGCCCTGGTCGTCGAGTGGGCCTCACTGCACAAAGATGAACTGCTGAAGAACTGGGAAAGGTGCCAGGTGCCAGCCCCAGCCGTGCCCATTGCACCCTTGGAGTAACCATCATGGCCGTTTGGTCCATCGTCCGCTTCCAGGTATTGTCGAATTTCAAGATCGAAGTTTCATTTGCCGATGGCACGACCGGCGTGGCGGACCTTGCGCCGCGACTGTCGCAGGGACCGCTCGGTGATGGTTTCGATGCGCTTTGCAATCAGGCAGCATTCGCAAGGGTGTACCTGGAGCACGGCGCGTTAACATGGCCGGGTGGCATTGATCTGGCGCCGGATGCAATGTATCAGCGTATTCGCGACTCAGGCACGTCGACTCTCGCCGCTAAGAGCAGAAGAGTTGCGTAAGATCAAATTGGTCTGCCCGGATACTCCGTTCAGCGCGCTTCTGCTCGCGCACGCCAGGCCCTCGCTGGCAAGCGCATCGGTGCGCGCATCCACCGCCGCATAGGGGTTGATGGTGCCCAGCACCCGCAGCGCCGGGCAAGCACAGCGCCAGGCGCGGCCTTACAATTTCTTGCCCCTCGCTACCGGGAACCGCCATGCTCAAGAGCGTCGTGATGCACGATATTTCGATCAACCATATCGCTTCAATGGAGCGCTGGTACTACCGCGATCATGCGCCAGAGATCAATCGCCGCTTCGGACCCTGGCTGGCGCGGCACGACAGCTATCTGCCGGTAGACGCGCCCGTGGATGCGCGCGCCGCCGGGTTCTACAACTGGCGTGTGACGGAGGGCTACTGGCGGGAAATGCCCGCGACGGGTCCGCGCGGCAACCTGGCCTTCACCGTACCGCCGGCCGAGCCACGGGTGGCGGTCGCTTTCGTTCCGGCGCAGCCCACCGAGGATTTCATGGGCGGCGCACTGCAGCCCCACGAGCGCGCCGTGCTGCGCTGGTATGTGCTGACGCGCTATCCGGAAGGCGTAAGCGAGCGCGATGGCGAGAACTGGTTCATCGACCGGCATGGCCGCGAGCTGCCGCAGCTGCCCGGCGTGTATCGCGCTTTCAGCACCCGCGTGCACCAGCAGCCGGTGGGCCTGCCGGGCGAATGGCCGCCGCAGGCCAGGCCGCATGCGGGCAAGGTCCTGGGTAAGTGGGATCGCTTAAGCGAACTGTGGTTCGAGACTTTCGATGACTGGCGGGCCTTTATGGCCGCCGCGGCCGGGCTCAAACCGCCGGCCTGGGCCACCGCCAGCGCCTATCCCTTTGTGCGGCCGCATAGCGAACTCGTAAGCTCCTTCCTGCTGGAGCGGCCCAACGATGAATTCTGGCGCGACGCGCGCGGTTACCTGTAGCCCGCGCCCTCCGCTACCCCTTGCCCAGCCGGGTGATCGCGTGCGTGCCATGGGCCAGCGCGACGTTCTTGGTCTCCATATAAAAGTCGAAGGAATAGTCGCCGCCGTCGCGACCGATGCCGCTGTACTTCATACCGCCGAAGGGCGTGGGCAGGTGGCGCACGTTCTCGGAATTGACCCAGATCATGCCGGCTTCCAGTTGTTCGCTGAAACGCACCGCGCGCGACACATCGCGGGTCCAGAGGTATCCGGCCAGGCCGTAGCGTACATCGTTGGCGATGCTCAAGGCCTCGGCTTCGTCCTTGAAGGTGATGGCGGTCAGCACCGGACCAAAGATCTCCTCCTGGGCCACGCGCATGTCCCGGCGTGCGCCGGTCAGCAGGGTCGGCTGCACGTAATGACCACCGCCAGGGCCGGCATGCGGCGCACCACCGGCGGCAACCGTGGCGCCCTCACCCCGGGCGATCTCGAAGTACGACAGCACCTTGTCGCGATGGCGCTGGTGAATCAACGGACCGATCTCGGTGGCCGGATCCAGCGGATGCCCGACCTTCAGATTTCGTACCCGTGCCGCCACCCGCTCGAGAAACTTCGGCGCAATGCTCTCGTGTATCAGCAGGCGGCTCGATGAGGTGCAACGCTCGCCGTTGAGGCTGTAGATCATGAACACGACGGCGTCGAGAGCGCGCTCGAGGTCGGCGTCGTCGAAGACGATGACCGGATTCTTGCCGCCCAATTCAAAGTGCACGCGCTTCAATGTCGCGGCACCCTGGCGCATGATGGCGCTGCCGGTCGAGGACTCCCCAATGAAGGCCACGGCCTTGATCAGCGGGTGCTCGGTCAGCGCCTTGCCGGCTTCCTCGCCCAGGCCGTGCACCACATTGAGCACGCCGGGCGGCAGGCCGGCCTGCAGTGCAATCTCGGCCAGCCGCTGTGCCGTGACCGGGCTCCACTCGGCGGGTTTGTGTACCACGGTGCAGCCGGCCGCCAGCGCCGGCGCGATCTTCCAAGTCGAGAGCATGAACGGCGTATTCCAGGGCGTGATCACGCCCACCGGCCCGACCGGCGTGCGCAGCGTGTAGTTCAGATGCGTCTCGGTGGGCAGCGAGCGGCCATCGCGCGCGCCCTCGGCGCGATCGGCGAAGAAGCGGAAGTTCTCGGCGCCGCGTACCGCCGCCTTGGACATGAAGCGCAGCGCCTGCCCCGTATCCCAGGACTCGAGCAGCGCCAGCTCTTCGGCATGCGCCTCGATGGCATCGGCGATACCGTGCAGCAGCTCGCGGCGCCTGGGCCCTGCCAGATCGCGCCAGGCCGGAAAAGCGCGCGCCGCCGCCTGGGCGGCGCGATCGACATCCGCCGGGCTGCCGCGCGGCACCGTGGCGACAGTGCTGCCATCCACCGGGCTCTCAGTACTGAAGCTTCGGCCGTCCGCGGACGGCTGGGCCTGGCCATCGATGATGTGCGCCAGCCGACCGCCGGGGAATCCCGCCAGGTGTCCGGCCAGGTGCTTGAGGTTGGCGGCCAGTGCCTCGCTGCCCGCTGGCGCCGTAGTCTTGTCAGCCATGTTCCACCCCGTCGGCATGCCCGTTCCTGGCAGAACCTTAACATGTTAACTAAAAGCTGTCACGGGTCACTGGTAGACTCGTGCGGCGATTGCCAGGCCGATACTTAACATGTTAATGTTTTGCCGTAATGCAAAGCGCCCGGCTCAGTCTGCATGGCAAACCCACAAGTCTGGCCGCCCAGGTCGATCCGGCGCGCGCGCGGGTGTGGCTGGATGGCATCGCGTATGCGCAGTCCGAGCTGCTGTTCGAGGTCCCGACCCACGGCGCGGTCTACGGCACGGCGCTGAACTTTCGTGGCGCGCTGGCGGCTTTAGGTGCCGCGGTCTCGGCCGCGCCTTATCTGGCACCACCCCGGGCGCCAATCCTGTATATCAAGCCGCGCAATACCTGGATCGGCCACGGCGCCGCGGTCTACCTGCCGGCGGGTCACGAGGCCGTAGCGCTGGGCCCAACGCTGGGCGTGGTAATCGGCCGCGCCGCCACCCGGGTGGCCAGTGCGAGCGCACTCGACTACGTCGGCGGCTACACCGTGGTCAACGACCTGGCGCTGCCCCACGACAGCTATTTTCGCCCGGCCATCCAGCAGCAATGCCGCGACGGCTTCTGCCCGATCGGCCCCTGGATCGTCGAGGCCAGTGCGATTGCCGACCCTGACGCGCTGCCGATCCGCGCCTACCTGAACGGCACACTGCGCCTGCAAACCAACCTGGCGGAACTGATCCGCCCGCTCCGCCAGCTGATCAGTGATGTCAGCACCTTCATGACCCTGCGCAGTGGGGATGTACTGCTGGTCGGCCTGCCGGAGAACCTGCCGCTGGCGCGCGCCGGGGATCTGATGGCCATCGAGATCGAGGGCATCGGCCGGCTGGAGAACCGGCTGCTGGCCGAGCCGGGCGCGGCATGAAGCGCGCACGCATCGCCTGGGCGGGTGCCATCCACGACGCCTGTGAGCTGGACGGCAGGCTGCAACTGGCCGATGGCCGGGTACCCGACGAGGCCGGCGTGGTGTGGCTGCCGCCCTTCGAGCCACAAACGGTGTTCGCCGTCGGTCTCAACTATGCCGATCACGTGCGCGAGCTGAACTTCAAGCCGCCCGCCGAGCCGCTGGTGTTCCTCAAGGGTCCCAACACGCTGGCCGGACATCGCGCGCACACGCCGCGCCCCGCCGGCATCAAGTTCATGCACTATGAATGCGAACTGGCCGTGGTGATCGGCCGCAGTGCGCGCCGGGTCAAGCGCCACGAGGCGCTCGACTACGTGGCCGGTTACACCATCGCCAACGACTACGCGATCCGCGACTATCTCGAGAACTATTACCGCCCCAACCTGCGCGTGAAGAATCGCGATGCGGCCACGCTGCTCGGACCCTGGCTGGTCGATGCCGCCGAGGTGCCGGACCCCATGAAGCTGTGGCTGCGCACCACGGTGAACGGCCAGGTCACGCAGCAGGGCACGACCGCCGACATGATTTTTGGCGTTGCGCAGCTGATCGAATACCTCAGCGCCTTCATGACGCTGGGCGCGGGCGATGTAATACTGACGGGCACGCCGGAAGGCGTCGTCAACGTCAACCCCGGCGATGTCGTGGTCACCGAGATCGAATCGCTCGGCAGTCTGACGAGTCTGATCGTCGCCGCGCCGGAACCGGGCGGGCAGCAGGAGTAACTATGGGCAAACTGGCGCTGGCGGCAAAGATCACTCATGTCCCCTCGATGTACATCTCCGAACTTCCGGGCCGCCACCACGGCTGCCGCGAGGCGGCCATCGCGGGTCATCGACTCATCGGCGAGCGTTGCCGCGCGCTGGACGTCGACACGATCGTGGTGCTCGACGTGCACTGGCTGGTTAATGCCGGCTATCACGTCAATTGCGGCCCACGTTTCCAGGGCACCTACACCAGCAACGAACTGCCGCACTTCATCCACGACCTGAGCTATGACTACCCGGGCAACCCGGCACTCGGCCGGCAGATCGCCCGCCAGGCCACGGCGCGCGGCGTCCACACCCGCGCCCATGAGATGGCCAGCCTGGATCTGGAATACGGCACGCTGGTGCCGATGCGCTATATGAACAGCGACCAGCACTTCAAGGTCGTGTCGGTGGCCGCCTGGTGCGCCTGGCACAAGCTGGAGGACAGCCGCGACTTCGGCGCCGCGCTCGGCGAGGCCATTGCCGCCAGCGACTCGACCGTGGCCGTGCTGGCGAGCGGTTCGCTCTCGCACCGCTTCAGCGATAACGGCAGCCCCGAGGAATCGATGTTCGACATCAGTCGGGAATTCTTCCGCCAGGTGGACCTGCGTGTCGTCGATCTGTGGAAGCGCGGCGAGTTCAAGACCTTCATTGCGATGTTGCCCGACTACGCCGAGCGCTGCGAGGGCGAAGGCCTGATGCATGACACCGCGATGTTGCTGGGCCTGCTGGGCTGGGATCGCTACCAGCAGCCGGTGGAGATCATCACCGACTATTTTGCGAGTTCCGGCACCGGGCAGCTCAACGCGGTGTTCCCGCTGCCGCCGGCGCAGGCCTGAGTCGCGGCAGCCCGCAGCCATGCCACATCTGATCGTCGAATACACCGACAACCTGCGCGCCGAGGGCGAGATTCGCGCGCTGCTGCGCAAGGCCAACGCGGTGCTGATTGCCCAGGGCGGCGTATTCAAGCCCGGCGCGGTGCGCTCGCGGGCCATCGAACTGCACGACTACTGCATGGCAGACGATGCGGCCGACTACGCCTTCGTGCATTGCACGCTGAAGATTGGGGCCGGACGCACGAGCGAGCAGCAGCGCTCGGCCTGCACGGCACTGTTCGACATGATCAAGGAGCACTTCGCCGCGCTGTACGCGCGCCGCTACCTGGCGCTGTCGCTCGAGCTGGTTGAATTCAATGAGGGTGGGACCTACAAGCACAACAATGTGCACGCCCACTTTGGAGATCGCTGATGAGCATCAAGCCCACCCCCACACTGAGCGCCGCGCAGGTCGAGGACGCCGCCCGGCGCATCCATGTCGCCGAGCGCAGCCGCACGCAGATCGGCCAGCTCTCGCTGCAGTATCCGTCGATGAATATCGAGGACGCCTACGCCGTGCAACGCTGCTGGGTGACGATGAAACTCGCCGAGGGCCGCACGCTGCGCGGCCACAAGGTCGGCCTCACCTCGCGCGCCATGCAGCAATCCTCGCAGATCAATGAGCCGGACTTCGGCGATCTGCTCGATGACATGTTCTTCGAGTCCGGCGCCGACCTGCCGATGCAGCGCTTCATCGTGCCGCGCGTGGAAGTCGAGCTGGCCTTCGTGCTGGGGCGTGCGCTGCGCGGCCCCGGGGTCACCTTGTTCGACGTCCTGAGCGCCACCGAATACGTGGTGCCGGCCCTCGAGATCATCGACGCGCGCATCCAGCAGCAGGATCCGGTCAGCAAAGCGACCCGCAAGGTCACCGACACGATTTCCGACAATGCCGCCAACGCCGCGGTCGTAATTGGCGGCCGGCCGATCAAACCCCAGGATGTCGACCTGCGCTGGGTATCGGCACTGCTGTATCGCAACGGGGTCATCGAGGAATCGGGCGTGGCCGCCGCCGTGCTGAACCACCCCGCCAACGGCGTGGTCTGGCTCGCCAACAAGCTGGCGCAGTACGGCGTGGGCTTAAGCGCCGGTCAGACCATACTCGGCGGCTCGTTCACGCGCCCGGTCAACGCGGTCAGCGGCGACCAGTTCCATGTCGACTACGGCGCGCTGGGCGCCATCATCTGCCGCTTCGCCTGAAGGTGCTGCCATGAAGACGCCAGTCAACACTTTCAAGGCGGCACTGGCCGCCCGCCGCCTGCAGATCGGACTGTGGAGCGGCCTGGCCGACGGCTATTGCGCCGAGATCTGCGCCGGCGCCGGCTTCGACTGGCTGGCGCTCGATGCCGAGCACGCGCCCAACGACCTGCGCACGCTGCTGTCACAACTGCAGGCGATGGCGCCCTACCCCGTGGCACCCGTGGTGCGGGCCACCATCGGCGATTGCGCCCACATCAAGCAGCTGCTGGACCTGGGCGCCCAAACCCTGCTGGTGCCGATCGTGGAGAGCGCCGAGCAGGCCGCCGAGCTGGTGCGCGCCACGCGCTATCCGCCGCAGGGCATACGCGGCGTCGGCAGCGCACTGGCTCGCGCCTCGCGCTGGAATCGCTACAGCAACTATCTGCACGAGGCCGACGCGCAGGTATGCCTGGTGGTGCAGATCGAGACACCGCGTGGCATCGAACACCTCGACGCCATTGCCCGTGTGCCGGGGGTCGATGGCGTGTTCATCGGTCCGGCCGACCTCAGTGCCTCGATGGGGTATCGCGGTCAACCCGAACACCCCGCGGTGCAGACGGTGATGGAATCGGCCGTGGCCCGCATCCTCGCTGCCGGCCAGGCCGCCGGCACGTTGTTGGGCAACGAAACGCTGGCCCGCAAGTTTATCGCGTTGGGCTGCAGTTTCGTGGCTGTGGGTGTCGACACGCTGCTGCTGGCCCGCGCCACCCAGGAACTGGCGCGTCGATTCAAGAACCATGCCGTTGGTGAGGCCCATGCGGCCCTTTGATCAATCGCTGCCGATGGCGCTGCTGGCGGCGCGCGAGTCGATCATGGCTTTCTTCCGCCCGCACCTGAATGAGCTTGGGCTCACCGAACAGCAGTGGCGCATCATTCGTGTGCTGCGCGAACATGACGAACTGGAGTTTCACGAACTGGCTGCCATCGCCAAGCTACTGCCGCCCAGTCTCTCAGGCATGCTCACGCGTCTCGAGCGCCTGCGGCTGATCCGGCGCCGCAAGCGCAGCAGCGATCAGCGCCGCCTGCATATCGCGCTCAGCGCCGAGGGCGTGGCGCGCTTCGACGAGGCCAGCCGCCAGATGGAACGGGTATATAAGGACATTGAAACAAGATTCGGCCGGCGGCGACTGGCGTCACTGTTCCAGCTGCTGAGTAGCGCGCGCGCGCTGCGGCCGGATACGGCGGCCGCACGACGCAGGTCACGGGAGACCACTCGATGAGTGTCATGACCACGGGTGATGTCATTGCCGAATCCCTGATTGCCCATGGCGTCGATACGGTGTTCGGTATTCCCGGCGCGCATATGTACGACTTCAACGACGCGCTCGTGCGACGCCAGGATCGCCTGCGCTTCATCACCACGCGCCATGAACAGGGCGCCGGGTACATGGCCTTCGGCTATGCCAAGGCCAGCGGCAAGGTCGGCACCTATACCGTGGTGCCAGGCCCGGGCGTGCTGAACTCCGGCGCTGCGCTATGCACCGCGTACGGCGCCACGGCGCCCGTGCTGTGCGTCACCGGCAACATCATGTCGAATTTGATCGGCCAGGGCCGCGGCCAGCTGCATGAACTGCCCGATCAGCTGGCGCTGCTGCGCGGCCTGACCAAATGGAGCGAGCGCATCAATCACCCGACCGAGGCTCCGCAGGTAATGGCCGAGGCCTTCCGGCAGCTGCGCAGTGGCCGGATCCGTCCGGTGGCGGTCGAAGCACCCTGGGATGTGTTTGGCATGAAGGCCGAGGTCGCACCGGTCGCGCCGCTGCCGCCGATTGCGCCGCCCACGCCTGATCCGGATGCCGTGACCGCCGCAGCGCGGCTGATGGCCGGCGCCCGGCGCCCGCTGATCTGCGTCGGTGCCGGCGCCCTGGCTGCCGGCGAGGCGATAGTCGAGCTGGCCACGCAGCTGCAGGCTCCGGTGACCTCGCATCGCAGCGGCAAGGGCATCGTGAGCGAGGACTCGCCCTACGGCATGTCCTCGGTCGCGGCCTGGAACTACTGGCGTGAGTGCGATCTGCTGATCGGCATCGGCAGCCGCCTGGAACTGCCGTACCTGCGCTGGCGCTGGCTGCCTGCCGGACTGAAAGTCGTGCGCGTCGACATCGACCCCACCGAAATGGTGCGGCTCAAGCCCGACGTCGGCATCGTCAGTGACGCCGCGCTCGGCGCTCGCGCGCTGATCGACGCGCTGGCCAAAACGCAACTTAAGCGCAGCGCGCAAACCGAACGCTTCGCGGCGATCAAGCAGCGCGCGCACGCCGCGATCCAGTCGGTGGCGCCGCAGATGGGGTTCATCAACGCCATCCGCGAGGTGCTGCCGCGCGACGGCTACTACTGCGAGGAAATTTCGCAGGTCGGTTTCACCTCGCGCTTTGGCTTCCCGGTCTACCAGCCGCGCCAGTACGTGACCTGTGGCTACCAGGACAACCTGGGATTTGGCTTCAACACCGCGCTGGGGGTCAAGGTTGCCCATCCCGGCAAGGCCGTGGTGGCGGTCAGCGGCGACGGCGGCTTCCTGTTCGGCGTACAGGAGCTGGCCACGGCGGTGCAATACGGCATCAACCTGGTGACGATCGTGTTCAACAACTCCAGCTTCGGCAACGTGCGGCGCGATCAGATCGAGCGCTACGGCAGCCGCTTCCTCGGTGCCGAGCTGCGCAATCCCGATTTCGCAAAGCTCGCGGAGAGCTTCGGCGCGCTGGCGCTCAGGGCCGACTCACCCGCAGAGCTCCGATCTGCGCTGGAGCGGGCGCTGGCCGCGGGCGCGCCGGCCGTGATCGAGGTGCGCAGTGCGCCTGGCGCGGAGACCTCGCCGTGGAGCTTCATCCATCCGGCGGCGCCGGGTTGAGGCGCGGCGCTCGACATCACAGGTTAATCCCTTGGGTACGTTGATGGTCTCGGCGAACGATAGAATTCGCTTTGGCGAGCTTACGGGTGTTGCTCCGCGTACGCGAGCGCGAGCGCGAGCGCGCCCGACAGACCGCGTCCACCGCTCCGGTCAACGATACTGCCACATGTACTTCACGAACTTCCGGAATCCGTCGTAGTACAAAACATAGCCGCCGCGATTGTATCCGGCGATCATGAACAGCATTTCGTCGTGCCCATCCCGCAGCATGTCATCGAACTCCAGCGGCACAGCGAGCTCAGCCCGATCCACTTCCAGCTGATCAGGAAGCGTCCGGATCTGCCCGTTCGATCGACGCAAAAGCCAGAGCTGACTGGGCAAGGTTCGAGGTCCGTCGCACTCCTTAAAGATCTCTTCGCGCACAATGACTTTGAGCAAAGCATCACCGTTGCGTGCCACCCAGGCCAGCGGAATCTCCAGTTCCCACTTCTTCGGCGTGCGCCAGACCGGCCTCGCGGCGACGCCCGCCTCGCCCGTGTCTGTGGCGAGTTCGCAATTGTCGATCCGAGGGATGCGCTGTCTGAAGATCGGCCACACACGATTGAGGTCATCCGGATCGGGGACGCCTTCCTTCCAGCCAGCACTCGATCGCAGCGGTCGCCGCCGACCGTAGGTAGTCAGCAACGGTCGATAACGCGGCTCATCGAGGAACCCCGCGTACTCGATCGCCGGTTTCCCGACCGTCGGCACGACGCCCCTGCCGACGATGGTTTGTAGCCCAATCGACGCGTACGCGCCGAAGTCGGCGGGCGTGCGAGCGGTGATTGTGCCCAGGGTGAGTCCGGCCAGCGACACAGTCCAGGTGACACGCGGTGGATATTTCGCCGGCAGGCTCGTCAGGCACTCAACAGTCGGGCAGTCGTATGGAAACGCCTCCCAGCCTGCGGCGGCATGACGAAATACGACGCGCACCCGCGGGCGCTTCGACTCGCCCGCGTCTGCTCTCGGCATGCTCTCTAAGACGCCGACGAGAAACGGCGAGTCGGCCGCGGCGAGGCGGGCCGCGGCAGCGAGGACCAGCGTCCAAACCAGTTGTGACCTCATGGCGGCCTCCAGTGCAGGGAGCGATCGCCTCAACTTCTAATTCGCGCCTTGGGTTCGCGAGGAGCTAACAGG
>Ga0209069_10000332_pt1 | contig 20860 bp, 15 predicted proteins | sample Str013_2_FD_187202 | JGI IMG/M metagenome (GOLD analysis project Ga0209069, IMG submission 187202) | Freshwater sediment microbial communities in response to fracking from Pennsylvania, USA - Straight Creek_MetaG_SC_2013 (SPAdes) (version 2) | ecosystem: Environmental > Aquatic > Freshwater >...
GTGTTCCAATACGGCAGCACGTCCTTGCGCACCTCCATCGCCATCACGATCTCCTCGAGCGCCGCGTTGCCGGCCCGCTCGCCGATGCCGTTGATGGTGGATTCGATCTGCCGCGCGCCCGCCCGAACGCCGGCCAGCGAGTTGGCGACGGCGAGGCCGAGGTCGTTGTGGCAGTGCGTCGACCAGACCACCTTGTCCGCCCCCGGTACGCGCTCGCGCAGCATGGTGAACAGCGCGAAGTATTCCTCGGGCGTGGCGTAGCCGACGGTATCGGGGATGTTCAAGGTGGTGGCGCCGGCCTTGATCGCGGCCTCGCAGCAGCGGCACAGGAAATCCTGCTCGGTGCGGGTGGCATCCTCCGCCGACCATTCGACGTTGTCGGTCCATTTGCGCGCCTGCGTCACCTGCCGCACCACCGCCTCCAGCACCTGCTCGGGCGCCATCTGCAGCTTGAACTTCATGTGGATCGGCGAGGTGGAGATGAACGTGTGGATGCGCGGCCGCCTGGCATGCTTGACCGCCTCGCCCGCCCGGTCGATGTCCTTCGGCGAGGCGCGGGAGAGGCCGGCCACCACCGCGTTCTTGACGACCTTGGCGATCTCCGACACGGCCTCGAAATCGCCGTTGGAGGCAATCGGAAAGCCGGCCTCGATGATATCGACGCCCATCTCATCGAGCAGCTCGGCGACCTGCAGCTTCTCCTCGTGGGTCATGGTGGCGCCGGGGCACTGCTCGCCGTCGCGCAAGGTGGTGTCGAAGATGAGCACGCGGTTGTCGTCGCGCTTGGCGTTGGCTGCGGCGGCATCGGTTGGCTTTGGGGCGGACTCGTTCATGGGCCTGATCCTTGACATCTGCGCCGGCCTCCCGGGGGTCATGGACCCATGCAGGGAAAACGCACGGCGATCTGAGGGGTATGTTTCATGTCACTCCATCCCCTGAGCATCCGTTCCCGACACGAACCGTCGAGGCTCAGGGGCCGGTAAGGAGCAGGATGGCCAGCAGCGGACGGCAGGCAGCCGCAATCGGGCGCTTCAGGGCGATGCCCCGCGCCGTCCCGATCGCCTGCTGTGCGTTCACCGTCACGGTCTGCGGTCCCGATGTGGCCTGCCGCCGGCTGGCCGTTACCATTCGCCATGTCCGCCCACACTTAGGCTCAGAAGTGAACCAATTGCAAGCGCAGCAGTGTCCCGGTCGGCCGAATTCTCCCTATCCCCGCATGGGGTGGGGAGAGGGAACTTAGGCGATCGCCGTGCCCCCGAGGAATGTGGCCGACTATGACGCCGGCTGGGCTATCAACATGCAATTTCCGGTCAGCTGGCATGTCGAAACAACCCTGGTATACCAGCAGCCGCGGTGGCATATGCTGTTGCAGCAATGATAATCAATAAGGAAACGACTCAAGGGTCCATCCGAAGATCGCTAGATCATGGAGACGACCCAATGAACGCTTTTACTTCAACTGATCTGCATTATTCGCGCGAGGTCAGCGAGCAGCGCCCCGTCCGCGCGGCAGGAATTTGGAAACGTTTTCTCAATGCTCTGATGGAGAGCCGGCAGCGGCAGGCGGAGCGTGAGGTCGCCCGCTACATCCACCTGAACGGCGGCAAGCTCACCGACGATATCGAGCGCCGCATCGAGCAGCGCCTGATGCACGGGTAGGACGGGCTGCTGACAATCGGCAAAGGCCAGGCAACGTGTTGCCTGGCCTTTTGCATCGTGACGATCAAGGCCCGTTCACTTACAGCCGCTCGCCGCGCTCCTCGGCGCCCAGATCCTTCATCTTGTCCTTGAATTTCTTGACCAGCCGCGAAATCTCGTCCATCGCGCGGTCGATGTCCTGCTCGGTCGGCAGCTTGAAGCCCTTGTCCTTGTTCGGGTTGGGCGCTTGCGCCCGCTTGTTCTTGTCCTCGCCGAGCCCGAGCACGTCCTCGAGCCGCTTGTTCTCGGCCCTCAGCTCGCCGTTCTCCTTGGCCAGCCGGTCGATCTCGGTCTGCATCAGCGCGCGCGTGTCGGCAACGCTCTCGCAGCTGAACTTGCCGCCCTTGTCCGCGCACACCGACACCTCGCCGGTCTGCTTGTCGAGCCGCAAAAAGCCCTTGTCGGTCGGCGTCATGCTGAAGCGGCCGGCATCGTCCGCGGCCAAGGCGGGCGTGGCGAGTGCGACCGCCGCGAACCCCACCATCGGCAGGAAGCGGCAACGAAACTGCGTGGCGCGCATAGCAAACTCTCCCATGCAATGGGCCATATCCGGTTCGCTGGGTATATGGTGGCTTCATGGCCGCTTTGGGATAGGTCATCCACATATTGTTCGCCCAAGGCTCGCGCCGCCCCGAAATCGCAAGCCGCCGGCGGCGAATCGGGGCAACCATTGCCGTGACGTCCGCGATGGCGGGGGATGTGCAGAAACGAAGCACCCCTTAACCGAAACTTTACTGCGAGGTGCGAGGCTCAGGATCAAGGGTCCGTGGATCGTGCCGGTGTCCGGATCACTCGAGCGCACTTGCCGAAGGCACGGTCCATCGTTGGGCAGGACCGGATTTTCTCTTCCCATTTGGAAGATCGCCTGAGGCGAGAGCCTATTTTTGGGTATCTGGGCTTCTGGGGAAGAGATTATGTCGAATTCGGATTGGAACTCCTCGCGCAACGCGAGGAGCGAGAGCGCCGTGAATTGCGGTGCCGAGGACCTGAAAGGCATTCTGCGCCGCATCGCCGATCAGATCGCGGATGCGGACAAGCGCCATTCCGATGCGCTGACGGAGATGCGCAGCCGCATCGGACAGCTGGGCGAGCGCACGGAAACCGCGAAAGCCGATTCCCCGATCGGCTATGCCGCCGCGTTCGAGCGGATCGAGGACCGCCTCGGCTCGCTGGCCGACCGGCTGGCCGAATCGCAGCGCTCGCGTGCCGAATCCCGCAGCGAGCCGGGGTTCCACCCATCGATGCCGTTTGCCGACGCGCCAACGCCGCCGCCCGCTGCCGTTGCCGGCATGACGACCCCTCCGGCCCTCAAGTCCGCCTTTGCGGCCATGGCCGCGCAGCCGGCCGGCCCCGCCCGGTTCGCGCCGGCGAGCCCGGATGCACCGGCTCCCCGCCACGAGCATCCGGCGCTCAAATCGCAGGTGTCGGCGGCGGCGCTGTCCGCAGTGCAGTCGTCCTCACCCGCGCAGGTGAAGCCGGTCCAGCCGGCGGCGGCCGCACAGCCCCACGTACCCACCGGCCTCGAGCCGTGGGACGCCGACCAGGCGCAGGCGCTCAGCGAAGTTTATGCCGAGCTCAGCGGCGCTCCGCTCGCGGCCACGCCCAAGAAACCGCAGAGCGATGCCGAGCGGACCGCCGAGGCGGCCGAGCGGGCCGTCGAACGGGCAGCCGACCTGGCCATCGAAAAAGCCTTCGGAAAATCGACGGAGGCGGCACGCGGAGAACGCGTCTGGCTCGAGGCCCGCTTCGGGGATATCGCCAAACGGATCGAACGCTCGCTCGGCGAAACGCAGCCCTCGGAAGGCTCGCTGCAGGCGCTCGGCCGCCGCTTCGACGATTTCGAGGCGCGTCTCGACGGCCTGCTCCGGCAGATCGCGGCGCGGGGCGACAAGGACGCGCTGGCGAGCATCGATGCCCATGTCAGCGACATCGCCAATCACCTGGGTGAGATCGAAACGCAGCTCGGGCGCCTCGACAAGGTGGAGCGCAACCTCGCGCAGGTCGCCGGCAAGCTCGGCAACGAGGCGGCACCGACCGAAACCGTGCTGATGGCGGTGGCCGCCGCGGCAGCCGACAAGGCGCTGTCGGCGACCCGCCACGGCTCCGCTTCCGAAGCCAGCCAGCAGCGGCTCGAGCATCTGCAGACCCTGGTCGAGAGCTACCTTTCCGAGAGCCGCGAGGGCGATGGCCACACCGCCAGCATCCTCGAGAGCATGCAAGGCTCGCTCAACCGGCTGGTCGAGCGGCTCGACGGGCTCGAAGCGCGCGACACGCCGGTCGGCAGCGCACCACAACCGCACGCCGAGACCGGCCGGCACGGGCCGGGCGCCGCCGCCTACAGCATGGGGCCGAGCGAGCACCATGCGGCGCCGACACGACCGGCGCGGCCACCCGAGTCGCCCATCGACGAAGCGGCCAGACCATCGATCCTGGCGGACCAGGCGCCGGCGATGCGGCGGATGGCCGCCGAGCTTGGCCGGACCATACCGGAGGCTTCCGGACATGGACATGGCCCGGCGATCGCCGAGCGCGCCCCGGCGGGCCGCGAGGATTTCATCGCCGCTGCCCGGCGCGCAGCCCGACAGGCGGCAAGCCAGCCCGCCGCGGTGGCAACCAGGCCCGAGCCGGTCGAGCCGCCGGCGGATGCCAAGCGCGGCTTGTTCGCGTTCCTGAAGCCCAATCCAGCCGATGCTGCCGCCGCAGCTGGCAAACCGGGCAAGCCGACTACATCCAAACCGGTCATGGTGGTCGCCATTGTCGCCTTGCTGCTGGCGAGCGGCGCCATGCTTTATGGCAAGCTGACCGGCCGCGGCGGCCCGCAGCCCGGCCACATCGAGCAGGGCAGCGCGGCGCCGGCCACTGCCGTGCCGGTCAAAGCCCTGCAACCGACCTCCGGCTTCGGAACCATTCCGGGACCGGGCGAGGCGGCAACGGCACAGCCGGCGGCGGTGCAACCGAACGAGCCGGCGGAAGCCATGTCCGGCGAAGTCGACGATGATGAGACCGAGCCAGGCGCCGAACCGGCACAGGGTGCCGCCCAGGCGCCGCCGGCCTCGCCGGCCGCGGGCCAAAAGGGTGCGGCTGCCGGGTCTGCGTCGACGGCGCGCCAGCCGGTCGACGGCGAGGTGGACGAGGAGCCGGCCGGCGTGCAGGCGACGACCCTGCCTACGCAGCCGCGCGGCAGCACCGGGCCGGCGCCCGGACGGCCGATGTCTCAGCTGCAGCAGGGCCCCGCGGACGGGGTCGGGGTGAACCGCACCGCCACTGCGCCGGCGCCGCTCGGCATCGCCATCAGCGATGCCGCGGGCGCTCGCCCGGCGGCGCAGCCGGGACGCGGCCCGGCCGGGGTGCCGCAATTGGCCAATCCAGCCTTCACCACCGGCTCGATCGCGCCATCCCCGCCGAAGGGCGATCCGGCTGCGGCATCTGCGCTGCAAATGCTGGATGCGACCGAGCTGCCGCCGGCCATGATCGGCCCGCTGTCCATGCGCCTTGCCGCGCAGAAAGGCGATCCGGCAGCGGAGTTCGAGGTGGCCTCGCGGTACGCCCAGGGCAACGGCATCCCCCGCGACTTCACCCGCGCTGCGCAATGGTACGCCCGCGCCGCAAGCCACGGCTTTGCCCCGGCTCAATACCGCCTCGGCACGCTTTACGAGCGCGGCCTCGGCGTGCCCAACGACACCGCGCAGGCGCGGATCTGGTATCGGCAGGCGGCGGAGGCCGGCAATACCAAATCCATGCACAACCTCGCGGTGCTCAGCGCCCAGCGCGATGCAGGCTCGCCCGATTATGCGACCGCCGCCAACTGGTTCACGGAAGCGGCCGAACGCGGCCTTTCCGACAGCCAGTTCAATCTCGGCATCCTTTACGAGAACGGCCTCGGCGTGACCCGCAGCATCGTGCAGTCCTACAAGTGGTTCGCATTGGCCGCCGCGCAGGGGGACAAGGAGGCCGCCAGGCGCCGCGATCAGGTGCACGGCAGGTTGCAGGCGGCCGACCGCAGCGTGGCCGAGGACCTGGTGCGCAACTGGCGAGCCAAGCCGGCGGTCGCGGCAGCGAATGACGCACGGGTGGCCGGCAACGCCTTCAAGCTGCAGCAGCAGGCGAAAACCGCCTCGGCAAAGGACGTCAAGCCGCTGCTTGCTCCCTCACCGGTGACCGTGCCCGACATCCGCAACTGATCGATCCGGATCGATTGAGCAACGTTGCCCGAGACCCGAACGGCGGCCAGCAAAGGCCGCCGTTCGTGCAATATGAACAACGGTTCAGATCGGCCGGGCGCAACCTTTTGGCTTCAGACCTTCCGGCAACTAGGTTATCCTCACGTCGCCGAGTATCGCTCGAGCCCGTTTCCCAAGCTCGCTCGTCCGTCAGCGAGCCTGGTGTGGTGACTCGCAATTGCCGACCGACTTTGCGGCCTGGTGCGCTTCGGCATTGCGAGTCGTAAACCACGCTAGGCTGAAAGAGTTGATCGTGTCCTCTGGTCTGCGAAATACCGTCCAACCGGGCCCTCGCGTCCATCGGTATTTCTGAGACCGGACATCAGCGGCGAGCTTCGGACTGGATTGGACCGGGCCTGCTCGGCGCAGCATCTGTGGTGCGGTACGATGCGCGCCGCACCGATTTATGAAACCGCCGTCATCACCGCCCGCAATGGGCGCGGGTGCCGGCGAGCCGTTCGGACAACCCTTGAATTTCCAGATCTATCTACCCATCGCCGAAGTCTCGGTGAATTTGTTTCACATCCTCGGAGCCGGGCTCGCGGTCGGCTTCTGGTCGGGGCTGCTCGGCGTCGGCGGCGGCTTTCTGATCACGCCATTGCTGATCCTGCTCGGCATTCCCCCGCTCGTCGCCGTCTCCACCGGCGCCAACCAGTCGGTCGCCACCTCGGTGTCCGGCGCGCTTGCGCAATGGCGGCGCGGCAACGTCGACCTCAAGATGGGCGGGGTGCTGCTGGCCGGGGGCGTGTTCGGCACAGTGCTCGGCGTACGCCTGGTCTACACGCTCCGGCAGCTCGGCCAGTTCGACCTGGCGGTGGCTGTCACCTACGTCGTGCTGCTGGGCACGATCGGCCTGTTGATGCTGATCGAAAGCATCGGCGCGATCCGCCAGAGCTACGCCGGCAAGAACACGTCGGTGCGTCCGCCGGGACAGCATCATGCCTGGCTGCACGGCCTGCCCTACAAGATGCGGTTCAACCGCTCCAAGCTGTACGTCAGCGCGCTGCCGCCGGCGGTGATCGGCGCATTCGTCGGGCTGTTGTCGGGCGTGATGGGTGTCGGCGGCGGCTTCGTGCTGGTCCCCGCGCTGGTTTACCTGATCCGCATGCGAACCACGATCGCGATGGGGACCTCGCAGATGTTCATCGTGTTCGGCAGCGGGCTCACCACCATCCTGCAGGCGTACCAGAACGAAAGCGTCGATGTGCTGCTCGCCATGATGCTGATGGTCGGCGGGGTGATCGGCGCGCAAATCGGGGCGGCCGTTGGCCAAAAATTCAACGGCGAGCAATTGCGGGCGGCGCTGGCCGTGCTGGTGCTGATGGTCTGCTTCCGCGTGGCCTTCGATCTGCTGGTGACGCCGTCCGACCTGTTTTCGATCGCGGTCATGATGGGGGGGCGGTGATGAGCCTGCGCGCCAGACTGCCATGCCGAACCTGGGGACGGGTGCTGGCGGTGCTGCCCCTGCTGCTGTCGATCGGCGCCGCGGATGCTCAACAGGCCGGCGGCAAGAAGCGGCCGCCGGGCCGGCCGTCACCGACCCAGCCGCAGGCAAGGCCGCCGCAGATCATCCCGGCTCCAGCCGGTCTCGAGGAGGGCAGGGAGTTCGTGCAGGCCGACGTCTCGACGCGAACCGTCGGCATCACCGCCGGTTTCTCAGGCTCGCAGGTGGTGGTTTTCGGCAGCATCGAGAACAGCAAGCAGAAGCATGCCGAGAACGGCGTGTACGACATCGTGATCGTGCTGGTCGGACCCAACTCCAACATCGTCACCCGCAAAAAGAGCCGGGTGGCGGGGATCTGGATCAACACCCAATCGGTCACGTTCGCGAAGATGCCGAGCTATTACGCGATCGCCTCGACGCGTCCGATCGATGAAATCGCCGAGGCGGCGGTGCTCGCCCAGCACGAGATCGGTTTCGAGCATGTCGGCATGCAGCTGGGCGATCCGAGCGCGCCCGACCTCACCGTCAAGGAGCTGGTTGAATTTCGCGACGCGGCGGTGCGGCTGAAAACACGGGAGAGCCTGTACCGCAAGGATGATTTCGGCGTGTCGTTCGCCGGGCGCAGCCTGTTCCGGGCGCAAGTCATGCTGCCGGCGAATGTGCCGGTCGGGCCGCTCGATGCCAATGTCTACCTGTTCCGCGACGGCGAGTTTCTCAGCAAATACCTCGCCCACCTGAACCTGGAGCGCGAGGGGCTGGAGCAGTGGGTCTACGCGTCGGCCTACGGCTATCCGCTGCTGTACGGTGTTGCCTCGGTCGTGCTCGCCGTGCTGCTCGGGCTCGGTGCGTCGACGCTGATGGATACGATGCGGCGGCCGTGAGCGTGGCAAGCCGCCGCGCTCACGAATGCGGCCGCCCCTCACCCTACCCCTCTCCCCGTTCGTGAAGAACGACGGGGAGAGGGAGGTGACTTCCCTCTCCCCGTCCTTCACGGGGAGAGGGGTAGGGTGAGGGGCGGCCAAAGACTCGTGATACCGACCGGCCGATCAATTCGCCACGTGTAGGTTGGGTCAAGCCGTCGATGCGGAGCATCGCTCCGCGATGACGCGCGACCCAACAGCCACGGACGGAGACCTTGATTGTTGGGTCGCGCGTCATCGCGTCCATGCATAGCATGGCTACGCCATGACGCGATGCTCCGCATCGACGCTTGACCCAACCTACATGAACCGTTCAACCGGAGTGCGCCCATGGATCGAAGCCGCTCAGCGGCTCGCGGCCGAGCTTGCGATCAGTCGCCGGCGCAGCGGACGCAGTGCCGCGAGGGCCAGCAGACCGGTCAGGATATCCATGCCGATCACCAGTCCGAACACCGGCAGCCAGCTCCCCGTCGCCTCGAATATCTTGGCCGCGACGGGGGCGCCGAGCACCGAGCCGACACCCTGCGCCATATAGAGGAAACCGTAATTGGTGGTGGCATTGGCCGCGCCGAACGTGTCGGTCAAGGTCGAGGGGAACAGCGAGAAAATCTCGCCCCAGCCGAAGAACACGAGGCCCGACAGCACGACCAGCATGAACGGGTCGGTGCGATACTGCAGCATCAGCCAGATCGCGAACCCCTCCAGGATGAAGGCGATGCCCATGGTGGGCTCGCGGCCGATCTTGTCCGACACCCAGCCGAAGAACGGTCGCGTCAGTCCGTTGGTAATGCGATCGAAGGTGAGCGCGGCCGGAATCGCCGCCATGGTCATGCCGAGGATGATCACTTCGGTCTTGGCATCGATACCGAACGATTTGGCGAAGCTGGTGAACTGCGTGATCACCATCAGCCCGCCGGTCGACATCATGGTCATCATCACGAACATCAGCCAGAACACCGGCGTCTTGAGCATCTCGCCCGGGCTGAAGTCCCGCGCCGACACGTGCCGGGCGATCGGCGGCGGCGGTGCGATCTCGCCGGCCCTCGGCGCGCGCAACAGCAGCGCGGCGAGCACGCCGATTACCGCGAAAATGGCGCCGAACACCTCGAGCGTGTGCTGGTAGCCGGATGCCTTGAGCATGCCGTCGATCGGGAACGTGGTCAGGATCGCGCCGAAGCCATAGCCCGCGGCGACCACGCCGGTGGCAAAGCCCCGCAGCTCGGGAAACCATTTCACCATCAGCCCGATGATGCCGATGTAGACGATGCCGGTGCCGACCCCGCACAACAGACCGTAGGTGGCGTAGAGCCCGGTGAGACTGGTTATCTTCGAGGAGGCGATCCAGCCGGCGCCGCTCATCGCCGCGCCGAGCGCGATCAATACCTTGGGGCCGATCTTCTCGACCAGGTAGCCCTGCAACGGCGCCAGCCAGGTCTGCAGCACGATCAGGATGGTGATTGTCCACTGCACATCGGACAGGATCGCCCCGGTGGTCTTCTGGAACGAGGGCACGAACAGCGTCCACACGTACTGCGGGCTCGAGATGGTCATCATCACGATGAAGCCGAGCAGCAGCTGCAGCCACCGGCTCTTGGCCGCCGCATCCGAATCGGAGGCAAGCATGCCCCCAGCTGCCTGAGTGTCCGCCATTCACCCCTCCAACCGTTGCCGTGCCCGACGCCACAATTCCGAACGGGAACACCGCGAGCTTTCTATCGTGATGGTTAACCAAATGCAAATTTGATGCCACCGGCGTGCCATTTTGCAATGGCGTCGTGCGCGGCCGGCAACACCAGCCGTACGACCGGATTCAAGGCACCCCTTGCCGCGAAACCAGGCAAGGGGCTGTCATCTGCCTGTCATTCATCGGACTGTATCAAGACCCCAATTCAGCACGAAAGGGGCACCGTCACATGAAACCGGCACGCGTTTTGATCCTTGCTCTCGCATGGCTGTCAGCAACCGCTGCCGAGCCAGCGCCGGCGCAGACCATCTATCCGCTCGACAAGGCGGAGATCCTGGCGGGCTCGCGCTTCGATCTGAAGGTCGAGTTTCCCGGCACGGTCGATGGCGCCGCGATCCGCCTCACGGTCGACGGCCGGGACGCGGCGCAGGTGTTCGGCAAGGCGGCGGCCGTGGTCGCCAACGAGGAGAACCAGGGGTACACCGCGCTTTGGCTGCGCGACGTTTCCATCGCGCGCGCCGGACGCCATGAGATCCGCGCCAGTGCCGGCGACAAATCCGCGACGGTCGCATGGGAGGTTTTCGCAACGCCCGCGCGCCGCGCCCGCAACGTGATCCTGTTCATCGGCGACGGACTGTCGGTGGCGCACCGCACCGCCGCGCGCGTGCTGGCCAAGGGGCTCGTTGAGGGCCGCTACGGCGGTGAGCTTGCCATCGACGACATGCCGCACATGGCGCTCGTCTCCACATCCGGATCGGATTCGATCGTGACCGATTCGGCCAACTCGATGAGCGCCTACACGACCGGGCACAAGTCGTGCGTGAACGCCATGGGCGTATATTGCGCACGCAATGCGGACGTGCTCGCCCATCCCAGGGTCGAGACCATCACCGAGCTGCTGCGCCGCCGGCTGCCGGGCATGGCGGTGGGTGTCGTCACCAACACCGAGATCGAGGACGCAACGCCGGCCGGCATGATCGCCCATGTGCGGCGCCGCAGCGAGTATGACGAGATCGTGCGCATGTTCTTCGAGCAGAAGCCGGACGTGATCATGGGCGGCGGCCTGGCGAATTTCCTGCCCAGGTCCGACCCCGCCGGCAAGCGCAAGGACGAGGAGAACTACGTCGAGAAATTCAAATCGGCCGGCTACCGCCTCGCCGCCACTGCAACGGAAATGAAGGCGGCCAGCGCCGACCGGGCGACCACGCGCCTGCTCGGGCTGTTCCACCCCGGCAACATGGACGGCGCGCTCGACCGGCACCTGCTGAAGCGCGGCACGGTGGCGAAGTATCCCGACCAGCCCGATCTGGTCGATCAGACGCAGTCGGCGATCGACATTTTGTCGCGCAAGCCGCAGGGCTTCGTGCTGATGGTCGAATCCGGCCTGATCGATAAGTTCAGTCATGCGCTCGACTGGGAGCGGGCCGTCTTCGACACCATCATGCTCGACAATGCCGTGAAGGTGGCCAAGCAATTTGCCGCAAGGCGCAACGATACGCTGATCATCGTGGTCGGCGATCACTCCCATCCGGTCGGCATCATCGGCACCTACGACGACGAGCGCAAGGGCGAGCGGCCGCGCGACCGGCTCGGCGTCTATGCCGATGCCAAGTTCCCGAACTATCCCAAGGCCGACGCCGACGGCTATCCGGCGACCATCGACGTGTCGCGGCGCCTCGCGTTCATGTTCGCCGGCTTCCCCGACCATTGCGCCACCTCAAAACCGCACCTCGACGGGCCGTTCATGCCAACCGAGGAGAAGGACAAGAAATTCGTCGCGGTCGAGAGCTACTGCACGCCCCAAGCGACGCGCATGGAGGGCAACCTGCCGTTCAGCCAGCCGCAAGGCGTGCACGCGGCCGACGACGTGATCCTGACGGCGCTGGGGCCGGGCGCGGAGCTGTTCAGGGGGCGCATCGACAACACCCGCGTGTTCCGGGTGATGGCGACCGCACTCGGGCTCGGCGGCGTCCGGTAACCCGCGACCGTTCTCCCCGTCGTTCTTCACGAACGGGGAGAGGGGCGGCACTTGTAGGTTGGGTCGAGCCTTCGCGCGACCCAACAGTTAAGGGCTCGGTCCGTGGATAACAATTACCGGCTGCATCCGCGGCTGTTGGGTCGCGCTGCGCTTGACCCAACCTACGTCACTACTCTGAAAGAAACCGGACAAAGAGCGAACTGTTAACCAACCGCCTTTCATCCATTCATGTGCGCGCCCTCGGCGCTCATGGCAACTCTCTCCCCGCGAAGTGGCGGGGAGAGCGAGCCTCCTCAGAAATTCACCTTGTCGCCACCCTTGAGCTCGAGGATCTCGCGCGCTTCGTCGGGGGTTGCGATCTCGTGGCCGAGCGCCTCGATGATGGAGCGGACCAGCTTGACCTGCTCGGCATTGGATTTGGCGAGCTTGCCGGCGCCGATCCACAAGTTGTCCTCCAGGCCGACACGGACGTTGCCGCCCATCGCCGCCGCCTGCGCCGCGATCGCCATCTGATTGCGCCCCGCGCCCAGCACGCTCCAGCGGTACTGATCGCCGAACAGGCGGTCGGCGGTGCGCTTCATCATCATCACGTCCTCCGGATGCGGACCGATGCCGCCGAGGATGCCGAACACCGATTGCACGAAGAACGGCGGCTTGATCAGCCCGCGGTCGGCGAAATGGCGCAGCGTGTAGAGATGGCCGATGTCGTAGCACTCGATCTCGAAGCGCGTGTTGCTCTCCGCGCATTTGCCGAGGATATACTCGATATCGGCGAAGGTGTTCTTGAAGATGCGTTCCTTGGAGCCTTCCAGATACGGCTTCTCCCAGTCGTATTTGAACTCCTTATAGCGGTCGAGCATCGGAAACAGGCCGAAGTTCATCGAGCCCATGTTGAGCGAGGCGACCTCCGGTTTCAGCACCGCGGCCGGCCGCACGCGCTCCTCGATCGGCATGGTCGGCGCGCCGCCGGTGGTGAAATTGAGCACCACGTTGGAGCGCTGCTTGATCACCTTGGCGAACCGCGAGAAGGCCTCGGGGGACTGGTCGGGCAGGCCGTTCTCCGGCTTGCGGGCGTGCAGATGCACGATCGCGGCGCCGGCTTCCGACGCACCGATCGCGGCATCGGCGATCTCTTCGGCGGTGATCGGCAGATGCGGCGACATGGTCGGCGTGTGGATCGAGCCGGTCACCGCGCAGGTGATGATGACCTTGCGTTTCTTCACGGATTTGGCGGGCTTGGGAGCTTTGCTCATTTAAGGATCCTCTTTGGGTGGGCTGTTTCAGAACAGGCGTGGAAACGGGACCTACTTTTGCTGCTTCTTGTGGGCGGCGAGGGCGGCGAGACGACTGTTGCGCCACAAGCTCTTTTTTGCAACTGCGTCGGCGCCGAGCGGTTTGTCCCAGGCTGCGACCACCTGCTCGGTCTTCCCCTGGCTCCAGATGGCCTTGGCCTCGGGGTCGCGGCTGAGCTCCGCCAGCATGGCGCCGAACCGGCCGCAATAGTCGGGAATGCCGGCCGGCGCGTTGAGCTCGATGGTGGCGAACGGCCCCATGAACGCCCATCTGAGGCCGAGCCCGTCGGCGATGGTGTGATCGAGGTCCTCCGGGCTCACATAGCCCTCCTCGACCAGCCGGAACGCCTCGGTCAGCACGGCCGCCTGCAGGCGGTTGAGAATGAACCCGTCGATTTCCTTTTTGACCTCGATCGGAGTTTGACCGACGCTGAGGAACACCTGTCTTGCGCGCTCACGTGCGCTCTGTGAGGTCCAATCGGCACCGCACAGCTCGACCACCGGCACCAGATGCGGCGGATTGACCGGATGGGCGATGATGCAGCGCTCGCGTCCTTTCAGGCCTTCGGTAAACCGCGAGGCGACGATGGCGGAGGTCGAGGAGGCGAGCACGATATCGACGGGCGCCGCAACGTCGAGCTCGGCCCAGATGGCCCGCTTGGCAGCAATCGTCTCCGGCCCGCTCTCTTGTACGAAATCGACGCCCTCGACGGCCTCGGCGAGCGAGCCGGCGATCGACACCCGTGCCGCGGCCTTGGCCGGCTCCGCGATCAGTCCGTGCCTGGCAATATCGTGCAGAGAGTCGGCAACCAGCCGCGGCGCCGCTTGTGTCACGCCTGGATCCGCATCCCAGAGGCGCACGTCCCACCCGGCACGGGCGAACACGTTCGCCCACGACCGGCCGATCAACCCGGCGCCAATCAGACCCACCGTCGGCATGCCGCTCTCCTGCACTCGATGTCGTCTTTCCCGACGGCCAGTTGAGCGCGCCGCAGGCGCGAGCGCAAGCCTCCTCGCCGGCTACTCGCCGGCTACTGGGTGGTCAACTCGGGGTGCCGTTCAAGTCTTCAACCTCGACGCGCTCATCCTCGGTTTTATGCCGAGGATCCTGCCCTGCTCCTCGGTCGAGGCGTCGGGGTCGAGCTCGACAGCGCCGCTCGGAGCCCCACAGTCCACTGGATCCTCAGGCGTGCCGTCGTCTCGCCAACGCGTCGAATTTCCTTGCCGATTGCCTTGACAGCGGATCGCGCCATCCCAATTATGTAAATGTTCGTTACATTAACATGGAGGGACAGGATGAGCCCTGCAGCTGCTGCCGCGGCATTGGACGATCTGCCACGACCTGTGCAGATCGGACTGATGGTCCTCGGCTTTATCGTGTTTTGGCCGATCGGCCTCGCCTTGCTTGCTTACCTGATATGGAGTGGAAAGATGGGACATTGCAGTCATCGCGGCGCGGGTCGCTGGAGCGGGGCGCGCGGCCGCTTCGAAGGCCTGCGCGGCTCCGGCAACTCCGCGTTCGACGAGTATCGCGAGGAGACGCTGCGGCGCCTGGAAGCCGAGCGGCGCGAGTTCAGCGACTATCTCGAGCGGCTGCGCAAAGCCAAGGACCGGCAGGAGTTCGAGCAGTTCATGGCCGACCGCGCCCGCGCCGCGCAGTCGCCACCGCCGCCGCCCGCCGGCGCCTCGTGAGCCGATACAATGCTCCCTCTCACCGCAGGCGGGGAGAGGGAGCAATTCAGTGATATCACTCCCCGGCCTGCGCCGCGCGCAGGCTGGCGACGCGCTTTTCGATCGCCGCGAGTTTGTCGCCGATCTGGGCGCCGATCGAGATCTGCGGCTCGGAGGGCAGGTATTTCTCGGCTTTCTCCCACTGCCCGACCAGGTCCTTGGCGCGCTCGAAGGCCTTGGCAAAGCTGGCCGTCTCGCGCAGGGCATGGTTGAAATAGGCATCGCCGAAGTAGGTCCAGGCGCGCTCCGAGGAGCAGCCGAACGAGGTGCGGTCGGCACGGGCGGCGGCGATCACCACCCGGTTGAGGCCGCGCAGCGCCGGCAGGAAACTGCCCGAATGGCACGCCGACACCACGATCACCGCGTTCCTGATCCCTGACCGCTGCAGCATGCCGTCGAGCCGCTCGGGGGTCAGATTGTTGAGGAAGAAGCGGCCGAAATCGACCGCGAGCAGCCCTTCGGTGCCGTGCGAGGTCAGGAACAGGAACAGCACGTCGGCTTCGCGGTCCATGCGCGCGCCGACCCCCTTCAGCACGGCCTCGAGGTTGGAGGCGCTCGCCAGCGGGACCGCATCCAGCGTCTCGCGATGATTGATCAGCAGCAGCGAGTGGCCGCGGGTGCCGAAAGACTTGTCGAACAGCTCCCGGGTGGCGGTCACCTCGCGGCGGAACACGTCCTGGCCGGCGAACGCGGCAAACCCGACGAAATACAGATTTGCGGCATTGGCGGTGCGCGGCTGCAGCGCCTTCAAGGCCGTTTCGACCAGCGCCGGCTGGCGGTAATAGGTGGCTTCGATATCGATCCGCTGGGCGGGCTCCCGCTCGGTTTGCTGACGGGCGGGCGGGCGAGTCGCGGCGGGCGGTTTTTGCGGTCGCGGCGACGTCGCCCGCTCCTCGACAGCCACCCGCGCCTCCGGCTCGGCGGCGACCGGAAATGCCCAGGGCAGCAGCAGCCCCCATGCCAGCAGGCCGGCGGTCAGCCACGCGCCGCACCGGACCCCACCGCGCCCGCGCGTCGTCCGCCTCGGAAAGCTGCTTGCTCGCATCGGTTCACTCGCCGCTCGGCATCATTGATCAGCCATAAGTCGCATGAGACTGCAGCCGATGTGGGGCGTCAAGACGACATCACGAACCTGTGGCCGGGCCGGATCGCCGCCGCGGGCACGCATCTCCCCCGAAGGCGAGTGTTCGACTCGGAGCTGCGGCAGCTCGCATTGCCGGCGCCTGCGCTCAAAACGCGTCGCCGGGGACGAGTTTTGTGCCGCGCAGGAATTCGGCGGCGGGCATCGGCCGTTTGCCCGCCCTCTGCACCTCGAGGATCTGCACGGCCGCCTCCCCGCACGCGACGATGAGACCCTGCCCGGCATCGGCGGCGATGAGGCGGCCCGGTGGTCCCGCGCCCGCCGCGAGACGCGCACCGAGCAGCTTGATGCGCTCGGTCTTGCCTCCGACCGATATCTCGGTGAAGGCTCCCGGCCAGGGTGACAGGCCGCGGATCTGATCGTGAACCTCGCGCGCCGGCCGCCCGAAATCGACGCGTGCCTCGCGCTTCTCGATCTTGGCGGCGTAGGTGATGCCGACCGTCGCTTGCGGCGTCGCCGTGAGCGCGCCCTGCTCGAGCCGGCCGAGCGCCTGCACCATCAGGGCGGCACCGCGCCGCGCAAGCTCGTCATGCAGCTCGCCTGCCGTCGCGTCGTCGCCGATCGGGACCCTTTCGGCGAGGCATACCGGACCCGTATCGAGCCCCTCGTCCATGCGCATCACCATCACCGCGGTTTCACGGTCTCCCGCCATGATCGCGCGTTGAATGGGCGCGGCACCCCGCCAGCGCGGCAATGCCGACGCATGCAGGTTGAGACAGCCATGCGCCGGAGCGGCGAGGATCGGCCCGGGCAGCAGCAGGCCATAGGCCACCACCACCGCGACGTCCGCGGCATGCGCGGCAAACGCGGTCTGTGCCACCACAGGTTTCAGGCTCGGGGGAGTGAGCACCGGCAACCCCGCGGCATCGGCATAGCGGTGCACCGCGGACTTCTGCTCCGCCATGCCGCGACCGGCGGGCCGCGGCGGCTGGCTGTAAACCGCCACCACGCGGTGCTGCGCCTTGGCCACGGCGTCGAGGACGGCGACCGAGAACTCGGGGGTGCCCATGAAAACGATGCGGAGCGGCATGCTGAACCTCGAGGCGGATGTCGGGTGGCTCGCGTGCAGGTGCGGCATGAACGGCAAACCAGTGCGGTTTCCGGTTGGATTGAATCACTTCGCGAATTCCCCTCCCCAATCTTGCCGAAGGCGAGTCTTCGACTCGACGTGGGGAGGGGTCAGGGGCGGCGGGAATCCCGACGGTCCTGGAACCCCCCGTCCCGACCATCCCGTCATCGGCTGGCTTGGGAGCGTGCCGGACGCTGGGTCCCGGGGAGTCATGTCGAAGACGTGCTGCGCACTTGAGCCTTGGGATGACAACGGGACTCATTTGAAAGGGCCGGAACACCAGATTGCACTGATCAGGCGATATCTTCGCCTTTTTTTGCCTTGCGGAATTTGCGAACGATCATATCCCGTTTGAGCCGGGAGAGGTAATCGATGATCAGCTTGCCGTTCAGATGATCGACCTCGTGCTGGATCACGGTCGCAAGCAAACCATGGGCCTCAAGCTCCTGAGGTTGACCGCTACGGTCGATATAGCGCACGGTGAGGCTCGACGGGCGCTCGATGTCGATGCGCACGTCCGGCAGCGACAGGCAGCCTTCCTCGTACAGTCTGAGCTCGGGGCCGAGGCGGACGATTTCGGGATTGACCATGCAGATGGGCGTGTGCGGCGCGACCTTCTGCCTTGCTCCGGACGATGTGTGCCCTGGCTCCATCGCCTCGACGTGCGAACCGCCTGCGTGCTCGGTTTCCGCCGCCCGCTCCTCGCCGATGTCCATCACGATCAGGCGGCGGGACACCCCGACCTGCGGCGCGGCGAGGCCGATGCCGGGCGCCTCGTACATGGTCTCCAGCATGTCGTCCATCAGCCGGCGCAGGGGCGCATCGACGCGCTCGATACGCGCGGCGGGCTGGCGCAGGATGGGATCGGGCATGGTGAGGATTTCGAGCTTGGTCATGGCCGTTCAGATAGGAAAAGCCGGCGGCGGGGTCAACCGTCAGTTGGAAGCGCATCGGTGCGCGCCTGATCATTTTGCCAGCGGCGGTGCCCAATGATTAAAGAGTCCGGCAGCAAGGGTCCCCTGGGGTGCATGAATGACCTCGCCCGGCACGCGCATCACACGCCGCTCGGCCCTGGCCGGCTCGAGCCTGTTTGCGGCATGCCTCGCGCTGCTGCGCGGCCCGCCGGCACTCCACGCCGCAGAAAGCAACCTACCGGCGCCCGCCGCATCGCCGCCGAGCCCGCGTGGACCGCTCGGCGGCGTGGCCAGCTGGGGCTACCAGCTGCAGAAAGTCGATCCCCAGCTCATCGCGCGTTCGCCTTTTGAGGTGATGGTGATCGACTATTCGCGCGACGGCTCGGACGAGCGGCGATTCCGCCCCGACGAGGTCGCGGCGATGCGGCGCACGGCGAGTGGGGGGACGCGCGTGCTGCTCGCCTACCTCAGCATCGGCGAAGCGGAGGATTACCGGGTCTACTGGAACGAGGAGTGGGTCGAGCTCGATCTGCCCGACGACGTCGCCAAGGCGGTCGAGGCGGCGCGGGACAAGCTGGAAGCCGCGCTGCAGGCGGCCGATGCGCGCGGAGATGGCGAACTGGCTGAGCAACTGGCCGATCAGCTGGAGGCTCTGAAAGCCAAGCACGAGGGCGTCACGCGGCGTCCGAATGTGGAGAAGGCGCCGGGCTGGCTCGGTGAGGAGAACGAGGAATGGCGCTCGAATTTCTTCGTCAAGTACTGGGAAAAGCCGTGGCAGGACCTGATGTTCGGGACGCCCGAGGCGCTGCTCGACAAGATCATCGCGGCGGGTTTTGACGGCGTCTATCTGGACCGGGTGGATGCCTACTACCAATTCATCGACGAGCGCGAGTCGGCCAAACGGGACATGGTGGATTTCGTGAGGCGCCTTTCGGCCTATGCGCGCGCGCTGAGGCCCGGGTTCGTGATCGTGCCGCAGAACGGCGAGGAATTGCTGCGCATCCCGGACTATCTCGCAGTGATCGACGGCATCGCCAAGGAAGACCTGTTCTACGGCACCGCTGCCGACGACGATGAGCCCGCCCAGTCCGTGAAAGCGAAACCGAGCGAGGTGGCCGGAGCCCCGTCCGCAACAGCACCCAACGCGAAAGTTCCAGCAAAGACCGCCGCGGCCAAGAAATCCAGGAAGGGTCCGGTGGCCAATTCGGCGGGCCAGGTGAAGGCGAGCCTGCGGCGGCTGACCGAGGCGCGGGCGGCCGGTCTGCCGGTGTTGGTGGTCGAATATTTCAACGGCCGCAAGCTGGACTGGATCGCGGATGCCAGGCAGAAAATCACCGCCAACGGCTTCATCGGCTATATCGGCGTGCGCGAGCTGGACCGGCTGGTGCTGCCGGGCGAGAAACTGCCGGTGTCGGCGGCGGACCAGGGATCCAGCCGTCGCGGCTCGTCCAAGGCGCGATCCAAGGCCAAAAAGCCCGACAGCACTCCAAAGCGCCGCAACTGAAACTAGGCCTCCATGAAGCGCACCGGCTCGCCGATGGGCGCTGTTGCCAGCTCGCCCTGCCACATTGCACGCTGGCCACGCACGAACGTGCCGACCGGCCAGCCCATCACCTCGACACCGTCGTAAGGCGTCCAGCCGCAGCGGCTCTCGATCCACGTGTTATCGATGCGCTTCCGGCGCTTCAGATCGACGATGGTGAAATCGGCGTCGTAGCCGGCCATGATGCGGCCCTTGCCGGCGATGTTGAACAGCCGCTGCGGGCCATGGCTGGTGAGATCGACGAAGCGCTCGAGCGTCAGCCGGCCGGCGTTGACGTGGTCGAGCATGACCGGCACTAGCGTCTGCACGCCGGTCATGCCCGAATGGCTGGCGGGATAGGCGTGCTGCTTCTCCTCGCGGGTGTGGGGGGCGTGGTCGGAGCCGAGCACGTCGACGACGCCCGCGGCGAGCGCCGCCCAGATCGCGTCCTGGTGGCGCCGATCGCGCACCGGCGGGTTCATCTGCGCATAGCTGCCGAGCCGCTCGTAGCAGTCGGGCGCGACCAGCGTCAGGTGATGCGGCGTCACCTCGACGCTGGCATAGCTGCGGTGCTGCTCGAGAAACGCCATCTCCTCGGCGGTGGAGACGTGCAGCACGTGGACCCGCTTCCGGTGGCGCTCGGCGAGAGCGATGAGCCGCTCGGTGGCGATCAGGGCGGCCTGCTCGTCGCGCCAGACCGGGTGCGAGGTCGGATCGCCGGCGATGCGCTCGCCCATGCGCGCCTTGAGCCGCGCCTCGTCCTCGGCGTGGAATGCGGCGCGGCGGCGGATTTTCGCGATGATCCGCGACAGGCTCGCATCGTCCTCGACCAGCAGATTGCCGGTCGAGGAGCCCATGAACACCTTGATGCCGGCGGCGCCTTCCAGCCGCTCCAGCTCCGGGATGTCGTCGATGTTCTCGCGCGTGCCGCCGACATAGAAGGCGAAGTCGCAGAGCATGCCGGCGCGGCCGCGGCGCACCTTGTCGGCGAGGGTCGCGGCGGAGGTGGTCAGCGGCTGCACGTTGGGCATCTCGAATACGGCGGTGACCCCGCCCATCGCCGCGGCCCGGCTGCCGGTCGCCAGCGTCTCCTTGTGCTCCAGCCCCGGCTCGCGGAAATGCACCTGGGTATCGATCACGCCGGGGAGGATGTGCAGCCCCTTGCAGTCGAGCGTCTCGGCCGCCTCTCCCGCCGCAAACCGGCCGATGCCGGCGATGCGCCCGGCGCGGACCGCGATATCCCGCGC
>Ga0209069_10000333_pt1 | contig 20802 bp, 16 predicted proteins | sample Str013_2_FD_187202 | JGI IMG/M metagenome (GOLD analysis project Ga0209069, IMG submission 187202) | Freshwater sediment microbial communities in response to fracking from Pennsylvania, USA - Straight Creek_MetaG_SC_2013 (SPAdes) (version 2) | ecosystem: Environmental > Aquatic > Freshwater >...
GGGCCCGTTGCCACAGCGCTCGCGTGGGCTATGGCTGTGGCTGGGTGCGGGGCTTGGCCTGCTCATCCTTTTGCCAGCGCTGGCCGTGGCTATGCTTGATCTGCGCCTGCGCTCGGGACCGATGGACGCCGGCTTTCTGACGGACCGGATCGAGGCCGCCATCAACCAGCGTGCGGCGCCCTTGCGCGTGACGCTCGGGGCGGCGTCACTCCACTTTGATGCCTCAAACAACAACAGCCTTGGCGTCCTCCTGAAACGGGTCGCGGTGAACGACGCCAGTGGCAATCCCTTGGCGAGTGTGCCAAGCGCGGGCGTGGACCTTGACTGGTGGAGCCTGCTCACCGGCTCGGTTGTGCCCACCGGGCTGACGCTGATCGAGCCCAAGGTCCGGGTCCGCTATGCCGCCGGCAAGGGACTCGAACTGAAGGCGGGAGCGGGCGAGCCATCGGCGCCTGCGCAGCGCCCCGGCCAGCCCGAGCCATCGGTGTTGATGGCGGGCCTCGTCGCCAGCATGGGCGGCGCTGGGGGCGGCGCGAACACCATCAGCGCGCTGCACATCCGCGACGCCTCGGTCAGCTTCGGCGAGGCGGCGGACGCCAAAGTCTGGACCATCCCCAAATTCGATTTCCATCGCGATGCCAAGGCGGCGGGGGCGGCCATTGTGGTAGGCGCTGGCCAGGTTCTCGCGCCCGGCGGGCCAACCAACGCGACCATCTCGATCGAACAGGACGTTGGCACCCAGCAGGTTCGGGTGACGACATCGCTCGACCGCTTCGTTCCGGCCGACCTCGCCGGCCTCAGCCCGGCCCTGCTGCCGTTGGCCCCTGCGCTGCTGCCGGTGGGCGGGGAGGCCAGCATGGCGTTCGACGCCAGGGGTGGCTTGGCGCAGCTTGATCTCAAGGTGGGCCTTGGCAAGGGGCAGCTCGACATTGGCGGAGCGTGCTCCGACAGTTTCCGGCTCGACCAGGGCGGCGTGCGGATCAAGTATGTGCGCGGCACCGGGCGGGTAGAATTGCTGCCCTCGACGCTGGCCAGCAATGGCAGTTCGGCAACTGTCTCCGGCCTGGCGCTGGTATCCCACGATGCCGAGGGGCGCGACCGCTGGCAGTACAACCTCGAGCTGGCCAATGTCAGCCTGGCCGATCCCGCGCATGGCCTTGAGCCGCAGGCCATCGACGCCTGGAGCGCGCGCGGCACCTTCACGCCGTCCACCGGCGAGGCGGTGCTGGACCGCATGGCCTTGCAAGCGGGCAGCGCGCGGATGGCCATGGCGGGGCGCATTTCGCCTGCTGGGCTCGATGCCGAGGCCCGCGTGCAGGCAGCCGATCCCGGCGTGGTGCTGCGGCTGTGGCCCGCCTGCTTCCAGACCTACGCCCGCGACTGGGTGCTGGCCAATGTCCGCTCAGGCAAGATCAGCACCGGCCATATGCGGATGGCGCTGGACGCGGCGGCGCTGGAGCGACTGCGCGCGACCGGCAAGGCACCCGATGAGGCGGCGACGGCGGAATTCTCGGTCGATGACCTCGCCTTCACCTATGCCGAGGGCCTGCCGCCCGTTATTGCCACCCACGGCGACATGCGCTTTGCCGGCCGCAAGTTTAGCGCCTCGGTGCCCGAAGCGGCGTCGCAGATGCCGTCCGGCCACGTCCTCACACTGACCAACGCGCAATATGAAGTCGCCGACTTTCTCGATCCCAACCCACGCGGGCGCATAAGACTGGACGCTGCGGGGCCGGTCGAGACGGGCCTTGAATACCTCAACGCCAAGCCGCTGGGGCTGGTGTCGGCTTCGGGACTGCGCTTCGCCGACCTCAGCGGCGACTTCAGCGGCAAGCTTGATCTCGAATTGCCAGTGACGCGGCCGCCCGGCCCCGGCGACATCACAGTCAAGGCCGCCGCGACCCTGAAAGCCCTCAAGCTCAAGCGCACCATCGGCGGCTATGCGGTGCAAGGCGGCACGGTGGACCTGGAAGCGAGCGAAACGTCGCTGCGGGCCGATGGCGATCTGCTCGTCAACGGCGTCGCGACCAAGGTGCTGTGGGCGCGCCAGTTTGGCGAAGGCAGCGGCCCGCCGCCGCCCATCCGTATTGCCGCCACCCTCGATGCCAACGACCGCGAACAGCTCGGCCTCGCCGCCGGCCAGATGGTGACAGGCGATGTTCCGGTCACGGTCGATCTGGCGGCGGGGCCTGATGACGGTTCGGGGCGCTTTGCCCATGTCGAGGCCAATCTCACCGGCGCCGAGCTGGTGCTGGACACGCTGGCCTGGAAGAAGCCACCGGGAGAAACCGCCATCGCCTCCTTCGATGTCGCCAGCGGCGACAAGGGCCGCACCCGGATCGAGGACTTCAAGCTGTCGGGCGAAAAGGTGGCCATTGGCGGCACGATGGAGCTTGGGGCGGACAATAGGCTGGCGGCGTTCCACTTCCCCAATTTCTCGATCAACGTCGTCACCCAGCTCGATGTCAGCGGCAAGCTGCGCGCGGACAAGGTGATGGACGTGGCGGCCAAGGGCCGGTTCTTTGATGGGCGCGATTTCTTCCGCTCGCTGTTCTCGTTGGGCAAGGTGGCGGCCCGCCAGCCGCAGGCGCAGGCAGCTTCGGGCGGCGTTGACGTGACGGCAGACATCGATTCGGTGCTCGGCTACGGCCAGGTATCGCTGCATGGCATCCACTTGCATGCCGAGCGGCGGCAGGGCCAGCTTACGGCGCTGACGGCGAGCGGCGCGCTGGACGGCGGACAGAAGGTTGGCGCGAATCTTGAGCACCAGCCGGGCGCGCAGCGGTATCTGCTGGCATCCACGGGCGATGCCGGCCGCGCCTTCAGCCTGATCGGGCTCTATCAGGGTCTTGTCGGCGGCTATGCGCAGCTTAAGGTGGCGCTGGACGGCGAGGCGGCGAGCCAGAAGCCGGGGACGCTGTTTGCCAAGCATTTCGTGCTGCTAGGCGATCAACTCGTCAACGAGGTGCTGAGCGATGCGACCAAGCCCGCCAAGGGCAAGGCGGGCGGGCAGCAGCGCGAGAGCTTCGACTTCGACCGGCTGCAAGTGCAGTTCTCAGTCGGCGACGGGCAATTGCTGTTGCAGGACATGGTGATCCACGGGCCGGTGCTGGGCGCGACCATGCGTGGACGGATCGACTATGGCCGCCAGACCGTGCAGCTCAGCGGCACTTATATTCCGCTTTATGGCCTCAACTCGATGTTCGGCGCGCTGCCGCTGTTCGGGCCGCTGCTGGTTGGGCGCAGCGGCGAGGGGTTGCTCGGCATCACCTTCGCGGTGGACGGGCCGCTGGCCAAGCCGGAGGTGATCGTCAATCCCGTGTCGGTGGTGGCGCCCGGCATCTTCCGGCAGATCTTCGAGATCGGGCCGGAGGCGGCGGGCGCGCTGCCAGGGGCGTCACCCGATGCCAGACAAGGCCAGGGCGCGGCAGGCGACATTGGCGAAGCCTTCCCGCCCGTCAGCGCCGACGAAGCGGCCGCCGGCCTGCCACCGTCAACGCCGGTGCAGTAGGGGCGTTGGCCGCCCCTACTGCGGCGTGCCCGGATTGCCGGGTGGAGCATCGCTGGCGGGGCCGCCGGTCGCTTGAGCGGCGGTGGCCTGCGAGGCCGGAGTCGGAGCGGGTGCGGGGGCCGCTGCCACTGGCACTGTCGCTTCGACTGAAATCACAGGCTCGACCTTCTCCACCGCTGCCTCCAGTTCGAACATCGCGGCCTCGGGCAGCTTTTTGAACGCCGGGCAGTCGGGCGCGCGCAGCCGCTTCAGCAGCTGTGCCGGGTCCGATTTCTGCGGCGCATCGGCCATGCGGCGGATGATGCCGGCCGCCACCGCGCCATCCGAATGATCGGCGGCGCAGCTCAGCTTGGCGAGGTAGCCCGCAGCCTTGTCGCGCCGGGCCGCTCCATCGCCCGTCAGCGCCGACTGCTTTAGGCCCGCCCACAGCGTCGCCTCGTCGCCCGCGTTCCAGGCCGAGCTCTCGTCGGCGTTTGTCAGCCGCTCGATCAGCTTGGCGAGCTTGGCCCCGACCTTGGGCATCGCCGCCACCAGCTTGGCCACGTCCTTCAGGCCGCTGACGTCCTTGGGCTCCAGCGGCTTGACGGCGATGCCCGCGGCGTCGGCCAGCACCGCATTGGCGGCAGAGGGGGGCTTGGTGTCCCAGACGATGGCTGCGCCGAAGTCAGCGGCGGTAAGTTCGGCGTCGGTGAAATCTGCACCCTGGAGGCGGGCCGCGGACAGGTTCGCGCCTTGCAGGTGCGCGCCCTGGAAGTTGGCGCCCTGGGCCTGGGCGAACACCAGCCGCGCACCTTGCAGTTCGGCGCCGTAGAAGTCGGCCGCCTGCATCTTGGCGCCCTTCAGGTCCGCGCCGCCGAGATTGGCGCCGAGCAGGTTGGCGCCCATCAGCTCAACGCCGCCGCCCATCGACGCGCCGCGCAAATCCGTGCCCGCCAGATTCGCGCCCGTCAGGTTGGCAAAGCGCAGATCGACATTGGCCATGGTGGCGTTTTCGAGGTTCGCACCGCTGACCAGCGCCAGCCGCATGTCGGCATTGGTGAGGTCGGCGCGCGACAGATTGGCCCCCGTCAGGTTGGCGCAGCTTTCAGCCCGCAGCTTCGGGTCCGTCAGAACCGCGTCGACGTCGAGGCAGGAGAGGCGCGCCCCCCGCAGGTTGGCCCCCACGAGCCGCGCGCCGGTCAGGTCCGCGCCGGTGAAATCGGCCTGTTGCAGGTCAGAACGGTCCAATTCCGCAAAGCGCAAGTCGCGGTCGCGCAAGGATACCGTCGCCTGGTCCTTGCTCACGGTCTTGCGGTCGACCACGACTTCGTCCGTCACCGACAGGTTGCGCTTGAACAGCCGGGTCGCCGAATTGGAATTGAGGCCGAAGAACCAATCGGTTACCGCGAACACCCGCTGCTGGTGCACCTGACCTTCGGCGGTGACGGACCTGTTCACCTTGGTCCAGGGCAGCGCCTGGGTGAAGCGGTCCAGCGCTTCATCGGGCACGGTCGCGACAAAGAACGAGAACAGGATGGCCCCGGCATAGAGCGCGGTGGTGGCGAAGACGCTGACCGGCTGGTGGCGCAGCGTGCGGGCGAGCGCGCCGAAAAAGCTGGTGGCGCGGCTCGACAGGAACACGCTCATCAGCGCCAGGAGGATGGCGTCCAGCACCAGCATGAGCCGGTGTGACCAGGTGGTGGTGACGTCGTGATAGGGCAGGTAGACAATCTGCACGAACAGGATGACCAGCGCCGGAATGCCGATGAACGACAGCCAGAACATGCCGTGCAGAAAGCCGCCGAACAGCCTGGAGCGTTCCGGCCCGGCCAGCGCCTGGGTGAAGAAGTAGGAATTGAGCTCGTGGCGGATGGGGTGGGTGCGTCGATGCGTCGGCTCCATGGTGCGCACGGCGGCGTCGAACTCCATGACTTTCCGGGCCAGCATCACATGCTGCACCAGCAACCCGAAATGCAGGAAGACGAGCACGATGGGCGCGAACAGGAAGAAGCGTTGCAGGTCGATCGAGACTTGCATGATCGGCAGCGGCACGGCCGAGTTGAGCAGCAGATCCTTGTGGCTCACGCCCGCCGCCGCGATGCAGAAATAGGTGACGACACCGAGGAAGATCAGCCAGCCGGTATGGGCGATCTCGCTGGTGGAGTTGACGGCCTCGACCAGGCTGAACGGGTTGACTTCGCCGAGCTGGATGCCGGCGTCCATGCTGGCGTCATGCGCGGAGGCGCCAAAGGTTCGTTCCGCCATGAAGTGATGACCCCTCGCAAGCTACCAGTTCGTACAACAATCCCCACGACTTAGGGGCATGGCTAGCACGGACGCCGCGGCGAGGCCAACCCGTCCGGCGTCCGGCGCTGAACAGTCCTTCTGCTCGCCCCTGACATTGCCTGCCAATTGCGGCAGGCTTGCGAAGGCGGCCCCACCCCAAAACGTCTTCCTGAGGAGCGCTCCTCGGGAAGAAGGCTTTTGCCCATCATTGGCTTTGCCAGCGCGTGGCGGCCGGCTCCCCGCCTGCGCGGCCGAAGCCGCTTCGGCGCGGCGAAGGCCCGGAGGGGAGTCGCCAAGCGCAAACAAGGAATCGGTGCGCGGGCTGATGCTGCCCGCCGGACTACTTGATGTCAGCGGCAACTTTGACCGTCTTCATCTTATCCGGCCCGCGCACCGGCTCGCCGCGCTTGATCTTGTCGACGTGCTCCATGCCCTCGATCACCTTGCCCCAGACCGTGTACTGGCCATTGAGGAAGCTGGAATCGTCAAAGCAGATGAAGAACTGGCTGTCGCCGCTGTCCGGGCTGGCGGCGCGCGCCATCGAGCAGGTGCCGCGCACGTGCGGCTCCTTGTTGAACTCGGCCTTCAGCTTCTTGCCCGAGCCGCCAGTACCGCTCCCTTGCGGGCAGCCGGTCTGAGCCATGAAGCCGTCGATCACGCGGTGAAAGACGATACCGTCATAAAAGCCCTCGCGCACCAGCTCCTTGATGCGCTTGACGTGGCCGGGGGCGAGGTCGGGGCGCATTTCGATCACCACCTTGCCGTGGGTCATGTCCATGACGAGCGTGTTTTCGGGGTCCTTATAGGCAGGCATAGTAAGTCTCCGGTTGGGAAAATAGTTGTCAGGACGAAGCTACGACGGCGGCCGCCCCGGCCATGACGACGGCGGTGGTCCGGTTGACGTTGCGGATCGAACCTGGGCTGGTGAACATTTTTCGGGCCCGCGCAGCCGCGATGGCGTAGGCGCCCAGCACCAGGGGCATCAGGCAGCCGATGACAGCGGCGATCTGCGTCAGCTTCCGGGCGTCCATGGTGCGCAAGTCAACCACCGTCGGCAGGATGGCCATGAAGAACACGATGGCCTTGGGATTGCCGATGGTGAGCGAGAGGCCGCCCAGGAACAGCCGCCAGGGCGAATCTTCGCGTGACGACTCACCACCGGCCTGCACGTTCGTTGGCGCATTCCACAGCTTCCAGGCGAGAAACACCAGATAGGCCGCACCCGCCAGCTTGATGGCCAGCAGTAGCGGCCCGAACGCTTGAACCAGCACCGCCAAGCCAGTTGCCGCCAGCACCATCAGGGTCAGATCGCCAGCGACGAACCCGGCGATCAGGAAGCCGATACCCTTCAGCCCATGGCCCAAGGACCTCGCCACGATCGCCGCGATGCCGGGGCCAGGAGAAGCCACCGCCGTGACGTAGATGCCGGCAAAGATCAGCAGGCCATTGAGGGTCACTTGGCGTCGGCCAGCAGTTGGAGCTTGAGGATCTTGTCCGGCTTGGCGGGCGGCTCGCCGGGCGCGAGCTTGTCGACAAACTCCATGCCCTTCACCACCTCGCCCCAGACCGTGTACTGGCCGCGCAGCTGGGCGCAGCCCTGATCGTTGAAGCAGATGAAGAACTGGCTGTTGGCGCTGTTGGGGTCGTTGGTGCGCGCCATGGCGATGGTGCCGCGCACGAACGGCGTATCGGTGAATTCGGCCGGCAGGTTCTTTTCATAGGAGCCGCCGGTGCCGGTGCCGGTCGGATCGCCGCCCTGCGCCATGAAGCCGGGAATGACGCGGTGGAAGGTCACGCCGTCAAAGAAGTGGCGGGCCGCCAGCTTCTTCATTTGCGCCACAGTCCTTGGCGCCAGATCGGGCCTGAGCTTGATCACGGCCTGGCCAGCGGGCAGGTCCATCAGCAGCGTGTTCTGCGGATCAAGGTCGGCCGCGGCCGCGACGCCCGCCGCGCCAGCCCAGAGCAGCGCCACCGCCGCCAATGTCCTCATCAACATTCCAGTTCCCTTCGAGGTTGTGTGTCTCAAGCCCTGATTTTTGCGGCGCGTTTGGCCAGCCGCTTGGCGACGTCCTTGGAAACGAGCGCCGAGACGTCGCCGCCCATGCCAGCGATCTGGCGCACGAGATTGGCCGCGATGTGGCGGGTTGCGGACGAGGCGGGCAAGAAAAGGGTGTCGATGGCCGGGGCCATGGCGCTGTTGGTGCCCGCCAATTGCATCTCATAGTTGAGATCGGTGCCGTCGCGCACGCCGCGTAAGATGACGCTGGCGCCGGCCTCGCGGGCGGCATCCACGGTTAAGCCGTCAAAGGTGACGATGCGCAGCTTGCACTTGGCCGCCTTGGCCACCGGCGCACATTCGGCCTCCAGCATGGCGATGCGCTCTTCGGCCGTGAACAGCGGGGCCTTGCCCGGATGCACGCCGATGCCGATGACAAGTTCGTCGAACAGCCGTGCCGCCCGCGCCACGATGTCGGCGTGGCCGCGCGTCACGGGATCGAAGCTGCCGGGATAAAATCCGATGCGGGTCATGCCACGGTCTTAGCCGAGGCCGCGCCCGACCACAATTGGCGTTGGAGCGAGGCCTTAGGCCGCGCGCTGGAGGCGCTGGATGAGGGCGGTGCGGCCTGCCAGGGTCGCCAGCACTTCGTCGGAGACAGTCAGCAGCGCCTGGCCGCTGAAGCGCACATGGGCGGCATATTCATCATATTTGGGGTGGCCGAGGGGACCATGCAACTTCTGCGTCATGATCTCGGAAAAGCCGAGGATGGCGTTGAGCGCGGTGCGCATGTCGTGGCACAGGCCGTAAAGGCCGTGCTCGCTGGTGTCGGCCGCGCCCACGACGGGGAAATGGTGGGCGGGGTTGGGGGCGGGAGTGTCGCGACCGAACAGGTCAAGTTGGAGGGGACCGGATTGGGTTTGGTTGGATTGGCTCAGATCGTATGTCATGTGGCCCCCGCCAGTCTGATCCGCCGTCAGCCCCCGCTGAACCGGCGCGGCCTGATGATTCGACCGTGGGATAAGTGAACCACTCCCCCAGCCGCGCCGTCTAGGGATTTGAATTGAATGATTATTTTATTCCGGGTGGTGGGTGTCGATGGATGATTTGTGGGTCGGGTCAAGCCCTTGCGCGGCCCAACGTCTGGCGTCAGAGCGTATATCTGTTGGGTAGCGCGAAGAGCTTGACCCAACCGTTTACTCCCCGCCCCCAAGCGTCCGCGTCACGATCTCATAACTGTCGCGCGACAGGCCCTTGGCCGCCTTGACGGTTTCCAGCGCCGCCTTGGCGAGTTTGCGGCGGCCCGGCTCCAGCATCTGCCACGAACGGAACGACCCCAGCATCCGCGCCGCGACCTGCGGGTTGAAGCCGTCGAGCTCGATCATGGTTGCGGCCACCAGCCGGTAGCCGAAGCCGTCCGGGCGGTTGAAGTTGAGCTGGTTGGCTTGCGCGAAGCTGCCGATCAGCGCGCGGACCTTGTTGGGGTTGCGTAGCGAAAACGCCTTGTGCTTCACGAGTTTCTCGACCTGCTCGGGCGTGTCAGGCAGCTCCGACATGGCCTGCACCGCAAACCACTTGTCCATGACCAGCAGATCGCCGCTCCACTGCTTCTCGAAGGCGGCCAGCGCCTTGGTGCGCTCGGGGCTTGCAATGTCGGACAGCAGACCCATTCCGGCGAGCTGGTCCGTCATGTTGCCGGCCTCGGCGAAGTGCCTGGCCGCGAGCGCGATGTCGGCGGGCCTGCGCCGCTCGATCAGCAGCGCCAGGGAGGCCGCGCGCAGCGACCGTTTACCGGCGCTGGCGGCGTCCGGCGTGTACGCGCCCTTGGGCTTGTGCCGCTCGTACAACCCAAGCAGGGTCTCAGCGAGTTCAGTCCCGATGGCCTTGAGCACCGCGCCGCGTGCCGCATGGATCGCCGCTGGGTCAACGTTCGTGCGCACCTGCCGTGCAATCTCGGATTCGGTGGGCAGCGACATGAACTGCGCACGGTAGGCCGGCTCCAGGCTCTCGTCGGCGATGGTATGGCCGATAGCCCTGGCCAAGTCCTGTCCTGCCGAGAGGGATGCCTTGCCCGACTTCATCAGCCCCATGATCGCCCGCGTGGCGCAGGTCTGGGCCGACTGCCAGCGATTGTAGAGATCACCGTCATGCACCATCAGAAATTCGAGATCGGCGGCCGACTGCTTAAACGTGAGATTGACCGGCGCCGAGAAGCCGCGCAGCAGCGAAGCCACCGGCTTGGACGGGACATTCTTGAAACGGAAGGTTTCTTTTGCCTTGCGCAGCTCGATCACGCCGCAGTCAGGCGTGCTACCGTCTGCAAACTCAAGCGCAATGTCCTGGCCGTTGCCGCCGATAAGGCCCATGCGCAACGGGATTTGATAAGGTTTCTTCTTCGGCTGACCCGGCGAGGGCGACAGCGCCTGTTCCACCGTCAAGGCCGCGGTTTTGCTCTTGGCATCGTAGTCCATGGAGCAGACCAGCTCCGGCGTGCCGGCCTGGCTGTACCAGAGCATGAACTGCTTGAGGTCCACCTTGCAGGCGTCCTCGAAGCAGGCAACGAACTTCTCCACCGTGGTGGCCTCGCCGTCATGGCGCTCAAAATACAGGTCCATGCCCTTGCGGAAGCCATCCTCGCCGAGCGTCGTCTGCAACATGCGGCAGACTTCGGCGCCCTTCTCGTAAACCGTCGCCGTATAGAAATTGTTGATCTCGATATAGCTTGACGGCCGCACCGGATGCGAGAGCGGCCCCGCATCCTCCGGGAACTGCGCAATGCGCAAGCCCCGCACGTCGCCAATGCGCTGCACGGTGCGCGAGCGCTCGTCGGAGGAAAACTCCTGGTCGCGGAAGACAGTCAGGCCCTCCTTCAGGCAAAGCTGGAACCAGTCGCGGCAGGTGATGCGGTTGCCGGTCCAATTGTGGAAATATTCATGTGCGATGACGGCCTCGATGGCCTCGTAGTTGCCGTCCGTCGCGGTGGCCGGGGACGCCAGCACCAGCTTGTCGTTGAAGACGTTGAGGCCCTTGTTCTCCATCGCCCCCATGTTGAAGTCGGAGACGGCGACGATCATGAAGATGTCGAGATCGTATTCGCGGCCCCAGCGCTGCTCGTCCCAGCGCATCGAGCGCTTGAGGCTATCCATCGCCCAGCCACAGCGGTCCTCCTTGCCCGGCTCAACGTAGATGCGCAGGTCCACCTTGCGGCCAGACATGGTTTTGAAGCTGTCCTTGATGTGCGCGAGTTTTCCGGCGACCATCGCGAAAAGATAGGCCGGCTTCTTGAACGGATCGTGCCAGATGGCGTAGTGCCGTCCGGTCTTGCCGACCTTGCCGCTGTCCACCAGGTTGCCGTTGGAGAGCAGAACCGGCGAGGCCTCGATGTCCGCTTCGATGCGGGTGGTGAAGATCGACAGCACGTCCGGCCGGTCGAGATAATAGGTGACGCGGCGGAAACCCTCGGCCTCGCATTGGGTGCAGTAGAGCCCGCGCGAGCGGTAGAGCCCGGTCAGGGCCTTGTTGGCCTCCGGGTTGCAGAGCGTGGTGAGTTCCAGGGTGAAGGCGCGCTCGGGCGAGGCCTTGATGGTGAGGTCGTGGTCCGTGACCTTGTAGTCCTTCCCGGCCAGCTTTTTGCCCGCCAGCTTCACCTCAACCAGCTCCAGCCCCTGGCCCATCAGCACTACGCCCTTGGCTTTGCCATCCGCCGCCGGGTTGGGCCGCATCTTCAGCCGCGAGGTGACGCGAGTGGCCTCCGGCTCCAGGTTGATGTCAAGATCAACGCTGTCGATCAGGAAGGCGGCGGGCTTGTAGTCCTTGAGGCGGATGGTCTTGTGTTGGGGCTTGGCTGGCATGTGTGTTCCGGGGTTGGCGATTGCGGCGCAGGATGGCGGCAAGCGGCGCCGATTACAACCACAGGAGCTGGCAGGTGGTGTTGGTGGCTGCTCAAACTGCTGCTCTAAGCCGCTGCTCTAAGCCGATTGACACCGCCCGGCGGCTCGCTTAACACTTCGCCGCTCCCACCAAGCCTCAAATCGCTTGGATCGCCGCTCCGGACGACCGGAACGGCTATGGTCAATCTATCCGGTGCTTTGCCATGAAAGTCAGAAACTCCCTCAAGTCCCTGCGCAAGCGCCACCGCGACAACCGGGTCGTGCGCCGCAAGGGCCGCGTTTACGTGATCAACAAGACCATGCGCCGCTTCAAGGCCCGCCAGGGCTGAGCCTCCGGCGAGACTCACTAGCCCGCAAAGACCGTCAGCGCCGCGTGCTGGAGCAGCATGATCGTCTTGCCGTCGGCAATGTCGCCGCGCGCCACCATGGCCATGGCGTCCTCGATGGCGGGCTCAAGCAGGTCGATCTCCTCGCCTTCGTGCGCCAGCCCACCGCCCGCCGATTTGCGGTCGGCGGCTGAATACTCGGCGATGAAGAAATACAGCTTCTCCGACACTGAGCCGGGCGACATGAACGCCTCGAACACTTTTTGCACATGGGTGATGTGGAAGCCCGTCTCCTCCTCGGTCTCCTTGCGGATACCGTCCTCGGGCGTCGTCTGATCCAGCAGTCCAGCGGGGGTCTCGATCAGCAACTCGTCGCGATTGTTGAGGAAGGCAGGCAGCCGGAACTGGCGCGTCAGCACCACGGTGCGGCGGACAAGATCATAGAGCAGGATGGTCGCGCCATTGCCCCGGTCATAGACCTCGCGGGTCTGCGCCTGCCACGAGCCGTCATTGCGCTGGTATTCGAACTGGTACTTGCTGAGCTTGCCCCAGTTCTTGGAGAGCAAGGTCACCTCGCCCATGCGGATGCGGCTGGCGATGGACATGGGTGCTTTTCTCCTTGAGAGCCGAATTAAAGGAACGTTCCCGCCACGTCGATGCTCGAGGCGTTGCCCACCTTGTCGAAATGGTGGGTCAACCAGTCCTCGGCGCTGCGGCGGCCAACCGCCTTCAGATGCGACAGAAATTCCCAATCCGGATTGAGCTTGGTGGCGACGCCAAGCATGATCATCTCGGCATCGTCGCGGATCGAATGGATCAGCATGCGGTTGTAGCGCTTGGCGTCCACATTGCCCTCATCGACAAGGCGCGACACGAAGGCGATGGCGCGCATCTCGCGCAGCAGCGAGGAATTGAAGCTGATCTCGTTGATCCGGTCATAGATTTCGGGTGCGGTCACCGGCAGCTTTGGCCGCTCGATGGGGTTGACGTGGACGATCACCACGTCGCGCGACGCGCCGTGGTAAATGAGCGGATAGATGGCCGGATTGCCCATGAAACCGCCATCCCAGTAGTGCTCGCCGTCCACTTCCACCGCCTGGAATATGTAGGGCAGGCAGGCGGTGGCCAGCACCACATCAGAGCTCAAATCCTTGTTCTCGAACACCTTGATCTTGCCGGTGCGCACATTGGTCGCCGACAGGAACAGCCTTGTGGTGATCTTGCATTCGTTGAGCCGCTTGAAATCGACCACCTTCTCCAGCACGTCGCGCAAGGGATTGAAGTTCATCGGATTGAGCTGGTAGGGCGAGAACATGTGGGTGAGCGCGTCGAAGGCGAAGAACACCGGGCTGTAGTCGGGGTGGATGCCGAAGCCCGCCAGCCACTTCTCCCACGGCGCGGTCTGCACCGGCGAGTACATCTGGCCGGTGCGGGCGATCTCCTTCCAGAATTCCTCCAGCTTGGCCCGCCCGCCGTCGTAGCCGCCGATGGATACGCCATAGGCCATCGCCACCGCGTTCATCGAGCCGGCGCTGGTGGCGCTGATGGCTTGCAGCCCCAGGCGGCCATCTTCCAGCAGCCTATCCAGCACCCCCCAGGCGAACGCGCCATGCGCCCCGCCGCCTTGCAGGGCAAGGTTGATGGGCTTGGTGTTGGGCGCCACGGGGGCGAGCGGTTGTGACATGGATCGGGTCCGGGCCGGAGAGAGCGCCACTATTGCCCCCGCAGCGGTGGTGCGCAATCACCGAATTGCTGCGATGCAGCAAGTGCGCGCGGCTATTCGCGTTGCAACAATCCTCCGACCAGCAGCGAAGCCCAACCGCTGGCGCGAAAATCGCGCTTTAGGGCAACCGGGTCGTAATGCGCATCGACCCAGTCCAGGAAGGCTATCGGTGTCTTGGCATTGAATGCCAGGTAGCTCTCGAAAAACGCATCCAGAATACCCGTATCGGCATTGCGGAAATGGCCGAAGCGCCACGAGAGCTGCTTGACAGCGTCGGCCATCGGCACACACTCCTTCAGGTGCATGTAAAGTACGGCCATCAGTCCTGCCCGGTCCGCGCCGGACTTGCAGTGCATGAGTACCGGATAGGCAATCTGGCCAAACAGGCGGGCCGCGGCGTGGATCGAGTCCTTTGATGGCGCCGCCCGAGAGCCGAGCGGAAAATCAATCAGCGCCAAACCGTGAGCTGCGCAGGACCTTTGCTCCAGCCGGTAGCTCCCGCAATCGCGGGGCCCGCGCAGGTTGAGCACCGTGCGCCCGCCCGCATCGGCGAATCGGCGCAGGTCAAACGGCGCGGGCTGGGCTGAGCGGATGGCTGCGCTGCCAAGCGGGTGCGAATTGAGATAGGCGAAGCGGAATAAGCCGTGGTCAACCAGCAGCATATCGGCGTAGGCGACCGGCGTTTCCAGCGCCGCGCGCACCGGCTCGGGCAGCCGCCCCGCGGCCCGGTTACCCGCCTGCCGGAATGCGCGAAAGGCCGCCTGCCAGCGCTTGCGCACATGCCAGAACAAACCCGGTCGTGGCGTCTGGCTAGGTTCGGGTCGTGCGCTCATCAGCGGCTTTCATGGTGGTTGGGCAGGCAGCCGGGTCTGCCACACACCGGCAAATCGTCTCGGGGGCCGCTTTGCTACCCGTTCGGCTCATTATCCGCTATAGAGGCCGTCGGCAAGGGACGGGCCGTCGCCCCCCAATGACAGGAACAGCGCAACGCGGGCCGATGGCTGAGTTCGAGGATAAGCCCAGCTTTCTGAACAAATTGGCGGGGCGCGCGATCTACCGGCATGTGTGGCTGGTGCAGCGCACAAGCAAATGGCTGCCGCATCTGGGCGAGATCGAGGGGCGCAGGCAGGCCCGGCGGCTGACCGAGAATCACCCGTTCATCTTCGCCGTCTGGCACGGCCAGTTCATGCTGATTCCGCTGCTCACATTTCCCAAGTATCCGGTCAAAGTGATGGTGGCCCGGCACGGCGACGCGGCGCTGGCCTCCGAGCTGCTCAAGCATTTCGGCCTGGAGCTGATCAGGGGGGCAGGCGCTGGCACCCGGAATAAAGACCGGGGCGGCGCGCACGCCATCCGCGCCTCCATCGAGGCGCTGCGCAACGGCGTGTCGGTGGCGATGACGGCGGACATTCCGCCGGGACCCGCGCGCAAGGCGGGCATGGGCATCGTGATGCTGGCGCGGGTCACGGGGCGGCCCATCGTGCCGGTGGCCATCGCCAGCTCGCGCTACATCTCCATCGGCACCTGGAGCCGGATGACCATCAACCTCCCCTGGTCGAAATGCGGCGCGGTGGTTGGCGAGGCCGTGACTGTTCCCCCCACTGCCTCGTCCGAATTGATGGAGCAGTTGCGCCAGAAGGTCGAGGACAACCTTAACGCCGCGCAGCGCGAGGCCTATGCCAAGGCTGGCGCGGCGGACCCGCTGCTGGTGGCGCAGGCGCGCGCGGCGAACGGCAAGAGCCTGGGCATGAGTGTCTACCGGGGCCTCACAAAGGTTGCGCAACCCGCTGTACCGGCGCTGCTCGCCTACCGGACCCGGCAGGGCAAGGAGGACGGGGCGCGCCAGAGCGAGCGCTTGGGGTTGGCCAGCCAGCCGCGTCCGGATGGGCCGCTGATCTGGCTGCACGCCGCCAGCGTAGGCGAGACGGCGGCAGCGGGCCGGCTGATTGGCGAGCTGAAAGCGCGGCGGCCCTCGGCTACCGTTCTGCTCACCACCGGCACGGTGACCTCGGCGGCGCTGGCGCAGAGCCGGTTCGGCGCCAGCGTCATTCATCAATTCGCCCCAGTGGACGGGCCGGACCTGGTGGCGCGCTTTCTCGACCACTGGAAGCCGCAGCTCGGCCTGCTGGTGGAATCCGAAATCTGGCCCAACCTGATCATGGCGGCCTCCGAGCGGAATATTCCACTGGCGCTGCTTAATGCGCGGATGTCTGATCGCTCGTTTCGCGGCTGGCAGCGGCGGCCGGCCATGGCGCGGCTGCTGTTCGGCAAGTTCGCGCTGGTGCTGGCGCAGACCGAAATCCTGTCGCGGCGCTTTACGCGGCTGGGCGGCAAGGATGTGCGGATCGCGGGCAACCTCAAATACGACGCCGCGCCGCTGCCGGTGGAGCCGGGCGCGGCGGCGGCCTTGCGGGGGGCAATCGGCGACCGCCCCGTTTTTGTCGCCGCCAGCACCCATCCGGGCGAGGAGGCATTGCTCGGCGAAGCGATCCAGCGGCTGCGGGCCGGCTGGCCGCGCCTGCTGACAATCCTGGCACCTCGTCATCCTGAGCGGGGGACGCAGATTGCCCAGGAACTGCGCGGCTTTCACCTCAGCGTCGCGCAGCGCTCGGCGGGCGCGCTTCCGGCGGCAGCGGATGATGTCTACGTCGCCGACACGCTTGGCGAGCTTGGCCTGTTCTACGCCAACGCCCCGCTGGCCTATATCGGCGGCTCGCTGGTGCCACATGGCGGGCAGAATCCCATCGAGCCAATCCAGCTTGGCGCCGGCGTCATCAGCGGGCCGCACTGGCACAATTTTGATGAGGTCTATCAGGCGCTTTTGCGCAAGGACGGATGCCAGCGCGTCGCCAACCCCAGCGAATTGTCGCTTGTTGTGGGGCAACTTCTGGGCGATCCGGCAAGGCTGGACGCCATGCGCCGCAATGCCAGAAGTGTGGTGGCCGGGTTGACCGGGGCTCTGGGCAAGACCCTTGCCGCCATCGAGCCGCTGCTGCCTACTGAGACCGCCGTCGAGGCCACCCGTGCGCCTTGAGCCGCCAGCCTGGTGGTACAAGGAGCGCGTGACCCCCGTTGCGCGCGTGCTGGAACCGGCCGCCAGGCTGGTCGATACGATGGCCGCCAGACGCTGGGCCGCGGCAAAACCGTTGCGGGCGGCTATACCCGTCGTCTGTGTTGGCAACCTGACCGCTGGCGGCGCGGGCAAGACGCCGTTGGCCTTGGCGCTCGCCGCGCTCCTGCGCGAGTCGGGGCGGCGGCCAGGCTTCCTCACGCGCGGCTATGGCGGGCGGTTGAAGGGGCCGCACACGGTCGATCCGGCAATGGATGGCGCCATGGACATTGGCGACGAGGCTTTGTTGCTCGCCCGCGCCGCACCCACCATGCTGGCACGCGACCGTGCGGAAGGCGCGCGCGCGTTCGCCGGGCTGCCGGTGGATGTGATCGTGATGGATGACGGGTTGCAGAATACGCAGCTTCTCAAGCAGCTTTCCATCGCCGTGCTGGATCCCAAGCGGCTCGTCGGCAATGGCCTGGTGATACCAGCCGGCCCGCTGCGGGAGGGGCTGGAAACGCAACTGCGCCGCACCGATGCGCTGGTGGTGTTGTGCGGTGTGGGGGAACCGCTGCCGGAATTGCCGTCAACACTGAGGGCGTTTCGTGGACCGCTGCTGCGGGCCGAACTTGTGGCCGATCCCGCCATCGCCGCCGAGCTGAAGGGCCGCCCCGTGGTCGCCTATGCCGGCATCGGCCGGCCGTCAAAGCTGTTCGATACGTTGCGCGCCATCGGCGTGGGCGAGCTGCACGAAGCGCCGTTTCCTGATCATCACCGCTTTTCCGCTGTCGACGCCAACCGGCTCACCGCGATCGCCAGCGAACGCCGCGCGCTGCTGGTGACGACCGAGAAGGACGTGGCGCGGATGGCGGGCAATCCCCGGCTTGGCGAACTGGCGGCGGCCAGCATCGCGCTGCCCGTCGCAGCGCGTTTCGTCGAGCGCGACCTGGAACGGATGCGCGCGCTCATCGGCATGATGCTCACGCGCCAGAGCCGCTAGTGTTCTGAATAGTCTTTTCTGCACCCATTGTTGTCCTCCTCGGGCTTGTCCCGAGGATCCATCGCGCCATTGGCTTATGAACTTGCGGAGATATGGATCCTCGGGACAAGCCCGAGGATGACAAATAGGGTACCTTTGATCGAGTGATTTCTCTGGTGGCGTCACCCCGGCAACAGCACCGTCGAGCCTGTGGTCTTGCGCGCTTCCAGGTCGCGGTGGGCGTCGGCGACGCGGGCGAGAGGATAGGTCTGGTTCACCTCGATCCTGACCTTGCCGCTGGCCACCATCGCGAACAATGAGTTGGCCGAAGCCAGCAATTCCTCGCGTGTCGCCGTGTACGACCCAAGCGTCGGGCGGGTGACATAGAGCGAGCCCTTCTGGCTGAGCAAGAGCAGATTGACCGGCGGCACCGGGCCGGACGCATTGCCGAAGCTGACGAACATCCCGCGCGGCTTCAGGCAATCGAGCGAGGCGGGAAACGTGTCCTTGCCGATGGAATCGTAAACCACGTCGCACAGCTTGCCGCCGGTGATCTCCTTCACCCGCGCGGCGAAATTCTCGGTCTTGCTGTTAATGACGTGGGTGCAGCCATGGGCGGTGGCCAGTGCGGCCTTTTCCGGAGTGCTCACCGTGCCGATGATGGTCGCGCCGAGCGATTTCGCCCACTGGCAGGCGATGAGCCCGATCCCGCCCGCCGCCGCGTGCATAAGCATCACCGTGCCCGGCCCGACCTTATAGGTGCGGTTGAGCAGGTATTCGACCGTCATGCCTTGCAGCATCATGGCCGCGCCCATCTGGTCGCCGATGCTGGCGGGCAACGGCACCAACCGGCTGGCCTCGATCAGCCGTTCCTCGGCATAGCCGCCCGCGACGCCGGCGTAAGCCACCCGGCCGCCGGTCTTGAGTCCCGTCACTCCGGCGCCAAGCTCTGTGACGACACCCACGGCTTCCTGGCCAGGAATGAACGGCATGGAGGGCTGCGGGTAGAGCCCGGTGCGGACATAGACGTCGATGAAGTTGAGGCCAATGGCGGTCTGGCGCAGCTTGACCTGGCCGGGCCCCGGCGCGCCAACTGTTATCTCCTCAAGCTGCATGACTTCGGGACCGCCATAGGCGTGGACGCGGATAGCACGGATCATGGGCTGGCTCCTTGCCTTGAACACGCCCTGTTGGGCGCATAGCTGTTGACAGCATTTGAAACGGTTGCGCGGCGATATGCAACCGGTCGAAATGGCTGCTAAGGTCCAGACATGCGGGACGGACTGACATTGCGATTCGTGACCATGGGTGTGCTGCTCGGCTGCGCCATGGCCTTGGCCGGGTGTGCGGGATTTGAGACTGCATCGGTGGACGGTCCATGCCTGGATGATTCCAAGGAGTGCGTGTCGCAGCGTACGTCTCTGGTGCAATCCATGAGCAACGATCCGGCGCGGGTATGGATTGGCCAGGCCGTCGGGCGCGGCACCGTCGCCTCGGGCGTGCGGCTGTTCGCCTACCAGAATGTGCGCGACAAGCTGAGCTGCCCAGAGCTGGCCAACGGCATCGGCGAACTTGAGTCCGCCAAGCAGGTGCTGGCGCAAGGCCCGGCTCCTGGCCAAACCATGCTGCGGCATAACGAAATCAAGGCGATGACGACCGATGTTCGCAACGCCCTTGCCGCCAGCCACCAGCGCAAATGCGGCGGCGCGTTAGCGCAGGGCTGACAGCGCCTGCTGCGGCAGTACGATGTTGGCCAGCACCGGCCGGTGATCCGAACCCACATCCGGCCCCAGCCACACCTCCTCGAAGCGCACGCCCTGCGAGGCGAACATATGGTCGATGGCGAGCTGCGGCAGGCCCTTTCGGCCGGACGGGAAGCTCGGCAGGTAGCGGCCCATGTGCCGCAATCCGGAAACCTCCTCGAACCGCGCAAAGCCGCTGGTCCAAGGCGTGGCGTTGAAGTCGCCCGCCACCAGCACTTTGCCGCTGATGCCCAGGGCAATGCCCGCGAGGCTGGACATCTCGCGGGCATGGACGGTGCTCGACCGCAGGGGCTCCAGCACATGCACGCCGAGCACGGTGAAAGCGTCCTCGCCCTTGCCGAAGGTCAGCCAGACCCGCGCCGGGCCATCGCCCTCGGGCGTCGCGCCCGACGAGGTGAACGGATGGCGCGAGAGCACGGCTATGGAGCAGTCCCACAAGGCGGCGCAATCGGCGCGATAGGGGTAGAATTTTTCGAGCTGATGCAACTCGGAGATCTTGTTAGGGCCGAATTCGGTCAGCACCAGCACGTCGGCGTTGGCCTCGATCAGGGCATCGGTGAGGGCCGCTGGGTCGGCATGGGCGTGCCAGGTGTTGAGGCTGAGCACGGTCCAGCGGCCGGCCATGGCCGAGCCAGTAAGCGGCCCCTCGTTCTGCTGGGCCAGCAGGCCGTGCGCCGCCAGTGTGAGGAAGGCGCCGAGCGCCAGCACCACCACGGGCCGGTAGTCGAGCCACAGCGCCAGCGCCGCGAAGGCCGCGATGCCTGTAAGATGGGCGCGGGCGTTGGCGAGCACGTCAAGGTTGGCGGAATAACGCCCGAGGAACCCGGCGGCGATGCCGGTGAGGCACACACCCAGAGCGGCCCATACAAGCCAACGGCCTAACCGGCCAAGGAAGTTGTTACGCAAGGGTACGCCATCCGCAATGAAACCAGAACAACCGCCCAAATCTGGCACGCCGCGCAAGGATTTCGCAAGTTTTGCTGGGAGGGTTGGCTAACTCCGCGCCAAATTCCTCCGCAATCCCGCCCAAGTTCCGCCCAACGAAGCACGATCCTGTGGCACCGGCTGCCCAGCAAGGGAGACTCCGATGGCTGTTTCCATCCGCTCCGTGGGCGTTTCTGTGGCGTTGATGGTGTCGATGGCGCTGGTTCCGCCGCCCGCCCGGGCGGGGACGGAGCTGACTTGTGCCGACGGGTTTACCAAGGTGCTGGAACGGGGCGGCTCGGCCGTGTGCCGCCGCTCCGAGAGCGTGGCGAGCCCCGATCTCGCCGAGGCGCTGTCGCAGAGCTGGTGGGGA
>Ga0209069_10000334_pt1 | contig 20797 bp, 23 predicted proteins | sample Str013_2_FD_187202 | JGI IMG/M metagenome (GOLD analysis project Ga0209069, IMG submission 187202) | Freshwater sediment microbial communities in response to fracking from Pennsylvania, USA - Straight Creek_MetaG_SC_2013 (SPAdes) (version 2) | ecosystem: Environmental > Aquatic > Freshwater >...
GCCTATGACGGTTTGTGGCGCCAACGGCTGCGCCGCGGCCGCGTTGACGACGAGAGCGTCGTCGACATTTCGTACGCCCCAAACGTCGCCTGCAACTTTGACCGCATCTTCCTTGGCCGTTGGACTCGGCGCTTCGCCCGAGAGCCTAACGACACGGCCCGCAACATCGACCTTCGCGAAGGACAGACCGGCCGCCGCCAACGCCGCCGACGAGCGCTGCTGCAGATCTTCCTCGACGACGGGGCGATAGATTTGAATCGTGAAGAATGCCACCGCGCCCAGCGCGACCAACGAAATAAGCCAGACGAGCGCGCGCATCACGCTGCCTCAGCGCGGCGCCATACGAATGGCGCCGTCCAAGCGAATGGTCTCACCGTTCAGCATCGAATTCTCGCAAATATGGCGCGCGAGTTTGGCGTACTCGAATGGATGGCCGAGCCGAGAGGGGAACGGCACCTGCGCGCCCAGACTGCGCTTCAAATCGTCGGGCGCGGCACCGAAGAGCGGCGTATCGAAAAGCCCGGGCAAAATCGTGCAGCAGCGGATGCCGTCGCGCGACAAATCACGCGCGATCGGCAACGTCATGCCGACGATGCCACCCTTCGAAGCGGAATACGCCACCTGACCGATCTGCCCGTCTTGCGCCGCGACGGAACCGGTGTTGACGATGACGCCGCGCTCGCCGTCCTCGGTAACGGGCTCCAGCGCCAGCATGCCGGCGGCGGCTTTCGACAGGCAGCGAAAGCTGCCGACAAGATTGATCTGAAGAATTCGATCGAATTGATCGATGGGATGAGGTACGGCCTCGTTCGTGTCTTTCTTGCGCGACGCGGTTTTGACGGCGATGCCGGTGCCGGCGCAGTTGACCAAGATGCGCTCCTGACCCAACGCGGCGCGCGCTTTGGCAAAGCCGTCGATTACGCTTTGCTCGTTCGCGACATTGACCTCGCAGAAAACGCCGTCGATTTCGGCCGCGAGTTTGGTCCCGCGATCCTTGTTCAGATCGAAAATCGCCACGCGAACGCCGGCGCCCGCAAGCTCGCGTGCGGTCGCCTCACCCAGACCCGACGCGCCACCCGTGACGACTGCCGTGACCGAACGATTGAGCTGCATAAACCTCGCCCTTCCTCTTATATTCAATAGCTTAAGAGTGCTCTCTTAGCGGCCTTCAGCGCGGAAGGCCAGATGCTCAAAAGGCAACCAGATATGGATTTTTCGCGTATTCTCATCGCCCTGGGGCTCGCGCTGGTTGCAGCTGGCTTGCTCTGGCCGGTGCTTGCGAAACTCGGGCTTGGGCGGCTGCCCGGGGACATCGCGATGGAACGCGACGGCTTTCGCCTGTACCTTCCGATCGCCACGTCGCTCCTGATCAGTGCGGTGCTGTCGTTGTTGTTCTGGCTTTTTCGCAGGTAAATTTTCGACATGAGCCTAGACTTTGCGCATGCGCAGCTGCCGGCCGTCCTCGAGCGCAACGAGCGCATCGTGCACGAAGGCTTTTGGCGCAAGCTGCGCCGCCTGGCGGGGCATGTGCCGTTCGCCGAGGACTTGGTCGCCGCCTATTTCTGTGCCGTCGACCCGGCCACGCCGCTGCCGGCGCGCGCGGCGCTGATCGCGGCGATCGCCTATTTTGTCCTGCCGTTCGATCTGATCCCCGACTTTATCGCGGGCTTTGGCTACAGCGACGACGCAACGGTTCTGGCCACGGCCATCGGCATTGCCGGGCGCTATATGCGGCCGGAACATCGGGCGGCGGCGCGTCGGGTGCTGCTGCGCCCGGAGCCAAACATCAGCCCATCGTAAGAACGACTTTGCCGGTCACTTTGCGCGCTTCCAAATCGTTGAGGGCTTCGGCGGCACGTGCCATCGGATAGCGCTTGGAGACATACGGCTTAAGTTTGCCGTCGCGGACCCAACCCATCAACTCTTGCAGATTGGCTTGATTGCGTTGGGGTTCGCGCGCCGTGAACGCACCCCAGAATACGCCCACGATCTGGCACCCCTTGAGCAGCGTGAGGTTGAGCGGAAGCGACGGAATCCCCGCCGGGAAGCCGACAACAAGATAGCGGCCTTCCCAGGCGATCGAGCGCAGCGCGGGCTCGGCGTAGGTTCCCCCGACTCCGTCATAGATGACGTTGGCGCCGTCGCCGCCGAGAACTTTTTTGAACTCATCGGCAAGTTTCTTTTGCCCGTCTTTATCGAGCGGACCGGCGGGATAAACGACACCGGCTTCAGCGCCGTGTTTCAGACAGACATCGACCTTCTCCCGGCTCGAGGCGGCAGCGATGACACGCATCCCCATCAGCTTGCCCAATTCCACCGCGGCAAGGCCGACGCCGCCGGCGGCGCCCAGAACAAGCAACGACTCTCCGGGTTTGACGTGCGCGCGATCCTTCAGAGCGTGATGCGAGGTTCCATAGGTCATCACGAAGGCCGAAGCCTCGGCGAAGTCCATGTTGGCGGGAAATGGAATGCAGCGGGCGGCCGGCGCCAAAGCCTCTTCGGCGAAACCACCCCAGCCGGTCGAGCCGATGACGCGATCGCCAACCTTTACATTGGTGACCCCGGCTCCCAATTCCTTGACCACGCCGGCGACTTCGCCGCCGGGCGAAAACGGCAATGGCGGACGGAATTGATATTTGTTCTGAATGATCAGGACATCGGGATAATTCACACCCGCAGCCCTGACCGAGATCAATACTTGGCCGTCGCCGGGCTTGGGACTGGGCAGGTCTTCGATCACCAGGCTGTCCGGAGGCCCATAGTTCTTGCAGAGAACGGCTTTCATTGGAAACTCTCCGTTTCGTGATGTTGAAGTTCAGAGGGCGTTCTGCGGCGAAACGTTAAGCGAGCCAAGGCCGAAGCGCACCCGGGCCTTTGTCTTGGCGCAGGCGACCGGATCATATTCGGCGCGCGGCACGGCATCCAGGATATTTGCGTGATCCAATCCGTCGAGAGATTGCCGCCGCGCGGGTCGATTCCGGCAGGTGGGCCGGCGCACTAACTAGGTCGCAAGGCTTTCCAGCGCCGCGCCGGCGCGCCGCTCACCGACGTTATCGCCACGCCAATTTCGCACTGGCGGCCGCAAATGTTTGGCGACGAGCTCCGACGTTCCATCGGCGACGCCAAGCAGTACCAGAAGACGCGCCATCGCCGTTTCCGCACCGCGCGTCGCGCCGTCGTCGATCTTGAGCGCGATACCCAATCCGCGCTCCGGCAGCACCGCAGTGAACACGCCCTCAGCACCGGTCTTGACGACGGTGCGGCCGGTCGTGGCGCCGATCAAATCGGCGCAGGAGCGGCCGGTGCCCGAAACGAGCAGCGGATGGGCTCGCCAGGCATCGAGCAAGCGGCGCGCCGCATCGGCGCGCCGCGGCGCGAGAGCGCTCGTATCGCCCAACCGCGCCATTGCTCGCGCTAGCTTATGTAGCGGGATGGCATAGTTGGGCGCAGCGCAGCCGTCGATCGCGAGAAGCATGTCGTCAGGTTCGAGATCGCACATCTCAGCGATTGTCGTGCGAACCAAGCACTGTACCGGATGATCGGGACGCTCATAGTTTGCAGTCGAAACACCAAAGTGACGGGCCAATGACAGAAAGCCTGTGTGCTTGCCAGAACAGTTGTTATGAACGCGGCAAGGCTTGCGACCTTCGCGGATCATCGCATGGGCCGAAGGTTCGTGAAGCGGCAGATGCGGCCCGCAGGCGAGGTCGCTTTCACGGCAATCGATTCGTTCGAGCCAGTGTTCGACGCGCTCGACATGCATCGTTTCGCCGCTGTGGGAAGCGCAGGCAAGCGCCAGCTCTTCTTGGTCAACTGCGAAGGCGTCGGCGGCGCCGCTTTCGACCAATGCCAATGCCTGAAGCGACTTGAAGGCGGAGCGCGGATACACGGCAGCTTCGATGTCGCCCCAGCCACTGAAGACGCGGCCGCGCGCGTCGCAAATCGCAATCGCGCCGCGATGGGTGCTCTCGATCCGGCTGCCGCGCGTCACCTCAACGAGAACGGGATTCATGTGGGGCCGCCCGCTCAGCCGCGTCCGAGCGTCATAACGCGCTGAAGCAAGCCCAGCGGGCCTTTGAAACGCAACGGCGCGGTCGTCACAATCAGCGCCAAGCATGCCTCACCCGATTCGGCGACCGGCCGGTGCGTGTGGCGCATGTCGCTGACGGCCAGATCACCTGGCGCGAAGATGCCCCGCTGGTCACGAAAGGCGCCGGTCAAGACGAGCACGAACTCCGTGCCGTCGTGAGCGTGGGCGGCAATGGCTTTGCCGGGTTCGATGCGCAACAGCTCCATCGTCTCGCGATTGGCCGCCATCGTTTGCATCAGATTGAATGACGGCACGCCCTTTGATGCCGCGTGCGTCGGGCTGCGCGCCGCCTCGGCTGCAACCTCCCGCACGGCAGGGGGCACAGTATTGAGCCAGTCAGGCACCGCGGCCGGCGTGCTCGCGCCGTTCTCGGCGGCGACCGCGACGAGAGCGCGGTCGAGCGCGCCCTCGCTCAAGGCGCTGTCCCCTTCGTCTTCGAGCAGCGCGCCGCCGACCGCCTCAAGCTGATCGAGCTGCGCACGGCAGAGGGGGCACATCGAGGCATGGGCCAATACGATCTTGTGCACGGCCGGCGTTTGCCGGCCGGCGGCGACGGACCACAACAAGTCGGACGAGGGATGGTGGACAGGCATTACGCGTCTTCTCCCTGCAGTACTTTGCGCAGCCGGCCAAAGGCAAGGCGCAGGCGCGACTTGACCGTACCCAGCGGCAAATTCATTTCTGCCGCGATCTCGCTGTGCGATTTGGCGAGATAAAATGCCTGACGCAAGAGTTCGGCTTGCTCGGGAGGCAAACCCTCAATGGCTTGCGCCACGCGCGCTTCGCGATCAATTGCCTGTAGGCGGTCGTCGGGCGACTGCGGCGGCTCCGGCACGAGCATCGGATCGTCGGGATCGAGCTCGGGCCGCCGCTCCTTGCGGACCGCATCGATGCGCCGGTTGCGGGCAATGGTGAAGAGCCAGGTCGAAACGGACGCCCGATTGCGATCGAAGGTCGCTGCCTTGCGCCACACGGTCAACATCACTTCCTGAGTCAATTCTTCGGCCTGAGCGCCGGCCCCGAGTCTAACCAGATAGCCCTTGATCTTCGGTGCGAAGTAGCGAAAGAGGTCGGCGAACGCGCCGCGGTCGCCCTGGACTGCGATAGCCTCGACGAGAGCGGCGAGCGTTTCACGGTCGGGGGCGCTTTGAAACTGGGATGCGGCTGGAGGCATGAAGTCGAGCTTATCACCCGCCTTTCGCGCCGCGAACCCTGTCACCGGGTTCAATTGCCCGGAATCCTATGGCAAAAAGGGCTTCACAAAAGCGCCCCATATGGGCGAGACATTGGGGTCAAGCGAAACACCCCCCTCTCGCTTCAGCCCGAAGGCGGGCTTCACGTTATGCCAGAACCAAAGGTAGCCAGATGACCCCCACACTTCGCCGCACTCTCTTCACCGTCATTGCGATTGCGATTGCTTGCGGCGCAGCGGCGGCTCAGCCGGCAGGGTCGACCCTGCTCGGCAATTTCGATGCCTGGGAAACCTACAAAGGCAACGACAACGGTCACGGCGCCGTCTGCTATGTCGTTTCCCAACCGCAAAGCAAAGAGCCGGCGACGGCCAAGCGCGATGCGGTCTACTTCTTGATCACCTCCTGGCCCGGGCAAAAGGTCACCAACGAGCCCTCGATCATCATCGGCTATGCGTTCAAGGGCGGTTCGGACGCCACGGTCCAGGTGGGGTCCGACAAATTTCAATTTTTCACCAAGGACGACGGCGCGTGGCTGGCCTCGCGCGAGGACGAGCAGAAGCTCATCACCGCCATTCGCAGCGCCGCCGAATTGACGGTTAAGGGCGTGTCCAAGCGCGGAACGCTGACCACGGATACCTACTCGCTCAAGGGCATCTCGGCGGCCCTCGACAAAGCGGCCGAAGGCTGCAAATAAAGTCCCAGCGCTACTTAAAGGCGGCTCCGGGGCGGCGGGTGGACCCGCCGCCTTTTCGTTTTAGAGCGGGCATATGAACGTCGCGGCAAAGAAAGTGCTGATCGGACTGACGCGCGAGGGACTCAAGCGCGAGCTTGCCGCCATGGGCGTCGAGACAAGACAAGCCGGCATGCGCGCCAGTCAGTTGTGGAACGCGCTCTACGTACAAGGTGCAACCGGTTTCGATCGCATGACGACGCTCGCCAAATCGTTTCGCAACGACTTGAGCGAACGGTTCTCGCTCGAACGACCCGAGGTCGTGGCGGTGCAAACGTCGAGCGACGGCACGCGCAAATGGCTGATCCGTTTCGCGCCCGGCATCGAAATCGAGACGGTGTACATTCCCGAGGAAGATCGCGGCACGCTCTGCGTCTCGTCGCAAGTCGGGTGCACGCTCAATTGCCGGTTCTGCCACACGGGCACGCAGAAGCTGGTGCGCAATCTGACATCGGCCGAGATCGTGTCGCAAATCCTCGTGGCGCGCGATCATTTGAAGGAATGGCCCGGCGCCGGGCGCAACAGTCCGACGCGGCAGATCACCAACGTCGTGATGATGGGAATGGGCGAGCCGCTCTACAATTTCGACAACGTCCGCGACGCGCTCGGCATCGTTTCGGACGGCGAGGGATTGTCGGTCTCAAAACGCCGGATCACGCTTTCGACCGCAGGCGTCGTGCCGATGATCCCGCGTGCCGGCGAAGAAATCGGTTCGATGCTGGCGATTTCTCTGCACGCGGTGCGCGACGAAATCCGCGATGTTCTGGTGCCGCTGAACAAGAAATATCCGATCAAAGAACTGCTGCAAGCTTGCCGGGATTACCCGGGGCTCTCCAACGCGCGGCGCATCACCTTCGAATACGTGATGCTGAGGGGCGTCAACGACAGTGCGGCCGACGCGAAACAACTCGTCCGCCTGATGGGCGGCATTCCGGCAAAGATCAATTTGATCCCCTTCAATCCGTGGCCCGGCGCGCCCTACGAATGTTCCGACTGGGAGCAGATCGAAACCTTCGGCGAGATCGTCAATCGCGCCGGCTATGCGTCGCCGATCCGCACGCCGCGCGGGCGCGACATCATGGCGGCGTGTGGACAGCTCAAGAGCGAGAGCGTCAAACAACGCGCCAGCGCCAAACTCGCCGAATTGCGCTCACGCGAATTGGCCGGCATGGCGCATTGAACATCGGAGTATCGCCTTGACGAAGAAGCCCGTGACGAAAGTCGTCCTCGCCTATTCCGGCGGCCTCGACACTTCGGTCATTTTGAAATGGCTGCAGGAGGCGTATCACTGCGAGGTCGTCACCTTCACGGCCGATTTGGGCCAGGGCGAAGAGCTGGCGCCGGCGCGCAAAAAGGCCGAGATGCTGGGCATCAAACCCGGCAACATCTTCATCGAAGATCTGCGCGAGGAATTCGTCCGCGACTACGTCTTTCCGATGTTTCGCGCCAATGCGCTTTATGAAGGGCAATATCTGCTCGGCACGTCGATCGCGCGGCCGCTGATCGCAAAGAAGCAAATCGAAATCGCCAACAAAGTCGGCGCCGACGCGGTGGCGCACGGGGCCACCGGCAAAGGCAACGACCAGGTTCGCTTCGAATTGGCCTACTACGCGCTCAAGCCGGACGTGCGCGTGATCGCGCCCTGGCGGGAATGGGAACTCGACAGCCGCACGAAGCTGATCGAATTCGCCGAGAAGAACCAAATCCCAATCGCGAAGGACAAGCGCGGCGACGCGCCGTTCTCGGTCGACGCCAACCTGCTGCACTCCTCCAGCGAAGGCAAAGTGCTGGAGGATCCGGCGATCGAAGCCGATTCGATCGTCTATCAACGCACGATCAGCCCCGAAGAAGCGCCAGACCGAGCGAGCCACGTCGAGATCGGATTCGAACGCGGCGATCCGGTGTCTCTGGACGGCAAGCCCCTCTCGCCGGCCACGCTGTTGACCCGGCTCAACGAGCTCGGGCGCGCGAACGGCATCGGCAGATTGGATCTGGTCGAGAATCGCTTCGTCGGCATGAAGAGCCGCGGCATCTATGAGACGCCGGGCGGGACGATCCTCAACATCGCGCATCGCGGCATCGAGTCGATCACGCTCGATCGCGGCGCGGCGCACCTCAAAGACGAGCTGATGCCGCGCTATGCGGAGCTTATTTATTTCGGCTTTTGGTTCGCGCCCGAACGCGAGATGCTGCAAGTTCTGATCGACAAGAGTCAGGAGTTCGTCAGCGGAAGCGTGCGGATGAAACTCTACAAAGGCAACGCGACGGTCATCGGACGTTCGTCACCCTATTCGCTCTACCGGCAGGACTACGTGACCTTCGAAAAGGATAGCGTCTACGATCAAAAGGACGCCGAGGGCTTCATCAAGCTGAATGCCTTACGGCTGCGGTTGCTGGCGGCGCGAAATCAGGCGAAGCGCTAACGAAGCGCGGCGTATCACATCTTGTTCCAATAAATTTCGAAGGTGTTGCCTTCGGGGTCGGACAACCGGGCTGCGAAAAAATCCGCTTCGTCGAAGGCGATCGCAACGCCCAAATGTTGGGCCCAAGCTTCAACCGCCGAACGGTTTTCGACGCGGAAGCCGAAATGAAACCGGTCGCCCTGGCGCAAGGGCATCCCCTTGGCGAAGAAGAGCGTGATCCCTGGTCCGACGACATTGGCACCGCGCTGCTCAAGGCCCAAGCGCTGGGCGTACCATTGCGCGAGGAGTTCAGGGTCCTGCGCCGGCAAATTCAGGTGGTCGAGCCAAATGGCGGGCAATGTGTTCATCGCACTTCAAATCTCCGTCGGCGAGGTCAGGTCATGTTGCATGCACGCGGCCAACACGGTGTTTCTCAACAGGCAGGCAATCGTCATCGGACCAACGCCGCCCGGAACGGGTGTGATCGCGCCAGCCCGCTCCACGGCCTCACTATAGGCCACATCGCCCAATAGCTTCGACTGGCCGTTGGCAAGGGTGAGGCGGTTCATCCCGACGTCGATGACGATCGCCCCGGGCTTGATCCAGCTGCCCCGCACTATCTCCGGGCGGCCGACGGCTGCGACCAGAATGTCGGCGGTTGCCGCCAGCGCCGGCAAATCCCTGGTCTTGGAGTGCGCGAAAGTGACGGTGCAGTTCTGCTGCAACAGCAAAACGCCCATCGGCTTGCCGACAAGCTGCGAGCGGCCGATGACGACGGCATTGAGGCCTTCGAGCTGCGGGCGCTGATCTTTGATCAGCATCAAGCAGCCCTGAGGCGTGCACGAGACCAGACCCTGATAGCCGCTCAACAGGCGGCCGGTGCTACGGGTGGTCAGGCCGTCGACATCCTTGTCGGGCGACAGCGCGTCAAGCACGGCTTGCTGGCGGATGTGCGGCGGCACCGGAAACTGCACAAGGATGCCATGCACGCTGGGGTCACGATTGAGGCCGTCGACGATGCCCAACAGCTCCGCCTCGGAAATGGAGTCGGGCAAGCGAATCTCGTTTGAGACCAGACCGGCCTCGCGAGCGGCGACGCCTTTGCCCTTGACGTAGATCTTGCTCGCGGGATCTTCGCCCACGAGGACAACGGTCAGACCGATGGTCAGATTGTGGCGCGTCTTGAGGGCCGCGACGGCGTTCTTTGTCCGCGAGCGCAAGCCCGCGGCAAAAGCCTTTCCATCTATGATGCGAGCCGTCATGCGAGCCCCTTCAGCCATATCGTCAGGCGGCCGGTGAGAGCCCTTGTATCGCCGGCAAGGTGCACTGTCTTTAGGCGAGACGCCGCGCCGGCGGCAACTCGCATACTCGATTTTTCCAGGCCGGTCGCCTTTGCCAGGAGCTCGATTAGGGCCGCGTTCGCTTTGCCATCCTCGGGCAGCGCTCGGACGCGAGCTTGAAGGTAATCGCCGTCAGGGCCGGTCTTAATTCCGCCGATCGCGTCGCGATGCCCGCGCGGCGTCAGGCGGACACGAATCAACACCCCATCCGTGCACGCACGGATGGCGGCCGGCATCGTCCTAGGGGAGCCAAATGGCGAGGCGGTTGAGATACATCCTCACAACGGCAACGAGCAGCAGCAAGATCAGCGGCGACAAGTCGAGCCCGCCGAGGTCGGGCAGCAAGCGGCGGATCGGACGCAACACCGGCTCGGTTACGCGGTAGCAGAAGTCCATGATCGCGTGGACCAACTGATTGCTCCGGCTCACGATATTGAGCTGCTCGAGCCAGGTCAGCGCGACATAGACGATGATGACGAAGACATAGAGTCCCAGAAGCTGATCGATGAACCACAATATGGGTGCGAACATCGCGCCTCTCGCTGAGCGACCTGAAAGATTGTCGCGCGAGATGTATCCATGCAACCGCGGCACTGCAAGGTCGCCGCGCTACGTTGCCCACCGCCGCCTTGACACTCGGCCGCAGGCGCACCTACAACCCTGTCCCTCTGGCCCGTTGGCTTGGAGCCATGTCGTTTGGCCCAGGGGCTGTAGCTCAGTTGGGAGAGCGCCTCGTTCGCAATGAGGAGGTCAGCGGTTCGATTCCGCTCAGCTCCACCAACGTCGCCGGAAACCATTCGTTTACCTTGATGGTGAGACCGTTTCGATCCCTAGAAAGGGATCGAACATGCGCAGAACTTTGCTCAGCCCCTCGCTTGCCGTGTTTATCGCGCTCAGCCTCAGCACGACCGTCGCCGCCGGCGGCGAGAACGCCAAGCCGAAGGGCGCCCCGCCCAAGCGCCCGCCGACCTCGCTCAAATCCTGGGTCATGGTCGACCCCTTCACGATTTCCGTCATTCAAGACGGCGATGTTCGCGGCACCTTCACGGTCAATTTCGGCATGGACGTGCCGGACAACACGTTGCGCGAGAAGGCCGAACTCTTGATGCCGCGCTTGCGCGATGCCTGGCTGCGCTCGCTCAATCTTTATGCCGCGACCGCGCTGCGCCCACGCCGGCAAGCCGACGTCGACGAGCTTGCCGCGCGCATCCAGCGCACCGCCGACGACGTTCTCGGAAAGCCGGGGGCGAAGGTGCTCATGGCGCAGGCCGTGGTGAGCATCCTCTAACAGCCGACGTGACAATCCAGATCGCCGCCCCTAGCTTTGTTCGTATGACGGAGCGCGAAGCCATCTTCGAAGCCGTGGTCCGGCCGCACCGCTCGCTCAACGCGTTCGGGTTTCGGCTGCTGATGACCGTCTTGATCGTCGCCAATGGCGCCTTCGGCGCCGTAATGCTGGCGAAGGGCGCATGGCCGGTGACAGGATTCCTCGGTCTCGATGTGGTCGCCGTCTATTTCGCCTTTCGCCTGAGCTATGGCCAAGCCGCCGCGTTCGAGCGAATCACGATCGCGAACAACATGTTTGTCGTGTCGCAGGTGGATGCTCGCGGCAGAGTGCGGGAATGGCGCTGCCCCTCCTATTGGGCGAATGTCGGTTACGACGAGGACGGCGATGAGCGCGGCGTTCTGACGGTGCGCAGCCACGGGCGTGAAGTCGAAGTCGGAAAATTTCTGCATCCCGAAGAGCGCACGTCCTTGGCGCGCGAACTCAGCGATGCGCTTCGCCGGGCGCGTAATTTCGGCGCCGCGGTTTAGCGCGCGCGCAAGCCCAACACATCCTGCATGTCGAAGAGGCCGGGACCCTTGCCTTGGCCCCAAAGCGCCGCCTTGAGCGCGCCCTTGGCAAAGATCGCCCTGTCCTCAGCCTTGTGCCAGAGCTCGAGGCGCTCTCCCTCGCCCGCAAAGATGGCGCCGTGATCGCCGACGACCGTGCCGCCGCGCAAGCTTGCGAAGCCGATGGTGCCGCGCGGACGCGGACCCTCCAGACCGTCATGCGGCCGGGTGCGCAATTCGAAGAGATTGCCGCCACGGCCCTTGGCCGCCGCCTCGCCGAGGAGCAGCGCCGTGCCCGATGGGGCGTCAGCCTTCATGCGATGATGGATCTCCATCAATTCGACGTCGAAGTCGGGACCGAGGGTGCGTGCCGCCAGTTCGACCAACCCCGCCAACACGTTGACGCCGAGACTGAAATTGCCCGATTTGACAATCGTGGCGTGACGCGCGGCGGCGGCAAAGCGCTTGTCCGCGCTCTCGTCAAAGCCGGTCGTGCCGACGACATGCACGATGCGCGCCTGGGCGCACAGATCGGCCAGCGCCAAACTCACCGACGGCGCCGTGAAGTCGACCACCGCGTCGGCCTTGGCGATGGCGGCAAGCGGGTCGGCGACGACAAATGCGCCCACCGATTCGTGACCGATCAGGGTACCCAGATCTTTTCCTTGCGCCGGATTGGAGGGCGACTCGAGGCCGGCGTGCAATTTTACGCCCGGCGTTTTCAAAGCGGCGCGCGCGAGCGCTTGACCCATGCGGCCCGCGGCGCCCGCGATCACAAGACGGATGTCGGTCATAGTTGAGAGAGCTCGACTTCCTGGCCCAAGAGCAACCTGCCAGCGAGTTCCATTGTTGTGGGAGCGACCATCATATGCTGGCTGGCGACGTGGATATCGCGGAAAACGCGTTGCAGGGGCGACGATTTGTACACGGAGGTTCCGCCGCCCAAATCGTACATCAGATCGACGGCGCGGACCGCCGAGCGTGCCGCATGCGTGGCGGAAAGGCGCAGGTCGCGACGGGCTTCGAGCGAGAGGCCGCCGCCGCCCTGGGCCTGACGCCACGCGGCGGCGATGCTGTCGTGAAAATACGCACGGGCGGAGCGAAGCAGCGCCTCGGCCTCGGCGATGTCTTCTTGCGTCTTGGCGCGCGTGGCGAGCGGTTTGCGATGGCCCTCAGGCGTCTTGCCGCCGGCAATCGCAATCAATTCGCGAATAGAGGCGCGCCCCAGGCCCAGCATCACGGAAGCAATTCCCGCCGCCAGCAAACCGAATACGGGAAAGGCATAGAGCGGGCGCGAGAGCGGCTTGTCGGACATCAAGCCCACGCTCATCTCCTTGGCGACGCGAAGGTCCTTGAAGGCGAAATCCTGGCTGCCCGTGCCGCACAGACCCGAGACGTCCCAGTTGTTCATCAACTCCGCCTCTTCGATCGCAACCATCATCATGCGCGAGTCGGGTATGCCCGAAGGCAAGAGCACCGGCTTTCCATCGCGCAGCACGACGCAGCCGCCGGCGATCCATTTCGCGTTGGGCGAGCCCGAGCCCCACTGCCAGCGGCCGTTGACGACATAATGGGTGCCGTCTTCGATCGCCTTGCCGCGCGGCGCGAATACGCCGGCGAGAATAACGTTCGGGTCGCGTTCGAAAATCGCGCGCGCGGTCGGCGGCGGCATGTAGCCCGCGAGCAGCCCGGTCGTCGCGCCGATCATCACGCACCAGGCGGCCGAACCGTCGGCCTCGGCGATGGTTTCGATCAAGCCGGAGAGCGTCAGAGGATCGCTCTCAAGACCGCCATAGGCCTGCGGCACGCACGGCCTGTAGAAACCCGCTTCGGCAAAGCGCTTGGCGATGTCGGCCGGTAGCCGGCGGCCAGACTCGATCTCGGCGGCGCGCGAGAGAAGCTCTGCGTGGAAGCCGCGGGCGGATGCCAGAAGGTCAGCCATGAAGCTCTCGCTAAGGCGGCTTGGATCGGCGGCGATGTTAGAAGAGCGCCAGCAATCGGGCAAATCAGCGGGCGCGCCGGAGCGTCAGATTGATGCGCCCGCCTAACGGCAAGGCCGGATGATCGATCGGCGAGGTGCCGGGGAAAATCTTGCGCACCCCGTGGTAGCGCAGGCGGCTTGGCCCGCCAAAGACGAGGATGTCGCCGGAGCGCAGGATGAGACGCTGCGCCGGATCGGTGCGCTTGAAACCGCCGAGCAGGAATTCGGCGTCCGCGCCCAGGCTGAACGAGACCACCGGCCAGCGAAAATCCGCCTCGTCGTAATCGCGGTGCAGGTTCAGCTTACCGCACGCCTCGTAGATGTTGATCAAGCAGGCGTCCGCCGCGTAGTCCGCGAAGCCGCTTTCGCGCGCGCAGTCGGCCCCGATGCGCGCGAGTTCGACGGGAATCGGCGGCCACGCCCTGCCCGTCTCGGGATGCAGCGGCTCGTATCGATAGCCGCGCGTGTCCGAGATCCATCCGAGCGGCCCGCAATTCGACATGCGATTGATGACGTAGGCCCCGGTTCGCATTTGCGGGCGATAGGGCGGCGCCGCCTCGAGCGTGCGCGCGATATCATCCAGCAAAGCCATCTGCGCGCTGTGCGAGAGACGCCGTGGCCAAAGGTGGACGCCGTCGGGCAGCGTTTCGGCGAGGTCGGGAAAGAGGCTCATGGCTCCCAGATTGCCGCCCAACCTCAGCGCCGCGAGGCCAGCGTGTGCGCGCCGTAGGCGGCGGCCGTCAGGGCCGACAGGATCGCCATGTTGTACCAGGCGACCGGCGCGTTCGTGAGTTCGTTGAGGCGGATGGCGGTAAACGCCGCGACGCCGAAGGCGATCCAATAGGTCAGCGAGACGAATGTCGCGGCCCAGGGCACGCCCTGGCGCATGGGGCCCAGCACGACAAAGCCGCCCAGTATCCCAAGCCCGATCGAAGCGCCGCCGATCAGTTTCATCAGCGCGAAATAGAGCGGGCGAACTTTTTCGAGCGCCTCCGGCGGAACGGCCGCGGCATGAAACCAAAGCAGATCGTTGACATTGGAATAGAGCAGTCCGAACGCCACGAGAAAGGTGCTGACGGCCATAAACAGGATTACGCTCGTCCATTGCAGTTTGGTTCGCATAACGGCCTCCGAGATCGAGGCCGTCATCATACGGACGGAGCGGTCCCAGTCATTGCCGTTGCGGGCATGGTTTCGATGCTCTCAGGCTTATTCCGCCGCAATTCCCAGCGGCGTGCGGCCGGCGCCGCCGTTGATCTGCATCAGATATTTGATGCCTTCCTCGGCGATGTCGTCGCCGACCATGCGGTCGCCTTCGTGGTGCAGCTCGGCCATGTCGACGAAGGCGGCGTAGGTGGCGCGCGTGCGGTCGGTGATGATCCGGGCTTTGAGCAGCGTTTTGATCAGCACGCGAAAGATGTTGGTGGAATCCTTCATGCGCTCGCGCACGCGCGCGTCGGTGAAGGCTTCGCGGAAGGCGTTTTGCGCCCATTCCCAATCGATTCCGAATTGGGCGTAGATCGGTTTCTTCTGCTCCGGGCTGCCGAGGTTGAAGAGCAGACCCTGGAACACTTGCGCCGCCCAATCCTCGATCAGGTTGCGCTCGGTCTCGGAGAGATGCGGAATCGTGCGGTCGGCCCAGATCTTGCCGAATTTGTGGTGGAAGGCCTCGTCCGTCATGACGAGCTGGCAGAGGCGCTTCAGCAAGGGATCGTTCGTGTACTGATAATTGGTGGCGAAGGCGCCCATGGCGAGACCCTCAACCAGCATCTGCATGCCGACGAGTTTCTTCCAGACGTAGGGCGAGAGCACCATCTCGGACAAAAGATTGCCGAGCGCGGGGCCCACCGGCAGCGGCTTGCCCCAGCGCGCCTGCACGTATTTCGTGAAGCCGGTGACGTGACGCGCCTCTTCGCGCGTTTGATTGGCGGCGTATTCCTGGGCGCCCGGATCGCGCAAGATGTGACAGAGCGAGGCCGAGAGCGACAGAGCGCCTTGCTCGCCGTGCAGGATCGACGACAAGCCCCAATGGGCCGAGGCGTTGACCAGCTTGATCTTCTGCTTTTCGTTCAGCCGGTCGCCGATCGCGGTCTGAAGATCGAGATTCAAGAACGGCGGCATGAGGTATTCGTTCTCGAGATCGAACGGCGTGGAGAAGTCGATATATTTGGCGTCCAGCGGATCCCAAAAATGATCGTGCGTCGCGGAGATAATCTTGTCGAAGGCGGTCGAGCGCGCACCGTAGCGTTCGACCTCCATCATCGAGCGAAAGTCCGCCGGGTCGACCGCATCGTAGGCGGCGTCCTTGGTGATGTTGGTCAGTTCGGTCATCTGGGCGTTCCTCCGGCCGCTATTCCGCGGCGATGCTTGCCGGCGTGCGCAACATCCGGCCGCCGTTCAGCTTCATCAAATATTTGATGCCTTCCTCGGCGATGTCGTCGCCGATCATGCGATCGCCTTCGGCATGAAGCTCGGCCATGTCGATGAAGGCGGCGTAGTTGTTGCGCGTGCGGTCGGTGATGATGCCGGCCTTGAGCAAGGTCTTGATCAGCACGCGAAAGATGTTGGTGCCTTCCTGCAACTCGGTGCGGATGTTGGCGTCGGTCATCGCTTCCATGAACGCGGCCTGGACCCAGACGGGATCAAGCCCGAGCTCGACGTAGATCCAGCTCTTTTGATCCGGGCTCGCGAGATTGAACAGCAGCACCTGGAAAACCTCCCAGGCCCAATCCTCGATCTTCTCGGCCTCGGCTTTTGAGAGGTGCGGGATCGTGCGGTCGGCCCAGATTTTTCCGAATTTGTGGTGGAAGGCCTCATCCGTCATCACCAATTGGCAGAGCTTGACCATCACCGGATCGTAGCCCTTTTGATAAAAGGTCGCGAAGGCGCCCATGGCCAAACCTTCGACCAGCATTTGCATGCCGACAAGCTTTTTCCAGACCAGCGGCGACAGCACGAGATCGGTCAAAAGATTGCCGAGCGCCGGGCCGACGGGCACGGGCTTGCCCCAGCGGGCGTGGATGTAGCGGCTGAAGCCGGTGACGTGACGGGCTTCCTCGCGCGTCTGATTGGCGGCGTATTCCTGAGCGCCGGGATCGCGAAGGATGTGGCAGAGCGACGCCGAGAGCGAGAGCGCGCCTTGCTCGCCGTGCAGGATGCTCGAGAACGACCATAGCGTGTTGAGATTGGTCAGCTTGATCTTGCCGCGTTCGTCGAGCTTGTCGGCGACGGCGGTCTTCAGCTCGGTCATCAAAGCGGGGTCGACGATGTAGTCCTTCTCGAGATCGAAAGGTTCGGCGAAGTCGATGTATTTCTTGTCCAGCGGATCCCAGAAGTGATCGTGGGTCGCGGAAATGATCTTGTCGAAAGCGGGGGTTCGCGCGCCGTAACGCTCGACATCCATCATGGAGCGAAAATCGTCGGGATCGACGGCGTTGTAGGCCGGATCCTTGGTGATGTTGGTCAAGCCACTCATCTCAGTTCTCCATAACGGCGATCGGACGCTCTGTTCGGCGGATGGTACGACGACTGGCGGCGGAGACAAGTAAAAATGACGCTACCGTCACGATCTGGGCTGTGGCATTCACACAAGTGATTCTGACGGCGGCACCGATCAAGACCATCGCGGGTCCGAACTCTCGCTGTTACCGCCCCCGCTGTGGGGCGGTCGATACGTTCGTAGGCGGCAGGCGGAGAACGGATCGGGTGGGGGGGGGCCTCATCGGCGAGCACACTCCAACCCGGGATTTGCGGCGCAGCACTCCCCCCACCCGAACCGATTGCGCGTCCCGCGCAAAACGGTTCGACCGCCCCACAGCGGGGGCGGTAACAGCGCAATTCCAAATCGGATGGAGTCTTTGTTTGTTACCGCCCCCGCTGTGGGGCGGTCGAACTGTATTTTGCGCGGGCCACGCGCGAAATCGGTTCGGGTGGGGGGCCGGGCCCCAGAGAGCTCGGGACCCGCGATGGTCTTGATCGGTGTTGCCGTCGGAATCACGTGTGTGAATGCCGTTCGAGATCTGCGGCGACGCGCGCAATGACGCTCGTCCAATCGCCGTCTTTTGTCTGGCGAACGAGTTGCAGTGTCGGATACCACGGGCTGTCGCTGCCGCGCTCGAGCCAGCGCCATTCGGCGACGCGCGGCAGCACGACGTGCGCCGGGCGGCCGAGCGCACCGGCGAGATGGGCCGCCGACGTGTCGATGCTGACGACATGGTCGAGCGCCGTCATCAGCGCCGCCGTCTCGCCGAAATCGCCGAGCAGCGGCGCGGCGTCGAACACGCGCGGACGCAATGGATATTGCGCCAGCTGTTCGCTGCCGGCGCCCACTTGCAGCGACACCGCCAGGATGTTGTCCATCTCGACGATCGGCGTCAGCGCGCCGAGCGGCACGCAGCGCGAAGCGTTGAGAATGCGTCCGTGCCAAACCAGGCCGACCGTCGCGCGCCCGCCGGCCTTCTCGGCCAAGCGCGCCCGCCAGATCGCGACCTTCGCCGGATCGGCATCGAGATAGGGAATTTTCGCCGGAATGGTTTCGAGCGTCGTTCCGAGCGCATGCGGCAGGCTCGACAGCGTGATCTGAAACTCGAACGGCGGCAGCGTTTCCCATCTGTCGTAGAAAGCGCTCGGTCCGCGCACGCGCTCGATGATCGGTTTCAACTCCGCGCTGACGCCGACGATGAGGTCGCGCACCCGCGCCGCCGCGATCGGCAAATAGCGCGCGAATTGAAAACAATCGCCATAGCCTTGCTCGCACAGCACGAACAGACGGCTCGCCGAAAGCGTCATGCCGTTCCACTGCGGCTGCTTGAATTTCGGCAACAGATCTTGCGTCTTCGGCAAGCGGTAGCGCCATTCGTACTCGGCCCAGCCCGGCGCGAAATCGCCTTTCATCAGCAGCGTATGTGAAAGCCCCAAATGGGCGCGCGCCAGATCGGGCAGCAGCGCAATGGCGCGCTCGAACAATTCACGCGCCCGCTCGTTCTGCCCCAGCAGCGCGTAGACGTCGGCGAGGTCGACGAGCGCTTCGGGTATCGTGCCGATCGCGACAGCGGCTTCGCCGGCCTCGCGCGCTTGGTCGAGATCGCCCGTCTGGCGCAACGTCCGGCACAAATTCATTTGCAACGTGGCGTCGCCGCTGCCGCCGCTGAGGGCGGCGCGGAGAAATTGGATTGCCGCCGTCAGATCGCCGCGCTTCTCGGCGACGGCAGCCAGGATTTGGCTCGCATCGATATGGCCGGCGCGCTGGGTGAGGATCGTGCGGCCGATCGTTTCCGCGCCCTCGAGGTCGCCGCCTTCGAGCAATTGCCGCGCCCGCATGACAGCCTGCGCGACGCCGACGCGCACCGCGCCGGGCACCGCTTCAGGTCGAGAATCTGACGCTGCGATCATCCCGCGAATCCCTAACAAAAGGTAAACGGGTATCGCATGGCGCGTCTGGAGGAGAAAGACGGGAAGCGCCAGCCGTTCACAGTTTCGCTACAGAATGTTGCGGCTACAGACTGTCCGAATACCTGATGTAGCTACGACACAGTGGGACGCCCTCGGCGAGAATTCGCCTGTAAAGGGTAGACGCCCTGTTGGTTAACACGGTATCCCCGATTCTAAGGCTTGATTCGGCATATTTGGGGGGTAAGCGCAATAGATTGCGCTCCCTCCCCTTTGACCGCCAACAGATTGACGGCCTTTACATGGGGGAGTGCATCCAATGCTGCTTATCCGTTCGAGAATGCTTATGTCGGGCGTGTCGTCGATCGCCATGCTGGCCGCGGCCGGCTTCAACGATCCGGTGCTGGCGGCGGGGATCAACATAACCGGGGCGACCAATCCCAATCCGGCCCAGCACATCACGGCGCCGACGACCTTCTTGAACATAAACACCAACGCCATCGTCGGCGTCGACGGCGCCGGCAACAGCGTTCTGGTCGATGCGTCGATCCCCTTGGGTGTTGGTACAGCGACGGCTCTGACCATCTCGAGCAGTGTGCTACAGGGCGCGATCACCAACAACGGCACGATCGCCGCGTTCAGTCACGCGATATTCATTGCCGGCAGCACCATCGGCGGCGGGATCACCAACCACGGGTCGATCCTGGGCGACACCCCACCCGGCGGCCTCGGTGACGGCGTTCATCTTCAGGGTTCGACCTTATTCAACGGCGGCATCACCAACACCGGCACCATCAAGGGCGGCTCGGCCGACAGCGCGATCGACATCGGCGCGTCGGGCGGATCGGCCGTCGCCTTCACCGGCGGCATCTCGAACTCGGGTACGCTCATCGGCGGACGCGGCATCGTTACGGGCACCGGAACCAGCTTTACCGGCGGCATTACCAACAGCTTCGGCGGAACGATCAGCGGTACGAATGGCCGCGCGATACTCCTCAACGGCGACAGCTTTGCCGGTGGCATCACCAACTCTGGGCTTGTCCAATCGACGGCCGCGACATTTGCCGCAATCAAGGTCAGCGGCGCGAGCTTTTCGGACGGCATCCGCAACAACTCCACCGGTACGATCCAGAATAACATCGCTTCTGGAGTCGGAATTTTCTTCTCAGGCGGCCTGTTTTCCGGCGGCATCACGAACGACGGCAAAGTGCTTGCAACCGGCGCCGGCGGCATCGCGATCAGCATGACCGGGCACACCTTCCAAGGCGGTATCGCAAATACCGGATCGATCTCGGCCAACGGCGACGCCATCTTCTTCAGTGGCGATCTGTTTCAAGGCAACGTCACGAACACGGGCCTGATTTCGTCGGTCGCCGCGGATGCGATCGACATAACGGGCACGGGCACGTTCGACGGCATCATCAACAACCCGCTCGGCACCATCCAGGCGCTTCACACCGCGATCCTTGTCGACGGCAATGTGTTTCAGGGCGGCATCTCGAACGCCGGTTTGATTCAATCGACCGGCGCCGGCTTTCACGCCATCAACTTGACCGGCAACAACCTCACCTTTGATGGCGGCATCACCAACAGCGGCACCATCAAGGCCATCAACAACGTCGCGATCCAAATCGACAGCGCGACTTTCAACGGCGGCATTCACAACACCGGCGGTCTCATCCAGTCGGCCGCCAGCGAAGCCATCGAATTCCAAGGCACGACCTTCAACGGCGGTATTTCGAACACGGGAACGATTCTCGCCAAGACGGCGACGGCGGTTTACCTGAACGGCACAACGTTCAACGGCGGCGTCACCAATTCCGGCTCGATCGTCTCCAAT
>Ga0209069_10000335_pt1 | contig 20789 bp, 14 predicted proteins | sample Str013_2_FD_187202 | JGI IMG/M metagenome (GOLD analysis project Ga0209069, IMG submission 187202) | Freshwater sediment microbial communities in response to fracking from Pennsylvania, USA - Straight Creek_MetaG_SC_2013 (SPAdes) (version 2) | ecosystem: Environmental > Aquatic > Freshwater >...
GCTGACGATCCCTCACCCGCGCCTTGGTGAACGTCGTTTCGTGCTCGCCCCGCTCCACGAGGTCGCGCCCGATCGCTGCCCAACCGGTTGGCAAGACCGTCTACCTGACGAAGGTGTGAACGCCGTCGGTCCGTTGCACTGATCAAACCGCACTGATCAACCAGCGACGCTGAACCCAAGGCGACGTGCGGTCGCCATCACTTTCGCCGGATAGTGGGTCCGGCCGTAGTCGACGCGCTGGGCGATGACGATCTCGAGTAGCTCGTCGTGCTGCGCCGTCTCCTTCCACGGTAGCGCGATGTAGATCGGCAGACCGAACCGGCGCAGCTCGTCGAGGTTCTCATAGACGCGCTTCTGGAACAGGTAACGCTCGGGCCACGGCCACTCCGGCGGTGCGAAGCCCGTGCCGGGATCGAGGATCATCCGCTGCCGCAAGCCGTAGCGATCGGCGACGGCAAGACGATCGGCGAACCACTCGACCATCAACGCCACCGGATCGCCACGGACATGCGCGAGGTGGCGCGGATCGGGCCCGTTCAAGAACGGAAGGACGACAGCTTCGGCAAGCTCGGCGGCGACGGGCCACATCGCGTCGGTCTGCATCCCATCGGCCGCGTTCAGGATCGTCGCCCCCGCTTGCAGCGCGAGACGAGCGACGTCTGGTTTCCACGTGTCGATCGAGATCGGTACATCGAGCGTCGCCAACGCCGGCACGATGTCGGCGACGCGAGCCCATTCGTCGATCGGGTCGACGACAGTGGCGATGTCGGTCGATCCCTGCGCGCCGAGATCGATCCCGACGCAACCCGCCCTCAACAGCGCGTCGGCCCTGGCCAGTGCCGCGGCCGGCGTCGTCGCGATCGAATCGGCGTTGAGCGAATCGGGTGAGGCGTTGATCACTCCGTGGAGCCGAGTTTCGAACGCTGGCACGATCGGCCAACCTATCGGGTAGCTGTTCACCGTCCGCAGGCCGGCACAGCTGTTGCCCGACCATGGCCGACGTGCGCAGCTTCCACCCCGACCCAACGTGGACCGCGGCGCGGGCCAACGCGATCAAGAACAAGCGCCGGACGTCGATCGCCGTCTGCCTGCCATGCCGGGACGAGGCGACGACCATCGGCCCCCTCGTCGAGGCGATCCGCCGCCAGCTCGTCGACGACGTGCCGCTGATCGACGAGTTGATCGTGCTCGACGACGGCTCGGGCGACGACACCGCCGCCGTTGCCGCCGCCGCCGGTGCCAAGGTCGTCGCCGTCGCCGACGTCACCGCCGCCCTCGACTCGATGCGGGGCAAGGGCAACGTGTTGTGGGCGAGCCTGCTCGCATCCGAGGCGGACCTGATCGTCTGGTGCGACGCCGATCTGACGTCGTTCGAGCCGAGTTGGATCGTCAGGCTCGTGATGCCGCTGCTACTCGAACCAGCGGTGGGATTGGTCAAGGCTGACTACGTTCGCCCCGACGACCGCGGCGGCGGTGGGCGCACGACCGAGCTGGCGGCACGTCCGATGCTCTCGCTGTTCTTCCCCGAGTTCGCGACGTTGGCGCAACCGTTGGGCGGCGAGGTCGCCGGCCGGCGATCGATCTTGGAGACAGTTCCATTCGTCACCGGTTGGGGCGTCGAAGTGGGGCTGTTGATCGACGTGCGTCGCGCCCACGGGCTCGACGCCATCGCGCAGGTCGACCTGGGGGTACGCCACCATCGTCATCGCCCGTTGGCCGAGCTGGCCGTGCAGGCCGCCGAGGTCTCGGCGACGGTGCTGTTGCGCGCCGGTGTCGAGGTGCCGACGCCGTCGGGCGGACGCGTCTTGCGCCGGCCGAACGGTGACGTCGTCGTGCTCAACCTCGGCGAGCGGCCGCCCATCGCGTCGCTGCGCTGAGCTCGTTCGGCAGCGTCGAACGTTGGAACGAAACCGTCGGTTACCGCAGGTTTGATTCCAACGTTCACGTCTTGCGGTAGCAGAGGAAGAGGAAGCCGTCGTCGTCGGCGAGGACGTGGGCAAGGGTCCAGGCGTCGAGCGGTGCGGACTGGTCGCCGTGAGCGAGACGGGGTGAGCGGCCGGCGACGAAGCGCGGCGCGAAGGAGAGGCAGACCTCGTCGATCAACCCTGCGGCGAGCATCTGACCGTTGATCGACGGGCCACCTTCGCAGACGATGTGATCGATGTGTCCGAGTTGGGCGAGCGCGCCGGCGAGGTCCGTGTGGCCATGACCGGCGCGCACGACATCGACACCGGCGGGCGCCTCGGCATCGAGTGGCATCAGCAACGTCGTCGACGGTTCGGCGAGCACCGGGGCCGACGCGCCGAGGTCGCCGCTGCTGGTGACGATCAGCAAGCGCTTCGGCAACGTCAGCGGCTGGTACTTCTCGACGCGTGCCGTCGCCGCGCCGACGAGCACGCCGCCGCCGAGAGCGCGCACGGCGCGGTAAACGAGCTGATCGCCAGGCCCACCGAGTTGGCCCGACTTGCCGTCGACGACTGTCGCGCCGTCGCCGCTGGAGATCATCAGCATCGTCACCCACGGTCGGTCCGACGGGCGCGGTCGGGCGAGGTCGGCATAGGCCGCGGCAACGTCAACAGTCGTGGCGGGCTCAGGGTGCAGTCGGCGCATCGACCCATGTTGGCGGTCCGGCCGGCGACGATCCACCCAGCCGACCGGATTCGCCAGCCGAGCACAGGTGACGCACCAGTAGCATGGTGACCCGTGTCATCCCCCAACACACCGCCCCCAGGCGGGTCGACGATCGGTGCCGACGAGGTAGCCCACGTCGCCCGATTGGCTCGCCTCGACCTGACCGCCGACGAGTTGGCCCGCACGACGGCGCAGCTCGCCGGGATCGTCGCCCACTTCCACGACATCGACGCGCTCGACCTTGCCGCGGTGGAGCCGATGACACAGCCATACCCGCTCGTCAACGTCTTGCGTGACGACGTCGTGCGCCCGTGCGTCGATCGTGACGAGGTGTTGGCCAACGCGCCGCTGGCCGATGACCGCCGCTTTGCGGTGCCGCCGATCCTCGACTCGGACGACCCTGATGCGAGCGTGTCGAGGTGAGCGCGACCGACAACGACAACGTCAGGGAACCTGATACCGCGCTGGCCGTCGCTGCCGACGTGCGCGCCGGTCGCCGCACCGCCGTCGCGGTGCTCGATGAGCACCTCGCCCGCATCGCCAAGCGTGACGGCGAGATCCACGCGTTCAACCTCGTCCTCACCGATCAAGCACGTGCCGCGGCCGCCGAGATCGACAGGCGCGTCGCTACCGGCGACGATCCCGGCCCGCTAGCCGGCGTGCCCATCGCGTTGAAGGACAACATGTGCACGCGGGGCATCCCGACGACGTGCTCGTCGAAGATCCTCGAAGGTTGGCGACCGCCGTATGACGCGACGGTCGTGCAGCGGTTGGCCGCGGCCGGTGCCGTGGTTGTTGGCAAGACGAACCTCGACGAGTTCGCGATGGGTTCGTCGACCGAGAACTCAGCGTTCGGCCCGACGCGCAACCCGCTCGACGTGTCGCGCGTCCCTGGCGGTTCTTCGGGCGGCAGCGCGGCGGCCGTCGCTGCCGGCTTCGCGACAGTCGCCTTGGGCTCTGACACCGGCGGCTCGATCCGTCAGCCGGCGGCGTTGTGCGGCGTCGTCGGCGTCAAGCCGACCTACGGCTTGGTCTCTCGTTACGGCCTCGTCGCCTTCGCGTCGAGCCTCGACCAGATCGGACCGTTCTCGCACACAGTCGCCGATGCCGCGGCGCTGCTGGAAGTCATCGGCGGGCACGATCCAATGGACTCGACGTCTATCCCGCAGCCGTTCCCCGATGTGTCGTCGATGCTCGAACGCGGTGTCGATGGGTTGCGCATCGGACGGATCACCGACTTGCCCGCCGGTGCCGACCCCGATGTCATCGCCCGCTTGGACGAGGCGTTCACCGTCTTGGAAAAGGCCGGCGCCCGCATCGTCGAAGTCACAGTGCCGGCGTTCACCTACGGGTTGACGGCCTACTACTTGATCGCTCCCGCGGAAGCGTCGAGCAACCTCGCCCGCTACGACGGCGTCCGCTACGGCTTGCGCGTCGACGCGCCGGACACGACGCGGATGATGCACGCCTCGCGCACCGCCGGTTTCGGTGCCGAGGTCAAGCGCCGGATCATGCTCGGTACGTATGCGCTCTCGGCCGGCTACTACGACGCCTACTACGGCAAGGCGTTGAAGGTCCGCCGCTTGATCGCGCAGGACTTCGCCCGTGCCTACGAACACGCTGATGTCTTGCTCACGCCGGCGTCACCGAGCGTCGCCTTCGCGTTCGGCGCCAAGGGCGACAACCCGCTGGCCATGTACCTGTGCGACGTCTACACGATCCCGACGAACCTCGCCGGCCATCCCGGCATGTCGGTGCCGTTCGGCAGCGGCGCCGACGGTTTGCCGGTTGGCGTGCAGCTGCTCGCCCCAGCGCTCGGCGAGCCCGTGATGTTCCAAGTCGCTGCCGAGCTCGAGAGGTCACGTCGATGAACGCCAGTACCGCACCGCCCGCAGCCATCAGCGTCGCCGAGGTGCAGATGGTCGACGGCTACGAGCTCGTCATCGGGCTCGAGTGCCATGCCGAACTGCACACGGCGACGAAGATCTTCTGCGGCTGCCCGAACAACTTCGGCGACGAGCCGAACACGAACGTCTGCCCGGTTTGCCTCGGCCTGCCGGGCTCGCTGCCGGTGCTGAACCGCAACGTCGTCGAGCTGGCGATCCGACTCGGCTCGGCGCTGCACTGCACCGTGCAGAGCTCCATCTTTCACCGCAAGAACTACTTCTACCCCGACATGCCCAAGGACTACCAGGTCTCGCAGTACGACATCCCCATCGATCTCGGTGGGTACTTGGATCTGCCGTCTGGCTCGCGCGTCGGCATCACCCGCGCCCATCTCGAAGAGGACACGGGCAAGTCGTCGCACCAGGGCGGCGACGGGCGTCTGCACGGCTCGTCCGGCTCGCTCGTCGACTACAACCGCGCCGGCGTGCCGTTGTTGGAGATCGTCAGTGAACCTGATGTGCGCAGTGCCGATCAGGCGCGCGAGTACCTGACCGAGCTGCGCGCCATCCTCGAAGCAACAGGCGTGTCCGACGCCAAGATGGAAGAGGGGTCCTTGCGTTGTGACGCCAACGTGAGCGTCCGCAAGCCCGGCGCGCCGTTCGGAACCCGTTGCGAGATCAAGAACCTGAACTCGATCCGCTCGCTCGGTCGGGCCATCGAAGCCGAAGCACGTCGCCAGGTCGACGTGATCGAATCGGGTGGCACGATCCGCCAAGAGACGCGCCACTTCGACGAGCGCACCGGGCGGACGCACACGTTGCGCATCAAAGAGAACTCCGACGACTACCGCTACTTCCCCGAGCCCGACTTGGTGCCCGTGGTGCCCGACGAGGCGTGGCTGGCGCGGGCGCGCGCCGCGCTACCGATGCTGCCGGCCGAGCGACGTGCCCGGTTGGCCGGCGCACTCGGCGTGCCGCCGTCGGACGAGATCGTCGGCGTCCTCGTCGAGCGCGGTCGTGACGAGCTCTTCTTCGCCGCCGTCGACGCTGGTGGCGTTGCTGATCGCGTCGCCGTCCACCTGCAGCACAACCTGCCGCCCGACGGTCCCGATCCGATCCGACCGGGTGCGCTCGCCGCGCTGACGAAGATGGAAGCCGCCGGGACATTGACGGCGACGCAGGCCAAGGCCGTCCTCGTCGATCTCGTCGCCGCTGGTGGTGACGGTGATCCGGCGGCGATTGCCGCGGCGAAGGGCTTCGAGGCGATGTCGTCGGGTGCGCTCGATGCCTTCGTCGACGCCGCCATCGCCGCGCAGCCCGAAGCTTGGGCGAAGTACCTCGCTGGTGACCCCAAAGTCGTCGGCGCGTTCGTCGGCTCGGTGATGAAGGCGACGCAGGGCAAGGCCGACGGCAAAGCCGTCACCGCGTTGCTCGAAGCGCGCCGCGCCGCCAGCGCCTGAGCCAGCTTCTAGCCGAGGTTCGTTCGAACGGCCGCGCAGCTGCGTCGCTCGACACCGGTGTCCCCGACCAGCGCGCAAGCGCTACGCCTTCGTTGGCGGCGTGGCGTCGGGTCCGGTGAACCAACCGGCGAGGTCGATGATCAAGTTGCCGCCGTGTTGCTGGTAGACGTCGAACGAAGCGCCGGTGCCGACGGCGACGAGGGCGTGCACGGGCCGCGTCTCCTCGGCGGCGTCGGCGTTCTGGTTCGAGGCCAACGGTTGGCTCACACCGGCGGGCCACACGGTGAGGAACCCTGGACGCGTCGTCGCGTCAGTGGTGACGTTGATCGCCGCCGCCGTCGCGCCGAGCTTGATCGCCTCGGCGGGCATGCCGACAGCCGCGGTGCAACTGCCAGCCGGGCGACCAACCGCGGCCCGCGAGTCGATCAGCCGCACGGGGCTGACCGGCACGAAGCGGCCGTCGAGACCAGCGGGAGCCGACGAGTCGGTGAACCAACCGTCGACATCGACGATCAGATGCGCGCTTTGCTGGGTGAAGATCCGCACCGAGCCATCAGGCGCGAGCGGCACGATCACTTGATTGGCGCGCGTCCCACCCTTGGTGAGGTTCAGGCTCGACACCAACGGCAGATCGCCGCTTCCCCACGCGGTGAGGAAGCCGTCGGCGACAGCGTCGGTACCGGTGACGGTGAGCGCCACCGCGCCAACGCCAGACACCGGCACGCCGCCGGCGCCACGCACCGGCACGACGAGCACTGAGCCAGGAGCGAGCCGGCTCGCGCCACCGTCACGTGTATCGATCAACCGTGCCGGTGCCAACGCGTGAAACCGGCCGGCAGCGAGCGGTGCGGTCGCGGTCGTGGTCGCAGTCGACGCGGCAGGCGGCGTCGGTGGGACGGCGGCGCGGTAGACACCGAGCAAGTCGACGACGAGATGCGTGGCGATGTTCGACGCCAACGCCAGCTTGCCGTCGGCACCAACGCTGACGGTCGCAAGGTTGGCGACGGTAGCGCCGGCGCGATCGGCGTTGACGTTCGATGCCAGCGGCCTCGCTGCGCCCGACGGCCAGACCGTGACGTGACCAGCACCGGCTGTACCCGTCATCGTCACGTTGACGACGGCAGCGACGATCGGTCCCAGTGCCGGTGTTGGCGGCGCGGTAGGCGCGACCGGCGCGGGCGGAGAGCCAACCGCCGCAGTGACGTCGACGACGGTGACGGTCTCCGGCGCGGGCAGACCGGTTTGGCTGAGACGCGTATCGACGAGACGCGTCGGCGTCGTCGCCGCGAAGGTCGATGGCGCACCGGGCACAGGTGGCGTCGCCGTACGGCCGGTTTGCGCGCCGCGGCACACCGGACTCGACTGCGTCGGCGGCGGCAGGACCAGCTCGGTGAACGACGGCCGGTACAGGCCCGGCGCAATCGCGACGTCTTCGTACGCGAACGCGTTGTTCGACCACGAGAGCACGATGCGATCGCCGACCGGCGCCGTCGCCACCATCGCGTCGTACGTCGACGTCGAGCCGTCCGTCGTGCGTGCCGGCGCCGGCACGCGGGCGACGATCACCCATGGTCCTTCCGGTGCCGGTGCTTCAAGCACGAGCGCGACGGTGCCGAAGAACTCGTCTTCCTTGGCAACCGCGAGCCAACGTTCACCGGTGTAGACGACGCGCATCCGATGGTTCCAGGTGCCGTTCGTCGACACGCTGACGGCGCGGGTTCGATCGGCCTGCCACGCGCTCCCGTCCCAGTAGGTAGGCGGTGTGGCGAGCTGACCGTGCGGCACCCTCGCCACGGTGTTGTTCGTCGAGCCGAGCGGGAAGCGCAACTCGTCGGCCTGCCCGTAGAGGTACGTCCAGATCCCATCGTCGGCGATGGAGAACCCGTAGACCGGCGAAACCGCGGCATCACCGGCGGGTGCGAGCGAGACGAGCCGCATCGTCCGCCAGTCGTAGGTCGCGACCCACGTCGACGAGGGCGCGAAGGCGACGCCCCAACCGATCGGGCCGGTCTGCGCTTGACGAGTGACGATCAAGCGAAGTTGCGCTCCGACGATCACCGAGCCGCGGAACCACCACCAGCTGCTCGCCGTCTCACCGGTCGGCAAGAAGCTCGTCGGTTGGCCATCGCTGATCGGGCCGGTGAGCGTTTCGAAGCAGGTGGCGTTCTGCATGATGGCGACGTTGTGTAGGAACGTCGACGCCGTCGTGATCGGACCGCTCGGCGCAGCGGCGTTGACGAACGAGTCGTTCAACAGCCACAGCACTCGCCCGTCGGGCAACGGATGTGGTTGCGGGACGTCACCGGCCTGCCACGCCCCGATCGGTGCCGAGAACGCACCGGCGAGCACCGTTGCCAACGACGCGCTCGCCGGCTGGCAGGTCGATCCGGCGGTGGCGCCATACGCCATGTTCGTGCGCGCCAGTGCGCCCGCGCTGGCGAGCACGAGCGTCAAGGCGACCACGACGAGGTGCCGTCTGCGTGTCCGTCTGCGTGTCCGACGCGGCGGCGTTGGGACAGTGGAGATCGCCCTCGCGACCCGAAGTGTCCCAACGCTTCGACGAAGCGCGCCTTGATGCCGCCGGACCATCGACGTGACGCTAACTGGCCGACGCGCGCCGGTGCCGCCAGCGAGACTGCCAGCATGGCCATCACCATCCGCGCACTGCACGAACGGGAGATCCCCGAACTCTTCGTCCTCGACGGCCGCAACTTCGGGCACACCCACTCCGCCGACGACATCGACGACGCCAAGCTGACGATGGAGCCGGAGCGGTTCCGCGTCGCGCTCGATGGGCGCGACCTCGTCGGTGTCACCGGCAGCTACACGTTGCAGATGACGATGCCCGGCGGCAGTGCACTGCCGACCGCGGGCGTGACGTGGGTATCGGTGGCAGCGACGCACCGGCGCCAGGGTGTGCTGACGCGGCTGATGGCAGCATCGATCGTCGAAGCCACCGAGCACGGCGATCCGCTGTGCGCGCTGACCGCGTCCGAAGGCGGGATCTACGGCCGCTTCGGCTATGGCGCGGCAACCCAGACGCGCGTCCTGCGCATCGACCACCGCAGCGCGCAGCTCCGTGCCGGTGTCGCCGAGCCAGGCACCGTCCGCGCCGTGAGCGCGAACGAGCTGGCGCTGATCGCGCCCGAGATCTACGACCGCTACCGGATGCAGAGTCCCGGCGAAGTGACGCGGCACGACGATTGGTGGCGACGGATGTTCGACGGTTGGTCGAAGCCGTTGGGCGCAGCGAGCATCGCCTTCCATCTCGCTCATCGCGACGGCTACGCGTGTTACCGCATCGAGCAGCACTGGAACCTCGGTCATCCGAGCCATGCGTTGACGCTCGTCGAGCTCGTCGCGGCGACGCCCGCCGCTCACGCCGCGCTGTGGCAAGTGGTCCTCGGCGTCGACCTCGTCGGCAGCATCGAGAGTCGCAACGTGCCGATCGACGATCCGCTGCCATTGCTGCTCACCAACCCGCGCGCAGCGCGCACGATCGAGCTCAACGACGGGTTGTGGGTACGAGTGCTCGATGTCGCCGCCGTGCTCGCCGCCCGCCGTTACGGCACCGACGACGAGCTCGTCGTCGAGGTCGTCGACGAGGCGCGGCCGGCGACGGCGGGGCGGTTTCGCATCGCCGGTTCACCCGACGGCGCCAGTTGCCGCCGCGACCGGCGACGCGCCGATCTCGTCGTTCCCGTCGACGCGCTCGGTTCGATCGTCCTTGGCGGCGTGCGGCCGTCGTGGTTGGCACGAGGCGGGCGCCTCGAGGCGCGCGACGCGGCGACGGCGCGGCGAGCCGACGCCTTCTTCCTTGGCGAACGCGCTCCGCACGCGCAGACGATGTTCTGAGCTCGGCGTCGGTACGCAAACCGGACACCGCGCTGCCGCCATTCGATGAGATCGTGGTCGTCGAGCCGTCGAACCATGTGCGGCTCCACAACGCAGCCGCGGCGCCGTGTGCGCACGATCGGTGCGAAAGGATCTGACAGATGACGAAGGACGACGTCGCGGTGACCGGAGTCACGCCATCCGACAGCGCTCACTGTGATCGAGGTCACGGTCGGCGAGGTCGAGGTTCGGGCGTAGTGTTCCGCCAAGAAACCTCCGTACACCGCGTCAGTACCGTTTGGCTCCACGGTCTGTCTCGCACCGCCCCCCTGTGTCGGCATCGTCGCCGACGGAATGGAGAGTCCCATGCTTGAACGTGTCGCTTCGTACTGCTATCGGCATCGACGCCTCGTGGTGCTGCTCTGGGTCCTTGCGCTGCCGGCATCGTTCGCGTTGAGCGGGGCGATCGGTGGCAAGTTCTCGTCGCAGCAGAACAGCGGCATCAAGTCGGACTCGACCAGCGCGTTGAACGTGTTGAAGCGTGATTTCCCCCAAGCCGCAGGACAGGGCACGGGTGAGAGTGGCACTGTCGTGTTCGAGGTGCCCGGTGGCGTGGCGACGAAGAAGGCCGAGATCGATGGCTTCTTGGATCAGGTGCGTGCCAACTCGCACGTGCTGGCGGCGACGTCGCCGTTGGACGCGGTTGGTGGTCGTTTGTCGCCTGACGGCACGATCGGCATCTCGACGGTGGCGTTCAAACCCGGTGTGAACTTGCAGACGGACCCCCACGCGCTGTTCAAGTTCGCGCCGGCGTTGCGCGCCCAGGGCGTCACGACGGAGTTCGGCGGCATCGCGTTCAGCGAGTTCAAGCTGCCGCCGAGCGAGCTGTTGGGCCTCGCCGCGGCGATCGTGATCCTGCTCCTCGCGTTCGGGAGCCTGGTGGCGATGGGCCTACCGATCTTGCTGGCGATGCTCGGTGTCGGCATCGGTGTCGCCGTCGTCGGGATCTGGGCGGCGGTCGTGAAGATGCCGAGCTTCGTGACGAGCATCACGGCGATGATCGGGCTCGGCGTCGGGATCGACTACGTGTTGTTCATCGTCACCCGATACCGCGAAGAGCTGCGGACGCGCAACCCCCACGACGCCGTCGTGAAGGCGATCGACACGGCCGGTCGCGCCGTGCTCTTTGCCGGGATCACCGTGATCATCTCGATGCTCGGGATGTTCTTGATGGGCTTGCAGTTCATCAACGGCATCGCTTTGGCGGGGGCGACGCCGGTGGCGATCATCGTTCCCGCGGCGTTGACGTTGCTACCGGCGCTGCTCGGGTTCGCTGGTACGAGCATCGACAAGATCTCGATCCATCGCAAGCCGTTCGACCCGAACAAGGAGACCGGTTGGCATCGCTGGAGCCGCACGCTGCAACGGCGGGCGTGGCCGGCCGTGATCGGCGGGTTCGCCGTGCTGCTGCTCGCTGCGCTGCCGGTCCTGTCGCTGCGTCTCGGGTTCACCGATCAGGGCAACGACAAGTCGAACTTCTCGACCCGCAAGGCCTACGACCTCCAAGCCAAGGGCTTCGGTCCCGGGTCGAACGGACCGTTCCTCATCGCCAGTGAGTTTGCAGCTAACGACGCGGCTGTGGTCACCAAGCTCGGTGACTCCATCCGTGCCCTCAATGGCCAGGTCGCGTTCGTGTCCCCGCCGCAAGTGAGCGCCAGTGGTACGAGCGCGTTCTTCACGGTCGTGCCGACCACATCACCCCAAGACATCAAGACCGATAGGCTCCTGCACCAGCTACGCAACGACGTCGTTCCTACCGCAACAGGCGGGACCAGCGTCAAGGCCTACGTCGGTGGGTTCACCGCCGGCGGTGTCGACTTCGCAGCGCTGATGGGCCGGCGCCTACCGTTCTTCATCGGCACCGTGCTGATCTTGAGCTTCTTGTTGCTGATGGCTGTGTTCCGCTCGATCCTCGTGCCGCTCAAGGCCGTCGTCATGAACCTGCTGTCGATCGGTGCCGCTTACGGCCTCGTCGTTGCCGTGTTCCAGAAAGGTTGGGGCGCGTCGCTGTTCGGCCTCGGGCGACCAGGCCCGATCGAACCGTGGATCCCGATGATGCTCTTCGCCATCGTCTTCGGGCTCTCGATGGACTACGAGGTTTTCCTCCTCTCCAAGATCCGTGAGGAGTACGACCACCGCCACGACAACTCCGTCGCCGTCGTCGAAGGCCTGGCCTCGACTGCTCGAGTCATCACGGCCGCAGCGGCGATCATGGTCTGCGTCTTCGCTGCCTTCGCCCTCGGCGACAACCGCGCCATCAAAGTGATGGGCATCGGGCTCGCCACGGCGGTGTTCATCGATGCCACCGTCGTGCGCGTCATCCTCGTTCCGGCGACGATGGAGCTGCTCGGCGACAAGAACTGGTGGTTCCCGAAGTGGCTCGACCGGATCATCCCTCAGCTCAACGTGGAGGGCCCGGCACCGCTGCCGGCGATGTCGGCGCACACCGCGACCGACGACGCACCGGTCCCCGCCGGTCGCAACTGAGCACGACCCGCTCGTTGTGAGGCCATCAGCGACGATGGCCGCACAACTGCGGCCGGACACGTTGCGGCCCGACCTGCCGCGGCGCTAGTCGGGCCACTACGTTCCTCTGATGCGTTCCCCCCGGCGCGTCGTCGTCGTTCTCACCTTGGCCGCGTTCGGTGCCGCTGCGTGCAGTGGCAGCTCGACGCGCAACACCACCGCCCTTTCGACGAACACCGCGCCGCCAACGACGACGTCGCCCAGCGCGACCGTCGGCTCGTCAGCTTCGACTGCGGTCGCGCCGCCGTCGACCAATGCGCCGACCGCCAAGGCGACGAGCACGACGGTCGCGGCGAGCGCGACGACAAACGCACCGGTCGCCGACCGTCCGTTGCGGGCCGGGGCGCAACGGCTCCACTTCGAGCTCGGACCGATCGACATCAAGCCCGGTCAGAACAACATCGACTTCTCCCGCCGCGCCATCCCGCAGCCGACCGTCGACGGCTACGTCGTTCGCATCGCCCCGAACCTGCGTCTCGAAGACCAGACGATCCCGGCGGTCGATGTCATCCACCTCCACCACGGCGTGTGGCTCAACCTCTCGGCGCCCGACCCGACGAGTCCGATCCTTCGTGAACGCTTCTTCGCCGCGGGCGAGGAGAAGACGACGATGGAGTTGCCCGACGGCTACGGGTACTCGTACCACACCACCGACAAGTGGCTGCTGAACTACATGATCCACAACCTCTGGCCGAACGAGACCAAGGTCTGGATCACCTACGACATCGACCTGATCCCGGCGGACAACGCTGCCGCGGTGTCGATCCAGCCGGCACGACCGGTGTGGACCGACGTCCAGAACGGCAGCGCCTACCCGGTGTTCGATGTGCTCAAGGGATCGGGCACGAACGGCGTCTACACCTATCCCGACGACGCCAAGCAACCGTACGACGGCACGCCGAAGAACGCCTGGACAGTCGACCGCGACGGTGTGCTCGTCGCCACGGCCGGGCACCTCCATCCCGGCGGGCTGCACAACGATCTATGGCTGCGGCGCGCCGGCGCGGTTGCGCCCGCTGGTCACGCCAAACAAGGCGCCGCCGACACAGCCCATCTGTTCTCGTCGATCGCCAACTACTGGGAGCCGGCCGGCGCGGTGTCGTGGGACGTGGCGATGACGGAGACGCCGGCGACGTGGCGTGTCGCGGTGCGCGCCGGTGACGTCTTGTCGACGACGGCGACGTACGACTCGGCGCGAGCGTCGTGGTACGAGTCGATGGGGATCATGGTCGTGTGGATGGCCGACAAGCCGGCGGCCACCGACGCGGCCGCGGCCGATCCGTTCGTGACAGCCGTCGACGTCGCCGGTGAGCTGACGCATGGGCACTTGGCCGAGAACGACCACCACGGCGGCGCGGTCGACGCCCGCTACCACGACCTGACGCAGGCGCCGTCGATCGCGGCGACGCCGACCGTCGGCATCAGTGACTTCTCCTACGCGCAGGGCGACATGCTCGTCGCCACCGACGTGCCGACCATCGCGCCGGGCGCGGCGATCACGTTCGACAACGCCGACGCGCCCCTCGGGAATGGCGAGTGGCACACGATCACGGCATGCAAGGCACCGTGCACGTCGTCGACCGGCATCGCCTTCCCGCTCGCCGATGGTGACACCGTCTTCGATTCCGGTCAGCTCGGCATCGGTGGCCCACCGACGGCGGATCGCACGACGTGGACGACACCGATCGACCTGCAACCAGGCACGTACACGTACTTCTGCCGCATCCACCCGTTCATGCGCGGCGCGTTCCGAGTCAGCACCGCCAGCGATCTCGCCTCACAAACCTGACGTTGCGACCGAGGTTTCAGATGACGGATGTCTCCGGCGTGCGATGTCAGACGAGCCTTGCGTGGAGCCGCCATCTCGCCACCAGCAACGAGCCGGAAACTCTGTCGCACCCCTGGTTGATGATCACGAACATGGATGCCGCCCCGGTCCCCGTGATGATGCCCGAGATGGCGTCGTTGTTGGCTGAATTGCTGGCGACTGATGTGTCGGCGTGTGATCGTCACGGCGTCGAACGCGTCGTCGCCGTGGTCCGCAGGTTGCAGGGCTACCTCGCCACGGTAAGCGCAACGGCAGCGCGCCGGGCGAGTCAGCTGCAGGCCAACGGAGAAGGCAATGGCGCGGAGATCGTGCTCCAGCGCGGCGGTGGTCTGTCCAAACGCGGGGCACACGAAGTTGTCGCTCGTGCCGGGGTCTTGGCCGGCGCACCAGCGCTCGCCGCCCAGCTAGCGGCAGGCACGGTCGGGGTCAGCCACGTCGACGCATACGGCCGAGTCGCTAAACGTGTCCCTGCCGTCACCGCTATGGCTGACCGGCTCGCCGAGGTCGCGCTGCGGCTCACGCCTGACGAGTTCGAGACCCATTGCCAACGCGTCGGACTCCTCCTCGCCGATGATGGCGGTATGGGCGAGTTCGAGCAGCAACGACGCGCTACCCGTTTGCGCCGCTGGCTGGACCGGACCACCGGTATGTACCGCCTCAGCGGCGAGTTCGACCCGGAGACTGGCGCCAAGCTTTCCGCAGCGATCGATCGGCAAGTCGAAGCGATGTTCCACACGAACGTGCCGGACGCTGCGCCGGCCGATCCTGGCGAACGCAACGACCATCTCGCCGCGCTGGCGCTCGCGCACCTTGCGATTCACACCGACACGGCTCCGGGAGCTGGGCCGCGTCGCGACGCGGGCGCCGCGCCGGGCACGGGCACCCGCCGCGCCGAGCTCAACGTTCTGATCGACTACCAGACGCTGCTCGACGGGCTTCACGAACGCTCTGTGATCGACATCGACGGTGGCGGGCGCGTGCCCGTCGATGTCGTCCGTCGCATCGCGTGCGAAGCGGACATCATCCCTATCGTTCTCGGCGGCGACTCCGTTGTGCTCAACGTCGGGCGAGCGCGCCGGCTGGCAACCGCCGACCAGCGACGCGCCTTGCGGGCGATGTATCCGACGTGCGCCGTGCCCGGGTGCACCGTCGCGTTCGGGCACTGCGAGATCCACCACCTCACGCCGTGGACGCATGACGACGGGCGGACCGACCTCGCCACACAGGCACCACTGTGCAACGGCCATCACCACGACGTCCACGCTGGCCGGATCGTCGTGACCATCGACGCTGTCAGCCGAGCGGTGACCGTCACCGGACGCGGCGGGATCGTGCTCGCTCGTTCCACGGGACCACCAGGCCGCCGACCACGGGCGCCCTAGCCGGGCGAGGACGCGCGCCCCTCTGTCGGCCGCGTCGAGACGAGGCGAGGCGGCGCTTCGCATGCAACCGCGTCAAAGCGTCGCTCGCGTCGCCAAGTTCGGCGATCGATGACGTGGGACCGATCGACTCAGGCCACTGCCCAGACGGCCACGTCAGCAACGTCCAGCGCTCACTGACGTCGGGCCGGTCGAATCAGGCCGCCGGCCCCACGGCGACATCAGTCAAGCTGGGCAATGATCGACGTCGGATCGACCTCGTCGGGCATGCGTAGGTCGCCGCGCGGCGAGACGCTGACCGAACCGACCTTCGGGCCGGACGGCAACGTCGTGCGCTTGAACTGTTGGCGATGGAAGCGCTCGAGGAACACCGTCAGCCAGCGCTTGATCGTCGGTCCGTTGTAGCGATCTCCGAAAGCGTGGTTGGCCAACGCCGCGACCTTGGCTGGGCCGAAGCCGTTGCGCAGCCAGTGCCATAGGAAGAAGTCGTGGAGCTCGTAGGGCCCGATGACGTCTTCGGTCGCCTGGGCGATGTTGCCGTCGGCGTCGGGTGGGAGCAGCTCGGGTGAGACGGGCGTGTCGAGCACGCCGTGGAGGATCTTGGCCACCGCCGCCGTCGCGACGTTGTCGGCGTACCAACCGACGAGATGGCGCACAAGCGTCTTTGGCACCGACGCGTTGACGCCGTAGTTCGACATGTGGTCGGCGTTGAACGTGCACCAACCGAGCGCCAGCTCCGACAGATCGCCGGTGCCGACGACGATGCCACCGACCTGGTTGGCGACGTCGAACAGGATCTGTGTGCGCTCTCGCGCTTGCGCGTTCTCGAACGTGATGTCGTGACGACCGGGGGGATTACCGATGTCGGCGAGGTGCTGCGTCACCGCCGCGCCGATCGAGATCGTGCGCGCCTCGACACCGAGGGCATCCATCAACTCGTCGGCGGCGTTGCGCGTCCGCGCCGTCGTACCCGGGCCAGGCATCGTGATCCCAAGGACCATCGTCGGCTCGCGATCGAGACGTCGAGCGGCCTCGACGGCGACGAGCAACGCCAGCGTCGAGTCGAGCCCGCCCGAGACGCCGATCACCAGCCGCGCCGAGCGCGCCGCCATCACGCGCCTGGCGAGCCCTGTCGATTGGATGGCGAGGATCTCTCGCGCTCGCTCGTGCACCGTGGCGGGATCGTCGGGCACGAATGGGTTGGTGTCGAAGCTGCGAGCGAGTACGGGAAGCGCCGGCAGCTCGTCGGCAACCGTGACTAGCTCGTAGCCACTCGGCACCGAACTCGTCGACCACGTGATGTTGCGCGCTCGTTCGTTGGCCAGCTTCTCGATGTCGATGTCGGCGATGGCGCTGGAACCAGCGAACACGAAACGGTCCGACTCGGCCAGCATCATGCCGTTCTCGACGACGAGGCAATGGCCGCCGAAGACGAGGTCCTTGGTCGACTCGGTCGGGCCGCTGCCGGCATAGACGTAGCCGGCGTGAAGGCGCGCCGATTGCTGGCGGACCAGCTCGCGGCGGTAGTCGGCCTTGGCGACGAGCTCGTTCGACCCGCTCGGGTTGACGATCACGAGCGCGCCCGCGACCGCAAGCGGACCACTGGGTGGCTCCGGCGCCCATAGGTCTTCGCAGATCTCGATGCCGAACGTCAGCGCGCCGATGCGGAACACCTGGCGACGAGCAAGACGGAACGCGGGCAGGTCCGGCAGCAACACGAGCGTGTCGACGGCGTCGCCCGGCGTGAACCAGCGACGCTCGTAGAACTCGCCGCTGTTGGGCAAGTGAACCTTGGGCACGGCACCGTGGACCCGACCGCGATGGACGACGACGGCGGCGTTGTAGCGCCGCCCGTCAACCGTGCGCAGCGGCGTGCCAACGACGATCGCCGCGTCGAGCGTCGCCGTGCGACGAGCGAGGTCGAGGAGCGCCGTCTCGGTGCGTCGCAACAGATCGGCGGACAAGAACAAGTCCTCGCAGCTGTAGCCGGTGAGCGACAGCTCAGGGAACACGATCAGCGCCGCGCCGCGCCCGGCAAGGCGCGTCGCCCAGGCAACATGCTCGACGGCGTTGGCCGCAGGATCGGCAACGTGCACGGGCGGCGCCGCAGCAACGACGCGAACGAAACCGTGACGCCGCCAATCGATCTCGCTCACGATCGTCACGCTATCGGGCGCGGCGACGACCACGCCTGGCAAGCTGCTGCGATGGTTGCTGCCCGCCGTCTCGTCCTCGGTGCCGCGACGGCGGCCGTTGGTGCCGGTGCTGCGCTCGTCACCGGCAAGGCGCTGGCGCATCGGGCTCGCACCCGTCCCGACGACACGAACGCAGATGACTTCGACGCGCTCACCGATCTCGACGTCGAGCACCTCGAGGTCATCGGACGCGACGGTGCCGCGCTGCACCTGCTCGCCAAAGGTCGTGGGCGGCCGGTGCTGTTCTTGCACGGCATCATGCTGCGCGCCGGCGTCTGGCGGTACCAGTTCGCGTTGGCGGATCGCTACCGCGTCATCGCGCTCGACCTGCGCGGCCACGGTCGATCGACACCAGGCTCAGCTGGTTACGGTCTGGACCGATTGGCGGACGACATCGCCGAGGTGCTGACGATGCTCGACCTGCGCGACGCCATCGTCGTCGGCCACTCGATGGGTGGGATGGCATTGCTGCGCTTCGCTCGGCGTCATCGGTCCGTGCTCGACGAACGCGTCGCCGGTCTGGTGCTCGTAGCGACGACGGCCGACCCCGTTCTCGGATTTGGATCGAGCACCGCATTTCGTGGTCTGGCGGGAGCGTTGCGGATCCCGGGCGAGCGCATCGGCTGGACACGAGTGCCCGCCTATCGGCCCGGTGACGACGACTTCAACTTCGGCATCGTTCGGCTGTCGTTCGGTGCCAATGCCGCGCCGCGCCATGTCGAAGCGACGCGCCAGATGTTGGCGGTGATGGATCGAGAAGCGTTCCATCGCAGCTTCCTCGGCTTGCTCGACAACGACGAGATCGATCATCTCGCGACCATCGATCTGCCGACGGCGGTCGTCGTCGGCAGCCGCGATCTGCTCACGCCGCCTCGGGTGGCGCGCCGTCTCGCCGGTGCGATCCCCGGTGCTGAGCTGGTCGTCATCGACGGCGCCGGCCACCAGCTGATGCTCGAACGCCCAGCCGAGCTCGACGCCGTCATCGACGCGTTGGCGATGCGGATCGACGCCAACGCACCCGTCAGCGGACGGTCACAACGACCGTGAGGCGCGTGAGCCGACGGCTCACGCGCCTCGTCACGGTTCACTGGCGACGTCAGCCGGTCGTGGTGGCCGAACCCGTCGTGGCAGTGCTGCCCGACGCCAGCGCAGCATCCTCGGCAGCTTCTTGCGCGGCGCGCTCGGGGCTCTCGGCGGCCTCATGGGCGGCGTCGGTGTTGGAGTGGTGCGCGCCACCACCACCACCACCACCGGGGCCACCACGGCCGCCCGGACCCTTGCCAGCTGCCTCGGCGGCCGCCTGTTCCGGGGTCTCGGCCGCTTCGTGGGCGGCGTCCTTGTTGCTGTTGTCGACAGGCGTCACCGTTGCGGTGCCGTCCGTGGTCGCGGAGTCGGCCGCCGTTGCGACGGTGGTCGCCGTCGCGCTGTCGGCCGCCGTCGCGACGACGGTCGCCGGCGTGTCAGCCGTCGAGCCGTTCGTCGAGACCGCGCTGGCGATCCCGGCCGAGCCGAGCAGAGCACCGACAGCGACGGCGGCGGTTGCGAGCCGCTTACGGTTGGGGGTGAGGTTCATGATCGTGTCCTTGTCTCTTGCCGACCGTGGATCGATCGGACGACTCAATGACACCGCCGCTACCTCAGCGCATCCTTGGAACCGTCTTGGTCATCGCCGTGAGTTCCGGCGCCACGATCCCACTCCGCAGACTTGGACACCACGGTCGAAGCACTCGTCTGACAGCGGCGGCAGGGATGCGATGCACCTCCCCGTGGGATACTGGCGCCACTGGAACTGTTGAGTTCTGTCGCTGGGTCTGCAGCGGTTGGGGGGAACATGCCGAACACACAGGACGCGACATCCGGTCTGCGCACGACCGAACGGCCGCGGCGCCCGGTCCATCCACCGGAGTACTACGAAGAGATCAAGAAGCGCTTCGCCGAAGAACGCAACCTGCGCTTGTCGTACCGGCCCGAGGGCACCGCGCAGTACCTGACCGATCTGTCGGGTGCGCTGGCGCGCTACGAGACCGATCCCTATGGCGGCGAGATCATCGACCGTGATCCGATCGACGACGCCGTCGAGGTGTTGTTCATCGGCGGCGGGTTCTCGGCGCTGCTGACGTCTGCTCGGCTGCGCGAGGTCGGTGTCGAATCGATCCGCATCGTCGAGCGAGGCGCCGATGTCGGCGGCACGTGGTACTGGAACCGCTACCCCGGTGTCGCCTGCGATGTCGTCGCCTACGACTACCTGCCACTGCTCGATGAGATGAACTACGTGCCGACGCGGCACTACGCCCGCGGCGACGAGATCCTCGGCCACTGCCAAGCCATCGCCCGCCGCTACGACCTGTACGAGCTGGCCGTGTTCCAGACGACGGTGACATCGACGACCTGGAACGAAGCCGAACAGCTGTGGCACGTCACCACCGACCGCGGCGATCACATGCGCGCCACGTTCGTCGTCTGCGCCAACGGCACGCTGACGAAGCCGAAGCTGGCGCGCATCGCCGGGATGGACACGTTCACCGGTCACTCGTTCCACACGTCGCGCTGGGACTACGCGTACACCGGCGGCGATCTGTCGAAGTTGTCCGACAAGGTCGTCGGGATCATCGGCACCGGTGCGACCGCGGTGCAAGCGATCCCCGATCTCGGCGCCAACGCCCGCGAGCTCTACGTCTTCCAACGCACACCATCATCGATCGATGTGCGCGACGACTGGGAGACCGACCCGGCGTGGGCCGCGAAGCTCGAACCCGGTTGGCAGAGCAAGCGGCGAGCAAAGGCGTTGACCGAGCCGCCGCTCACTGCGCTACAAGTCGAGACGCGGGCCAACATGACGCCCGAAGAGAAGGTCCGCCGTCAGGAGATGGCGAACATCGACTACATGATGCGCATCCATCGCCGCATCGAGGAGCTCGTCGACGATCCGGTCACCGCCGAGGCGTTGAAGCCGTGGTACATGTTCATGTGCAAGCGGCCCTGCTTCCATA
>Ga0209069_10000337_pt1 | contig 20682 bp, 18 predicted proteins | sample Str013_2_FD_187202 | JGI IMG/M metagenome (GOLD analysis project Ga0209069, IMG submission 187202) | Freshwater sediment microbial communities in response to fracking from Pennsylvania, USA - Straight Creek_MetaG_SC_2013 (SPAdes) (version 2) | ecosystem: Environmental > Aquatic > Freshwater >...
TGCCGGCTGCGCCGGCTCTGCACCGACTCGACCGCGATCGTGATGTGGCAGGTGCGCTTGCGGATCCGGTACGCGCGGCCCTGGGCCCGCGGACGGAACCGCTTGAGCGTCGGCCCCTCGTCCACGAACGCCTCGCTCACCAGCAGCGAGTCCGGGTCGAGCCGCTCGTTGTTCTCCGCGTTGGCGATCGCGGAGGCCAGCACCTTGTACACCGGCTCGCTGGCCGCCTGCGGCGCGAACTGCAGCACCGTGAGCGCCTCCTTCGCGGGCAGACCGCGGACGAGGTTCACCACACGGCGCGCCTTCGTGGCCGAGAGGCGCACGTGCCGCGCGACCGCGCGCGCACCGGGCAGCGCCACGTCGCTCTGGCGCGCAGCGCCCGCGGTACCGCGGAGCGTCTTCGTTGGCATCGGGAGTTCCCCTTGATCCTCTGTATCCGTGGTCGGCGCTACCGGCGCCGGCTCTTGCGGTCGTCCTTCTCGTGCCCCTTGAACGTACGGGTCAGCGCGAACTCACCGAGCTTGTGGCCGACCATCGACTCGGTCACGAAGACCGGTACGTGCTTGCGCCCGTCGTGCACCGCGATGGTGTGCCCCAGCATCTCGGGGATGATCGTGGACCGCCGGGACCAGGTCTTGATCACGTTCTTGGAGCTGCGGTCGTTCTGCGTCTCCACCTTCTTGAGCAGGTGGCCGTCGACGAACGGACCCTTCTTCAGACTGCGGGGCATATCGTGCTGCACTTCCTTTCGCTCGCGGCTGCGGGGCCGGCCACGCTCACACCGCGCGCTCGCGGGGTCGCCAACTCAGCCGCGCTTGCGGTTGGCATAGCGGCGGCGGACGATCAACTTGTCGCTGGGCTGGTCCTTCTTGCGGGTACGACCCTCGGGCTTGCCCTTCGGGTTGACCGGGTGCCGGCCGCCGGAGGTCTTGCCCTCGCCACCACCGTGCGGGTGGTCGATCGGGTTCATGGCCACCCCGCGTACCGTCGGGCGCCTGCCCTTCCAGCGCATCCGGCCGGCCTTGCCCCAGTTGATGTTTGACTGTTCGGCGTTGCCGATCTCGCCCACCGTGGCCCGGCACAGCACCAGTACCCGCCGGATCTCCCCGGAGGGCATGCGCAGCGTGGCGTAGTCCCCTTCGCGGCCCAGCAACTGGATCCCCACGCCGGCCGAGCGGGCCAGCTTGGCCCCGCCGCCCGGGCGCATCTCCACCGCGTGCACGGTGGTACCGACCGGGATGTTCCGCAGCGGCAGGTTGTTGCCCGGCTTGATGTCCGCGCCCGGCCCCGACTCCACCCGGTCGCCCTGCTTGAGGTCCTTCGGCGCGATGATGTACCGCTTCTCGCCGTCGGCGTAGTGCAGCAGCGCGATCCGCGCGGTGCGGTTCGGGTCGTACTCGATGTGCGCGACCTTGGCCGGTACCCCGTCCTTGTCGACCCGTCGGAAGTCGACCAGCCGGTACTGGCGCTTGTGCCCGCCGCCCTGGTGCCGCGCCGTGATCCGGCCGTGCACGTTCCGCCCGCCTTTGCCGGACAGCGGAGCCAGCAGGGACTTCTCCGGCGTGGACCGGGTGATCTCGGCGAAGTCGGCGACGCTGGCGCCACGGCGCCCCGGCGTGGTCGGCTTGTACTTACGAATAGCCATTTCTCAGTACCCCTCAGCCCACCGGTCCGCCGAATTCTTCGATCCGGTCACCGTCGGCGAGCCTGACCAGCGCCCGCTTGGTGTCCTTGCGCTTCCCGAAGCCGGTCCGGGTGCGCTTGCGCTTGCCCTGCCGGTTCAGCGTGTTCACCGTCTCGACCCGGACGTTGAAGATCTGCTGGATAGCGATCTTGATCGCGGTCTTGTTCGCGTCCGGGTGTACCAGGAACGTGTACCAGTTCTTGTTGAGCTGCACATAGCTCTTCTCGGAGACCACGGGCGCGATGATGATGTCGCGGGGGTCGGCGATCGTACTCACTGGTCGTCCTCCTCCTGCGTGTCCTCGTCGACGGACTCGTCGCCCGCCGCGTCCCGGGGTGGGTTGCCGAGAAACTCGTCCAGCGCCGCGGTGGTGAACACAACCTCGTCGGCGACCAGCACGTCGTACGTGTTGAGCTGGCCGGACTCCAGCAGGTGCACGGTCGGCACGTTGCGCAGCGACAGCCAGTTCAGCTCGTCCGTGGCGGACAACACGACCAGGACCTTCTCGGTACCGGTGATCGCGGCCAGCGCCCGCATGGCCGCCTTGGTCGACGGCGTTTCACCGTCCACAAAGGACTCGACCACGTACACGCGGCCGTCGCGGGCCCGGTCGGACAGCGCACCGCGCAGCGCGGCGGCCTTCATCTTCTTGGGCGTACGCTGCGCGTAGTCCCGCGGTACCGGACCGTGCACCACGCCACCACCGGTGAACTGCGGTGCCCGGGTCGAGCCCTGCCGGGCCCGGCCGGTGCCCTTCTGCTTGTACGGCTTGCGGCCGCCACCGGAGACCTCGCCCCGGGTCTTGGTCTTGTGCGTACCCTGACGCGCGGCGGCCAGTTGGGCCACCACGACCTGGTGCATCAGGGCCAGGTTGGCCTGCACGTCGAAGACCTGCCCGGGCAGCTCGACGGTACCGGCCTTGGCGCCACCGGCGTCGTGGACGTCCACCACGGTCATGACCGCACACCACCCTTCCGCAACGCCACCTTCGCCGCCGTCCGGACCAGCACCAGCGCGCCCTTGGGGCCCGGGATGGCGCCCTTGACCAGCAGCAGGTTGTTCTCGGTGTCGATGGCCTGGATGGTCAGGTTCTGCACGGTGTACCGCACGGCGCCCATCCGGCCGGCCATGTGTACCCCCTTGAACACCCGGCCCGGGGTGGCGCAGGCGCCGATGGAGCCGGGCGAGCGGTGCTTGCGCTCGACGCCGTGGCTGGCGCGCAGGCCGTGGAAGCCGTGCCGCTTCATCACGCCGGCGAAGCCCTTGCCCTTGGTCTTGCCGGTCACGTCGATGCGCTGCCCGGGCGTGAACGCCTCGACCGTCACCTCGGCGCCCAGCTCGTACTCGCCGGCGTCGCTGGTACGCAGCTCCACGATGTGCCGCCGCGGCGCGGTACCGGACGCGGCGAAGTGCCCCTGCCGCGGCTTGGTGACCTTACGCGGGTCGATCGCGCCGTACGCCAGCTGTACCGCGGCGTACCCGTCCCTGTCGGCGGTACGGACCTGGGTCACGACACACGGTCCGGCCTGTACCACAGTCACCGGGACGACCTTGTTGTTGTCCCAGACCTGGGTCATACCGAGTTTGGCGCCCAGGATGCCCTTGACTTGCCTGTCCATGAGTCGTCGTCCCTACAGCTTGATCTCGATGTCCACGCCGGCCGGCAGGTCCAGCCGCATCAGCGCGTCGACGGTCTTGGGGGTCGGGTCGATGATGTCGATCAGCCGCTTGTGCGTACGCATCTCGAAGTGCTCGCGCGAGTCCTTGTACTTGTGCGGCGAGCGGATGACGCAGAACCGGTTGATCTCCGTGGGCAGCGGCACCGGGCCGGCGACCTTCGCGTCGGTGCGCTGCACCGTCTCGACGATCTTGCGAGCCGACGAGTCGATGACCTCGTGGTCGTAGGCCTTGAGCCGGATGCGGATCTTCTGTCCCGCCATGATGGCTTCTGTTCCTTCTCTCGATGCCGCTGTGTCGCGGACCCCGACCGCGGAGCCGGGCCCTGCTGTCACGAAGTGCCTGGCCACCAGGGCGACCAGAGCGTCCCACCGACCCCCGCGGTCGGGCGTGTCGCTTGCCGGACCGGAGTGCTCCGGTCACCGCAGACCGATCCCGCACCGCAACCACGGAAGATGGGCACCCAGACGTACCGGGCGCCATGCGGGGGTGGCCGACCGACGGGCAGCCGACCACCCCGCAAAGCGCAACCTGTTCAGTATGCCGTACCGCGGCACGGATACGAAATCAGGGGTCGCCTGTTCACTTGATGATCTTCGTTACCCGACCGGCGCCGACGGTACGGCCACCCTCGCGGATGGCGAACTTCAGGCCCTCCTCCATGGCGATCGGCTGGATCAGCGACACGGTCATGGAAGTGTTGTCGCCGGGCATGACCATCTCGGTACCCTCGGGCAGGGTCACCACGCCGGTCACGTCCGTGGTACGGAAGTAGAACTGCGGCCGGTAGTTCTGGAAGAACGGCGTGTGCCGGCCACCCTCCTCCTTGGAGAGGATGTAGACGGTCGCCTCGAACTCGGTGTGCGGCGTGTTCGAGCCGGGCTTCACCACGACCATGCCGCGCTCGACGTCCTCGCGCTTGATGCCGCGCAGCAGCAGACCGACGTTCTCACCCGCGCGGGCCTCGTCGAGCAGCTTGCGGAACATCTCGATGCCGGTGCAGACGGTCTTCATCGACTTGGCCTTGATGCCGACGATCTCGACTTCCTCGTTGGGCTTGAGGATGCCGCGCTCGCAGCGGCCGGTCACGACGGTACCGCGGCCGGTGATCGTGAACACGTCCTCGATCGGCATCAGGAACGGCTTTTCCGTCTCCCGTACCGGCTGCGGGATCGCCGAGTCCACCGCGTTCATCAGCTCCATGAGGGACTCCGACCACTTCGGGTCGCCCTCCAGGGCCTTGAGCGCGGAGACCCGTACCACCGGCAGGTCGTCGCCCGGGTACTCCTGCAGCGACAGCAGCTCGCGTACCTCGAGCTCGACCAGCTCCAGCAGTTCCTCGTCGTCGACCATGTCGCTCTTGTTGAGCGCCACGACGATGTACGGCACGCCGACCTGGCGGGCCAGCAGCACGTGCTCGCGGGTCTGCGGCATCGGGCCGTCGGTGGCCGCCACGACCAGGATCGCGCCGTCCATCTGCGCCGCACCGGTGATCATGTTCTTGATGTAGTCGGCGTGGCCGGGGCAGTCGACGTGCGCGTAGTGCCGCGCCTCGGTCTGGTACTCGACGTGCGCGATCGAGATGGTGATGCCACGCGCCTTCTCCTCCGGCGCCTTGTCGATCTCGTCGAACGGCGTGTACGGGTTGAGGGTGGGCATCTTGTCGTGCAGAACCTTGGTGATGGCCGCGGTCAGCGTCGTCTTACCGTGGTCGATGTGACCAATGGTGCCGATGTTGACGTGCGGCTTGGTCCGCTCGAACTTCGCCTTCGCCACTGGTGTCCTCCTGTGACTTGTCCGATGCGGTGCAGCCGCAGGGACATTTTCTTGGATCTGACGTCTACCGCGTTCTTACGTCCTCCGCCGCCCGGCGGCTGACCTTTGTGGACGGTCTCCCGGATGGGATCACCCGGGAGGCCGCCGCCAGCGCGGCCCGCCGAGGCGGCCGGGGATCACTCCCCGGTCGCCTTGGCGATGATCTCCTTCGCAACGTTCTGCGGAACCTCCGCGTAGGAGTCGAACTGCATCGAGTAGCTCGCCCGCCCCTGGGTCTTCGACCGGAGGTCGCCGACGTAGCCGAACATCTCCGACAGCGGTACCAGCGCGCGTACCACCCGGGCACCGCCGCGCTCCTCCATAGCCTGGATGATGCCACGGCGGGAGTTGAGGTCCCCGATCACGTCCCCCATGTTGTCCTCGGGGGTGGTCACCTCGACCGACATCATCGGTTCGAGCAGCGCCGGGTCGGCCTTGCGGGCCGCCTCCTTCAGCGCGATCGAGCCGGCGATCTTGAATGCCATCTCGGACGAGTCGACCTCGTGGTGCTGGCCGTCGAGCAGCGTCAGCTTCACCCCGACCAGCGGGTACCCGGCCAGCACGCCGTACTGCAGGGCGTCCTGGGCGCCGGCGTCGACCGACGGGATGAACTCCTTGGGGATCCGACCGCCGGTGACCGCGTTGACGAACTCGTACGTGGGACCGTCCGCCGTCATCGGCAGCGGCTCGACCTTGATGGCCACCTTGGCGTACTGGCCCGAGCCGCCGGTCTGCTTCTTGTGCGTGTACTCGAGCTTGTCCACCGTACGGCGGATCGTCTCGCGGTACGCCACCTGCGGCTTGCCGATGTTCGCCTCGACGTTGAACTCGCGGCGCATCCGGTCCACCAGGATGTCCAGGTGCAGCTCGCCCATGCCGGAGATGACCGTCTGGCCGGTCTCGTCGTCGGTACGGACCTGGAAGGTCGGGTCCTCCTCGGCGAGGCGCTGGATGGCGGTACCCAGCTTCTCCTGGTCGGCCTTGCTCTTCGGCTCGATGGCCACCGAGATGACCGGCGTCGGGAACGTCATCGACTCCAGGATCACCTGGTGCGCCGGGTCACACAGGGTGTCCCCGGTGGTGGTCTGCTTGAGCCCCTGTACCGCGATGATGTCCCCGGCCCAGGCCGTGGGCCGCTCCTCCCGCTTGTTGGCGTGCATCTGGTAGATCTTCCCGATGCGCTCCTTGCGGTCCTTGGTGGAGTTGGCCACCGGCGAACCGGCCTCCAGGGTGCCGGAGTAGACCCGGACGTAGGTGAGCTTGCCCAGGTGCCTGTCCGTCTGGATCTTGAAGGCCAGGGCCGCGAACGGCTCGCTGGAGGCTGGCCGCCGCTGTACCGGCGTCTCCCCGTCCAGCGCGGTCCCCTCGATCGGCGGCAGGTCCAGCGGCGAGGGCAGGTAGTCCACGACGGCGTCGAGCATGGGCTGTACGCCCTTGTTCTTGAACGCCGAGCCGCACACCACGGGGTTGGCCTTGCTGGCGATCGTGGCCCGGCGGATGCCGGCCTTGATCTCCGCGATGCTCAACTCCTCGCCCTCGAGGTACTTCTCCATCACCGGGTCGTCCACGTCGGCGAGCGTCTCGATCAGCTTCTCCCGGTACTCGACTGCCTGCTCCAGCAGGTCCGCCGGGATCGCCTCGATCGCGTAGTCCTCGCCCTTCTGGGTCTCCCCGCGCCAGGTCAGCGCGCGCATGCCGACCAGGTCGATGACGCCGATGTGGTCGTGCTCCAGCCCGATCGGGAGCTGCAGGACCAGCGGGGTGGCGTTGAGCCGGTCGATCATCATCTGTACGCAGCGGAAGAAGTCGGCGCCGGTACGGTCGAGCTTGTTGACGAAGCACATCCGCGGCACGTGGTACTTGTCGGCCTGCCGCCACACGTTCTCGGTCTGCGGCTCGACCCCGGCCACCCCGTCGTACACGGCCACGGCACCGTCGAGTACCCGCAGCGACCGCTCCACCTCGACGGTGAAGTCCACGTGCCCCGGGGTGTCGATGATCTGGATCGTGTGACCCTTCCACTCGCACTTGGTGGCGGCGGAGGTGATCGTGATCCCGCGTTCCTGCTCCTGCTCCATCCAGTCCATGACGGCGGCGCCTTCGTGCACCTCGCCGATCTTGTACGTGATGCCGGTGTAGAACAGGATGCGCTCGGTGGTGGTCGTCTTCCCGGCGTCGATGTGCGCCATGATGCCGATGTTGCGCAGCTTGGCAAGGGCGTTGTCGGCGGCAGCCACGGTGATCCCTACTTCGTCGTCTCGTCGTCCCGCGCTACCACCGGCAGCGCGTGGGGCTGGTGGGCCGGCCCACGCCGGTACCCACCAGCGCCGTCCACTACCAGCGGTAGTGCGCGAAGGCCTTGTTGGACTCGGCCATCTTGTGCGTGTCCTCGCGCCGCTTGACCGCGGCACCGAGGCCGTTGCTCGCGTCCAGCAGCTCGTTCATGAGCCGCTCGACCATCGTCTTCTCGCGCCGGGCCTTGGAGTAGTTGACCAGCCAGCGCAGCCCGAGCGTGACCGCGCGGGGGGCGCGGACCTCGACCGGTACCTGGTAGGTGGCGCCACCGACCCGGCGGCTGCGCACCTCCAGGGTGGGCTTGACGTTGTCCATCGCCCGCTTGAGCGTGACCACCGGGTCGGTACCGCTCTTCTCCTTGCAGCCCTCCAGCGCGCCGTACACGATGCGCTCGGCCAGCTGCCGCTTGCCCTCCGAGAGGATCTTGTTGATCAGCTGGGTGACCAGCGGCGAGTTGTACACCGGGTCCGCGATCAGCGGCCGACGCGGGGCAGGTCCTTTGCGCGGCATGTCAGCTCTTCTCCTTCTTCGCGCCGTACCGGCTGCGGGCCTGCTTGCGGTTGCGGACACCCTGGGTGTCCAGCGAACCACGGATGATCTTGTACCGCACGCCGGGCAGGTCCTTCACCCGGCCGCCGCGGACGAGCACGATCGAGTGCTCCTGCAGGTTGTGCCCGACACCCGGGATGTACGCGGTGACCTCGATCTGGCTGGTCAGCCGGACCCGCGCCACCTTCCGCAGGGCGGAGTTCGGCTTCTTCGGAGTCGTGGTGTACACGCGGGTACACACACCACGCCGCTGCGGGCTTCCCTTCAGCGCCGGCGTCTTGGTCTTGCTCGTCTTCGCCTGGCGGCCCTTGCGGACCAACTGCTGGATCGTGGGCACGGGCTTCCTGTCTCCCTTCGGCCACCTTGCGGTGTCCGCGCCTTCATCGTGTGTATGTCGTACGTCTGTGCCGGTCTGCTCCGGCCCCCGCGGTCGGGCGTGTCGCCCGCGCCACGGACCAGCAACCCCTGCCGGAGTACCGGATTGCCCTACCCGCCAACCCTCGTACCACCGCACGCGGTGGTGAGGCCGCGACGCGCACGCGCAAGGGGCCCAGGCAAGCCTGGGCACGCATAGAAAGAGTACCCACCACACAGGCCCAGGTCAAAACGGTACCCCGGTCCACCCGCGGTACCCGCGCTCAGGTCACCGCGGTACCCGCGCTCAGGTCACCGCCGCGGCCACGACGAAGCCGACGAAAGCCAGCACCACCGCGGACGCCGCGCAGACCAGGCCGGTGACCGCCATCCCCCGGCCGGTGACCTGGCCGGCCGAGGCCCGGACCTGCCGCAGCGCCACCTGGCCGGTACCGGCCGCGCCAGCCGCCAGCAGCAGCGCCAGGATGGCGAACGCGCCCGCGACCAGGCCGCCCCAGCCCCGGCCGGACCCGACCAGGCCGAAGCAGAACACCACCAGCGTCACCAGTACCGCGCCGATGCCCGCCACCATCGAGCCGATCGCCAGGCCGGCCACGGTCGGGTTCACCGCGGGGTACAGCACCCCGAACGGGGTACCCGGTACCGGCTCGACCCGTACCACCGCCACCGGTGCCGGCGCGACCGGCGGTACCACCGACCGGGGCTGGTACGGCCCGCCGTACGGACCCGGGTACCCGCCGCCCGACGCCATGCTCAGTTCACCGTGGGCCCGTAGTCGGGCCCGGTCGGCGTCTGCGCCAGGTGGTACAGCCCCACGATCGTGGCCACGACCAGTCCCGTGGCGGCCAGCGCGATCCCCACCCAGGCCAGCGCCACCCCGGTACGCAGCGCCCGGCCGCCGGTGAGGAACCCGCCCGCGCGTACCAGCTGGGGCCGGGCCTGGCGGGCCAGCAGCAGCGCGATCGTGGCCGGGATCACCCCGCCGACGAAGAACCCGGTGACCGCGGCCACCCCGCCGAGTACCAGTACCGCCCGGGCCTGGCGGGAGCGCACCGGATCCGGATCCAGCGGGTGGCGTACCACGTCGGGGGTGGCGGCTGCGGTCACCGGTCCATACAAGCACACCGGGGCCGGTACCGGAGGTACGGTGCGTGACGGCCCCCGGGCGGATGCCCGGGGGCCGTCACGTCAGTCGCCGTGGGTCAGCGGAACGACCCGAGGTCAAACTCGGTCCGCGTCAGCGGAACGACCCGAGGTCAAACTCGGTCCGCGTCAGCGGAACGACCCGAGGTCGAAGTCGTCCAGCGGCACCGCGTGCCCGCTGGCCGGCCCGAACCCGTAGTCCGACTCGGTGTACCCGGTCATCGAGTACATCTTGTTCTTCGCCTCCTCGGTCGGCTCGACCCGGATGTTGCGGTACTTGCTGATGCCGGTACCGGCCGGGATGAGCTTGCCGATGATGACGTTCTCCTTGAGCCCGATCAGGCTGTCGCTGCGGGCGTGGATGGCCGCGTCCGTCAGCACCCGGGTGGTCTCCTGGAACGACGCCGCGGACAGCCAGGAGTCGGTGGCCAGCGACGCCTTGGTGATGCCCATGAGTACCGGTCGCCCGGCCGCGGGCTCGCCACCCTCGGCCACCAGCCGCCGGTTCTCCGCCTCGAACTGCGCCCGGTCCACCAGCAGGCCCGGCAGGAACTCGGTCGCGCCGGAGTCGATGACCTGCACCCGCTTGAGCATCTGGCGGATGATGATCTCGATGTGCTTGTCGTGGATCTGTACGCCCTGGGACCGGTACACCTCCTGGACCTCCTGGGTCAGGTGCACCTGTACCGCCCGCGGGCCGAGGATGCGCAGCAGTTCGTGCGGGTCGATGGTGCCCTCGGTCAGCTTCTCGCCGACCTCGACCCGGCCGCCGTCGGCGACCCGCAGCCGTACCCGCTTGGAGATCTTGTCGTGGACGATCTCGTCGCTGCCGTCGTCCGGCACGATGATGATCTTCCGCGACCGGTCCCCGTCCTCGATCCGGATCCGGCCGGGGGTCTCCGCGATCGGCGCCTTGCCCTTGGGTACCCGCGCCTCGAAGATCTCCTGTACCCGGGGCAGGCCCTGGGTGATGTCCTCACCCGCGACCCCGCCGGTGTGGAAGGTACGCATGGTGAGCTGGGTACCCGGCTCGCCGATCGACTGGGCGGCGATGATGCCGACCGCCTCGCCGACGTCCACGGTCTTGCCGGTCGGCAGCGAGCGGCCGTAGCAGGCCGCGCAGACGCCGAGCTTCGACTCGCAGGTGAGCACCGACCGTACCCGGATGGTCTCGGCCCCCGCCGCGACCAGCTTGGCGACGCTGATCGAGTTGAGGTCCTCACCCCGGGCGGCGACCAGGTGACCGGCGCCGTCCTTGATGTCGTCGGCCAGGGTACGGGCCTGTACCCCGGTCTCCGCGTGCTCGTGGACGACCAGCGTCCCGTCCGCCCGCTGACCGATGGTCATCGTGATGGCCCGGTCGGTACCGCAGTCCTCGTCCCGGATGATCACGTCCTGGGACACGTCCACCAGCCGCCGGGTCAGGTACCCGGAGTCTGCGGTACGCAGCGCGGTGTCCGCGAGGCCCTTACGGGCGCCGTGCGTGGCGATGAAGTACTCCAGCACCGACAGGCCCTCGCGGAACGAGGACTTGATCGGGCGCGGGATGATCTCACCCTTGGGGTTGGCCACCAGGCCCCGGATCGCCGCGATCTGGCGTAGCTGGAGCAGGTTGCCCCGGGCCCCCGAGTAGATCATCATCCACAGCGGGTTCTCCTGCGGCAGCGCGGTCTCCATCTCCTTGGCGACCTCGTTGGTCGCCTTGGTCCAGATCTCGATCAGCTCGCCCCGGCGCTCCTCGGCGGTCATGAGGCCACGCTGGTACTGCTTGTCGATCCGCTCGGCCTCACGCTCGTACCGGCCCAGGATCTCCCACTTGCGCGGGGGCTGGATCACGTCCTCGATGCCGATGGTGACACCGGACCAGGTGGCCCAGTGGAACCCGGCCTCCTTCAGCGCGTCCAGGGTGGCGGCCAGGGCCACCTTGGGGAAGCGCTCGGCGAGGTCGTTGACGATCGCGGAGAGCTGGCTCTTGCGGATCTCGTAGTTGACGAAGCGGTACCCCTGCGGGAGCGCCTCGTTGAACAGCACCCGGCCGAGCGTGGTGTCCACGATCAGCGGCTGCCCCGGCGCCCAGTCCTGCGGTCCGGTGAACTCCGCGCCGCCGACGCCGTTGTCCACGCCGACCACACCGTTCAGCCGGATCCGTACCGGCGCCTGCAGGTGCAGGTCACCGTTGTCGTACGCCATCCGCGCCTCGGCCTCGGAGCTGAACGCGCGCCCGGCGCCCTTCTCCTGCTCCCGGCGGTGGGTCAGGTGGTACAGGCCGATGACCATGTCCTGGGTAGGCATGGTGACCGGCTTGCCGTCGGCCGGCTTCAGGATGTTGTTGCTGGACAGCATCAGGATCCGCGCCTCGGCCTGGGCCTCGGCGGACAGCGGTACGTGCACCGCCATCTGGTCGCCGTCGAAGTCGGCGTTGAACGCGGTACACACCAGCGGGTGGATCTGGATCGCCTTGCCCTCGACCAGTTGCGGCTCGAAGGCCTGGATGCCCAGACGGTGCAGCGTCGGCGCCCGGTTCAGCAGCACCGGGTGCTCGGCGATGACCTCCTCCAGCACGTCCCAGACGACCGGGCGCTGCCGCTCGACCATCCGCTTGGCGGACTTGATGTTCTGCGCGTGGTTGAGGTCGACCAGCCGCTTCATCACGAACGGCTTGAACAGCTCCAGCGCCATCTGCTTGGGCAGGCCACACTGGTGCAGCTTGAGCTGCGGACCGACCACGATCACGGAACGGCCGGAGTAGTCCACCCGCTTGCCCAGCAGGTTCTGCCGGAACCGGCCCTGCTTGCCCTTGAGCATGTCCGACAGCGACTTCAACGGCCGGTTGCCCGGGCCGGTGACCGGACGGCCGCGGCGGCCGTTGTCGAACAGCGCGTCGACGGCCTCCTGCAGCATCCGCTTCTCGTTGTTGACGATGATCTCGGGCGCGCCCAGGTCGATCAGGCGCTTGAGCCGGTTGTTGCGGTTGATCACCCGGCGGTACAGGTCGTTGAGGTCGCTGGTGGCGAACCGGCCGCCGTCGAGCTGCACCATCGGGCGCAGGTCCGGCGGGATCACCGGTACGCAGTCCAGCACCATGCCCAGTGGCGAGTTGGTGGTGTTCAGGAACGCCGCCACCACCTTCAGCCGCTTGAGCGCCCGGATCTTGCGCTGGCCCTTGCCCGAGCGGATGGTCTCGCGCAGGTCGTCGGCCTCGGCGTCGAGGTCCATGTTCTCGATCAGGGCCTTGATCGCCTCGGCGCCCATGCCGCCGGTGAAGTACTCGCCGTACCGGTCGCGCAGCTCGCGGTACAGCAGCTCGTCGGTGACCAGCTGCTTGGCGTCGAGCTTGCGGAACGTGTCGAGGACCTCCCCGAGCCGGTCGATCTCGCGCTGTGCCCGGTCGCGGATCTGGCGCATCTCGCGCTCGCCGGCCTCCTTGACCTTGCGCCGTACGTCCGCCTTGGCGCCCTCGGCCTCCAGTTCGGTGAGGTCCGCCTCGAGCTTCGCGGCGCGCTTCTCGATCTCGGCGTCCCGGGCGTTCTCGGCGTGCCGCTTCTCCGCCCCGATCTCACTCTCCACTGTGGACATGTCCCGGTGCCGGGCGTCGGCGTCCACACTCGTGATCACGTACGAGGCGAAGTAGATGATCTTCTCGAGGTCCTTGGGGGCAAGATCCAGCAGGTACCCGAGCCGGCTCGGTACGCCCTTGAAGTACCAGATGTGCGTGACCGGCGCGGCCAGCTCGATGTGGCCCATGCGCTCCCGGCGTACCTTCGCCCGGGTCACCTCGACGCCACAGCGCTCGCAGATGATGCCCTTGAACCGGACCCGCTTGTACTTGCCGCAGTAGCACTCCCAGTCGCGGGTGGGACCGAAGATCTTCTCGCAGAAGAGCCCGTCCTTCTCCGGCTTGAGGGTGCGGTAGTTGATGGTTTCGGGCTTCTTGACCTCGCCGTGCGACCACTGCCGGATGTCGTCGGCGGTGGCCAGGCCGATGCGCAGCTCGTCGAAGAAGTTTACATCGAGCACGTTATATCCCTCGCGTCGCGTTGCTGTTGTCCGTGGGCGCGGATGTTGTCGGGGGGCAGGATGACCCGCTCCGGGCGGTCAGGCTTGATCCCTGCGCGGGTCATCCTGCCCCCCGACCCGAGCCGGTCGGCGTAGTGGGCACGACGCGGCTCGAAAGGCTGCTCTCGATCGGTGGCGGTGGTCAGATCTCGTCGACGCTGCTCACGCCTTCGTTCGGACGTCTCGATAGGTCGATGCCGAGTTCCTCGGCGGCCCGGAAGACTTCGTCGTCGGTTTCGCGCATCTCCAGGGCCACTCCGTCGCTGGAGAGCACCTCCACGTTGAGGCAGAGGCTCTGGAGTTCCTTCAGCAGGACCTTGAAGGATTCAGGGATGCCCGGCTCGGGGATGTTCTCCCCCTTGACGATGGCCTCGTAGACCTTGACCCGGCCCAGGACGTCGTCGGACTTGATGGTCAGCAGCTCCTGCAGCGCGTACGCGGCGCCGTAGGCCTGCATGGCCCAGCACTCCATCTCGCCGAACCGCTGCCCACCGAACTGCGCCTTACCACCCAGCGGCTGCTGCGTGATCATCGAGTACGGGCCGGTCGACCGCGCGTGGATCTTGTCATCGACCAGGTGGTTCAGCTTGAGGATGTAGATGTAACCCACCGCGATCCGGGCCGGCAGCGGTTCACCGGAACGGCCGTCGAACAACTGCGCCTTGCCACTGGCCCCGACCAGCTGTACCCCGTCCCGGTTGGGCAGGGTGGAGTCGAGCAGGCCGGCGATCTCCTCCTCCTTGGCCCCGTCGAACACCGGTGTACCCACGTTGGTGTCCGGCGCGGACTCGTGTGCGTTGATCGCCCGCAGCGCCTTCTTCCAGGTGGTGTCGTCGCCCTCGATCTTCCAACCGGTCTTGGCCACCCACCCGAGGTGGGTCTCCAGGACCTGGCCGATGTTCATCCGGCTCGGTACGCCCAGCGGGTTGAGCACGATGTCGACCGGGGTGCCGTCCTCCAGGAACGGCATGTCCTCGACCGGCAGGATCTTGGAGATGACGCCCTTGTTGCCGTGCCGGCCGGCGAGCTTGTCGCCGTCCTGGATCTTGCGCTTCTGCGCCACGTACACCCGGACCAGCTCGTTCACGCCGGGCGGCAGCTCGTCGCCGTCCTCCCGGGAGAACGTCCGTACCCCGATGACCGTGCCCGACTCGCCGTGCGGCACCTTGAGGCTGGTGTCGCGTACCTCGCGGGCCTTCTCCCCGAAGATCGCCCGCAGCAGGCGCTCCTCCGGGGTCAGCTCGGTCTCGCCCTTGGGCGTGACCTTGCCGACCAGGATGTCACCCGGTACCACCTCGGCACCGATCCGGATGATGCCGCGCTCGTCGAGGTCGGCGAGCATCTCCTCGGACACGTTGGGGATGTCCCGGGTGATCTCCTCCGGACCCAGCTTGGTGTCGCGCGCGTCGACCTCGTGGTTCTCGATGTGGATCGAGGTGAGGACGTCGTTCTGCACCAGCTTCTGGGACAGGATGATGGCGTCCTCGTAGTTGTGCCCCTCCCACGGCATGAACGCCACGAGCAGGTTGCGCCCGAGCGCCATCTCGCCGGAGTCGGTGCACGGGCCGTCGGCGATCACCTGGCCGGCCTCGACCCGGTCGCCCTCGAAGACCACGGGCGTCTGGTTCACGCAGGAGCCGGCGTTGGAGCGGCGGAACTTGTGCAGCAGGTACGTGCGGCGCCGGCCGTCGTCCTGGGCCACCGCGATCAGGTCCGCGGACAGCTCCTCGACCACGCCACCGACCTCGGCCACCACCACGTCACCGGCGTCGACCGCGGCGCGGTACTCCATGCCGGTACCGACCAGCGGCGCCTCGGCCTTGACCAGCGGTACCGCCTGGCGCTGCATGTTCGCGCCCATCAGCGCCCGGTTGGCGTCGTCGTGCTCCAGGAACGGGATCATGGCCGTGGCCACCGACACCATCTGGCGCGGCGAGACGTCCATGTAATCGACCCCGTCCGGGGTCACGGAGTCGACCTCGCCACCCTTGCGGCGTACCAGCACACGCTCGTTGGCGAACCGGCCGTCGTGCATCAGCGGCTCGTTGGCCTGCGCGATGACGTGCCGGTCCTCCTCGTCCGCGGTCAGGTAGTCGATCTGGTCGCCGACCCGGCCCGAGGTGACCTTGCGGTACGGCGTCTCGATGAACCCGAACGGGTTGACCCGCGCGAACGTCGACAACGCGCCGATCAGGCCGATGTTCGGCCCCTCGGGCGTCTCGATCGGGCACATCCGGCCGTAGTGCGACGGGTGCACGTCACGCACCTCGAAGCCGGCCCGCTCCCGGGACAGGCCGCCCGGGCCCAGCGCCGACAGCCGGCGCCGGTGGGTCAGGCCCGCCAGCGGGTTGGTCTGGTCCATGAACTGGGACAGCTGCGAGGTACCGAAGAACTCCTTGATCGCCGCCACCACGGGACGGATGTTGATCAGGGTCTGCGGCGTGATCGCCTCGACGTCCTGGGTGGTCATCCGCTCGCGGACGACCCGCTCCATCCGGGACAGGCCGACCCGTACCTGGTTCTGGATCAGCTCGCCCACGGTACGCAGGCGCCGGTTGCCGAAGTGGTCGATGTCGTCCGGCTCGTACCCGTCCTCGCCGGCGTGCAGCCGGCACAGGTACTCCACCGTGGCCACGATGTCGTCCTCGGTCAGCGTACCGGTGGTGATCGGGACGTTGACCTCGAGCTTCTTGTTGAACTTGTACCGGCCCACCTTGGCCACGTCGTACCGCTTGGCGTTGAAGAACAGGTTGTCCAGCAGCGTCTGGGCGTTCTCCCGGGTCGGCGGCTCGCCGGGGCGCAGCTTGCGGTAGATGTCCAGCAGGGCCTCGTCCTGCCCCGCGATGTGGTCCTTCTCCAGGGTGGTCATCATCAGCTCGGACCAGCCGAACTTCTCCCGGATCCGCTCATTGGTCCAGCCGATGGCCTTGAGCAGTACGGTGACCGCCTGGCGGCGCTTGCGGTCGATGCGTACCCCGACCGTGTCCCGCTTGTCGATGTCGAACTCCAGCCAGGCACCCCGGCTGGGGATGACCTTGACGCTGGTGAGGTCGCGGTCGGAGGTCTTGTCCGGCTCCTTGGTGAAGTACACCCCGGGCGAGCGGACGAGCTGGCTGACCACGACCCGCTCGGTACCGTTGATGATGAAGGTGCCCTTGGGCGTCATCATGGGGAAGTCACCCATGAACACCGTCTGGCTCTTGATCTCGCCGGTGGTGTGGTTGGTGAACTCCGCGGTGACGTACAGCGGCGCCGAGTAGGTGAGGTCCTTCTCCTTGCACTCCTCGATCGAGGCCTTCACCATCTCGAAGCGGGGCTCCGAGAACGACAGCGACATGGTGCCGGAGAAGTCCTCGATGGGGCTGATTTCGTCGAGGATCTCCGCGAGACCGGAGCGCGCGTGTGGATCGCCGGCCGAACGGGCGGCCCACGGCTCGTTGCCCACCAACCAGTCGAACGACTCGGTCTGGATGGCCAGCAGGTTGGGGACCTCAAGGTGTTCGGTGATCCGGCCGAAGGAGATTCGGCGGGGTGCGAATGCACTCGACGGGCGGTTGGTCTTCGCAGGGCGGGAAGCAGCGGGCAAGATGCGTCCTTCCGAGGACCGGTTGTTGACAACGGCCGTTATGCACGCACTCCGATAGGCCCCTTACAAGTCACCCGAAAGGGGTGAACTGGACGGGGGCTAAGTCAGAAGGCAGCGCAAACTAGCAGTGTAGCCTAAAGGCTAACCGCTGTCGAGCCCACGCTGCATCGGTGACCAAAGGTGGTCACATCAGGTCAATCCCGGGCTGTCGAACCGCCATCTCGGACCTACCTGCAGCCGTCTCGCGCATCCGCGGAAGCGTTGCGCAATCAGCGTGCCTGCCCGGCACCGCGCTCGTCAAGGGTTACGCGCCGGCCGCGGCGGTCCCGAGCACGGGCCTGTTGCACTATGGGCGTTTTCTCCGTACCAGAACGCCCATATTCTGGCCGAGGCAATCGGCTACCCGCCTCGTCAACGACAATAGGGTGCCGGTCCGTTACGGACCGGCACCCTATGGAGGTTCAGCGGGCGCACCGGGAGACCCGGCGCGGCGGGTCACTTGAGGGTGACCTTGGCCCCCTCGGCCTCGAGCTTGGCCTTGGCCTTCTCCGCGGCCTCCTTGTTGACCTTCTCCAGGATCGCCTTCGGGGCGGCCTCGACCGCGTCCTTGGCCTCCTTCAGGCCCAGGCCAGTCAACTCCCGTACCACCTTGATGACCTGGATCTTCTTGCCGCCGTCGCCCTCGAGCACGACGTCGAACTCGTCCTTCTCCTCGACCTCCTCGACCGGGGCGCTCGGCCCGGCCGGGCCCACCATCGCCATCGGGGCGGCGGCCTTGACGTCGAAGGTCTCCTCGAACTGCTTCACGAACTCCGACAGCTCGATCAGCGTCATCTCCTTGAACGCGTCGAGCAGGTCTTCGGTGCTGAGCTTCGCCATGACGGGTCGGCTTCCTCTCGTACCTCGAAAATGATCAGGCCTCGGCCGACGCCTCGGCTGGCTCGGCGGCGCCCTGCGCGCCCCCGGCCGACTGCTCCTGCTTGTCCGCGAGCGCGGCGACCGTACGGACCGCCTTGGTCAGCGGGGCCTGGAACAGCGCCGCCGCCTTGCTCAGGTTCGCCTTCATCGCGCCGGCCAGCTTGGCCAGCAGGACCTCGCGGGACTCCAGATCTGCGATCTTGGCGACCTCGGCCGCCGAGATCGGCCTGCCCTCGAACACGCCGCCCTTGATCACGAGCGCCGGGTGGGTCTTCGCAAACTCGCGCAGCCCCTTCGCGGCCTCGACCGGGTCGCCGGAGACGAAGGCGAGCGCGGTAGGACCGGTGAACAGCGCGTCCAGACCCTGGATGCCGGCGTCCGTCGCCGCGCGCTTGGCGAGGGTGTTCTTGGTCACCGCGTACGTCGTCTGCCGGCCCAGCGAGCGCCGCAGCGTGGTGATCTGCGCGACGGTGAGCCCGCGGTACTCGGTCAACAGCGTCGCCGACGAGCTGCGGAACCGCTCGGTCAACTCCGCGACGGCGGCCGGCTTGTCCACCCGAACCTTGTCCGCCATGTCCCTCCTCTCTCGTTTCTCCAGGCTGGTCGGCCGCCGCAGCGGCGGGCGGGCGTACCCCGGCCGTACCCCGGCCACGAAAAACGCCCCGGCGCAGGGCGCACGGGGCGGTCCGGCCGCAACCCGACCGGGGCCGATCCTCACTCCCTGCGCGGGCCGCCCGCGGTAGCGGGCCTTCGACCGGGCGAACCCGGTGACCAGCGGTCTTAGGGTGGTCGCGGGAACCCGCGACCGTTCGAACTTCGCCCGCCACGGTACGCGACCAGGGGGCACCGCACCAAATCCGGCTCGGGGCGGCCCGCCGGCCCGGGAACGCCGTCGGGCGCCCCCGGCGGAGGGCGCCCGACGTGGATCTGGCGGTACCGGCGGCTCAGCTCGCCTCGGCGGTGGCTTCCTGCAGGTTGCGGGTGATGTTCGGGTCCACCGGCACACCCGGGCCCATCGTCGTGGCCACGGTGACCTTGCGCAGATACTTGCCCTTGGCCGCGGCCGGCTTGGACCGCAGCACCTCGTCCAGAACCGCGGCGTAGTTGTCGACCAGCTTCTCCGGCGGGAACGACACCTTGCCGATGATGAGGTGCAGGTTGGAGTGCTTGTCCACCCGGAAGGTGATCTTCCCGCCCTTGATCTCGGTCACCGCCTTGGCCACGTCGGTGGTGACCGTACCGGTCTTGGGGTTCGGCATCAGGCCGCGCGGGCCCAGGATCCGCGCGATCCGGCCGATCTTGGCCATCTGGTCGGGTGCGGCGATCGCCGCGTCGAAGTCCAGCCAGCCGCCCTGGATCCGGGCGACCAGGTCGTCGCTGCCCACCTCGTCCGCACCGGCCGCGACGGCCTCCTCGGCCTTGTCCCCGGTGGCGAACACGATCACCCGGGCGGTCTTGCCGGTACCGTGCGGCAGGTTGACCACGCCGCGGACCATCTGGTCGGCCTTGCGCGGGTCGACGCCCAGGCGCATGGCCACCTCGACGGTGGCGTCGAACTTCACCGTGCTGGTCTGCTGGGCCAGGCGGATCGCGTCGGCGGGGGTGTACAGCGTGGTCCGGTCCACCAGCTCGGCGACCCGGCGCAGGTTCTTGCTCTGTGACATGACTGTCGTTCTCCTGTGGTGTCCTGTCGGGCGGGGTACGCCCTCCCACAGCCGGCGTACCGGCTCACGGTCGGTGCCGCGGCGTGACGGCGGCTAGTCCTTGATGGTGATGCCCATGCTGCGGGCGGTACCGGCGATGATCCGCTCGGCCATCTCGATGTCGTTGGCGTTGAGGTCGGACATCTTCTTCTCCGCGATCTCGCGCAGCTGCGCCTTGCTGATCGCGCCGACCTTCTCGGTGTGCGGTACGCCGGATCCCTTGGGTACCCCGGCCGCCTTGATGATCAGTCGCGCGGCGGGCGGCGTCTTGAGGATGAACGTGAACGACCGGTCCTCGTACACGCTGATCTGGGCCGGTACCACGTCGCCCCGCTGGCTCTCGGTCTGGGCGTTGTAGGCCTTCACGAACTCCATGATGTTCACGCCGTGCTGGCCGAGTGCCGGACCCACGGGCGGGGCCGGGGTGGCCTGCCCGGCGGGCAGCTGGAGGGTGAAGGTCTTGACGAGCTTTCTCTTCGGAGGCATGGCCGTTCTCTTCTTCCTGGGCGGACTCGGGTCGTCCCGGACGGGATCTTCCTGGCGGTTCGGGCTGGTACCGCCGCGGCGGCCGGCCAACACGGTCCGGGTGGCGCCGGGTACGCCGGACGGACCAACGGTCAAGGGTACCCGACCGGGCCGGCCGGGCCGGTACCGGCTACAGCTTGGCGACCTGGTTGAAGTTCAACTCGACCGGCGTCTCCCGCCCGAAGATCGACACCAGTACCTTCAGCTTCTGCTGGTCGGCGTTGATCTCGCTGATCGTGGCCGGCATGGACTCGAACGCGCCGTCGGTGACCGTGACCGAGTCGCCGACCTCGAAGTCCAGCACCTTGATCTCCGGCTTGGTCTTCTTCTCCGGCGAGACCGTCGGGGCCAGCCAC
>Ga0209069_10000338_pt1 | contig 20670 bp, 20 predicted proteins | sample Str013_2_FD_187202 | JGI IMG/M metagenome (GOLD analysis project Ga0209069, IMG submission 187202) | Freshwater sediment microbial communities in response to fracking from Pennsylvania, USA - Straight Creek_MetaG_SC_2013 (SPAdes) (version 2) | ecosystem: Environmental > Aquatic > Freshwater >...
GTAGTGTCCCGTGCGCAGTAACGGGCTGTGGCGCAGTTTGGTTAGCGCGCTTGACTGGGGGTCAAGAGGCCGGGAGTTCGAATCTCCCCAGCCCGACCAACGGTCCGCCAGCTCACCCGGGGGCAGGCTCAGGCCGCGCCGCGACCGGCGAGTAGGTGCCGGTACTGGCTGACAGGGCCCGGCAGCGGCCGTACCCACACGAGGTCGCCCTCGATCTGGGCCACCTGGGCGACAGCCCGGGTGCGACCAGATCCGACGACTAGCCACGCTCCCTCCCGCACCAAGGCGGGGTCGCGAGCGTCGCGGACGAAAGACCAGGGCAGGCCGGTGTCGTCCTCGGTGTTGAGATCGACCCGCAGGTCGACGCCCTCGTCGATGTCGGTCATGGCAGCCCTCCTTCCTCGGGGACATTGTACGGGTTCGGTCGCTGGGTGTGTTCGCAGTTGAGGAGCCGGCGGACCAGTTCCGGGAGGTCGGCATGGCAGAGGGTCACGTGCGGCGTCCGGAACGTCGGGACGATCTCGATGCCGACCTGCTCAAGGTCGGCACGCCGGAACACGACGACGTCGGCGAACCGCACGAGGCGCGAACCGCATAGCGCGTCGACCTCCTCGTCGCTGGACGCGTAGAACGCCGAGATCCCGTAGCGGCCCCAGTCGCGGAACCGCTCGTGGAAGCGAGCCGCGTCCTCGGCGATGAGCGCGGCGTCCAGCTCGTCGCCGCGCACCACCAGGATCCCGTCGTCGGGGACCGGCGTGAGCCGCACACGTGGCACCGATTCCATGGCGAGCAACGGTACCTATCGAGTCGCGTTCGATCGGGGATGACAGGCGTGCGGTAGTTCGCAGCATGGGTTGCACGTCCGACGGCACGGTGACGTTCCCCCTCACGGACGTCGAGGGCTCGACCTAGGTTGCGGGAGGAGCATCCGGGCGCTACGGCGTTGCGCTGTGCGGCGGATCACTGGTTACGACGTGTTGAACGCCGGACTTCCGGCAACGGCGTGCTCGTGGGCGCAGCGTAGGTCCCTGTCAGCGACCGCCGAGGCTGCGATGCTCGCGGCATGGTTGCTCAAGCCACGATCGCCGCCGAGCGCGCCGTCGCCGCCCGCTGGTTCTTCGACTGGCAAGGACTCCTTAGCGCCCTTGTGGCGATCGTGCTCGTTCTCGTTACAGCTTGGTACGTTCGGCTCACTAAGCAGGCGATCGCGCAGACAAGCGAAGCGCTGCAACTCGAGCGGCGGCGGTGGACGGCTGATATCGAGGATCGTCAGCGCTGGCAGGCGCAGCTCATCTCGCTTCAGTTCGTGCGTTCTCCGGAGCAGGCGCGCTGGAACATCCACAACGACAGCGCGACGTCCATTCAGAATGTCGAAGCGTTCTCGGTCGTCAACCATGAGGTCGCATGGGTGAACCAACCGCTCCTCATCATCCGACCCGGAGGCCTCGGAGACCCTGGCGAAGACGCACGTTTCCCCGACCTGCCGTTGGCGAACATCGGGATCAGGTTCCGTGACAACGCAGGACGTTGGTGGGCGAAATGGGCGGACGGCGATTTGCAGCCGCTGGGCCACAATCAAGATGCGGATCTCCTCGCGCACGCCACCAACCCGTGACCTCGGACCGGGGTTCACCATGGCACGACCGATCGGCAACCGCTCAGGAGCCAGCCACGCCCCAAATTCTAGGCGGCGTCGTATTGGCCTCGCGGCGTTGACGAGTCTGAGCGCGGTGGATATCCTCAGGTGCGTGAGCAAGACATCTGTAGAAGTTGATCGAGATATCGCCGCACAGGCCGCCACCATCCTCGGCACCACCACCTTGCGCGACACGATCCACGCGTCGCTGGTGGAGATCGTGAACGCCAAACGCCGACTCGAGCTCGTCGCGCTTCTCAGCGAGGAAGGCCGATTCGACTTCGACGCCGCCGCATCGGCGTGGGGTGGAGACGAGTAAGTGGCCCGCGCCACCTTCCTCGCCGACACCAGCGCCTTTGCCCGCGTTTCGCAACCGGCGGTCGCGGCGGTGTTCGCGCCCCTGATCGCGCAAGGACGCGTCGCGGTCTGCGCCCCGGTTGTGTTCGAGCTCGGCTACAGCGCCCGCAACCTCGCGGACCACGACGCGATCCTGAGTCGCCTCGCCGCGTTCGAAACGGCACCGACCACAAACGGCGACCACCAGCGTGCCATCGAGCTCCAACAGCAGCTCGCTGCTCGCGGCCAGCACCGCGCCCTCTCACTCGTCGATGCACTCGTCGCCGCCATCGCCGAGACCAGACACCTCATCGTGTTGCACTACGACAGCGACTTCGAGCTCGTCGCTGACATCACCGGTCAAGCGCACCAGTGGATCGTCGAGCGTGGCAGCGCTGACTGAGCCGATGTACTGCCGCGGTCATCGATGGTCGAGACGGGAGCCGCCGTTGTCTGTACGGCATCTCCAAGCGCGCGACGACGGCTGCGCCGACACCGACTGTGAGCGCGGTTCGGCTATTGGTGTCAGGCGGCGGGACCGTCGGCGAGCGTGACGGCGGCTGAGTGTGGTTGGCCGTCACTACCGGTCCAGGCGACGGTGACCTTGTCGCCTCCGTGATGGCGGTGGAGGACACCAACCAAGGCCTCTGTCGAGTCGACGGCGACACCATCGATCGAGGTGATGATGTCGTTCGTTTGCAGACCGATGCGGGCTGCTGGCGTACCGGCAACGACTTCGGTGATCGCCGGGCCAGTGCTGCCGTCGGGGGCAGTCACATCGCTCGTTGCGAGTCCCAGGAAGCCTGGTGTGCCGAGCACGATCGAGTCTGACGTCTTGCCTTGCTCGATGTCGTTGGCGATGACGAGCGCGGCATTGATCGGGATGGCGAAGCCAACACCGCCACGACCACTGAAGCGACGGAACGCCTCGCCCGCGGTGTCGACGCCGATCACCTCTCCGGCACCGTTGTACAGCGGCCCACCCGACTCACCTGCTTGCAGCCGGGCATCGATCTGGATGAGACCTTGCAACTGCTCCTGGTTCGTGCCGTTCTCGTCACTAGCGACGATCTCCTGGTCGAGCGCGGTGACCTTGCCCGCCGCAGTCGTCGGCGTGCCGCCCCGACCACCGGCATTGCCAACGGCGACCACTGGATCGTCGACCTGAACCTTCGACGAGTCACCGAGGTGGGCGGGGACGAGCCCGCTAGCACCGGTGAGCTGCACGACGGCGATGTCTTCGGCGGCGTCGGTGCCGACGACCTTGGCGGTGTAGGACTTCCCGGTGGTGATGACGACGACCTTGATCACGGTCGATCCGGCGACGACGTGGTTGTTGGTCAGGATCTCCCCATCGGCGGTGAGGATGATCCCCGTCCCGGCCGCCTCCGCGTTCTGATAGCCGAGCACGGTGTAGATGTCGACGACACCAGCCGACAACGACGCCGTCACTGCGGCCTGTTGCTGTTCAGCGGTGGTCGGCGTCGTGCGTCGCGACGGCACCGTTGCTGGTGTCGACCACGGCGGCGCGACCGTCGAGCCCGCCCCGGACGAGGGGGTCGTTGGCGGGCTTGTGTTGCCACTGGTCGGTGTCGTGCGGGCCGGCGCTGTCGCTGGTGTGGTGGCGATGCTCGACGGGACAGGCCGCGTGACCGCCGATGTCGGCGCCGCGCTCCGCGAACCGTGACCGATGCCGATCGCAGCGTACGCGGCGACACCACCGATCAGCGCACCGACGACACCGAGGCTGACGACGGTGCGGGCGGCGCGTCGGCGGCCCGACGGCATCGCCATCGCGACCGGACCGGCGGCGCGAGTCGACGGGTCAGGAGCAGCCCACGGCGCGGGCGGACCGGGCGTCGGTTCCGTTGGTGGTGTTGTGCCGATGTCGATGCGGTTGTTCATCACTTGCTCCTCGACCGCTAGGGGTCTACCAACAAGCAAACACCACGCTCACTAGAACACGGTTAGATCTCCCCGTGAACACCGTGCGGACGAAGGACTGACGCGACGGCCGCCGCGGACGGCCCCGATCATCGCGGCACGCGACGGTATTTGCGGGAACCGTGTCGGCTCTTGAGATCGGGGATCGCCGAGCGTGGCGTTCCGTGTCAACCGGAGGTGACGTTGTGCCTACTACGATCAAGCTTGGCTCGACCGGAGATGACGTCAAGCGCTTGCAGCGCGTCCTCGCCCGCTCCTTGCAGATCGGCCTCGATCACCCGATCACTGGTGTGTTCGACGCCTCGTTGGATCAGGCCGTGCGGGACATCCAAGCCGAGCTCGGCGTCAGTGTCGACGGGATCGTCGGACCGGTGACTTGGGCGGCGTTGCCGGCGTATCGGGAAGCGTCACCGACGCTGACCCACGGCTCGACCGGACCGGTCGTCGGTTGGTTGCAGCTCACCCTCGCGGGCGACAACATCGGTCACGTCGACTGGGTCGCGTACACAGCAGCGATCGACGGGCAGTACGGCCCGCTCACGGAGGCCAGCGTGCGCAGCTTCCAAGACACCCGAGGGCTCACGGTCGACGGCGTCGTCGGCGACGAGACGTGGTTCGGGCTGCTCACTCCGGGCACCGTGGAGCACCTCACGTTGGAGGATGCGACTGGCCTGCTTGACGGTCACCTCCCGAGCCGGCTCTGACCGCCGCGCCCGCAACGACATCGACCAGACCGCGACCGGCGAGGCGCATCGGCGCGACCGTTCAGCGACGTTCGAGGATGCCCCGTACGTAGCACGCCTGGCCGGCGTGTTGGATCTCGTCATCGGCGATGCTGACGAGCCGCGCGCCAAGGGTGACAGGCGGATCCCAGCGGCGATCGACGACACGGTCGAGATCGCTCGCCGTCGTGCTCGCCAGCAGCTCGCGAGTACGGGCCGCGACCGCCGCGTAGTAGTCGAGCAGCGCGCTCGCGCTTTCAGGCCTGATCGTCATCACATCCGCCGCGGTATGTCCGTAGCCAGTGTTGTCGGGGTCGGCGTGAACGCCGAAGTGGAGCGCCCACCCTTCCGACACCCACAGCTGCTCTTGTCCGAGGATCTCCGCGATGTGATGGTCCTCGACCCGGGTGAGGTGCCACACCAACCAGCCGATCGTGTTCGCGCCAGGAACGAGCGAGGTCACCAGTGCCTCGGCATCGAGCCCGACGACCGCATCACGGACGTGTTCATCGATCCGTCCGAAGAGATCACGAAGCAGCCCGTTGAGATCCATGAACAGCGATCCTTCCACGCCCATCGGTTCGGGAGCCTGAGCGGTCCACGATCCGTGAGCCACGGCGTAGGTTGGTGAGATCATCGGACAACGGGGGAGTAGCGATGCCGAAGCTGCGCGTTCACAACTTCACCGTCTCGCTCGACGGGTACGCCGCGGGGCCTGATCAGAGCATCGACAACCCGCTCGGCGTCGGCGGCGGCGCACTCCACGAGTGGGCGTTCGCGACGCGCACGCTCCGCCAGATGTTCCACATGGATGGTGGCGACGAAGGACTCGACGACACGTTCGCCGCACAAGGCGACGTCGGCATCGGCGCAACGATCATGGGTCGCAACATGTTCGGCCCGATCCGCGGCTCGTGGCTTGACGACACGTGGACCGGTTGGTGGGGTGACGAGCCGCCGTACCACCATCCGGTGTTCGTGCTCACCCATCACAGGCGGCCGCCGATCTCAATGCAGGGCGGGACGACGTTCCACTTCATCGACAACGGCATCGACGCCGCGCTGGCGCGCGCCTTCGACGCGGCCGACGGCGACGACGTCAGGATTGGCGGCGGCGCAGCAACGATCCAGCAGTACCTCTGCGCTGGCTTGATCGACGAGATGCACCTCGCCATCGTGCCCGTGCTGCTCGGCCGCGGCGAGCGTCTCTTCGATCATCTCGACGGCGGCCCCGCCGGCTATGAGTGCGTCGACTTCGTCAGCTCGCCTTCGGCGTTGCACGTACGCCTCGCCCGCACGACAGATAGTTCGCCAAAGGTCCGCTGAGCGTCATCGCCGAGCGTCGTCTCCGATCCTCGATCGCCGATGGAACGGACGTTTCTGATGTGTCATCGGACGGTCCACTTAGACCAGCGAACGTACGACCCGCCTAGGGTGCCATTCGGCGGGCCAAGCCAACCATGGGAGCGAGATCGATATGTCTAGATGACGACGTCTGCCAGTAGTGCTGGCAGCAACTGCCTTGGGGGCCAGCTTGCTGTCGGTCCCGAGGGCGACCGTGGCGAGCGCGGCGACGGCCGCGACTGACGCCAAAGCTTCCTACGTCGTACTTGCCGCGCAAGGCTCGGGGTTGGATGCAGCGCGCGCCGCTGTCGCCAGTGCGGGCGGCATCGTCGTGCGCGAGAACGCAGCCATCGGCGCGTTGGAGGTCACGTCGACCAAGGCTGACTTCGCTGCGTCCGCTGGTGCCTCATCGGCCATCGTCGGCGTGGCGCGCGATCGCGTCATCGGTCGCGCCCCCAAGTCCGATCCGGCTACTGCCGATGTTGCCGCCACCTTGACCGCCGTCAACAAGGCCAGCGCGCACAACGGCGATGATCGCGAAGGCGACAACAAGGCCGAGCCGTTCGCGAACCTGCAATGGGACATGAAGATGATCGGCGCCACTGTCGATGGTTCCTACGATGAGCAGCGCGGCCGCAAGGGTGTGCTCGTCGGCATCATCGACACCGGCATCGATGGCAACCACCCCGACATCGCGCCGAACTTCTCCAAGAAGCCGAGCCGCAACTTCGTCACCGACCTGCCCGCCATCGATGGTCCGTGCGAGCGCGCCAGCTGCGTCGACCCGGTCGACGAGGATGATGACGGCCACGGCACGCACGTCGGCGGCACCGTTGCGTCGCCGATCAACGGCATCGGCATCGCCGGCGTCGCACCGAACGTCACGCTCGTCAACGTCCGCGCCGGGCAGGACTCTGGCTTCTTCTTCCTCGGACCGACCGTCAACGCCCTCACCTACTCGGGCGACGCTGGGATCGACGTCGTCAACATGACGCTTCTTCACCGACCCGTGGTTGTTCAACTGCATCGCAAACCCGGCCGACAGCCCGGACGAGCAAGCCGACCAACGCACGATCATCACGGCGATGCAGCGCGCGTTGAGCTACGCGCACCGCAAAGGCGTCACGCTCGTCGCCGCACTCGGCAACGAGCACGAGGACTTGGGCAACCCGCTCCTCGACGTGATCAGCCCCGACTTCCCCGGTGGGACCGAGCGCCCTCGTACGATCGACAACGCAACGTGCCTCAGCCTGCCGAACGAGGGTGACCACGTCATCAGCGTTTCGTCGGTCGGTCCGAGTGGCAAGAAGGCCGACTACTCGAACTACGGCCTCGAGCAGAACGACGTCTCGGCGCCCGGTGGGTACTTCCGTGACTTCATCGGCACGGACCTGAACCGTCGCGCCGAGAACCTCGTCCTCGGCCCGTACCCGCGCAACGTCGCGCTGGCGACCGGCAATGCCGATCCGGTCACCGGTGCGTCGCTCGACGAGCCATTCGTCATCGCCCAGTGCAACGGTGTCGGACCGCAGAACTGCGCCTACTGGCAGTGGATCCAGGGGACCTCGATGGCGTCACCGCACGCCGCCGGTGTCGCCGCGCTGATCGTCAGCGAGTTCGGTCACTCTGCTGGCGAGGGACGCGGCATCACGATGGATCCCGACAAGGTCGATCGAATCCTGCGGGCCAGCGCGACCGACGTCGCCTGTCCGTCGCCCGTGATCACCTACGCCGCCGAGGGTCGTCCAGCAGAGTTCGACGCCCCGTGCGTCGGCGATGCCGCACGCAACTCGATCTACGGCGACGGCATCGTCAACGCGCTGCATGCCGTCACGTTCCACGACGGCCACGAGCACGACTGATCCAAAACGTGATGCGGGAGGGTCGGGCGCTGTGTCCGACCCTCCCTGGCATGCGCTCGCTGCCAACGCAGGATCGCAGCGTCACGGCTCCTGGCTGGCGAGCCGGGCGCCTAGGACGTGCTCGGCAACATCGAGTTGCGTGAGCGCGTCGCCATCGAGCCCGAGACCTTTGGGCACGTTGGCGTGTTCGCGAACGTAAGCAACCAACGCGAGCATCCACGAGCAGTGCATCGGTCCGAGCTCGTCGGCATAGACGTGGGCGCACACCGCCAGTGTCAACGGCTTGCGCCCATCGGTGCTCACGACGACGCCATCGAGCGGTGACAAGCCACGAGCGTCGGAGTACAGGTAGTCGTCCGATAGCAGAGCGGCGCTGCGCGGGTTCATCCTCGCCCACGTCAAGGCGTCAGTTCCCGATGGTCTCGTGAAGAACTGCGTGTTGTAGGCCGGAAGGCTGCCGAGCAGATCGTCGATGCATCGCCGGCTGAACGTCGACTCGGGCGGCAACGCGACGGCGATGGCGAGCTCGGCGATGGCGGCTTTGAGCTTCGCCGCTGACAGGTATCCGACCGGTTCGCCTTGTTCCGATCGCACGATCTCGCCCCGCGCGTCGCGGTGGCCGGTGATGTATCCCTCGCTCCACAGTTCGGACTTCAGTTCGGGACTGAGGAACAAGCACAAGGTTGTCGAGTACAGCGGGACATCGAGCACCGCACCAGGCTTCTCGCCGCGAGACGGCGTGATGCCCCCGCCGATCCAGATGCTGCTGCGCGGCGCCAGCGGATCGCGGTTGACCAGCAGGTGGCCGACGAGCTCAGCCGGCTGCCGCCGGATCGATGGCTCCCAGGTGATGCCTTCGGTGTGGGCCATCTGCGCTCTGATGGCAACAGCCGCCGCCGTGAGGAACCGGTGCAGATGCACTTCGTAGCACTGGATGGTGATCGGCTGGTAGGGATGGCCGACACCCTGTAGCGCGTGCGCGGCTCGAGCGATGTCGGCGACGGCGCGAACGAGATCGTGTCCCGGTTCCGACAGCGTCCACTTGCCTCCGTGACTGACGAACGTCGCGCTCAACCCGGCGATGCGCTCTATCTGACCGTTCAACGTCTGCAGCCGCTGCGTTCCCTTGCGCGGCGTCGACGAGAAGTCTTCGAGCACGATCGCCGCCAGCTCATCGGGCGGGTACGCCTGCGTCGGGCGGTCGAGCAAGCTGGCGGCGCGCACGAGGGCGCCGAACACCGTGTGCTTCGAGTTGGGGATCTCCTCGATGGCGCTCTGGATCATGCGGATGAGCGCTTCCATGTCGCTGTGCCGGGACATTGGTTCCTCCGGGACTGTGCGCGCGCCGCGCAAAGCTGGTTGCGCAGCGAGCGCCAGTGATCGCTGCCTGACGTCAGCCCGCCGTCGGCCCGGAGACGACAGAGCTGCAGGGTGCGATTCGCCGAGGCGGCACTGGCTCGGCCAGAGGTTCTTCGTGTTCATCGAACCACAGCGTGTCCGCCAAGCGCGAATCGCGGCGCGGATGCTCCCGGCGCTCGCCACCGCGATGTGGCTGAGCGCACGCTCCGACTGCCGGGCATGGCGGTGACGACGACGAGCGGCGTCACAGCCCACCTGCGCACAACGAGTTGTGAGTAGACGACCGAAGGGATCAAACCGATGCGATCACATCATCGTCAGCTACGACACGGCACTCGCACGTCGGCGGCGAGGCGAGCGGCCACGGCGGTGCTCACACCGCTCACGGTCGCGTCCGTGCTCGGCGCGTGCTCCGCGTCAACGAGAACGGCAGGGCCGCGACCGATCGACACGACCGTGATGTTCGTCTCGCTGGCGTCGGCAGACCGGGCGAGTGTCATCGCCGCTGCGGGAGCCGTGACTGGAGCCAGCGTCGCCCGGCATGAGCGGCTGATCGTGCGCCTCGTAACCGGGACGGCGAGCGCGGCACAGGCCATCACGTTCGGACCGAAGGCCGGTGGGGGAGTGTTCCGCTCGGCGGCGCGCAACCACGCTGCCCGACGACTGGAGGAAGCGGATCAGGCATCGGCGGCACGTCAGGCAGTCGACGATGCCATCGCCGCGATGCCCACCGCCGACGACGTCGGAGACGATCTGAACGAGCTCGTGATCGAGGGCTTCACGATGGCAGGGAGCATCGGCGGTGGCGGCTCGGTGCACATCGTCATCGTCTCGACCGGTGTTCAGCACACGACGACCGGGAGCATCGTCTCGCCCGAAGTGACCGCACATCCAACGTTGACGGTTCCGGCGCCAAGCGTGACGCGCTCGGCGACATCGTTCTTCCTTCTCGGCATCGGTGCGTTCCAAGGGATTGCGGACAACGTCGACCCCGCGCTCGTGCGCCGCGTGCGCGTCTACGCCAACGAGATCTGCACGTCGGTCGCTCCCGCCGCGTGCCGTGTCATCCCGACCTTCGATGCCAACGCCATTGCCAGCATCCTCGGCGGCGACGGGGGTTGATCAGATGATCCCGATCCCGATCCCGATGCCGATCCAGTCGCTTTTGTCCGACAGACGCTGGCCGCTGCACCTCCTGGTCGGCTTGATGGCAGCCGCTAGCGGCTACTGGTGGTGGTCCAGGCGGCTGACGAGTGTGCACACGCCTCGGTCGCTGGAGCGATGGCGCCAGCGGCTTGGACCCGACGATGGTGCCCGCGAGGCGCGCGCCACCTCCTGGGCAACGCTTCACGACGGACTGTTGAGCATGCGGCTGCGCCAGCGCGGCATGCGCACCGAGCGAGAGGGCACGCGGTTGTGCGTCGAGCTCGCTCGCTTCGTGCTTGCCGCGAACGCGTGGCTCGACGCGACCGAAGCCTTCTCGGCGCTGCCCGCCAATGAAACGGCGGTGCGCTGGCTGTTCGGTCGACGTACCACCGGCGCGCTTGTCATCGGTGCGGTCGGCGCCGCCGACCTCGCCCTCGCCTCGCAAGCGATCGGCGCCGTGAACCGCACGCTGACTGATCGCGGCGCACTGGCGGTGTCGCTACCGCTCGCGCTCGCGTTCGTCGTCCTCGGCCGGCTCGTGGCCAGCGAACTGCTCGAGCAGACACGACCGCGGCTACGTGGCGCCCTCGCTGGCTGTGCCATCGTCTCATTGGCCGCGGTGATGGCGTCGTTGCGACGTGACGGTCGAACCGCATGGTTCGTCATCGCGCTGATGCCGGCGACGGTGTCGATCGTCGCGACATTGCTCGCCCATCCCGGCTCGGTCAGCTACGAGCACGCCATGAACGATCTCACGGCGGCGCGTTGGCGACTGCGTTGGCGACTGTGGCGGCTCGAGCGCAGGCTCGCCGCTGCCGCTGTCTCGCGCGCCTCGCTCAGCTTCGGCGCCGCGGCACGGGTCGTCGCCAAGCCGCACGTCGCCCTGAGCGGACTCGAAGCCGTCAGTGGTAGCGCCATCGACGGCACAAAGGACGTGACCGAGGTGCTGACGATCCTCGGCACGCTGACGACGGCGCGACGCGTTCCCGACGCACAACGGATCATTGGCCTGCTTGCTGCGCTGGATGACCGAACCCAGCCGAACGCTGAGCGCGATCGGCACCAGTTGAGGAGGATCGCGTGAACCTGCCCTCGCTTCCACCACCGTCGTTGCCATCACCGTCGTCGAACGACTGGCGCGCCGAGCGATCAACGACACGACCACGCGCTCCACTCGTCGGGCGCGGTCCGCAGTTGCGACGCTGGATCCCGGCCATACCCGTTGCGCTCGCCACCATCGTCGCCGGCCTGCTCGCCGTGACGAGCTCGGGCGGCGCGACCGATCGAGCCAGTACCGAGCACCCGTCGACGCGACTTGAGCGCGACGCACCGATCACGCCGGCATTGCCGACGATCGTCCCGCCAACCCTCGACCTGCCTCGCATCGAGCCACTTCCACTTCCGCTACCCCGACCAACGGCGCCGGCGCGGACGAGCACGGCCCCGGTCGTCACCTCTGGACCGATCGCGTCGAACGTTCCGCCAGCGACGAACGCACCGCCCGCGACGGCGCAGACGCCGGCATGCACGGCAGACGCACTTCGCGGCGCGCTGTTCGATGCCGACGCAGCCGTGCTCACCGAGGCGGCGCGAGCGGTCGTCCGTACGGTCGCCGCCGCGCTGATGCGAACCGCGAGCGACATCCACGTCATCGGCCACACCGATCGACGATGGACGCCGTACCCGGGCGGCAACGACGCCCTGTCGCTCGACCGCGCCGAATCAGTGAAGCGCGAGCTGATCACCGATGGCATCGCAGCCAAGCGCATCAGCACCGCCGGCAAGGGCGCGTCCGAACCGGTCGCGGTTACCGACAGCGAGTCGGCGTACAGCCAGAACCGTCGCGTGGTCGTCATCGGCATGTGCCCGTGATGGAACGAACACGACACCAATCCACAACCAAACGAACGCACATGACACGTCACGATCGAAGTAGCTACGACGAGACAGCAATGAAGCCGGCTGAGAGGACAGACCACCAGAGAGACATCGAGACGCGACAACGATCGAATCGGCACGACCCAGGCAGGTCTTCTACAAGTCGAGGGGGACACGATGAGGTTGAAGCACACGGGCGCGATCGCTTCGTGGACGCGCGACAACAGCCAATGGAGCGGTCTCGTCACGGAGGACGATCATCACAACGTCGCAGTCGATGTCGAGACCCGCGCCGAAGTCGAAGTCCGCCTCGGCGCCCGAGGATGGGAACGCACACGGCTACCACACCTGTGCCTCGAGGCCGACGAGCATGGTTGGTGGTATGTCGTGCGATCGATCCGAGATGACGCCGAGCGTGTGGCGCGACGGATGACGCGCCACCTTGCCAGCGCGTCGGCTCACCGACGCGAGCTGATCGACGCCGGCACGGATGTCGAGTTCCTGCTGCGCGTTGCCAAGGGCTACCGACCTGACGAGAGCAGCTTCCTCAAGCACGTTGCGGCGCGCGTTGGTTACCAGGTTCGCTCCGCACAGCGACGCGATCGGAACCGGATGCGGCTGTTCGACGTCTTCCGCGGCCGACAGGTCGTTGCTCACAAACCCGGGTCGCAATCCGGACCCGAGGAGCGCGTCATCGACGCGGACGCCGTCCGCCGCGCTCGCGAGACGCTCGGAGAAGAAGACTGGGAGTGGATCCTCACATACGTCGGCGACACCGAGACCGCGCCGAGAACCGCCAAGGACAGAGCCCGCGCCTATCGGCTGCGGACGCGTCTGGTCGAGGAGGACGACGAGTAGCCCGTATCGATACCTGACGCCCTCCCACCACTTGACCAACCACAACTGCCTCCCTCGAAGGAGCACCACAGACATGAGCACCGCAGAACCGCCGCAGGACGCCGAGCGTTTCGCCGTGTACGACCGAAGCGCGCGCGCCGCCGACATGCTGACATCGTTCGACGAGGCACGCTTTTCGGTCTCGGTCCTTCAGACCTATGCCCGGGGCGATGATCCGCCTCTTCGGTCAGGCGCCGCCGACCTGCTTGCGCGCCTCGTCGACGAAACCGCGCCGCCGCGCTACCGCGACGCAGAGTCGCTCGGCCCAATGGGCCCGACAGTCGGGCGCGCTTGGCGGTGGATCGATACGAGGGCCGATCGGATCTATCAACGATTCACCGCACCGACATCGGTGCCTGCAGGGGCACGTTGGGGGGCATCGACGTTGTGGCTTGCGTTCGCGCTCACGGCCGCGTTGCTCATCGCCGCGGGGCATTGGTGGTCGGCGCTGTGGTTCGTGCTGGCGCGCATCATCGGTTCGATGTTTCTGAGCACGGCTGTCTTCCCCGACGAACACGGTTTGCATCACAAGGACGACGAGTCGACCAGGAGCCAGGTCGAACGTTGTTTGATGAGCCATCTCGGCGACGTAGTCATCCTGTTTGGCGTTGCCGCGGCGTTGAGCGCACATCAGCGAGTCGTGTTCGCGATGAGCACAACTGCGGCCGCGACGCTGATGGTGTTCAGCTCTCTTGCCCGTGTCGATGCCTTCCAGTCCGGCGCGTACATCCACCGGCGGATCGCCGAGCGGATCGCGAGGCGAGCAACAGTTGTCCTTGCGCTCGTGCTCGCCGGCGCGCTGCAACCAGAAGTGCCCGAGCGAGGCATCCCCGTGCTGGCCATCGCCTGCATCGGCGGCGCGGCGTACGCGCTCGTCGAGCTATCCAGGGTGCACCGGGTCCTAGGAGAAGGCAATGGAGTGATCATCGTTCAACGCCCTCGCAACGCCGCACCACGCGTCATCCACGACAGGCCAACGACGAGTCATCGAGGCACGCCCGAGCCATGCAGCCCTCAGGTGGTGTGCGGCGACAGCGTTTGACCTGCCGTTGAGTCTCGACCGTGAGCGTGACGTGCCTTAACCAAGGCGATGCCACGCTAAGTAGCTCCGATGCTGCCGATTGTCCCGACTCCACTCCTGAACTGGCCATCAAGCGCGGGATGATTGTCCAGACGGCCACCCAGGCCGCCCCACTCCCTTAACCTCGCGCTAGTGCTCGCAGGAGCATCACCTTCGAGGACGGGCCGCAGCGGGCGGGTCGCGACCGACAGGTTTTCACCCTCAACGGCGATGTGCGGGATGGCGGGATTGTCTTCGAACCGTGGCCGGGGCCACCTCCATACGAAATCTCGGGCGCGACTCGGCCATCGCGCTGTCCGCCGCCACAACGGCGTGCCCGCGGTGATGAAGAGCGCGGCGCCGAGCATCAAGCGCTCGAACGCGTCGCTGCTTGCTGCCGACAGCATCGTCGCCAATGCAGCGGCCTCGGCCGATCGGGACGAAGACGCGTTTCATCGCGTCACGGCGCCGACCATCACGAACGACGGCATCGCTTGGCCGATCGACAGCGGCTACGACTACGAGCGGTTCTCGACGCTCACCGGTCCGTTGCACGAGGCGGGCATCGACTATCGCGTCGAGTTCCGCAACGCGCTTGCCGATGGGCAGCGGCAACGGATCTTCCCGCTCGTCCTCGCCAACTTGGTGCTCGGCACCGTCTTCTACCTGTGGCTCGTGCGACCCAGCCACTTCCCGCGATCGCAAGGGCGGGGCGCGCTCATCGATGTCCTCGCCTACCTCATGCTTGCCGGTGTCGCGCTGATCGAAGGCTTGCGTCTCGTCAGCTCGTTGATGCTCTCGTGGTCGGCGTGGCGCGCCAAAGATCCCGTGCCAGTCCTGCCGCCGTCGGGATTGCGCGTCGCGTTCACGACGACGATCGTGCCGAGCAAGGAGCCGATCGATGTCGTGCGGGCCACTCTTGCCGCCGCCCGCCACATCCGCCACGACGGTCAACTCGATCTGTGGCTGCTCGACGAGGGCGACGACCCTGACGTGCGCGCGATGTGTGCAGCGCTCGGCGTCAACCACTTCACCCGCAAGGACGTCGAGCAATGGAACCAGCCTTCGGGTCCGTTCAAGGCCAGGACCAAGCATGGCAACCACAACGCCTGGCTGGGGCGCCACGGTGATCGCTACGACATAGAGATCTCCGTTGATCCGGATCACGTGCCACTGCCGAACATGTGCGAGCGAATGCTCGGCTACTTCAACGATCCCGACGTCGCCTTCGTGTGCGGCCCACAGGTCTACGGCAACTACGGCACGTTCCTGACGCGCGCCGCCGAGTCGCAGGCCTACCTGTTCCAATCGGTCATCCAGCGTTCGGCGAACCACTCCGCTTGCGGCATGTTCGTCGGCACCAACCACGCCTTCCGGATCTCGACGTGGCGCCAGATCGGCGGGTTCCAAGACTCGATCACCGAAGACATGGCGACATCGTTGGCGGTCCACGGCTCCGTCAACCCTGACACGCAGAACCATTGGAAGTCGGTGTACACGCCCGACGTCGTCGCCGTCGGCGAGGGCCCGGCGACGTGGACCGACTTCTTCAGCCAACAACTGCGATGGTCCCGAGGCGCCGACGAGGTGCTGATCGACGGCGGACTGAGCCGCTTCCGCAAGCTCAGCGGGCGGCGGCGGCTGCACTACGGGCTGCTGCTCTCGTACTACCCGAGCGTCGCGGTGAGCTGGCTTGTCGGCATGGCGCTCGCCGCCAGCTACGTCGTCAGCGGTGCGACCGGTTTGCACCTCACCGACGTGCGCTCGTGGTCGATGCTCTACCTCGATCTCGCGCTGGTGCAGTTGTCGCTCTACTTCTGGCTCCGGCGTTTGAACGTCAGCCCCCATGAAGAGGCTGGCTCGACGGGTTTGGCGGGGATGTTCGTGTCGATGCTGGCGACACCGATCTATGTCAGCGCGCTCGTCGGCGCAGTGCTGCGCCGACCGATGAGCTTCGTCGTGACGCCAAAAGGTGATCACTTCAGCCCCGACAACCTGCGCACCTTTCGCCGGCACCTCGGCTGGGCCGCGGTGTCGCTCGTCGTCGCGACCGCAGCGCTGATCAGTCGCCGGGCGTTGTGGGGCGCGCTGATGGCGCCGGTCATCTCGTCGTTCGTGTGCCTCGCGCCGATGCTGATCTGGTTCCGCACGACGTCTGCCGATCGGCGCGTCAAGCGCGCCGAGCGCGCCAAGCAACGGCGAATCGCGCCTGAGATCGTCGTGGCTGACCGATGACTGCCGCCGCTTCTGCCGCTGCTGCAGGTGGTCGCGCTCGGTTGCACTCGTGGGGATCGGCGAGCGCCGATGGCCGCGACGTCGTGCCGGCGCCGCAGGGGACACGAGCCGACGGGCATCGTCGTCGTCGACGACGGCGCGTACGTGTCGGGATCATGGTCGCAGTGGCGATCGCCGCCAACGGCCCGGTCGTCGCCGCCCAAGCCAAGAGCCGCATCGAACAACGACGCGCCCACGAGCCGCTGCGCACCGCCGAGCTCGGCTTGTGGGAGACGGTCGGCAACGCCAAGACGCGCGCCGTGCACGCCGCGGTGCTCCGCACCGGCAAGGTCTTGCTCGTCTCCGGTTCGGGCAACGACCAGCACAACTTCGACACCCGCAAGTTCACCTCGACGGTGTGGGATCCGACATCGAACACCTACGCCAAGGTCGTCACACCGGTCGACCTGTTCTGCGGCGGGCACGCCTTCTTGCCCGATGGTCGCTTGTTGATCGCGGGTGGGACTCGCAAGTACGAGGTGCTCGCCAACAAGTCGCCAGACGGCACGAAGCACGAGTTCTCCGGCCTCCCTGATGCCGTCATCTTCGACCCGGTTACGCAGACCTACGAGAAGGTCGCGTCGATGAGCCGCTCGCGTTGGTACCCGACGTTGCTGACGCTCGCATCGGGCAAGGTGCTGGCGCTCTCGGGCCTCGACGAGAACGGCAACCTCGTCTCCGGTTGGACCGAGATGTTCGACCCTGCCAACAACACCTGGACCGATCGCGCCGACCTGCGACGGGTCTGGCCGACCTATCCGGCGATGACGCTGACGGCCGACGGCAAGCTCTTCTACTCAGGTTCGAACGCTGGCTACGGCAGCCTCGAAGTTGGGCGCACGCCCGGCCTGTGGGACTTGTCCGACAACAGCTTCCAGTTCGTCAATGGCCTCGACGACCCGACGCAGACCGAGACATCGATGTCGGTGTTGCTACCGCCGGCGCAGTACCAGCGCGTCGCCTTGTTCGGCGGTGGCCCGGTCGGTGACGACGATGCCGCCACTGCGCGCACTGGGCTCGTCGATCTCACCGCATCCACGCCGAGTTGGACGCGCGGACCCGATCTTGCGGAAGCGAAGCGCTATCCAGGAACCGTGATCCTGCCCGACGACACCGTGCTCGTCACCGGCGGCGGCCTCGGCTACCGCAGCCACGACAGCCACACGGCGCAGATCTTTCACCCCGACACGAACACGTTCACCGATGCCGCCGGACCTCGGATCGGCCGCGACTACCACTCCGAAGCAGTGTTGCTACCCGACGCCCGCGTTGCGACGTTCGGGTCGAACCCGTTGAAGGACAACAAGTTCGAAACCCGCGTCGAGGTCTACTCGCCGCCCTACTTGTTCCGCGGCCCGCGCCCGACGATCAGCGGCGTGCCCGAGCAGATCACTGTCGGCTCGACGATCGAGCTGACATCCGACCAAGAGATCAACAACGTCCGGCTCGTGCGACCATCGGCCGTGACGCACCTCACCGATACCGAGCAACGCTCGGTCGCCGCTCCGGTCGTCGCCCAGAACGGCACGAAGGTGACGATCGAGATCCCGAAGAACGCGAACCTGCTGCCGTCGGACTGGTACATGCTGTTCGCCGTCAACTCGGTCGGAGTACCATCACTCGCCGCGTGGGTGCACATCGTTTGACGACTCGGCGAGCGTGCTCGGCGCCAACCAGCCGATTCGTTGGACCAGTTGCGATCATGTTGGTGCTCGCCAGCGCCTGTGCTTCTGGCAACGTCGCTCCCGGCACTGCGGCGACGGCGACATCGCGCTCGACGGTGCTCGGTAGTACTGCGACAACGGGCACTGTCGCGGCACCGACCGCGTCCACGTTCGCAGTGACGACCGCAGTGACAAGCACGGTGACGAGCACGCCGACGACGAGCGCGACGACGGCGTCGACGCCCGTGTCGCCGTCGACGACGAGCACCACAGTTACGGTCGCGCCGACGTCGACGACGCCGCCGCCGTTCGTCGCATGCCCGGAGACGCCATCGCGCCTCCAGGACGTGAGCGCGTCCTCTGACGCGGCACCGGAGTTCGATGCTCCGACCGCCGTCGATGTGCGCACCTTGCCCGCTCGCGGTGTGTACGTCGACCCCTACGGCCCGGCCGCCAACGCCCTTGCGAACGAGCTCGACGAGCGCGGCAAGGCCGTCGAGAGCCGGCTCGCCACGGTGCCGACCGCCTTCACCGTCGGCGACTTCCTCGGCGACAAGGTGACGAGCGAGGTGCAACGCATCACAACCGGTGCGAGCGCCGCGGGGCAGATGGCGGTGCTGCAGATCTACAACCTGCCCTATCGCGACATCGGCGGCGGGTTCTCGGCCGGCGGCGCCAGCAACGCCGACGAGTACCGCGCCTTCACCGAGACCGTCGCCACCGCGATCGGCAACCGCGCCGCGCTGATCATCTTGGAACCAGACTCGCTCGGGCAGATGCGATCGTTGTCGAACCAACGCCAGTTCGAGCGTTACTTGCTGCTCAACGAGGCCGTCGACCGCTACGGCAAGCTGCCAAACGCGCGCGTTTACCTCGACGGCACGCACTGCGGTTGGCTGCCGGCGGAGCTGATGGCACAGCGGTTGCTGCGCGCCGGGGTCGGGCGCGCCCAAGGCTTCTTCACGAACGTCGCCAACTACCAGCCAACCGATGCCGAGCTGAGCCGTGCTCGGTCGATCTCAGAGCTCACCGGCGGCACGCACTTCGTCGTCGACACCGGTCGCAACGGCAACGGTTCCTATCCTGGCGTGCTGCGCAACCGCTGGTGCAACCCGCCCGGTCGCGCCCTTGGCGCGCTGCCTACGCTGGTCACCAACGAGCCGCTAGCCGATGCGTTCTTGTGGATCAAGGCTCCTGGCGCGAGCGACGGGACCTGCGGTCGCGGTAACCCGCCGGCGGGCACGTTCTGGACCGAGCGCGCCGTCGAGCTGGCGACGAACGCGGGCTGGTAGCCGCCGGCGCTGACGGCGCCTAGCGACGCCGGCGCGCTGCCCGTAGAGCTGCCAGTAGCTGGCTGCGGCGATGGTGGACATGCGCACGAGGCCCCCGCTAGCGTGTTCCACGATGCAGAACCATTCCGCAGTGTGGACCCGATGCCATCGGATGCCAGACTGCAGGTGAAGCATCGCCGACCATCCGGGGGATCGCACCGACGGTTGGCGCGCCGGTTGGGTCACCATCGAAGGAGAGCGTCGTGAGCGAGTTTCCGGGCCGCGCCAAGGTCGTCGTGATCGGAGCCGGCATCGTTGGCAACTGCCTCGTCGGTCACCTAGCCCGGCTCGGCTGGACAGACATCGTCCTGCTCGACAAAGGCCCGCTGCCGAACCCCGGTGGCTCGACAGGGCATGCATCGAACTTCATCTTCCCGACCGATCACAACAAGGAGATGGCGCTGCTCACGTTGGAGAGCCAGCGCCAGTACATCGAGCTTGGCGTGAACGCGACGTGCGGTGGCATCGAGGTCGCTCGCACCGATGAGCGCGTCGAAGAGTTCAACCGCCGGATGACCTCGGCCAAGGCGTGGGGGATCGAGGCCAGCCTGCTCACCCCGGCCGAAGTCAAAGAACATGTCCCGTTCATCAACACCGACGTCATCAAGGCCGGTTTCTACACACCGAGCGTGTCCGTCGTCGACTCGCTGCGCGCTGGGACGCTGCTGCGCGAGGAAGCGCTCGCGTCGGGCGCGCTGTCGGTGTTCGCCAACACCGAAGTCCTCGACTTGGAGACTGTCGACGGCTCGATCAGTGCGGTCGTCACCGATCGCGGCCGCGTCGAAGCCGAGCACGTCGTCATCGCCTGCGGCGTGTGGAGCCCGCGCCTCGCGGCGATGGCTGGTGCCAGCATCCCGCTCACGCCGGCGGTGCACCAGATGGCCGACGTCGGCCCGATCGAGATCCTCCAGCAGTCAGGCAAAGAGGTCGCCTACCCGATCGTGCGTGACATGGACACGTTCATGTACGAGCGCCAGTCGACCGGCTCGATGGAGGTCGGCTCCTACGCCCACCGACCGATCTTCATGCGCCCCGATGACATCCCCTCGATCGCCGAGTCGGCGCTGTCGCCGACCGAGCTGCCGTTCACGCAAGACGACTTCGACCCACAGCTCGAAGATGCACTCGACCTGATGGGCGACATCTTGGAGACGGCCGAGATCCGCTACGCGATCAACGGTCTGCGGTCGCTAACGCCCGACGCGATGCCCGTGCTC
>Ga0209069_10000339_pt1 | contig 20645 bp, 22 predicted proteins | sample Str013_2_FD_187202 | JGI IMG/M metagenome (GOLD analysis project Ga0209069, IMG submission 187202) | Freshwater sediment microbial communities in response to fracking from Pennsylvania, USA - Straight Creek_MetaG_SC_2013 (SPAdes) (version 2) | ecosystem: Environmental > Aquatic > Freshwater >...
GGGCCGGGATCGAGTCGAGGCCCGTCTCGACGTTGATGATGTGGATCACGCCCGTTGTCCCGTCCCAGACCTGATATGCGATCTGCTTCCCGTCCGGCGAGAGGCTGGCGCCGTCGCCCTCGGTCGTGGGCAGGATCGTCCGGAGTCCATGGCCGTCGGCACCCACCGCATAGAGGCCGTCTCCTTGGCTCGTCATGCCGCGGAACGTGATCTCCCTGTCGTTCGGCCGGAACGCGACGTACCCAGCCGCCATGCCCTTCGTGTCGATGACCACCGGCTTCGTGGAGCTGTCGAGCGAGAAGACCTGGAGCACAGGAGCCGAATAGACACCCGACGAGAGGGCCACCATCGTGCCGTCGTGTGACCACGCGGTGTTGCCGACGAAGGTACCGAAATTGGGGACGGCCCCCGTCAGGGGTCGGACGTCGCTGCCGTCGGCGTTCGCCACCATGATCATCGGCTCGAGGGGGCCGACGCCCTGCTCTCGTGTGGTGCTATCGCGGAGGAAGAGGAGTCTCGTGCCGTCCGGCGACAGCAGCGGACGATGATCGCCCGCGGTACCGGTGATGAGCGTCGCGGTCGTGCCAGTCTCCGGGTCGAGGCTGTGGATGTCGTTGTCGGTGCCGCCGTAAACGATGGTGCCGTTCCGCGCGAGACCGAACGGCGGTGCCGGCGGGCGATGTCGCGAGCCGATCGCCAGGGCGGCCACGCTCAGCGCCGCCAGGAGGGCGACCACGGCGAGGAGCCACGCGATCCGTGGGACGGGCGAAAGACGAAGCGTCGACTGCATGGGGAGCCACCTTTCGGGACTCGACCACCACGGCCGCTGTCGTGTCCTGGTCGTCTCCACGAGGATCTCGTCGAGGTAGCCGGGCATACCATGCCCAGCCCCCTCGTGGAGCCAATCGGAGACGGTCCGGTCGAAGCCATCGTGCAGAGTCATGCGAGTCGGCCCTCGGGGACGTCGGCCGTCGGGCGCGCGTCGGCATCGAGCACGGCTCGCATGGACTGGAGCGCTCGGTGGAGGCGCGATTTCGCTGTCCCGAGCGGGATCCCAAGCACGGTGGCGACTTCAGGCAGTGGTAGGTCGAGATAGTGATGAAGGACGATGAGAGCCCGCGCCTCCGGCTCGAGGCGACTGAAGCCTCGGTCGAGCTGGTCGCGGTCGCTGATCGACGACGTCATATCGCCCACCAGCGGTGAGTCGATCGGGGTCAGTTCCACGTCGACGCGATGGCGCCGTAGCCGGCGCGCCTCATCGATGCAGGCGCGGTAGAGCAGACGGTGGAGCCAGGCGTCGAAGCGGTCGGGACTGCGCAATGTGGGCAGGTCACGCCAGGCTCGGACGAGTGACTCCTGGACGGCGTCCTTGGCCTGGTCTGGATCGCGCAGGATGAGCCGGGCGGCAGCGTCCAGCCGGAAGAGCGCGGCGCCAGCAAGCGTGGCGAAGGCGTCATGATCGCCCAGTCGCGCTCGCTCCACGAGTTCCTGCTGCATCACGCCCCTCGGCGGTGGCGCCGCCGACGTGGCCACGCTCACTGAGTATGGCGAGGTGGCCCTGCGGGTTCGTTCCGGATTCGTCCGGCCGAGGATGGGACGCGGTACCATCGAACTCCCCCGCACCGAGCCCACCAGGAGCCCTCTCCCCCGTGAAGATCCAGGAAGCCGACGCCAAGTCGCTGCTCGTCGCCCAGGGCCTGCCCGTTCCGATCTGGGAGGTCGCCCACACGGTGCCGCAGGCGCGTCACGCCACGGAGCGGATCCTCGCCGGCGGCGCCTCGGCGGTCGTCATCAAGGCACAGGTCCTCGTCGGCGGGCGGGGCAAGGCGGGCGGCGTCAAGCTCGCCGCCAGCACCGACGAGGCGGAGCGGGTCGCCAGTTCGATCCTCGGGATGGACATCAAGGGCATCACGGTTCGAAAGGTGCTCGTCGCGCCGGCGGCCGACATCGTCCGCGAGTACTACATGTCCGCGGTCCTCGATCGCGCGGCGCGCCGCATCCTGCTGATGGGTTCAGCCCAGGGCGGTGTCGAGATCGAGCAGGTCGCGATCGACCACCCGGACGCGATCGTCCGCCATCACGCGGACCCGATGCTCGGGTTGTTGGGATTCCAGGCACGGGCCTTCGCGTTCGAGATGGGCCTCGGAGGACACCTGAAGGCCGCGGTTGCGATCGCCGAAGGCCTCGTCCGAACGATGGTCGCCTATGACGCGGACCTCGTCGAGATCAACCCCTTGGCTATCGTCCGCGAGACCGATGCCGCCGGCGCGACGGTCGAACGCCTCGTCTGCCTCGACGCCAAGGTGACCCTCGACGACTCGGCGCTCGCCCGCCATCCCGACCTCGAGGCGCTGCGCGATCCCGATGAGGAGGATCCGTCGGACAGAGAGGCACGCGAGGCGGGCCTGACCTTCATCAAGCTTGACGGCACGATCGGATGCATGGTCAACGGCGCCGGGCTGGCGATGACCACGATGGACCTCGTCAAGCGTGCCGGCGGCGAGCCGGCGAACTTCCTCGACATCGGTGGCGGGGCACGCTCAGACAAGGTCGCGACGGCGATGCGGATCATCCTGGCCGATCCGAAGGTCAAGGCCATCCTCGTCAACATCTTCGGCGGGATCACCCGCGGCGACGAGGTCGCCCGAGGACTCATCGAGGCGCGTGCCGTCCAGGAGCGCGACGTCCCGATGATCGTGCGGATCGTGGGCACGAATGCGGCCGAGGCCGCCACGCTCCTCGAGCAGGCACAATTCGCGACCGCGTCGTCGCTCGACGATGCCGCGGCCAAGGCCGTGGCGGCGTCACGGGGAACTGCTGCATGAGCATCCTCATCGGGCCGGACACACGCCTCGTCGTCCAGGGCATCACCGGTCGCGAGGGTGAGTTCCACAGCCTAGCGATGCAGGCCTATGGCACGCCGATCGTGGCCGGCGTCACCCCGGGCAAGGGCGGCCAGCGCGCCCTGACCGGCACGGTCCCGGTCTTCGACACGATGGCCGAAGCCGTCCGTCAGACCGGCGCGAACACGACCTGCATCTTCGTTCCGGCCGGGGGCGCGCCGGACGCCGTGATGGAGGCGGCCGCAGCGGGCATCGCGACGATCTTCTGCATCACCGAAGGCATCCCCGCCCTTGACATGATCCCGGCGGTCGAAGCGGTCATCCGGGCCGGGGCGAGGCTCGTCGGCCCGAACTGCCCAGGCGCAACCTCGCCGGGGTCCGCGAAGGTCGGGATCATCCCGGGGTCGATCCACCTCCAGGGTCGGGTCGGGGTCGTGAGCCGGTCAGGGACGCTGACCTACGAGGCGGTCCAGGCGATGACAGACGCGGGCGTCGGCCAGTCCACGTGCATCGGCATCGGCGGCGACCCGATCATCGGGACGACCCATCTTGACGTCCTCAAGCTGTTCGCCGAGGACCCCGACACCGACGCCATCGTGCTCATCGGGGAGATCGGTGGCGCGGCCGAGGAAGAAGCCGCGGCGTGGGCCGCCGAACACCTCGCCGACATCCCGAAGGTCGCCTTCATCGCCGGCCGGACGGCACCAGAGGGCAAGCGGATGGGCCACGCGGGTGCGATCATCTCAGGCGGCTCAGGGACCGCTGCGTCGAAGGTCGCGGCACTCGAGGCGGCCGGCTTCCGCGTCGCGGGCTCCCCGACCGAGCTCCCGGCGCTCCTGCGCGACGCCGGCTTCAGGGGCTGACCACCGGCATGAGCAAGCTGATGGACCTCGTGGCGGGCGATGCCACCGACATCCTCATGGTCATCGGGCTCGACGACCTCGCCGCGTTCGACGATCCGCGACGGTTCACGGCCCATCTCGCGCTCGGCGGCGGCCTCGATCCGACCTGGCTCGACCTGTTCTCCGAGGCCGCCCGGACCGTGACCGGCGCGGACGATCCGACCGACTTCATCGACGCGCGCCTGGAACTCGACGCCCCCGATCACGACGAACGGACCGTCGAGCGGGTCGATCCCTCGTGGATCACGTCCGTGGCGATGATCCAGGACCACCACCTCGATGCCATCGCCGGCCGCTGGATCGCCCTCGTCGAAGACGAGATCGGCGAGCTGCCACGCGAGGAGAAGCCCTGGATCCGGGACCTGGCTGGCCGGATCCTCCTCTTCTGCCGGGCGGCGGATCGGGCTCCGGACGTGCTGTTCGCGTGGTCCCTTCGTTGACCGAGGCCCGGGCCGGCCATGAGGCTGCCTTCCAAGCCAACAGGTCGCTCTGGGAGGTCTGGACCCCGATCCACGCGGCGGGCGACTTCTACGACCTCGAGGGGTTCAAGGCCGGGGGTGTCCGGATCCGGCCATACGAGATCGACCTCGTCGGCGACGTGACCGGAAAGTCGCTCCTCCACCTCCAGTGCCACTTCGGCATCGACACGTTGTCGTGGGCGCGCCTGGGCGCGAAGGTGACGGGTGCGGACATCTCGCCGGCGGCGGTCCAATTGGCCCGCTCGCTCGCGGTCGAGCTCGGCTTTCCCGAGTCGCGCTTCATCGAATCGAACCTGTACGACCTGCCGTCGGCCATCGAGGGCCAGTTCGACGTGGTCTACACGTCGCGGGGCGTGCTCGGCTGGCTACCGGACATCCGGGCGTGGGCCCAGGTCGTCGCACGGTTCGTCGCGCCCGGTGGGATCTTCTTCATCACCGAGGCGCACCCGGTCATGAATGTCTTCGAGAATGATGGCGTGGCGGCCGGCGAGCTCCAGCTCACCTACCCGTACTGGGAGCACGAGGCGCCATTGACCTTCCCGGTCACCGGGTCGTACGCGGACCCCGACGCCGACGTCGGTGACGAGATTGAACATTCGTGGGACCACGGGCTGGGTGAGATCGTCACTGCGCTCATCGAGGCCGGACTGGTGGTCGAACGGCTCGTCGAGCACCCGTTCCTCGACTGGAAGGTGGACTTCCTCGTGGACGACGGCGCGGGCCGGTGGGTGTTGCCGTCCGACGCCGGTGGCGAGCTCCCCTTGATGTTCTCGGTGCTGGCCCGCAAGCCCGTTCAGTAGCCCAGGGACGCCCAGGCCGGTCCGCCCGGCGCCTCGATGAGCTCCGTGAGGACGCCGCGGCAGGACCGCGGGTGGAGGAAGGCCACCGGTCCCTCCGCTCCTTTGCGCGGGGCCGTGTCGATGAGCTCGATGCCGTCGATCTCGAGGTGCAGGAGCGCCTCGGCGATGTTCGGGACCTCGAAGCAGACGTGATGGAAGCCCTCGCCCTTGCTGGCGAGGAAGCGCGCGACGCCGGTTGTGTCGTCGGTCGGCTCGACCAGCTCGATCTTGGACTCGCCGACCCCAAGGAAGGCGATCCGGACGCGATCGGACGGGATGTCCATGACCGTTTCGAGGTTGAGGCCCAGTGAGTCGCGCCAGAGCCCCAGCGAATCCTCGATCGAGCTCACGATGAGCGCGACGTGGTGGAGCTTGCCGAGGCGGCGGACGGCGGCGGGGATGTGATTGCTGTCGTCGGACGTCATCGGGTGCAGCGTACCCTGTCGGTCATGCCGGAGGATGCCGCGGATGACGGCATCTGAGCCGCCCTGCCGTTCCAGGCCTCCGCTCGGGCTCAGACCGTGATGAGTTCGCGATGCTCGCCCCACGCGACCCGCAGGCGATCGCTGATCTCGCCGACTGTGGCGTAGGCGCGGACGGCGTCGAGGATCGGCGGCATCAGGTTGCCCTCGCCGCGGGCGGTCGTTTCCAGGCGATCCATCCCCGTGGCCCAGGCCTCGGCGGAACGCTCGGCCCGGATCCGCCGGACGCGCTCGACCTGTCGGCGCTCGCCTTCCGGGTCGATCCGTTGGAGCGGCGGCGTGTGGATCTCGTCGTCGCGGAAGCGGTTGACGCCGACGACGACCTGGTCGCCCGACTCGATGGCCTGCTGGACGCGGTAGGCCGCCTCCTGGATCCGGCGCTGCTGGAACCCGCCCTCGATGGCGGCGAGAGTGCCGCCCATCGACTCGATCTCCTCGAGATATGCCCAGGCGGCGGCCTCGAGCTCGTTCGTGAGGCTCTCGACGTAATACGAGCCGGCGAGCGGGTCGGGTGTCTCGGTCACTCCCGACTCGTAGGCGAGGATCTGCTGGGTCCGCAGGGCCAGCCGCGCCGCCTCCTCGGTCGGCAGGGCGAGGGCCTCGTCGCGCGAGTTGGTGTGCAGGCTCTGGGCGCCGCCCAGGACCGCCGCAAGCGCCTGGACCGTGGTCCGGACGACATTGTTGTCGACGGACTGGGCGGTCAGACTCGACCCGGCGGTCTGGACGTGGAACCGACACACCCACGATCGCGGGTTGGTCGCCCCGAACCGCTCGCGCATGATGGTCGCCCACATCCGACGCGCGGCCCGGAACTTGGCGACCTCCTCGAACAGCTCCGACCAGGCGGCGAAGAAGAACGACAAGCGCCCAGCGAAGTCGTCGACGTCCAGACCGCGGGCCACTGCGGCCTCAACGTAGGCGATCGCATCCGCCAGCGTGAAGGCCAGCTCCTGGGCGGCGGTCGCCCCCGCCTCCCGCATGTGATAGCCCGAGATCGAGATGGTGTTCCACTTGGGCAGCTCGGCCGCGCAGAACTCGAAGACATCGGTGACGAGTCGCATCGACGGGCGGGGCGGGAAGATGTAGGTACCCCGGGCGATGTACTCCTTGAGGATGTCGTTCTGGGTCGTGCCGGAGATGGAAGCCCGATCGACGCCCTGGGTCTCGGCCGCGGCGAGGTAGAGGGCGAGGAGGATCGGCGCGGTGGCGTTGATGGTCATCGAGGTGCTGACACTCGCCAGCGGCAGCCCCTCGACGAGCACGGCCATGTCGGCCAGGCTTGAGATCGGCACCCCGACCCGACCGACCTCGCCCTCCGCCTCCCGGGAATCGGAGTCGTAGCCCATCTGCGTCGGCAGGTCGAAGGCGACCGACAGCCCGGTCTGGCCCTGCTCCAACAGATAGCGGAACCGGCGGTTGGTCTCCTCCGCGGTCGAGAAACCCGCGTACTGACGCATCGTCCAGAACCGGCTGCGGTACATCGTCGGCTGGACACCCCTGGTGAACGGGTACTCACCAGGCCGTCCAAGGTCACGCTCTTCGTCGAGGCCGGCCGTGTCGGCCGCCGTATACAGGTCGCGAACGACGATACCCGAGGTCGTCTCGAACGGATCGCGGCGCTCTGCTGCGCCGTTCAGAGCCCTGGCCCGGAGCGTCTCGCGCCAGCGATCGCGTCCCGGGTCCGTCCCTTCCCCGACCGGACGGTCGGTCATTCGAGGACCAGCATAAGGTCGCCGACTTCGATGGCCTGGCCGGAGCCGACGCCGACCCGAAGGACGGCCCCATCGCGTGGAGCACGGAGTTCGTTCTGCATCTTCATCGCCTCTACCACGAGGAGTTGCTGTCCGGCCACGACCGCATCGCCGGCGACGACGGACACGGAGACCACAACACCCGGGATGATGGCACGGACCTCGGTCGGCCCGTCGCGAGCCGACGCCGCCCTGCCGCGGCTCGCCCTGTCGCGAAGTGCGGCTCGGCGCTCGGATTCGACTTCGACCTCCACGCGCCAGCCGTCCACGATGACCTCGCGGCGTTCAACGCCCGACCGGCCGGCCGTCGCGTGGCCGGCCGGTTGCGGGTCGGCGGACAGGATAAGGACGGGCGTTCGGGTCGCCGGGTCTTCGGCGTGTCGCTCGATCAGGGTCGCGTACACCGGGCCGGTCCGCGTCAGTTGGAAGGTTCCGGGCTCCCCGTCCACGACCGCAGGACCGAGGCTCCCGGCATCGGTGGTCCGGAGTTCGTCGGGCGGTAGCGCGATCCCACCGAGGACACCCGTCCCCGTCACCTGAGGCGACGGGACGAGCGACACGGCCGGCGGCTCGAGGATCAGCGCGGCAAGGTCGGCGTGGGCGGAGGCAGGCGCGAGCACGACCCGGACGGCTCTCGGGTCGACGAGGCGCTCCGTCGGGACGTCGTGACGGGGCACGGCGGTGGCGGGTATCGGTTCGCGGCCGACGTCGCCGCTCACCCCGGCCACCGGTCCGTGGCAGCCGACCGGGCCGCCTGGCGCCACCTGCCGTCGTCGGTCGCCCCACTGGCATGAGCGGAGGAGATGGTCGCGCGGGTCTCTGGAGCGTCCATCTCGCCCCCGGCTGTCGAAGAGGCGAGCCCTCCGGTCATGGCGTCCAGTCCGGCCGCCAGCATCGCCGTCCTCGCCGCCCGCCGATATGCGGCCGGCCCGTCCCAGTGCTCCCCCACCCATCCGGTTGATAGTTCGCCCGTCCGGAATGCCTCGCTCCGGGCCACGAACCGGTGGAACGGAAGGGTCGTCTGGATCCCCGCGATCTCGGTCTCGTCGAGCGCCCGGCGCAGTCGATCGATGGCGGCGTCCCGATCGCCGGCGTGGACGAGGATCTTCGCGATGAGGTTGTCGTACTCGGCGGGGACCCGATCTCCGGCGCCGATACCGGTGTCCACACGGACGCCTGGACCGTCCGGCATCTCCCACCGACGGACCCGGCCGGGCGTCGGCGTGAAGTCACGGGCCGGGTCTTCGGCCGTGATGCGGACCTCGATGGCATGACCGGCTGGAGTGGCGGCACGGTCCGCGGCGTCCAGTGCCTCCTCCGACAACGGTCGTCCCGACGCCAGCCAGAACTGCTCATGGACGATGTCGAGACCGGAGACCAACTCGGTCGCGCCGTGCTCGACCTGGAGCCGAGTGTTGACCTCGAGGAAGAAGAACGATCCGTCCGGGGCCCGGAGGAACTCGGCGGTCGCGGCGTTTCGCAGCCCGGCAGCGGTGGCGACCGTGACCGCCATCGCGTGGAGGCCACGCCGTTCCTCGGTGGTCAGGCCAGGAGCTGGCGCTTCCTCCACCAGCTTCTGGTGGCGGCGCTGGAGTGAGCAGTCGCGTTCCCCGACGGCCACGACCCGGCCGGTCGCGTCGCCCAGCAGCTGGACTTCGATGTGTCGAGCCGGGACGATCTCCCGCTCCAGGTAGACCGACCCGTCACCGAACGCCGAGGCTGCCTCGTGCGACCCGCCGGCCAGGGCTGCGGGCAGATCGGCGACGCTGGTCACGCGGCGCATGCCTCGGCCCCCACCGCCGGCCACGGCCTTGACCAGCAACGGGAACCCGATACGCTCGGCCTCGGCCACGATGGATGCAACCTGATCGGGTCGGTCGACAGGCGCGGGTTCGAGGGTCCCGGGCACCGCATCCACCCCGACCGACCGGGCCGTCCGCCTCGCATTGAGCTTGTCGCCGAGCGCGTCGATCGCGTCTGACGGCGGACCGACGAACACGAGTCCCGCCGCCTCCACTGCCCGGGCGAAGGCCGCCCGCTCGGCAAGGAACCCGTAGCCCGGGTGGATGGCCTGGGCGCCGGTCACCTTGGCTGCCTCGACGATGGCGTCGATGCGAAGGTAGGACTCGGTCGGCGGCGGTGGACCGATCCGGACGGCCACGTCGGCGAATCGGACGTGTCGGGCTTCGGCGTCGGCGTCGCTGTAGACCGCCACGGCTTCCATGCCGAGCTCATGGCACGCCCGGATGATCCTCACCGCGATCTCCCCACGGTTTGCCACGAGGACGCGGCCGAACGGCGGTACGACCGGGGCGGAGGCGTCTTTGCGCAAAGACGAGACGGCAACCGGACCGTCAGAGTGGGATGTTGCCATGCTTCTTCCTGGGGTTCGTGTCCCGCTTGTCGGCGAGGACCTCAAGTGCGCGGATCAGCCGTGGCCGCGTCTCCGAGGGCTTGATGACCTCGTCCACGTAACCGCGCGCCGCAGCGACGTACGGATTGGCGAATTCGGTCTCGTACGTCGCGACGAGTCGCGCCTTCTCGGCGACCGGGTCAGCGGCGGCGGCGATCGCATCCTTGAAGATGATGTTGACCGCGCCCTCCGCGCCCATCACCGCGATCTCGGCCGTCGGCCAGGCGAAGTTCATGTCGCCGCGGATGTGCTTGCTGCTCATGACGTCGTAGGCGCCGCCATATGCCTTGCGGGTGATCACCGTCAGCTTCGGCACCGTCGCCTCGCAATAGGCGTACAGCAACTTCGCGCCATGTTTGATGATTCCGCCGTGCTCCTGGGCGACGCCTGGCAGGAAACCGGGGACGTCGACGAACGTGACCAGCGCAACGTTGAAGCAATCGCATGTTCGGACGAACCGCGCCGCCTTGATCGACGCATCGATGTCGAGCGCTCCGGCCAGGATCGCCGGCTGCTGGCCGACGATGCCGACGCTCTTGCCTCCGAGCCGCGCATAGCCGATGAGGATGTTCGGAGCCCAGCCTGGCTGGATCTCGAAGAACGCGCCGTCGTCGACGATGCGGTCGATGACATCGTGCATGTCGTATGGCAACCGCGGATCCGCCGGCACCACGTCGTCCAGAGCACGATCCATCCGGCTGGACGGATCCGCGGTCTCGACGCGAGGCGGATCGCTCAGGTTGTTCTGGGGGAGGTACGACAGGATTCGACGGGCCGCATCGAGCGCCTCGCCTTCGTCGGACGCCGCAAGGTGGGCGACCCCGCTCTTCGTGGTGTGGGTCACGGCACCGCCGAGGAATTCGGAATCGACTTCCTCATGTGTCACTGTCTTCACGACGTTGGGGCCCGTGACGAACATGTAGCTCGTGTGTTCCACCATCACGGTGAAGTCGGTCATCGCCGGCGAATAGACCGCGCCGCCGGCGCATGGGCCCATCACGACCGAGATCTGCGGGATGACGCCGGACGCGAGGACGTTTCGCAGAAAGATGTCGGCGTAGCCACCAAGCGAGGCGACGCCTTCCTGGATCCGTGCCCCACCCGAATCGTTGAGACCGATGACGGGCGCACCCACTTTCATCGCGAGGTCCATGACCTTGCAGATCTTTTCCGCGTATGCCTCCGACAATGACCCGCCGAAGACCGTGAAGTCCTGGCTGAAGACGAATACGAGTCGACCGTCGATCGTTCCGTGGCCGGTGACGACGCCATCGCCGAGAACATGCTGCTCGGCCATCCCGAATTCGGTGGCGCGATGGGTCACGAAGGCATCGAGTTCGACGAACGACCCGGGGTCGAGCAACAGGTCGAGCCGCTCTCGTGCGGTCAGCTTTCCCCAGGCGTGCTGTCTTTGGATGCGGACCGCTCCCCCACCGAGCACTGCCTCGGCCCGCATCCGCTCGAGTCGGTCGAGCCGCTCTTCGTTCGTCGTCACGGTCAGCCGGACCTCCACGTGTCCTTGCGCAAAGACAGGACTCATCATAGTCACGCGACATCGGGGTGGATCGTCGGCCGATCCGCACATCACGGCGCACGTCCAACCATCCCCGAGGACGGCCTTTTGTCCACAGATTCGGTGAACAACTCTCGAAGCGTGTGGATAACCGGGGTGCCCGGAAGCGGGGTGCGGGGCGTACCATTGCGAGACCATTTCCCCTGCCCCGGCGGCGTCCGTGCCGCATCGTACGAACTCTGAGGTGATGCCCAGGTGACGAATGTGATCGCGATCGCCAACCAGAAGGGCGGCGTCGGCAAGACGACGACGGCGATCAATCTCGCGGGAGCGCTGGCCGAGGAGGGTTACCGCGTCCTGTGCGTCGACATGGACCCGCAAGCGAATCTGACCGCGGGTCTCGGCATCAACCTCAACACCGTGGAACGATCGATGGCCGATGTCCTGGCTGACGGTCGCTCGTCACTGACGGAAGTCATCCTCCCGACCGAGACGCCCGGCATCGATGTCGCACCGGCGCACATCGATCTCGCGTCCACGGAGGGCGAGCTGTTCACGGCACTGGGTCGCGAACAGATCCTGCGTGAAGCATTCGAGGGCCAGATCTCGACCTACGACTACGTCCTCATCGACTGCCCGCCGAACCTTGGCCTGCTGACCGTCAACGGATTGGTCGCGTCGACCGGCGTCATCATCCCGGTCCAGACGCAGTACTACGCGATGAAGGGCCTCAACAATCTCGTCAAGGTCATCAACGCGATCCGCCTGAAGTTGAACCGGGATCTCAGGATCCTGGGCCTCTTGCCGACGTTCTTCGATGGCCGGACCAATCTTGCGCGGGACATGCTCGATGAACTACGCGTCGTCGGCGACCACCATGTCTTCAACAGCATCGTCCGGGTGACCGTCAAACTCGGCGAAGCACCGCTCGTGGGCAGGCCGATCACCGCGTATGCCACCAACAGCGATGCGGCCCGTGTCTATCGCGCACTGGCTCGGGAGGTGATCGAACTTGGCGCGAACTGATTTCCGCGCGGCAGCCGCCCGCCGTCTCTCCGAAGACACCGAACTCTCGCCGGCGATCGTCAGTCTGCTGACGCCGGACAGTCCGACGCGATCGATCGGCGTGCGAATCGTCGCGGTCGACCATATCGAGCCGAACCCCGAACAGCCGCGGATGGTGTTCGAGCCACAGGCACTCGAGGAACTCGCGTCATCGATCCGCGAACACGGTGTCCTGCAGCCGATCCTCGTTCGGCCGCTTGGACCCAACACATACCAGATCGTCGCCGGCGAGCGACGCTGGCGAGCGTCACGCCTGGCCGGCCTCGAGACGATCCCGGCGCTGATCGAAGAGATCGACGACGATACCGCACTCGAGATCGCGATCATCGAGAACCTCCAGCGCGAGGACCTGACGCCGCTCGACGAGGCGGCGATGTACGACCGGATGATCCACGAGCACGGCTACAGCATCCGCAAACTGGCCGACAAGCTGGGCAAGGACAAGGGCTACCTCGAAAATCGGCTGCGCCTTGCCGACGCTCCGCCGGAGATCCGCGAACTCGTGTCTTTGCGCAAGGACAGCCTGTCACACGCATACGAGCTGATGAAGGTCGAGGACCCGAAGAAGCGCCGCCGTCTGGCGGAACAGGTGGCTCGTGGCGAGCTGACCCTCATCAAGCTGCGGGACAAGATCGAAGGTCGTCGAACCCGTGAGGTCCACGCGGACGCCGAGGCCGTGACCGCGGTCGATGACGCCGTCGCCGATCGCACCGCCGACGAGGACCTCGAAGGCGAGCGAGCTTGGGCGACCGAAGCGCCCCAACCGCCGCGCGACCTGTCGGACGATTCGCTCCTCAACGCCAAGCAGAGCCTGGTCGATGCGGTCGACGAGCTGGTCGGGGTCCTCGGCAGCGCCGAGGTCCGCGGGTCGATCGGTGCGACCGATCGCGCCAACCTCGCGAAATACCTGACCATCGCCAAGCTCCGCCTCGAGAACGCGATCGCCCTCGTCCGCAGCGACGACGCCGGGTATTAGCGGCGCCCGAACTGGCGCCGCTCCCTAGCCCGCCAGCGGGACCCCGGCGAGCCAGGCTACCCCCAATAGCGCGACGCCGACCGCCTCCAGTTCCCAGGATCGTTCGCGACGTGACGGATCGTCGGCCCGTCCGAGCGCGAGCCCGACGGCGATGACTCCGGTCGCGATCACCGCGGCGACCAGCCCGACGATGCCCGGGCGACCCGCCAACAACGTCACCGCAGCCGCGCCGACCACCACCGCCAAGAGCCCGGCCTCCGCCCACCACGACCACCGGCCGCCGAGGCGGGTCGCGACCGAGACTGTCCCGGCGACCCGATCGCGAACCTCGTCCGCGCGGGCATTGGCGACCGCGAGCGCCGCGCCGGCCACCACAGCGACGGGGATGAGGACCGCGAACGACCGCGGCAGACCGCCGGTCGCGCCGACCCACCCGTAGACCGGGAGGAGCGGGATCCCGACCGCGAACGGCAGCCACGACCAGGCCGTGCCCTTGAAGATCATGTCGTAGCCGAAGCCGATCACGAGGACGACGACCCCGAGCAGGAACACGACCGGTCCCGACAGCCAGCCGAGCGCGAGGCCAGCTCCCCCGCTGACCACGGCCACTGCCACGGCCCGATCTCGCGAGACGAGGCCCGCGGGGATCGGTTTGCCGGGCTTGGCGACCCGGTCCCGTGGTGCATCGACGATGTCGTTCACCGTCCCGATCGAGGACTGGAGTGCGGTCATCGAGATGCCGAGACCTGCGGCCGTCATTGGATCCGCACCGGCGATGAGCGCCGTGCCCGCGACGACGGCCCCATCGAGCAGCGACGGGAACGGATGGGCGAGCCGGATGGGCCCGCCGAGAACGGCACTCGGATCGGAGCCCGTGCCCGCTGTCCGGGACGGTTCGTCAGACGTAGACGATCTCGTCGAAGTTCTCGACCAGGTACTCGACGAGGCGTTCGCGACCGTCGGGGACCTGCGCCCGGATCCCAGGCACAAGGGCGTACAGCGTGATGGTCGGAACGACGAGGCGGCCCTTCACATCCCGGCCGATGACCGCCGGTGGCCCACCGCCGGATGCGAACACCCGTTCGAAACCGGGTTCGTCAAGCCGGGCCGCGCGCCGGAAGTCGTCAACCACCTTGACGATGCCTCGCCGGATGACGACGTCGCGCATCAACTCCGAGACCCATGCGTCGATCTGGTCGTCGCTCTGGTCGGCGAGACGAGCGCGATATTCGGTCGGATCGGCGGACAGGCCGGTCGAAGCCACGGTTCCTCCTGCGTGAGTCGGGCGGTCCGAAGTATGCCAGACCGTTACTCCCCGGACGCGGCCCGGGCTGCCTCGCGCGAGCCCTCCGGCCAGTCGTTGAACCGTTCCGTCACCCAGCGACCAAAGCGCCCCGGCGGCGACACATCCGGCGCATCGGCGACCAGTTCGACCATCGCGGCATGAAGGCGAGCGGTGGCATCCGCCAGCGAGGTCCGGTTCGGCCGTCCGTCGAGCGGGATCGCCTCCCCGACTCGGACCGACACCCGGCCCCCGAACCGCAGCCAGCTCGTTCCGCGGACGGCGACCGGGACGAGCGGGATGTGCGAGCGCATCGCGAAATAGGCCGCGCCCTCGCTCAACGGGAGGATCTCGTTCTCTCGCGTGTGGATCCGACCCTCGCCGGCGATGGCGACGACCCCACCGCTCGCGATGACGGCGCCGACCCGGCGAGTCGCTTCGAGGAGGTCGTTCTTGCCCGGCTTGTAGGGGATGGCCGTTCCGGTCCAGGTCATGACCCGGTTCCGGCCGCCGACGCCCATATCCTCCTCCTTCGGGCCGAAGAACCACAGCCGCGGCCGGAACGGCAGAAGCGCCATCAGGACGAACGGATCCGCCCAGCTCATGTGGTTGAAGCAGTAGATGGCGGGGCCGTCCGGGAGCGGGCTCCCGTCGACCCGATGAAGTCGCAGGTAGGCGCGGGTCAGGATCGCGACGACGATCCGCGACACCCAGTAGCGGAGGGTCCGCCGCCATGGGCTGACATCCGGGCCGGGCAGCGCACCGTGCGCGGGTTCGGACACCGCCCGGTCTCAGCCGACCGCCGACGGTTCGAGGTCGGCCAGGTGTTCGAGAACGAGATCGGCCAATACCTCAGTCCCGGGTGCAGGCGGCACGCTCCGGTTCGGGATCAGGACGACTGTCATCCCGGCAGCCTTCGCCGCCCGGACGCCGTTCGTCGAATCCTCCACGACGAGGCAGGCTGTCGGGTCGCAAACCAGCCTGCGGGCCGTTTCGAGGTAGACATCGGGCTCCGGCTTGCCGTGTGCGACCTCGTCGGACGAGACGACGACCGCGAACGTGTCGGCCAGGCCGGTCGCCGCGAGCGCAGCGTCGATCACCGCGCGATGCGCCGACGAGGCGACCGCGACCGGGCGATCCGCCGCGATCCGTCGCACCGCCTCGACCGCGCCATCGATGCGCGGAGCTCCTTCGAGCCGATAGCGCTCGACCACGCCGTCGACGATCGCCCGTTCGATCTCGGCGTCGCTCACCCCAAGATCGAGCCGCTCGCGCATGATCCGGGCCCACGCCGCCGAATTCGCACCCATGACCGCCGCCTGGTCGGCCGCGGTCCAGGTGCGGCCGTGGTCGGAGGCGAAGCCCGTGCGCACCTCATCCCACCAGATCTCGGAGTCCACCAGGACGCCGTCGAGATCGAAGATGACGCACGAGATCCGACTCACGCTCTCTTCGACGCTGGCGCCCGCGCGACCGACTTCGTCGTCGCGGCGCCAGGTCTGCGCGCCGTCGTCTTCGCCTGAGTCGCAGAGGCCGGGACCGCGAACGAACCGGTCCGGCCATCCACCGCCTCGAAGAGCGCCCGCGCGAATGCCGCGATCGCGTCGCCCATGGCATCCACGCCGGTCAGGACCTGGGCCTCGGCCTGGAACGTCACGAGGCGATGGCCGGCCTGGATCTCGACTGCGAGCTCTCCGAGTTGGACGCGGTTCCAACGGATGACCTTGGCGGCGGCTCGTGGACCCTCACCCGGGACGTTCACGCGGACGTTGACCTGGATGAGTCCGCTGGCGATTGGGACGAAGATGAGGTAGCGGACGGTCGGGTCGTCGCCCCACACGATCCAGCATTCCGGATCGGCCTCGGCACCAAGCGTCACGATCGCCGATTCGACGATGCCGGTGACCCTTGGCGAGGTCGCATCTTTCGTCGGCGCTTGCGTACGCCACTGGCTGAGTCGCATCCGACCCTCCGTTCGGTCCACGCGCGACGTCCGGAGTGCCCGAACCTCGTCCTCGAGCGAGGCTAGCACACGGCCGTCATGCGGGAATCATGACATTCGGCCGTTGAATCCGGCAGATCGTCGGCTACCGTCTTGACCATGCATGTCAGACGCGGATTCCTCGGCTGGGGCGTCTTCCTCATCCTTGCCGGTGCGATCCCGCTCGCCGTTCGGGCGGGTTACATCACCGACGACCAGCTCGGCCGATTCTGGGATCTCTGGCCACTGATCCTCATCGGCATCGGGGTGGGCTTGATCCTCTCTCGAACCCGGTTCGGTTTCGTCGGCGGTCTCATCGTGGCGGCCACCATCGGGATCATGGTCGGCGGGTTGCTCAGCGCGGGTGTCAACGGCTTCTCGGCCGGGTCCTGTTCGTCGGACGCCACGACTGCAGCGTTTCCCGCAGGGGACGGCACGTTCGCGTCGACCGGCGACGTCCAGCTCCACCTCGATTGCGGCGACCTGACGATCGGGACGGCGCATGGTTCGGCATGGCACCTCGAAGGCGCCGACACCAAGGGCGTCGGCCCGATCGTCGGATCGAGCGCTTCGTCGCTGGACATCCGTTCGCGGAACGTGAACGGCTCGTCGTTCCTCGGGTTCGGGGACCATGGCCTTTGGCGGCTGACCCTGCCCACCTCCCCGCAACTTCGACTCGACCTGCATCTGAATGCCGGCCGGGCGACGGCCGGCCTCGGCGGCGCGACCCTTGACGAGATCGGACTCCAGATGAACGCGGGCTCGGCGACGATGGACCTCGGCTCGGTGGCCGCGATCAAGACCATCGACCTCCACCTCAACGCGGGCTCGCTGGGACTCACGCTCCCGAACCTGTCGATGACCGGGTCGATCCAGGCGAACGCCGGAGCGGTGAGGCTGTGTGCGCCGGCGGGCGCCGGTCTCCGGCTGACGACAGGCGAATCGATCATCGCCAGTTACGACTATGCCGGCCACGGGCTCGTCCAGGATGGCAACACCTGGACGACTCCCGGTTTCGACAGTGCGACCGTCCGGATCGCGCTCGATACCAGTGCCAACGCCGGCTCGTTCTCCCTTGACCCGGAGGAAGGCTGTGGATGATCGCCTGTATCGGTCGCGCGACGACCGCATGCTCGCCGGAGTCGCCGGTGGCGTGGCCGAACATCTCGACGCGGACCCATCGATCATCCGGGTCGTCTGGGCGATCCTCGTCTTCCTGACCGGCGGGCTCGCCCTGCTCGTCTACATCGTCATGGCCATCGTGGTCCCGGAACGGCCGGTCGACACTTCGGCCCCGATGCCCGGCGCCGCAGCCGGTGACGCGGCCGAACAGTCGTCCGAGCCCATCCCCGCGGGCGGCTGGGTCGCCCCGGACGGTTCGACCGTCCCGCAGGCTGGCTCGACCGCTCGACGCCCCCGACGCCGCCGCGACCCGGCCGATCGCGCACGCGCCGGGCTTGTCGGCGGAGTCGTGCTCATCGGACTCGGCGGCTTGTTCCTGGTCCGCGAGTTCATCCCCTCGTTCGACTTCGACCTGTGGTGGCCGAGCCTGCTCATCGGGCTCGGGATCGTTCTCGTCGTGCTCGCCCTCGTGCCGGGCAGGCATTCGAGCTGACCGCCCACTCCCGTACGATGGCGGCATGGAGTCATTCACGGGGGTGACCGTCATCGCGGGATTGGGCGTGGTCGCCGGACTGATCCTGCTCGCGCGCGGACTGGCCGGTTACCGGTCCGTCGTGCGCGTCGGCGACGTCTCGACCTCGGCGATCGAGTCCCTGGCTGCCGGTGAGGTCCGTGTCAGCGGCGTGATCGAAGCCGCGGAGATGACACTCGTGTCGCTCCTCCAGAGCGTTCCCTGCGTCTACTACAGGGCCACGATCGGCAATGGCGGCAATCGACGGACGGCCGATTCTGGATATACGGAGGAGCGCTCGATCGGGTTCCGGGTCCGAGACGAGACCGGCACGTTGCGTGTCTTTCCGCGAGGCGCCCGGTTCGATGCGCCGGTCCGGTTCCAGGACGAGACCGGCCTTGCGGGAGACGAGCCGGCGGGTCTCGAGCTGCGGCGCGGCGGATCCACCCAGGTCGGCGAGATCGACCGGGCGCTCGCGGCGGCCGCACTCCTCGAAGTCCATGACCCGGGCGACGCGAGTCCACTGGACGGGCTGACAGATCGACGCGGCCATCGGACCTATCGCGAGACGCGGCTTGTGCCGGGCGACGCGGTGACCATCGTGGGGCTGGCACTCCCCTTTTCCGACCTGACCGACCCCGGCGGCGCCGACAACGGTCTCGGACCTGATCTCGGAGCCGACGACCCTGAAGTCGCTGCCGACCTCGCCGAGGCGCAAGCGACGGGCCACCTTGCAGATGATCCGGCAGTGGCCTGGGGCAACGCCGCGATCCCGGGTTTCGGCATCGGCCGTCCGGTCGCGACGCCCGAGCTCGACCCCGCCGCCAACCCGCCGCCGCTCGCGGGCGCTGACGAGGCCGCCCGAGCGACGCGCACCTTCGAGATCCCGCCAGACACACTGGTCATGGCGACGTCGCCGGACGTCCCGCTGCTCATCGCCCAGGGCGTGCCGGGCGCCGTGGTCGAGCGCGGCCAGATGCAGTTCACGGTCGGTCTGCTCGGGGCAGTGCTGGCGATCGTCAGCGCCATGGTCGTCGCGATCGGTCTGAGCGGCGGTCTCGCTCGATGAGCCTGCCCGATATCGCCGCGATCTTCGCGGTCGGACTCCTGATCGTGGTCGCCGGATATATCGTGTTAGCAAGCTACAACGCTGTCGTGGCACTCCGGCAGCGCATCGACAAGGCGTGGGCCAACATCGGGGTCGTCCTCAAGCAACGCCACGACCAGCTCCCGAATCTCGTCGCCGCGGTCCGCGGCCTGATGACATACGAACGGGACGTGTTGACCAGGGTCACCGAGGCCCGGGCCGCGTACACGCCGAACGCCCCCATCCCGGATCAGGCAGCCACGTCTGAGGCGACGACGGCCGCGGTGCGCTCGCTGTTCGCCGTCGTCGAACGATACCCGGACCTCAAGGCCGCGGCGAACGTCCAGGATCTTCAGGACGAGATCGAGCGGCTGGAGGGGATGATCGCGGACCGTCGCGAGCTCTACAACGACCAGGTCTACCGGTACAACACGCGGATCGGGCAGGTCCCCGGCGTCCTTCTCGCGCCACTGTTCGGCTGGACGGCACGCGAGTTTTTCGCCGTGGACCCGACGGACGCGGTTCGACCAGACACGGACCTCCGCTCGACCTGATGGCCGACGACGTCTGGCTCGTCCGCCATGGCGAGACCGAATGGGCGCGTCTCGGGCGCCACACCGGCCGGACGGATGTCGCACTGACCGAAACGGGCCGCGCCCAGGCGCGAGCGCTCGGCCGACGCCTGGCCGGCCATGCGTTCTCGCTCGTCCTGACCAGCCCGCTGTCGCGCGCCGCGGAAACGACCGTGCTCATCGGATTCGGTGACGGCGCGGAGCCCGACCCGGACCTTATGGAGTGGGACTATGGCGATCTCGAGGGTCGTCTCACCACGGACATGGTGGCGCAGTACCCGGACTGGACGATCTGGCGGGGGCCATGGCCCGGGGGCGAAACCCTCGACGATGTCGGCGTCCGCGCTGATCGGGTCCTCGCCCGGCTGGCCGGTACGGACGGCAGCGCGCTCATCGTCGCGCACGGTCACCTGCTTCGCGTCCTGGCCGCCCGCTGGCTGACGCTCGAACCGGCGTCGGGCAGCCTGTTCGCACTCGGAACGGCGACCGTGTCGGTCCTCGGCCACGACCGAGAGACGCCGGTCATCGAAACCTGGAACGAGGCCTGCCACCTCGACTGAACCACACGGAACCGCACCGGACCACACGTCGCTCGTGGCGGAGGTCCGGCCGGGGTGCTTTCGCGCACCGATTCGTCCTGGTCCGATAGTCCTATCCGGGGGACGGAGGGGTATCCTTCCGGTCCACACCACGCCACGTTCGGCGTCGAGATCCGGTTGAACGCCCGCGTCGAGCGGATCCGGGTCCGGGACGGCCGTGCGGCCGGTGTGGTGCTCTCCGGCGGAGATGAGCTGTCCGCACCGCTGCTCCTGACCGCGGTCCATCCC
>Ga0209069_10000341_pt1 | contig 20578 bp, 17 predicted proteins | sample Str013_2_FD_187202 | JGI IMG/M metagenome (GOLD analysis project Ga0209069, IMG submission 187202) | Freshwater sediment microbial communities in response to fracking from Pennsylvania, USA - Straight Creek_MetaG_SC_2013 (SPAdes) (version 2) | ecosystem: Environmental > Aquatic > Freshwater >...
GGTGGACCCCAAGAAAGCCATGGACAAGGGCGCGCCGCTGCTGCGCGAAGATCGCGAGCAGAAAGACAACCACATCTTCCATTGGGAAGTAGGCGACAAACAGGGAACGGAAAAAGCGTTCGCCGCGGCTCCGGTGAAAGTCAGCCTTGACGCGTTCTTTCAGCGCTGCCATCCCGCGCCGCTGGAAACCTGCGGCTGCGTTGCGGACTACAACACGGCCACCAGCAAGCTCACTGTCTATCTCACTTCACAAGCGCCGCACGCCCACCGGACGTTGTTCTCGCTGGTCGGTAACATTCCGGAGCAGAACATCCGCATCATTTCTCCGGACATCGGTGGAGGATTCGGCAACAAGGTCCCGATTTATCCCGGATACGTCTGCGCTGTGGTCGCGTCGCTTACCACCGGACTTCCCGTGAAATGGATCGAAACGCGCTCTGAAAATCTTATGTCCACCGGCTTTGCACGCGACTATCACATGACGGCCGAAGTTGCCGCCAACAAAGACGGCAAGATGACTGCCCTGCGCGTAAAGACCCTGGCCGATCACGGAGCGTTCAACGCCGCCGCACAGCCAACGAAATTTCCCGCTGGACTGTTCAGCATTTGCAGCGGCTCTTACGATCTGCCAACCGCGTTCTGTGAAGTGGATGGCGTCTATACCAACAAAGCTCCGGGCGGAATCGCCTACCGTTGTTCATTCCGCGTGACAGAAGCCGCGTACCTTATCGAACGCGTTGTGGACGTTCTTGCCGACGAGCTTAAGATGGACGCCGCGGAAATCCGCGAGAAAAATTTCATCCCGGCGAATGCGTTCCCGTATAAGTCTCCGCTGGGCTGGGAGTATGACAGCGGCAACTATCAAGACAACCTGAAGGTTGCGCTGGACAAGATTGGCTACAAGGATTTGCTGAAAGAACAGGCCGAGAAACGCAAGAAGGGCGAGTTCATGGGCATTGGCATCTCCACGTTCACGGAAATCGTGGGCGCGGGCCCGGCGCATACCTTCGACATTGCCGGCATCAAGATGTTTGACAGCGCGGAGATCCGCATACACCCCACGGGCAAAGCGATCTGCCGCATGGGCACTAAGAGTCAGGGACAGGGACACGAGACGACTTACGCGCAGATCGTGGCGCAGGAACTCGGCATCCCAGCCGCGGACGTGATGGTGGAAGAAGGCGATACGGACACGGCCCCGTACGGCCTTGGCACGTATGCCAGCCGTAGCACGCCGACCTCCGGCGCAGCCACGGCCATGGCCGCGCGCAAGATTCGCGACAAAGCCCGCAAGATTGCAGCCTACTTGCTCGAATGCAACGAGGCCGACCTGGAATGGGAACCCGGCAAGTTCTTTGTGAAAGGCGCGCCGAGCAAAGCTAAGACCATCCAAGAAATTGCTTTCGCCGCGTACACCAACCATCCGCCAGATCAGGAAGCGGGACTGGAAGCGGTGGATTATTACAATCCGCCGAACCTGACGTTCCCCTTTGGCAGTTACATTGCCGTGGTGGACATTGACAAAGGCACCGGCGAAATTAAAGTCCGGCGCTTTGTGGCCGTGGACGATTGCGGCAACATCATCAATCCGATGATCGTGGAGGGTCAGATCCACGGCGGACTAACAGAAGGCTTGGCCATCGCCTTCATGCAAGAAATTTCTTACGACGACAGCGGCAACATCCAGGGCGGCACGCTCATGGACTACCTGATTCCCACCGCCGTAGAAACGCCGCACTGGGAAACCGACAAAACCGTAACGCCGTCGCCGCACCATCCGTTCGGCGCAAAAGGCATTGGCGAATCGCCCAACGTGGGCTCGCCTGCGGCTTTCGTCAACGCGGTGGTCGACGCGCTGTCGCATCTCGGCGTGAAACACATTGATATGCCCATCACTCCGTGGAAGGTTTGGAACATTCTCAAGGAGAAGGGACTCACGGGTTAACGCGGTATGGCAGTGAAGATTGAAAAGACGTTTCAGGTGAGCGAGCCCATCGACAAAGTGTGGGCCTTCTTGAGCGACCCCAACAAGGTGGTGGTGTGCGTGCCAGGCGCCAAGATCACCGAGCAGGTGGACGCCACGCATTACAAGGGCGCCATCAGCGTGAAGGTGGGGCCAAGTCTCACGGAATATAAAGGTGACGTGGAGATCGTCCGCAAGGACGACGCCGCGCACCAGATTGAAATCCTGGGCAAAGGGCAGGACGTGCGCGGCCGGGGCAGCGCGTCCATGAAGATGACTGGCAAGCTGCGGGCCATTAACGCGGCGAATACCGAAGTGGTGAGCGAATCCGAGCTCAACATTGTGGGCATTCTGGCGCAGATGGGCGCGCGCGTGATCCAGGAAGTTTCCAACATCATGTTTGAGCAGTTCACCACGGCGTTCCGCGAAAGGCTGCAAGGCGGTGCACCAACCGACGGCGCGATTGCCGCGCCCAAAGCCATCAGCGGACTGGGGTTGGCGTTTTCCGCATTGAAGGCGACGATCACCGGGCACTCCGGCGATGCGGCGCAGGAATCCGATAAACCCAAGGGCGAAGCCGGAAAGACGTAAGCCCCACCTCATGGCCTCTCCCACACTTCCTCAGGGCAAGCAGATCAAAGAACCGGGCGACATCGTCCGCGGATTTGAACAGCACGGCTACATTACGGACGCCGCGCTAGGCACCGTTGTCTTTCTCGGAACAAAACTCGGCAAACCTGTTTTGCTCGAAGGCCATGCCGGGCTGGGAAAAACGCAGGTCGCGAAGGTGCTGGCTGAATTTCTTGGTGCGCCGCTGATCCGCCTGCAATGCTACGAAGGTCTGGACATCAACTCCGCGGTCTACGAGTGGAATTACCAGAAACAACTGCTGGCCATCAAGATTGAAGAAGGGACGAACCAGACAGTTGAAGAAAAAGAAAAACATATCTTCAGCCGTGAGTTTCTTCTGGAGCGTCCGTTGCTTCAGGCTATCCAGACGGAAAATGTTTCGCCGGTGCTGCTCGTCGATGAAGTGGACCGCGCCGACGAAGCCTTTGAGGCGTTTCTGCTCGAACTGCTCTCCGATTTTCAGATCAGTATTCCTGAACTAGGGACAGTGACGGCGAAACACATTCCGCATGTCATCCTTACATCGAACCGCAGCCGCGAACTGAGCGACGCACTGAAGCGGCGTTGCCTCTATCACTGGATCGACTACCCGGATCTCGACAAGGAATTGAAGATTGTTTCCGCGCGGTTGCCCGGCATCGAGCAGGAACTCAATCGCCAGCTGGTGAGCTTTGTGCAATCCGTGCGTCATTTGCATCTCAATAAATCACCGGGTGTGGCGGAGACGCTGGACTGGGCTCAAGCGCTCATGGCGCTGGGCAAGCACAAACTGGACCAGGATGCCGTGGAAGCAACGCTAGGATGCCTTTCAAAATCCGTGGAAGATGCCGCGAAAATCAAGGGCGCGGGCATTGAGAAGTTGGTGGCGCCGGCGGGGCAGTGATCAGCGCGCCTACCCAGGCGCAGAAGAGTTTAATGTGGAAGAAGAAACTCTAGCGGTTGGCGGCGAAGCCGCAAGACGCATCACGGAATTCTGCCGCTTCGTGCGCGCTGAAGGCCTTTCCGCAGGCGTGAAGGAATCCGTGACGGCATTGGAAGCCGCTCGGGCCGTAGGCATTGCGGACAGGGAACTGCTGCGGCTGGCGTTGCGGTCTGTGCTTTGTTCGTCCAAAGACGAATGGGACAAGTTTGACGATCTGTTCTGGGTCTTTTTTCGAGATGTGGAGCGCGACAAGTCGCGCAGGAAGGAGGCTGCGGGCTCGCAGAAGAAAGACGATCGCCTTCCGGAAAGCGCGGTTTCCACGTTCATGGGGAAATCCGGCGCAACCGGCGAGCAAGAAGACGGCGGACGCGCGGTGGTTGGCGCCGCGACCACTGAACGCTTGAAGCGAGCGGACTTTTCGCAAGTCCAGCAAAAAGACATGGCGGAGCTGGAGCGGCTTGCCGTTCGGCTGCTGCGGCAGATGAGCATGCGGCTTTCGCGGCGGATGAAGATCATGCGTCCGCGCGGAAAAGTGGATCTGCGGCGAACGATCCGGCGCAGCATCAGTCGGGGCGGCGATCCCATCTACCTGAGTTTTCGCGACAAGAAGTTGCAGCAAGACCGCCTGACTGTTCTGCTGGACATCAGCGGATCAATGAATGCCTACAGCTTGTTTCTGCTGCGCTTTGCGTACGCGTTGCAAAAACATTTCAAGCGCGTGGACACGTTTCTGTTCAGCACTCAGCTGGCGGAAATCACGCCCATGTTGCGCAGCCGCGATCTTTACCAAGCGCTCTTCGCGCTGGGGCAAGTGTCGGCGGGGTGGTCTGGCGGGACAAAGATCGGCGAATCGCTGCGCGACTTTATTGATTTTCATGGACGCAAGCTGCTCACACGGAATACGCTGTTCCTGATCCTGAGTGACGGATGGGACACCGGCGAGCCTGAAATACTGGCCGCGCAGCTTGATGCGATTAAGCGCCGCGTGCGCAAAGTGATCTGGCTGAATCCTCTGTTAGGCATGAGCGAGTACCAGCCGGTAACGCGAGGCATGAGCGCCGCACTGCCGTATATTGATGTTTTTGCTCCGGCACATAATCTGGAGAGCTTGCTGGATTTGGAAAGGCATCTGACGCGAAGCTAGATGGTCGGTGCATGATGACAGATTGTTGATTTTCATTTCCGACCCTGAACGAGAGCGAAGGCGGAAATCTGCTTTTTGATCCAGATCAAACAAGCTGTAGATTGAAAGAACAGCAGATTCCTCACCGCGGTTCGGAATGACAATTCCTAAAAGGGATGCGGGTATAAAACAAAAGAGATATGGGAATAAAACAAAAGGGATTGGGAATACAAACAAGGTTGCGGCACCTGAATGTTTGATGATTTCTTAAAAAAATCGACCGAATTGACAACGCAAGGCAAACCTTTTGCCGTGGCCACGGTGGTGCGTTGCCAGGCACCCACGTCCGGTAAGCCAGGTGACAAAGCCATCATCCACGCTGATGGCATACTCTGGGGATGGATTGGCGGCGGATGTGCGCAGCCGGTGGTGATCAAGGAAGCCGTGAAGGCTTTGGCGGATGGACGTCCGCGTCTGGTGCGCATCAGCCCGTCGAGTAGTGGAGCGGAAGAAGGCATCGTGGATTACACCATGAGCTGCCACAGCGGAGGCGCATTGGACATCTATATAGAACCGGTTCTCCCGAAGCCGCATGTCGTGATTCTGGGACGTTCGCCCATCGCGCAGACCTTGGCGCGGCTGAGCCGGACGATCGGCTACGCGGTTACCGTCATCGGCGAGGACTTGCCGGCGGAAAGCTTTGCGGACGCTGCGCTGGTCAACGACCGCGACTTCAGCTTGTCACGAATCAGTATCACGCCGCGGACTTACATGATCGTTTCAACGCAAGGTGAAGACGACGAAGGCGCGCTGGAGCAGGCGGCGCGCAGCGGTTGTGAGCGCGTCGCATTCGTGGCGAGCAAGAAGAAGGCCGAAAAAATCTTTGAGTATCTACGCGGCCAGGGAATTGCGCAAGAGCGCTTGAATCAGATCCGCGTTCCTGCGGGACTGGATATTGGCGCTGGCACGCCGGAAGAAATCGCCGTCAGCATTCTGGCAGAGCTGATTCAAATTGGGGCCAGGCAAGCAAAGGCTGCGGCTGACCCCAAGGCCAGTACAGAAGCCAAATCCCTGGGCGAGTCCAAGCCAAAAGCGCCGACTGCGGGAATGCAGTTACCTGTCCTAAATAATGTGACCCCGAACGATCCCAAACCAAACAACACAGACTCAAGTTCACAGGCGCGCGATCCGATCTGCGGCATGACGGTGAACACGGCTACGGCCAAATACAAAACGGAGTATCAGGGCAAGGCGTACTACTTCTGCTGCGGAAGTTGTTTGCAGAAGTTTTCAGCCAAGCCGCAAGAGTTTGCCGTAAGCCAGTAAGAAGGATTGGTTCAAAGTAAGGTTGGTTGCTGGGGGCCCCTATCTTAAAAAGGCCTAATTTTGCAGGCCAGAGAATCGCCTTTGTGTGACGTTGTTTTAATTTTTCCTGAACCTAATTACTGAAGTTATTCCTGCCAACGCAAGACATCCACTTTTCCTAACCAGACGCACTCTAACTAATGTACTGTTAGCACGCTGAGGTGCGCACGATGAACGCCAGTCACCCAGATCTTTCGGCAAGACTACGGACCCTCACCGCTGAGCTTCGCTCCCTGGATCTCGACCTGAAATCCGAACAAACCCCTGATGACACCCTGCTGCGGGATTTTCGCGCAGCCATGGATGACGTCCGCCTGACCGCGTGGACGGTGAACGAAATCATGACGGTCCGCGCCGGTGGCCGTGATCCGCAGCCCGTGCTTTCGTTTCTGGCCGCGGAGCGCCTGCGCCGCCTGGCCCGCATGATGACCGACGTTTCCAGCGACCTGAATGACGGCATTTTGACCTGGGGATCGATCGGAGTGCAGCCGTTAGCAGAAGCCGTGACCCATATGCAGACCAATTTGTCTGGCCTTCTCGCCGCACATCGTAGCCTGATCCGCAAAGTTCGCGACGGTGGTCGCTGAGAAGAAACGAAATTTTAAAGTAGAAGGCATGTCGGTCGCCGCGCTGCAATCTGCAATCCAATATAAACCATTTACTATCAAATACATAGATCATGCATCTGCTTTCCAGCGGATCGCTTTACTAGTGCGGCTTTCCATGAAATACTAAATAATTAGTTGCTATTTCCCGTTTTGCCGCGTCTAAGGTACTAGAGAAAAGGGGAAAGAAGAGGGCCAAAGGCTGTGCCGCCGAGAAAGTCGCCAACGTTAACTGAAGCCGAATTGCGCCTGATGGACGTGCTGTGGCAGAAAAGCTCTGCTACGGTGCATCAAATCCTTGAGGCGCTCACGCAAAAACCTGCTCTGGCGTACAACTCCGTGCTTACAACGATTCGCATTCTCGAGAAAAAGGGCTACGTGCAACACGTGAAAGATGGGCGCGCACACGTGTACATACCCGTAGTCGGCAAGAAGGAAGCAACCCGCTCTGAGGTGCGCAATCTGGTAAGCCGTTTCTTCAAGAATTCGCACGAAGCATTGGTGCTCAACCTGTTGGAAGATAGAAACCTTGACGCCGAAGAGATCAAGCGGCTTAGTAGTCTCTTGCAGGAAGGAGGCCCGCAGCAGTGAACTTTGCCACGCACGTCCATTGGATGGCCGCTACCGCGTTGGAGCGTTTGCTCTTTTGTCTGGCGGAAGGCACCGCGCTGGTGCTGGTGTTGTCGGCGCTGCTGCAATTCCTGCCCGCCAGGGATTCCCGCACGCGTTTCCGCTTGTGGTTTTCCGCCTTGGTGGCCACGGCGTCTCTGCCACTGCTCACGGCCCTTTGGACGCCGGAAACGGTGTTGGGTGCGCCGCGTCCGGTGCTGAATGTTTCGTTTTCCGTGGCGGAATACGTTGTTGCCACCTGGGCTCTGCTGGCGTTCTGCGGTGTCCTCCGCGTGGTTGCCGGACTGGTTCAGGTTCGCAAGTTGCGGAATGCGTGTCGTCCGCTGGAGCTTTCGTCTCTGGGAGCGGAAACAGCGCAACTGATTGCTGACTTTCGCAAACGTCGTTCCGTTGAAATGCTGGTTGCGGAACGCGCGCACGTTCCATCGGCGATTGGGTTCTTTCGTCCGGCAATTATTCTTCCCGCGTGGCTCGTGGAAGAAGGTGCGTCGGACGAGTTTAACCATGGCGAGTTGCACCAGGACGAATTGAACCAGGACGAATTGAAACATGTCGTGCTGCATGAGCTCGCGCATTTGCGGCGTTATGACGATTGGACCAATCTCGCACAACAGATGTTGAAGGCCATTTTGTTTTTTCATCCCGCCGTGTGGTGGATGGAACGCAATCTGGTGCTGGACCGCGAAATCGCCTGTGACGATGCTGTGCTGGCCCAAACGGGGAGCCCACGCGTCTACGCGCAATGTCTGGCTCAAGTGGCGGAAAAGAGCTTCTTGCGCCGTCAGTTGGCCCTGGCCCAGGCAGCGGTCAGTCGCGTGCGGCAACTTTCGCGGCGGGTGGCACGCATCCTGGATGCGAACCGTCCGTACGCCGTGCCTGTTTGGAAACCCGCAGTGCCGGTGGCGTTAGCGACGGCCATCGTATGCGGAATTTCGTTCGCGTGGATTCCTGGCATGGTGCAAGTTGGCGGCAGCGCCGCGGAAACTTCGTTGGCAGCGCCGATTTCCATCGCTGATCCGCTTGACGCAAATCAGGTCCGCGCCGCGGGTGGCCGCTTGGTTCCTGCTAGCCTGACACAGCAGGTTGACCGGACGCCGGTAACGCAATCCGACAGTGGCGTGGTAGGAACGGGTTCCGCAAAAGCTGTCCGTACGAAGGATGCGCCCGCCGATTCCAAGCCGCAGGCCGGGCAGCCGGTAAACCAAGCAGAGCTTCGTCAAACAGAGCGCCGTCAAACAGAGCTTCGTCAAGCGCAACGTTTCCAAGCAAACCTTAGACTGCCGGAAAAACTTAGTCCTGAACAACTCAGTGAAGATGCGACAAGCAACGCTGAAACGGCGAACCTGCCGGCAATCGCCAACGGTAAACACGTCACGCCGCCCGCAGCCACAGCGGAAGAGGACACCGGTTTCGTTCTGGTGATATCCAGCCAGCAAACGGTAACGCAGGGTCCGGAAGGCGTGCAGGTGAAATTTGTGGAAGTCCGTATGCTTGTTCCGGTAAGCGAATTTCATAAACAATTTCCCAGAAAAACCTAGCTCTGCTCAACGGCAGGCAAGGCGTAAACCGCTTGCCAGCCTGAAGGGCGGACAAAACGACGTATAACTAATTAATTAATAAACAACGTAATCAAACTTCGAAACCCGCGGGTTCCACCAAAACGCTCTCAGAACGAGAGCTCTTTCAGAAACAAGCACAGCTCTTACAGAAAACGCACTTATCGAAAAACGAGGTGAAAATAAAAATGAATACGCCTGCAAAATCCTTTCAATCGTTTCTATCGTTTCGCGCCGGCAAAACGCTTTTGGCCATAGTCATCTTGGCGATTGGCGTGTACGCCGGCGGTTACCAAATCTTGAAACCGTCCACGGCCAGCGCAGCCGTGGTGGCTGGCATTACTCCCGCAGCGGCGCCGCTGGATGACAACAGCGTGAACGCCATCACCGCTCTGGACCAGGCCATGGAAAAGCTGGCAGCACACGTGACGCCGGCTGTCGTGAACGTGACGGTGACGTCGCGCACTCGCGGACGCCAATTGCCGAACGGGCATCCGCAAATTCCCGGCATGCCCAATCAGGATCCTGACGAAAATCAAGGCGGAAACGATCAGGACGGCAACAATGACAGCAACAGCATTCAGCGCTTCTTCTTCGGCCCGTTCGGCCAGCAGCGCCAGGGACCGCAGATTGAACACGGCCTGGGCAGCGGCATCATCATCTCGCCCGACGGTTACATCGTGACCAACCATCACGTGATTGATGGCGCCGTGGACATTCGCGTTACCATGAATGACCGTCGCGTGTTGCCGGCCAAACTCATTGGGTATGACAAGCTCACCGACCTGGCTGTGATCAAGATTGACGCACCCAATCTGCCCAGCCTGTCCTGGGGTGATTCCACCATACTCAAACCCGGCCAAACCGTGTTGGCGTTCGGCAACCCGTTTGGTTTCCGCTTTACCGTGACGCGCGGCATTGTGAGCGCGCTGAACCGCGCCAATCCGTACACGGACGATCCGCGCAAGCCGGGTGAGTTCATCCAAACGGACGCGGCCATCAACCCGGGGAACTCCGGCGGACCGCTGGTGAACGCACACGGCGAAGTCATCGGCATCAACACGTTTCTTATCTCCGGCACCGGCAGCTTCGCCGGAATGGGATTCGCCATTCCCACGCAGATCGCGCACTCAACGGTCGATACGCTGATCAAGCATGGCAAAGTCGAGCACGCGCGCATCGGCGTGGGCATCAATGACGTGACGCCGGAAAACGCCAGCTTCTTTAAACTGTCCACCGCCAGCGGTGCGCTGGTGAACCAGGTTGAACCGGACGCGCCCGGCGCCAAAGCCGGGCTCAAAGTGGGCGACGTGATCACCGCCGTCAACGGCAAAACCGTGGAAACCTCAGGGCAACTTCAGGCCATCATCAGCCAGCAGACTCCGGGGACCAAGTTGACGCTGCAGATTTCACGTGACGGAAAAGCGGAAACCGTTCCCGTAACGTTGGAAGCCCTGGACGCGAAGACCGCTCCGTCCGGCAAATCGGGCGAAGGCGCAAGCAAAGGCAAAGCCCGCTGGGGACTGGGATTTACAGACGTGACCTCCGACCTCCGCGAGCAACTGCGTCTGCCCGCGAACGCAAACGGCGGCGTGGTGGTGACGCAGGTCCAGCGGGGAAGTCCGGCCGACAACGCCGGAATCGGACGCGGTGACGCCATCCTGGAAATCAACCGCCGCGCGGTGAAGGATGCGGCCGACGCTCAGCGCGAATTCAAAGCCGTGGCTCCGGGCAAGGACGCGCTGGTACTGGTATGGTCCAACGGCGGCAGCAGCTTCAGAGTGCTGCACGCCGCGGAACCGGGAGCGGACGGGGGCGGAGAATAGCCGGCTTCATTCCTTCGTCAACTTCTTCGGGCGTACCGATGGTCGGTGCGCCCGATATTTTTGGCTTGTCCTTCTTAGCGTCCCTCTGTGTCCTCTGCGGTAGAAGGTTCCCTGCATCGGGTGGGATTCAATGATCCGGCTCTAAGTCAGGCTTTGCTTCGCCCGCTGATCACGTTCCGTCAATTGCTATGATTGACTGCTGCACCTCGCGGAGGCTGCTTTGAAAGTCGTCAACTCATGGAACGAATGGGACCCGTTGCAGGAAGTCATCGTGGGTACGGCGCGCGGTGCAGCGGACATCGGCTACGAGCCCGCGCTTTCTCCGTACTTTCCGCCGGGCGATCCGGGACGTGCGTTTCGCGGCCAGCCCGTGCATCCCGCAGTGATCGACGACGCCGAGCGCCAGTTGGACAACTTTGCCGAGATGCTGGTGCGTCGCGGAATCACGGTGCGCCGGCCTGATCCCGTCGATCAAAGCGTTCCGGTAAAGACTCCCGATTGGGAAATTGCCTGCGGACATGCCACGGCTTGTCCCCGGGATACGTTGCTGGTGATTGGCGATGAGATCATTGAATCGCCCATGGCGCAGCGGGCGCGCTACTTTGAGTTTCGGGCTTATCGCAGATTGTGCAAGCACTATTTTTCGGCGGGAGCGCGCTGGACCGCGGCGCCGAAGCCGCTCATGTCCAACGAACTTTATCGCGATAGCCTGGCGGGAGATGAACACGGCCAGAGCAACGCTCCATTCGACTTCAACTCTGCTCCGCTGCTCACGGAATTTGAACCGGCTTTTGACGCTGCATGCTTTGCGCGATTCGGGCGCGACATATTCTGGCAACCCGATCTGGTCAGCAACGAGTTTGGCGCGGAGTGGCTACGCCGACATCTTGGTCCGGGGTTCCGCATCCATCGCATTGCGTTCCGCGAACCAACGCCCACACACATTGACACCACGCTGGTGCCCATCCGTCCGGGAGTAGTACTGGTGAATCCGGAGCGGCCCTGCATGGATGGTTCGCTGGAACTGTTCACGGCGAACGACTGGCAGGTGATTACCGCTCCGCCCTCGGTGCGGACCGGACCAGCGCCGTCGCGCGACGTGAGCAACTGGATCGCGATGAACATCTTCATGCTCGACGAGCATACAGTGGTTGTGGAACAGGCAGAAAAGCCGATGATGGATTTGCTGCGCTCGTTCGGATGCGAAGTGATTCCATGCGCGTTTGACCGCGTGTATCCATTCGGCGGCGGACTCCACTGCTGCACCGCCGACGTCCGAAGAGACGGAGAGTTGAAGTCGTACTTTCCGTCGTTGGAATAACCGGGAATAACCGGGACTAACCCGCAAGTTTACGAACGTGACGACCTTCAGTTCGCCTTCGTCATCTGGAACGTCCCCAGCCAGTCGATCACCGCGCTCTGCAACGCGATGCGATGATCAGAGAAACCGTGGTCGGTGGTCATGTGGATTTCCGTCACTTGCTTGTTGCCGGCTTTGCGCAGAGCTTCCGCCATCGAATGGTTGTTGGTGAGATTCCCATCGTCAGCTTCCAGAATCAGCACCGGACGGTCTTTCAACGCCGCAGCGTCGTCCAGATAGTTCAGCCTGGCGGCGTCTTTTTCAATTTCAGCTACCAGACTTTCCGGGGTGGTTCCGGCAAGGCGCGGTGAGTCGTCCTTGAAAGCTTCACCGCGATGCTTCATGTCCGGCAGCTTGCTTAAGCCAATGTCCCACGCAGCGATCATGGCCACGCCCAGGATATTTGGATCGCGGGCCGCGGCGCGGCTCACCATGAATCCGCCCATGCTGTGTCCGATCAGCACGATTTCCTTGGCTGCAATGCGATACTTGGTAGCGTTGGCCGGATCGCGCAGAAATTGAATGCAGGCCTGTGTGTCTTCAATCGCGTTGGCGAAAGAAAACGTTCCCTGGCTGCCCCACGCTCCGCGATAGTGCGGCACCAATACGTTCCATCCTGCGCGGCGGATAGAGTACGCCAGATCGAAGTTCCGCTCGTTGCCGGGAAAGCCATGCATCAGGATCACGGTAGGATGCGGCCCCGCACCGGAGGCTATATAGATGATGGCATGAAGCATTGTAGGGCGATCTGACGCGGCGCGACTGGGGATGTCCGGTGCTTCCATCGTGGCCGGGTAGGCTTTGTCCGGCGCAGGATCAGAGATCACCGCGGCGGGCGGTTGCTGAGCGGACGCGTTGGACACTGCGGCAAGAAACATGAATGCGCAGATGAAAAGAAAAAAGGTCTTTGCTGACATGACACGCATAAAGTACCAACCTCTCTAGCTCTATGAAAGCGTGGGTGCCCCATCCTTCGCGGTTTTGTGCGAAGGTTGAGATTCGATGAACTACAACCAAAAACTTCTCAAAGATCACTTCGGACGATGAAGGCAATTATTCCCACCCTTTTGCTCCGGAGCTGCAAAAACGCGCAGCTCCGTCGCAAAAGAATGGGGCACCCACGCCTCATCTAGCCGATCGCTTTAAACTGCTCGTCAATTTCCACTTGATGGCCCGCGACGAGGCGGTTGTTCTGGTTGGCCAAGCCGACCACGGCCAGCATCTCGTTGAACATGGCTTCCGTCATGCCTTTTTTGCGCGCGGCGGCGGTGTGCGCGGCAATGCAGTAGTCGCACTGGTTGCTCACGCTTACGGCCACATAGATGAGCTCTTTCACTAGCGCGTCCAGCGTTCCGGCGGACATGATGTCCTTGGTGTCTTCCCACGTGCGCTTCAGGCGGGCAGGATCATGCGCCAGCGCTTTCCAGAAGTTGGTGACTTTGTCGATCTTGCGCGTGGCCATGATGTCGTCATACACGGCGCGGACTTCCGGGCTGGCTTTGTCGTATTCGATGAAACCAAGGGTGGACATGAAGGTTCTCCAGGGAGACGTGGCGTGCCACGTCTCTACGTTAAGAGTTGCGATGAATCGGCAGCGACGCCCGCTCCGTCAATTGCCAAAAATGCCAAGATTGCCAAAGAATCCAAATTGGAAACCCGATTGCGAAAAATGCCAAGATTGCCAAAGAGTCCAAATTGAAAAACCCAAAAACTAATTGCCATTAGTGCCAAAATGCCAAAGAAGCCAATTGAAGCCCCGCGCAACCCTGTTTCGAAATTCAGGTATTTTCGGCAATCTTGGCAATTGGTTTTTCCAATTTGGATTTTTTGGCAATTTGGCATTTCTGGCAATTCTAAAAAACCTGCAACCATGCTTACAGCGCCAACACCAGCTTGCCCGTTGTCTTTCTGCCTTCCAGGTCCCGATGCGCCTGCTGCACGTCCGCGAGTTTGTAGATGTGTTCGATGCGCAGCTTGAGCTTGCCATCGGCGATCCATCCCAACACGTCGCCCGCGCGCTGTTCCAACTCCTCACGCGACGCGATGTAGTGGGCAAGACTTGGCCGCGTGAGGAACAACGATCCTTTTTGAGCCAACTTGATCGGATCAAATGCGGCTACAGGACCGCTGGCTCCTCCGAACAGCACCATGTATCCGCGTGGACGCAGCACGTTAATGCCGCCATCGAAGGTAGTCTTGCCTACGCCGTCATATACCACGTGCACGCCTGCTCCGGCCGTAAGGCGTTTGGTTTCGGCTTCAAAATCCTGTTCGGTATAGATGATCACGTCGTCCGCACCAGCGTCTTTGGCCAGCTTGGCTTTGGCCGCGGAGCCCACGGTGGCAATCACGCGCGCGCCCAGATTCTTGGCCATCTGCACCATCAGCAGACCAACGCCGCCCGCGGCCGCGTGGATCAACGCAGTCTCGCCCTTCTTCAGCGGATACGTGGTGTGGATCAAATAATGTGCGGTCATGCCCTGGAGCATCGCGCCTGCGGCCTGCTGGTCACTGAGTTTTTCCGGCACGCGGATCAGCCGGTCGGCGGGCACGGCAGCGTATTCGGCGTACGCGCCCATCACTCCGGTGTAGGCCACGCGATCACCCGGCTTGAACGACTTCACGTCAGCGCCAACTTCGGTCACTGTTCCGGCGGCTTCCTGGCCGTCGACAAACGGAAGCGGAGCAGGGTAGCGGCCTTCACGGAAATAGACGTCAATAAAGTTCACGCCCGCCGCGGCAATCTTCACGATGGCTTCATTCGGTTTCGGCGTAGGAACAGGGAGGTCAACCAGCGTGAGGACTTCAGGACCACCGGGCTTCTGAACTTGGATGCATTTCATTTGGCTCCTGTCGCTTCGCTCCAAACCGCTTTTGCATTTCGGCCAGCGCTGAGATTCTGCTGCCCTGGGACTGTGGGCTCGGCACGCGAGCCGGCCTCGCCCTTGTTTTGTAGCGTTAGAATGGCGGGCGCATTTATGTGAGCAAGCGTGACGTCTGAATTCTAAACTTTCGTGCTGGAGTTTGTCGCGGGCTTGAAAGCGCCCTTGTCCGTTACTATATTTACTGGAGCTTTTTACGCGAATGACTGAGACGCCAAATTTGTTTTCTCCATATCGGTTGGGGCCCGTTGAGTTGAAGAACCGCATGGTGATGGCGCCCATGACGCGCAACCGCGCCGGACAGGGCAATGTGCCCTCGCCGCTCATGGTTACCTATTACGAGCAACGGGCTTCGGCGGGACTGATCGTGAGTGAGGCGTCGCAGGTTTCGCAGCAGGGCGTGGGCTATCCTGGAACGCCGGGCATTCATACGCCCGAGCAAGTTGCCGGATGGAAGAAAGTGATTGAAGCCGTGCACGCCAAGGGCGGCAAAATATTTCTTCAGCTCTGGCACGTAGGACGAATCTCGCATCCTTCATTGCAACCCGAGGGCGGATTACCCGTGGCGCCTTCGGCCATCGCCGCGCAAGGCCAACTGTTTACCTTTACCGGCATGCAGGATTTTGTGGTACCCCGGGCGCTTGACGCCAAGGAAATCCCGGGCGTGGTAGCTGACTTTGCCGATGGTGCGCGCCATGCCAAGGCCGCCGGCTTTGATGGCGTGGAGATCCACGCCGCCAGCGGTTACCTGATTGACCAGTTCCTGCGTGACTGCGCGAACCAGCGCACGGACGCGTACGGCGGCAGCCCGCAGAACCGCGTGCGGTTTCTGCGCGAAGTTACGGAAGCCGTGATCGGCGTTTGGGGAACGGAGCGAGTCGGCGTCCGCTTCTCGCCCGTCAGCGACTTCAACAGTATGGCCGATTCCAATCCGGACTCTACGTTTGGCTACGCCGCGGAAGCGATGAACCAATTGAAAATCGGGTACCTGCATGTGGTGGACCCAATCGGCGCAGAAGCTGCTCCGGGACCGCGCGTTACGCGTACCATCCGCACAAGATATCGGGGCACGCTGATCGCCAACGGCAGTTACGACCTGCAAACCGGCAACGCGGCGCTGGCCAGCGGAGAAGCCGATTTAGTTTCCTTTGGCGCCTTGTTCCTGGCGAATCCTGATTTGCCGGAGCGCTTCGCCCGCGGCGGCAAGCAACTCAACGCGCCGGACCGGCCAACCTACTACGGTGGCGACCAGCACGGCTACACGGATTATCCTTTTTTGCACGGATAAAATTCGGCTAAACTGGTCTTGATTTCCTTTAGCCTGAGTTTCTAAAGCGAAGCCAAGCCGTATCCCAACATGCCGCAAATCCCCGATCTTATTCACCTGGCCATCCCGGCTTTTATCCTTCTGTTAGTGCTGGAGGTGGTGGCGGACGCCTACATGCGTCGCGACCTCTATCAGGTAAAGGACACGGCAGCGAGCCTGACCATGGGACTGGGTAACGTGTTCATTGGCCTGGTGGCCAAGGGCATGGTGCTGGCGATTTTCACTTTCGTCCACAAGTTTGCCATCTTTAAGATCGGTTACACATGGTGGGCCTGGGCGCTCATCTTCTTTGCCGACGATTTTTCCTACTACTGGTTCCATCGCGTCAGCCATGAATGCCGTTTCTTCTGGGCGTCGCATGTGGTGCACCATTCATCACAGCGCTACAACCTGGGTACCGCGCTACGCCAGACATGGACGGGCACTTTGATGTCCTGGATTTTCTGGCTGTGGCTGCCCCTGATGGGCTTTCCGCCGCTGATGATTCTTACCATGCAGGCCGTCAGCTTGCTCTACCAGTTCTGGATTCACACGGAAATCGTCCGCCACATGGGGCCGCTGGAAGCGGTGATGAACACGCCGTCGCACCATCGCGTCCACCACGGAGTAAACGAAAAGTATCTTGACCGCAATCACGCCGGCATCCTGATCATATGGGACCGCCTGTTCGGCACCTACGAACCGGAGGTCGAGAAGCCGGTGTACGGATTGACGAAGAACATCAACACCTACAATCCATTTCGTATTGCGTTCCAGGAATGGCTGGACATCTGGCATGACGCGCGCACGGCACCCACCTGGCGGTTGAAGATGCGATATGTGTTTGGGAAGCCAGGGTGGAAGGAAGAGCAGTGGAAAACGGAAAAGAATCAGGTCCGCGACGTCGAAGCTACGTAGTCGGAAGGTTGCAAAGCATGAAAAAAGTTGTGTTTTTAGGTGTCTTTCTCTGCCTCAATATCTCCTCAGCCAGTGCCGTCTGCGGGAGCCCGCAGCCTCGGCTGGTCTGTGCTGAATATTTCAAGGAGCCTGTAGTCGTGATAGCGCGCATGACTCGGGCGCGCTACGTCGAGAAAGACGATGCAATGGATTACCACCTCTATTCCATGCAGACCGAAAAAGTTGTGCGCGGACAAATCAATCCAAACTTTCGCATTTACGAAGAGAACAGCAGCGGACGCGCATCCTTCGCCTGGATCGCAGGGGAGTCGTATCTTTTATTTCTGTCATACGTCAAGAGAGACGGAAGCTGGGAACTCGATGGTTGTGGCAATTCGGCTCCCCTCAAGAAGTCGGGGCCTGCGCTCCGGCAAATTGAAAAAATCCAGGCAGCCGGAAACGGAGCTGGCGGCGAAATAACAGGCGTGGTCTGGCCGGATACGGGCATCACGATTGTTGCCCAGAGAACCGGCGGTGAGTTTCAGACTCGCTCCAACAAGAGCAACGAGTTCAAGATTCATGTTCCCGTCGGCGACTATTCAGTCCGCGCCGTGCAGGGCCGGGCACGGTTTGTTGCCGATGATTTCAGCTACGAACGACCCGCGCACCTACGCGTTGAGAACGGCGGTTGCGTTCAAGTCGCTCTCCGCCGGTCGGTGTCCGGCGAATCCAGGCAACCTTCAGAGCGATTGCCGGGCAGGTAAACGCGTAGCCTTTTCCCGCTTTTACCGTCTGATTGAACAGACGGGCCACTATTTTGCTTCTTGTTTTTTCCGCGCTGTTTACCACCATCTCGGCGTCGGTGACCGTCATCTGCATTCTGCCGGCATCTTCGGCAAAAGCTTCGGCGTAAGGCTTCCCGTTCACGGATTGGGATAGCCCAATGGATTCCTTTTCTTAGATTTTCTTGTAACGCTTACTCACTCCTGTACACCATGTTACTTGATGGTTGTGTAGTCCCGGGCAACCCCTGTCCCATTGCGTCATGCTGTCTTTGGCCGTTCGCTGTCTCTTGAACGGCATGTAATCCATCTCAGGGACCACTGAAACAAAGTCAATTCGCGTAAGGAGCGAACCCGATGAAATTCTTGATCAAGAGTATCTGCGCTGTGTTCCTGTTCTTGTGTGTCACCGCAATGGGTAACGCGCAAGCGAAAGTCAACTGCAGTCAATCAGGCACCACCATCAACTGCCGCATCGACCAGCCCACGGTGACGCAACGCAGGACCGAATACCGGGCGATTGTTTTCAAGCCTAACGATACGATTTTGGTGAATGCCGGCGGATGCGTCCAGACCGGAGGCAGTGGCGCTACCTGGAAGAGGTTTGTTAATCCTTCCGGTCCCAATTCAGACCGGCTCTACCATGGCTTGATCAGCATTCCAGGCCGAACTGAAGAAAGAATCCAAGGAGTGGTGGGCCATTCGATTCAGCTTCCACCGGTGATCGAGCCGGCCATGGCCTTCCTGGTCATTGGTTATGAAGATGACAACTATGGCGACAACGGTTATTGGGGTCATGACGACGGCACGGAAAACCAGTGTAAACAGGGAGCAGGCCACGATGGCGGCCCGGCGTGGGTGACAATACAAATCAAACGCGGCGGCGGTCCGCCTCCTGGTCATCCGGCTAGTTTCGACCTCGGTAGCACAGCCTTTGATTCGAACGGGCTTCCCATGAACCCCAGCTGGCAATGGGAAAAAGACCACGCGGGCACGCATCCTGACCCTGTGGCGTTATGCGCCGGATTTCCGTATGTGAACGCTTCTGATCCAAGCCGCGGCGTGGGATTCGGAAATCCGCCATGCACCACGCAAAGCCCCAGCGTCAACGGCCCTACAGGATTCAACGAACTGCTTTGTGCCCATGCCGCCACGCCAGGGCTGCTGCACGGACATCTGAATTGGTGGCCCGTTACGGCCGCGGGGACCATTCTTTGGGTAGACCACAAAGACTGGACACAAACCGGTGACGACGACTATGACTTTACCCTGACTCCGGTGAGCGGAACCGGTCTCACCACAAACAATGGTCACGTTGGCAACGTTCCCAGCAATCCTCAAATGTACGTCGTGGAATTTGATTCCGATGAGACGGTCGACCATATTGATCGCGGATGGTGGAATGATTTCCATAAAGCCGTGGACAACAATGGCGGGAAACCGGGCGGCGTTCCGGGCAGCATGATCGACGGACATCAAGCGGTCATAGTCGGGCTTCTCGGCCTCGATTCTGAACACGGCGCATACTCCGAATTGCATCCCGTATACGTAATGGCGATTCATGTGAAAGACGATCCCGCGGACGACACTTGGGCGATTCTGGCCCGTAACTGGGGAGATGAAGGGTTCTGTTCGCAGGACGAAATGGCCGTGCCCCTCAGCACGCTCAGTTTCTTTTTGCCGCGTCCGGGAGCCACCGGCGGGACCGCCAACACGGACCAGCTGTTTAGCAACAATGACAATACGGTTTCCGTGTTCACCCAGGCCGGCGGAGCAACCGTAACTCTGGACCTGGGCCCACCTGAAAACGGCACACTCGTCCACGGCACGGTCCATTTCACATGGACCATGGGGACCACAAAGAAGAGGCCGGGCCTGCCGATTCTCCAGGCGACTAAGTCCACGACCGGCGCGCATGGCATTGAGATCGAAAAGCATGCCCCCGAAGTGGAAGCAGCAGACATGTTGGGGCGACTCTCCGTCCAGAAAAGAGCGGAGGTTCAAGCAAAACTAAAGAAACCGCCCGTACCGGCCTACACCCGGCCGGTGAAACGCGTGGCAACCATCAACGTCGTCCGGGTGGCCAAGCCGGTAACAATCAAGAGACTTCCTGCACCAGGGAAAGCGGCCAGGGACCGCCTGCGGGCTCAAGTGCTTTGTTCCGCTTTCTCCGGACAAATCCCCGGATATCCGGCATCTGCCTGTCAGGCCGTACGCTAAACGACGTCGGCATGGTTTAAAGAGTACGAAGCCAACAAGTGGAGAGCAGGGCCTTTTGGTCCTGCTCTCCGCTCGCTTTTTAGTCAAATTCAAAAAGGCAAAGCGAAATCATCCTGACGGCGCGGCATCTGGAGCGCGAAGTGGCGGTTAGGGAGCGGCTTGTCGCTTATTTTCCATCCTGTTTTTTCCGCGCCGTTACCACCATCTCGGCATCGGTCACCGTCATCTGCATGCTGCCGGCATCTTCGGCAAAGCGAATACGCACCGAGGGGCCGCCGGAGGGATAAAACGTGTGATCACCCAGGTGGAACAGCGGACGTCCCATGCCGCCCTTGCGCGTCCAGAGCAGTTGCGCCGGGTGAGTGAACATCTTTCCGCCGGACATCTTTGGATCGGGCAGAGTGACGTCAACCTGTTGCGTGTTGGCGATCCCAAAAACATATGTGCCAGCCAGCGCCGCTGCTTCAGCTTCCGGAAGCGGAGTGGGAGCCGGAGTGTCGGCGTCACCGAG